>Ga0307437_1000930_pt1 | contig 20850 bp, 10 predicted proteins | sample SalMarWE160390MG_FD_202146 | JGI IMG/M metagenome (GOLD analysis project Ga0307437, IMG submission 202146) | Salt marsh sediment microbial communities from the Plum Island Ecosystem LTER, Massachusetts, United States - WE1603-90 | ecosystem: Environmental > Aquatic > Marine > Intertidal zone >...
AGTATGACCGCGGCGACCATGGCGAGGCTGCAATAGACCCAGAAGAACTTCATCGCCTGGTCAATTCGCAAACGCGGATTTGTATTTTTTATTAAAATTAATAAGACCAATATCAACACGTACTTACCAAGTCCGAGCAATATACATACCACAATAAAGCTTAACAAAGCTAACACGTCCATAAACTTGCTGCGATCCGCCAATAACCTTCCGCCGATGAAAATCAATAAAAGCAATACAGCAACAAACTTCCATACTCCAGCTAAGTGGATGTCACCATACCCACCAAGAAAAACAGTAACCAAAAACAACGGCAGTGCTACAAGCATTACCGCGTGAGCAAGCTTCCAAAGGGCCAGTAATGCTCCTGAATACTCCATAAGAATGCCGCTTGCAAGCTCGGTATCAGATTCAGCTATATCGAAAGGAACAAATCCGAGTTTGGCCTGGATGCATAATAATGCAATTAAAAATGACAGCATCCCCGATATGCTTAAAACCGATGCATGTTGCGAGATTGCATACAGACTAAGCTGTTGACCCTGGCCTGCAAGAGCTGCTGTTTTTATTATTATTACGATAAAGGCCAGCACAAGCGGCAGCTCATAGCCCATCACAAGTTTCATCTCTCTGGCGGCCCCCACCGCTGCATGTGGGCTGGCACTGGCGCTGCCGCCGAGAATTAACGCCAGTGACGGCAGAACCATAAGATATATCGCCACAATAATATCGCCGATAAAGGCTGCCTCTGCCTGGCTAAACAACACTCGCCAGAGCATCACAGAAAGTAACAACACTCCAATCAACCCAACCAGTGGCGCCATGAGAAATACGGTTCGGTTGGCTTCCTGAGGTATAAGGATTTCCTTGCCCATTAGTTTCATTATATCATACAAAGGCTGGAAAAGCGGCGGTCCAACACGCCACTGCACCAGAGCGCTTACTTTACGTACTATCCAGGAGGCAACTAATCCCAGAACAATTGTACCGGGAACAACTAATATCCAGAATATAATGGTCAAGGAGGTACTCATTTCTTTGCCTTTTCCCTCAAAAACGGTTCCCACGTATTACCGCCGGATACTCTAACAACGATATCGTCAAAGACCTCTATCATATCCCCTTCTACCGACACTTCCTTATAATCTATACTTCCATCCCCGCACGTGTTGACACATAGTGGTTTTTCACCCGGTGCCAATCTGCCTCGGCATACATCACAAACACTGGAGGGGTACGGTATTAAATCTGTATATATTGTTCCGAACGGACATGCTATCGCACATGTCCCACAGCCCGTACATAACATATTTGCCCGCTTGAGAATGCCGGCATCATTATTTTTAGACGGTACTTTCTCCAGCGCATCCTGCGGGCACGCCTTGATACACGGTGCACTTTCACACCTGCGACAGATTAAAGCGAAACGGATCATCTCAAGCAGTGAGTTGATACCTTTGTTCCCGGGATGATGCTTATAAGAACACCGTACTTCGGACTCTTCCTGCAGCTTGCATCCGGCCAAATCAATAATTAGCTTTGCACCCATAATTTTCTTTTCGTCGTATTTCGATTCACACGCGGACTATCTCAATCCCAAATATTTGGATATCGCTTTATCTGATCGTATGTAAAAACAGGTCCGTCTTTGCAGACATAATATTGCCCAAGCATACAATGGCCGCATTTACCTATTCCACAGCTCATGTTTTTTTCCATCGACAGGTATATCTGCTCGTCACCAAACCCGAATTCCAATAATTTCAATGTGGCAAATTTCATCATAATCGGAGGACCACAGACCACTGCAACGCTGTTTTGAATATCAACGTCGTCAGGCGATAGAATCGTAGTAACAACTCCCACGTTATCTGTCCACGTCTCGTCGGCCTTATCAACGGTCAGCCTGATATTTACACCGTTTATTCTTTGCCAGGAGCCAAAAAGCGTGTTTTTATATATAAAATCTGCCGGTGTTCTTGCTCCGAATCTACAAACCACCGATTTGAAATCCTGTATTCTGTCAACAAGCGTTAAAAACAGGGATCGTATCGGCGCCAGGCCAACACCGCCGCCGACGATATAAACATCTTTGCCTGTATAATCATCAACCGGATAGCCCCTGCCGTAAGGCCCGCGAATGCCGACCTTTTGTCCCTTCCGGCAATCGTGCAACAAAGCCGTTACCCTGCCGGCTTTCATTATGCTAATTTCCATCTTATCAGAGACGGCCGGTGACGAGGACGGGGTAAAAGGGGCTTCACCTTCGCCCGGCAAAGTCAATTCCACGAACTGGCCGGTTTTAAACTTAAATTCCTCTTCAGGTACAACGACAAAACTTTTAATAGTCGGAGATTCGTCTATAATGTCAACAATTTCGCCGTTAACGGGTTGGTAGAGATTCTTATTCATTTTGCAGCTTTCTCTTCTTCCTTACCTTTACCTTGAAGCTCTTCGTTCAGCTTTTTTAATACCACCCTGATATCCACATCACCAGCCTCGGCATCAACACACCTGCCGCAGCCGACGCACATCTCAATACCGTATCTGTCCAGAAAATATGAGAATTTATGCATAAAACGATGCCTGAGCCTGTCCCCAAGGACTTTACGAGGATTCTCTCCGCCTGCAACCTGTGCATAAGCAAGCCTCATGCAGCTATCCCACATTTTCATCTTCCCAAAATAGTCCTTTTGTTTGGTGTCATAAAGATAGAAACAGTGACATGTAGGACAGACACGCGTGCAGGCCTGACATTCAACGCAGGTGGTTGCCTGCTGGTCGTAAACTTCACTATCATGACTGTTCTGGACAATCTCATTTACAGGCACATCGAATTTCATATCGGCATTGTTTCGCTCAAGCTGTTTTTGTGTTTCCTGACGATTTTTGTCGCGTTCACCTATCTGGTCCTTATCAGCCGGGCTGAAAATCTGCGAATTCCTTTTCAGAAAATCCTCACCCTTTTGTGAACCTGCTTCGATAATAAAACCGTCACTGATCTGTGATACATTCAAATCAAATCCGCTCCGCACAAAGGGATGACCGCCCATAACATTACAAAAACAACTCTCCGCCGGCTCGAAGCAATCGGAAGTTATTATGAACATTTTCTCCCGTCGTTTTACATAAAAGGGATCCTCGAATTCCTTTTCCAGAAAAACCTTGTCCAGAACAGCGATGGAGCGTAAGTCACAGTCTTTTAGCCCGAAGACTGCAAACGGTCTTATCTCCTCCTTTGGTTCCAGAGGCTCAGGAAAAACAGCGGCAAGCTCGCGAAGAGGAAACAAAAACTCTTTTATCGGCGTGCAAACGCGTATGTTATTTAACATCACTTCAGTTCCGGCGGCTGGATCATAATTTTCAAATACATAATGTGAATCCGCCCTCTTCGGCAGATATACATCCATCTGCCCGGCAACTGTATCCAGAAACGGCTTTAACTTACTTAAAAAAACTTTTCTCATTTCGTCCATCTGCGTTTACCTAATTACTTTATTATGAACCCGGTATATTACCAGATGAAATCTGTTAAAAAAAACAATTTATTATGTTATTCTTAATATAATTAATGCCTGCAAAATTACCCAATTCAACATTTTAATTGGACGGCATATAATATGGCAATCGAGCAAAGTCCATTGCTATATCAATCGTTATCACTTTAATTTTCTTCGGTACTGTTATATAACACGGAGAAAAATTCAGAATACCCGTTATACCTGCTTTTACTAATTCATCCGCTGTTTGTTGTGCCGCCTGTCGAGGTACGGCGATGATACCAAGTTTGATTTTTCGTTTCTTCAGTGTTTGTATATTTAAGACATCCTTTATTTCAACGTCATTAATTCTTTTGCCGACTTTTTTAGGATCGACATCAAAAGCTACTGCAATATCGAATCCATATATTCCGAAGCCTGGATACGCCAAAACCGCAGAACCAAGATTGCCAACCCCCACCAAAGCAGCTTTTTGTCTGACATGAAGCTTTAAGATTCTTTTAATCTCCCTTGCTAACTTCTCAATATTGTATCCCACACCACGGGTACCAAAATCACCGAAATAGGAAAAATCCTTCCTTACCTGCCAAGGATAGGTACCAACGAACTCCGCCAGATCCCTGCTCGATACGCTCTTCTGACCCCGCTCCGACAGTAACAGCAATCCCCGCAAATATAGCGGCAATCGACGGATCGCTTCGTCTGGAATTTTATGGTACCTCATATCTTATAATACATTAAATTAGTGCTTGAGTTCACATTCACAAGCTAAAGAACAAGCAATTTATTATTTATTGTCGCACCTGTCAAGAAGATTTGCTCGATTTTATTCCGATAGGAATGATTTGTATGTCAGTTTAATTGTTTTATTGATATATACTTATCGAACGCTGATTCATTATTAATAAAAAATATACAAATATTATGTTGTTCTAAATATTATCAACATAAATCAATACCGCCATGAATCACGTATAGTTAAATGTAGCATATAATGTCGGTTGAACACCATACCGTGTATCTGATTCTATAAAAATACCACGCATTAGACACACACATCGCTTCCTTCTCAGGCAATTGACTTTTTAATTTACATGAGAAACTTAATTAAACAAATCACCGTGATTTTATTGTAATATCAGGTCGGCGAAGATAGAAAGGTCTTAGATTGATCGGATCCGCAAAACCGCCCCGCTGCGCCATTTGCCAGCCAAGCTTATGTACTTTGATCGCATGCGGGCTCCAGTATTTATCTTGAAAAAAGCGAACACCTTCGGCTTTGAATTTATCTCGGTGATATACCAGTCCATCACCGAGCAGCCAGATTGGTTTATCATTCACGGCATATTGAGCGATGAACTCCGAAGCGCTCATTAAAGAGTCAGGCATAATCTTTTCGTATAATCTGTCAAATACGTCTTTTTGTAAATCATCTTTATTGAGAAGGCAATTATATACAGCGATGAAGAATTGTCCCCGCTTGGCATCAAGAACTGTAGCGATTTTCTCAACTGGCATTCTGTTTTTTCCGGAATCGAACTTTATATCAATATTTTCCTTGAAGTAATCGGCCGTGTTATATGCAATTATATCAAGTGTATCAACTGTAACAACTTTAACTGAACCGGCAAGATGCATTATTTTGGCTAGGGTCGCAGCTATTCTCAAACCGGTAAAACTTCCCGGACCGCCTGATATATAAACATGTTCGATTTGATCCGGCTTTCGTCCCGCACGCCTCAACAAAGAAACGATGGCGGGAAATATCTCGGCACTATGCATCAATGGACACGAAAATACCGTTTCAGCCAGGATTTCTGCACCGAAAGCTATCGCTACCGAACCTATCCTGCTGGAAGTTTCAACGGCCAAAATTAAAGGTTTATCATGCGTATTAACCGGTTTTAATCTATCCATATTGTTTCTCACATTATGAACCTTCCCAAGGCCTCATAAAAGATGCTTCCAAAAGGGCTATATTTTCCACCCCATATCACTGTGTTTTCCAAGTTTAGCATGTTAATATCCTGAATATTATCGGCCAAATGGACTTAAATCAAATTTTTCTCTTGCAATAATTATTTTTTTTTGTAGACTGAATTATTATAAGTCCGGTCTATTCTTGAAACTGGAGGTTGTTAGTAACTATAAATTCGTTGGGATTCTCCCTACGAGGGTGGTATTTTTTAAGGCAGGAGGTTTATTTTGAGCAAGCCGAGTTTCTTGATCGAATTTTTTGGCAGGAGATCCCTGTCAATTGTCGTATTGTCATGCATGCTTATAACAACAGCAGTTATTAAAGTTGACATTTCCCAGGCAAATGAAACCACTGAAAGACAGGAGGCATTCCGCCAAATAGTCCAAAGCTATATTCAGGCCGGCCAGGAGGAATATGAAAAAGGCTACTATGAACAAGCCGAACAAACATTCCTCATGGCCCATGAATACCGGGAATATTTAACTGCTGCTGAACGAAGACAATTAACATCACTTCTCGAAAAGACACAAACGGCGGTTTCGAAGAGAAAAAACGCTTTAGAGACATTCCGTTCAGTAAAGGATATGATTCGTCAGAATAAGTTATCCCAGGCCAAAAAACAGCTTGAGACAATCAAGGACAGTGAATTTTTAACCACTGATGAGAAGGCACAAATAACACAAGTGCTCAAGCATATTGAAATTGAAACTGTAAAAGAAAACGCCTCGTCTGAAAAAACTACAGATATAAAACCTGCGGTTACAGAAGAACCTAAAACAGAGCCCAAGAAACCAAACAATACCGTAGAAGAACAGCAAGACATCCCCGCACTTTATGCCCGCAGCATGGAATATTATAAAAACGGCCAACTCGAGGAGGCAAAAAAGGGTTTCGTAAAAGTCATTAACAACGGCACAATTCCTCCGGAAATGGAAAAGACCTTAAAAAGTTATATATCTCAGATAGACGAGAAACTGGCTGATAAAGCCCAAAAAAATACAACAATCCAAAAACCACAAACAACCTATTCCAGAGTCATACAACCTGAAATGATAGCAACAGAAACCCCTGCAACTATTACAGATCAGGGCAGCTATATAGATGCGGTCAACCGAAAGAGAAACGTCATCCGAAGCCATACCAAAGCGGTTGTAAGCAACGCTATGACTAAGACACAGACCTATATGGACCAGGGCAATTTCGACCTTGCAAAACAAGAGGTCCAGAAGGCCGATATTATCGTCAATCAAAATCAGATGTATCTGGGAGACGAACTTTATGTCCAATATAAAACCCAGCTACAGACATTATCAGAGGTCATACTCCAGAGAGAGAAAATACAAAACCAACAACGGGAGGAGTCCAAACGCGAAGCATCCGTGGAGTCGCAGCGTCAGTATCGAGACCAAATGGAAACCGATAGGCAAAACAGAATAGCCGAATTGATGAATAACGCTCTAACCTATCAGAAGCAGGGACTTTACGAAGCATCTCTCGGTCAATTGGAAAGCCTGCTTGCGCTGGATCCGCAGCATAAAGAAGCACTTGTTATGAAGGATTTCCTTGAAGATACAATCTTCTTCCGGAAAGAATTAGAGATTGAGAGGGAATCCAACAAACAAAGAGCGGAAATATTACTTCAAACAGATCAGTCACAAATCCCATATGCAGAAGAGCTCGTCTATCCCAAGAACTGGCGAGAGATTATCGCAAAACCGACCCGTGAGCCGGATAAACCACTCGGCTTATCCGAGGCAGATGCGGCTGTATTTAAACAATTAGATACAGTCGTTGACCTTTCTGATTTAAGACCTGAAATGTCTTTCGAAGAGGTCTTAAACAGAATTAAAACAAAAGTTGATCCCCCTCTGCAGATTAAGCCTAATTGGAATGATTTAGCCGATAACGCCGACATCGACCGGACAACTACGGCCGAGATGGATCCGCTTACAAGTGTTAAGATTAAAACCGCGCTGGATATCCTGTTAGCTGGTCTTTCAGTAACTGATATAGCAGAACTCAGCTACATTGTAGATGAAGGCATTATATTAATAGCTACCGAAGATACACTCCCAAGCAAAATGGTAAATCGTGTTTATGACATTACCGACCTTGTCGGCCAACCGGCAACCGGCCAAATGATGAGCTCGATGTTGGTTGGCTTCGGCTTCCAAAGCTCGACTGATATCGGTGGCACAGGAGGTGGCACAGGAGGTGGGGGCGGTGGTATGGGTGGCATGGGCGGCGGTGGCATGGGAGGCATGGGAGGCATGGGAGGCGGCATGGGAGGCATGGGAGGCGGCATGATGGGAGGCGGCATGGGAGGCGGCATGGGAGGCATGGGAGGCGGCATGGGTGGCATGGGAGGCGGCTACGGCGGCATGGGAGGTGGCATGGGAGGCATGGGAGGCGGCATGGGCGGCATGGGAGGCGGCATGGGTGGCATGGGAGGCGGCTACGGCGGCATGGGTGGTTATGGACAGGGCAGTGGTTATATTGCCCAGGATCTGGTTACACTTATTGAAGAGAGTATAGATCCTATGAGCTGGTATGATTTAAACGAGGATGCAGATGGATCTATCTTTCCATATCCGACTCAACAACCTAAAAAGCTTGCTGTTTACAATACCCCTGAAATTCACGCAGAAATCGAAAAACTTCTGGAAGCACTGCGAAAATCACTCGGGCATCAGGTTTCTATCGAAGCCAGATTCCTGGTTGTGAGCGAGAATTTCCTTGAAGAAATCGGTCTTGATGTCGATTTTAATATAAACCTTGGTAACAAATTTGGTTTACTAACCTTCGATCAAGACTCTTATACTACAACACAGGCTTCGGAATCGGACATTTCGCAAAGTTTGGGCGGGATTGGTGCCTCTGCTGAGGTCTCCGGAGGTTATGGCTCTATACTCGATGATTTACAAGTGGCGTTTTTGTTAAGAGCTACTCAGGCTCATAGAGATTCGAAATCTCTTAATGCTCCCAGAGCCACAGTCTTGAGCGGAGAGACAGTGAACTTCCAGCTAAGCAGGTATATTATATTTGCATTACCCCCGCTTCAGGAATCTGGTACAACCACAGTAGGAGCGGCTACAGGCACTACGACAGGAACCGGTGGTGGTCTAACACCACAGTATTATACGATACAACCGGGGAATGCTTTGTATATTACGCCGATCATTACGCATGACAAGAAAAACGTTTTGCTTAATATAATGACAGTTCAGAACCAGTTTCTCGGACTTCGAAAAAGTGTGGTCGAAATACCCACAGTCAATGCCACAGGTGGAGTGGGAGAGGTTCAAACAGTCAATGTTGAAATTCCTGAGACTGAATATTTGACAATTTCGACACGTGTAAACATACCTGATGGCGGAACATTGCTGTTAGGCGGCCAAAAAATAACTTCAGAATCCGAGATTGAAGCGGGTGTGCCTGTATTAAGCAAGTTACCTGTACTCGGAAGACTATTCCGTAACACCAGTAAAGTCAGGGACCATAAAATACTGCTGGTTCTGGTGAAATCAACCATCCTTCTTCAGGATGAGCAAGAAGCTGAAGCAATAGGTGCTATGGAAAACGGTCTGTAGTCTTAAGGTATTTGCAGGGGTTTTGTAATTATTCACACTTTTTAACAGGACCTGATTGATAGAGTTTAACGTGTAGTTTCACAAGGGACTTACGGTTCTAAAAATAATAAAAGGATTTTTTTAGAGAAGCAGAATTATGAAACGGCAAATTCTAATCAGCTTATTTGTTTTATTATCCGCAACTGGTTATGCGGGGGCATTCGAGTTACCTGGACTTAATATCAATTTATCTGAAGAGGAATCAGCAGCATACAAACAGAATGAACTGATTGTGCGTTTCGCTGATCCGGATCCAGGCACCCAACCGGCAACAGGACCTGTAATAATCGGACCGCTATCCCGTCATGCGATAAGAAACACGATTTCAAATTACATCATCGAAGGTGCTTCGGTAGATAAAGAATATGACAATGTATCCTCGGGGCTGGCTGTTGTAAAACTACCTCAAAACACCACAGTCGTGGATGCCTTTATCAAATTCAATCTCTCGGCCAGCATACGATACGCGGAACCAAACTATAAGTACAAATTGCTTGATCTGCCGAATGTCACAAGTTTCCGCGAATTATATGGAACAGACAATACAATTCAAACCGGTGGTACAAGCGAAGCCGACATCGACACATCTCAATCAGGCGACTCTAATATCATTGTGGCAGTAGTCGATACGGGTATTGATTATACACATCCCGGCCTGATAGACAATATTTGGGTCAACAGGGCGGAACTGAACGGCACACCCGATATCGATGACGACGGCAACGGATATGTAGATGATATTTACGGATACGATTTCGCCGGCGCCATAGCAAACGACCCGGATGACGGCGACAACGACCCCAAAGATAGTTTTTTCCACGGCACCCATATAGCCGGCATCATCGGAACAACAAGTAATAATAACGAAGATATTCCAGACGATAATTATAATATCAAGATGATGACCCTGAAAGTATTCGCCGATGATTATGCCCTGGAACCACAGGTATTTGCAGATGATGCGGTTGAGGCGATCGGGTATGCAATTGACAACGGCGCCAGGATTATTAATGCTTCATGGGGTGGAAATTTCTATTCCCAGTCTCTCTATGACGCCATCAAAGACGCCGGAGATGAAGGATTGCTTTTTGTCGCCGCTGCAGGTAACGATTACGGCAACGACAATGACTTGAATCCCGTTTACCCTGCAAGCTTTGACCTGGAAAACATAATTTCCGTAACGTCAAAAGACAGCGACAGCCGGTTATCTGTTTTCTCGAATTACGGAGCCAGTTCGGTTGATATAGCTGAAACGGGAACAGATATACTGAGCACTACCCCGACGTATGAAACCTTTGCGATGCTTGTGAACGGTGTTTCCACCAATTACGATATATTAAGCGGGACATCGATGGCGGCTCCGCACGCTTCGGCCGCCTGCGCACTTCTCTGGTCGCAATATGCATCATTACCGAATCAATCAATAAAAAACATGCTTTTGAATACTGCCGATCCTATACCAACAATATCCAGGTTTTCTCAATCCAACGGCAGCATTAATCTTCAAAAAGCATTACTGGCATTACCAAGGGGAGGCGCCGGTAAAATTCTGAACGCAACAAGATATAATCCGGATGAGCCTAATGATAGTTCATACGATTCTATCCAGGAAGCTATAGATGATGCAGTTGACGGTGACGAGTTAATCGTTAAGTCCAATAGTCTCTATACCGAAACAATCGATTTCAAAGGCAAGGCAATTACGCTCCGCAGCGGTGATACCGACAATCCCGACGATCCCAACATCAGCCCGGATAATACATATATTTTAGGTTCAGCGAATCCGGACACTTCCGTAGTAAGTTTCATTACAAATGAAGGTCCACAAACGGTTCTTAAAGGTCTCGCTATCGGTTGGGGCAGTGCCGAATACGGAGGTGGTATAGTCTGTGAAGGATCATCTCCAACAATCACTGACTGTATTATAACAAATAACTTATCAACACGCCGTGGTGGTGGTATCGATTGCTATGATGCTTCTCCGTTGATTGCCAACTGCCAGATTACCGAAAATTTCGCCGAAGACATCGGCGGTGGAATATCCTGTTATAATTCGAATCCAACAATATTAAACTGTCTGCTCGATAATAATGCGGCCGTTTACCAGGGCGGTGGAATTGCTTTGGATTCATCTTCACCGGTTATTACCAATTGTACCGTTATTATAGACGAACCGGATGCCCCGAAAGACGGCGGCATCTTTGCATTTAATAATTCAGTTCCGACAATTACGAACTGCATTCTCTGGGGCAACGGTGACGACCTGTACGACTGTTCGGCAACTTATTCCGATATAGAAGATAACGACCAGGGCGGCGGCAATATACATTCTGACCCAAAATTTATCGAGGGACCGCTCGGCAAGTATTATCTAACTCAGATTGCAGCGGGACAGATATTCGACAGTCCCTGTGTAAATACCGGCAGTAATATCGCAATTAATTTTAATGATTTAATTGAGTACACAACCCGAACCGACGGCGAAGCCGATGATGGTGTCATAGACATGGGGTATCACTACCTGTCTGCACCCACAGAGTATGTTCAATTAAATATCCTTGAAGTAATAAATAATGTACCTGTTGAACCCGGCCAGTCAAGAGGTCTAATATTTGTAGATCCCAACACCGGACCTTACCGAAAATATGAAGTAGTAAAAATCACGGCCATTCCGAATGCGGGATATCGAATTAAAGGATGGTTCGGGACAGACGACGATTCATCAACAGATATTACCAACGCTGTAACTTTGGTTAATGATGCACTCGTCGCCATTGAATTCGAACAGAGACCCAAGTATAGTCTGCGTACCGAGGTCATCGGCGGTCACGGTTCTATTGATCCTTATTATAGAAGCGGCAAAGAATACTACGAAGGCGAAGTTATCGATTTGAAAGCCGTCCCCGACCAAACTTATATTGTCGATCAATGGCAGGGAACAGATGACGACGAACTATGGTCTTCGACAAATACGGTGACAATAGACTCCGATAAAGTGATTACTGTCTCGTTCCGTAAATCGGAGACTCTGCACGTACCCGGACAATATCGTGACATAAATTACGCAATCAGTGCGGCTTACTCTCATGGCGATAAGATCATTGTCTCGGCCGGCACATACTCCAGTACTCCTTACGACTTCCAGGGCAAGGCAGTCACTGTTACAAGTGAATACCCGGACGATCCCTGCGCCGTGGCTGCGACAGTTATTCTCGTAAGAGCGATTTACCCACCATCTACTGCCGCTCCATCTCCCGCATTTATTTTCCAAAGCGGCGAAGGCAACGATTCCAGAGTCGATGGTTTCACAATTCAAGGTCAGGGAGACCCGGGTTACGCGGAAACAGAACCAAACAGCGAAGATCCACTACCGGGTCAGAATGCTCTTGGTGGTGCAATAACCTGCCTGAACGGCAGCAGTCCGACACTTTCTCGCCTGGTTATCAAAGACTGTATAGCCCGAGGCGGAGACGGCGAGAACAATGTTTTTGAACCTGAAGCCCCTGACGATCCCGATGAAGCTCTGGAACCACTGGATCCCCTTGATCCTCCGGATGAACTGCCGGAACCGATAGATCCCGGTGATGATACCATACCAGTAGATGGTATTCCCGGGGATGACGGGCAAGCCGGTGTGCCCGGTGAACCCGGTGCCGCCGGTATCGACGGCGAGCCCGGTCTGCCCGGTGGTGACGGCGGCAGCGCTTTCGGAGGTGCGATGTATTTCGACTCCGGTTGCAGCCCGATCATTGAAAATTGTACAATTATCGACTGCCTTGCCGTCGGCGGCGATGGCGGCTGGGGCGGAGCCGGTCAGAACGGCCAGAATGGTCAGGACGGACAAGCCGGACAGGACGGACAGGACGGTCAGGATGCAGCCGAAGCTCTCAACGGCGGTAACCCTGCAGCAGGCGGTAACGGCGGAATGGGCGGCGACGGCGGAGTCGGTGGTGACGGTGGAAAAGGCGGCGACGGCGGAGCCGGCGGCACCGGCGGGATAGCCACAGGCGGTGCGATATTTTTCGGACCCGACTGCAGTCCGACGATACGTTCATGTAAAATTATCAACTGCGTCACACGGCAGGGACTTGGTAACTCTGGCGGTGACGGCGGAAATGGTGGAATCGGAGGAGTCGGTTCGGCACCCGGAGAAGGCGGCGGCGGCGGTTCCGGTGACCCCGACGGCGATGACGGAGAAGCAGGTGCCGAAGCTGCGGGTGGCTTCGGCGGCGACGGTGGTAAAGGCGGTGACATGGGCGCCAACGGTGCGATTTCATGGGCAGGCGCCATATACTTCGGTGAAAACTGCAAGATCGTTATGGAAGATACCATCATAACCGAGAATAAAACAACAACCATCGTACCGACTTATACGTATGGTGGCGGTGACGGCGGTGACGGCGGCGTCGGCGGCGACGGCGAAGGAGATGCCCCAGGCGGAAACGGCGGCTTCGGCGGTGACGGTGGAGCAGGCGGTCCAACGCCGGTAGAAGAAGAGGACGGTGAAGAAGAAGAAGAGGATGACCCAAATATACCAAACGTAACCACAGGCACCGGAGGTCCCGGGGGAGAAGCAGGAGAAGGCGGTGAAGCCGGTGAAGACGGTGCGGATGGTATGTACTCGTCAAGCTATACCACGAGCTATGGAGGTGCTAATTTCTACGATATCGATTGCAACTCAGTTCTTACCGGTTGCACAATAAGCTATAATACATGCAGGCAAACCGACGGTGACGGTCAGGACGGCGGCGGCGAATTCTATAGTGATGGCTGCCAAGTGAAACTGGTTAACTTCGAAGCCGCCGACAACACGGCCGGTTATTACGGATATGGCGGCGGTCAATACTTTAGCTGGGGTTGTTCAATAAACGTAAACAACGGTAGTTATATTCACAATTCCGCCGGTCTCGACGGTGGTGGAATGTTCTGCTTATATGAATGCGCGCTGGATATAAACGACAGCAGCTTTATAAGCAATTCGACACTCTGGTCCTATGGTGCCGGTGGTGGATTATATGCAGGCGGAATAATCGATTCGAGTACCGAACGGTGGTATAACGGCGGTACGATTAATATTAACGACAGCACCTTCGGCAATAACACAGCATCGTTCGGAGGCGCTATTCACTGGTACGGCGACGGCGCGGAGGTCACGCTTAACAAACTGACCGTTAGTAATAATACAGCCGATCACGGAGGCGGTATTTACTGGAGCGGTGGAGCACCGGTGATATCAAACTGTAACCTTATAGGAAATAAAGCACAAATTAACACTGTTCCTTCTGAAATTGATTATATTGATTGGTTCTACGGCGGTGGAGGCGGAATGTTCTGCTGGTCCTCCGATGCTACAATTGAAAACTGCTTTATTACCGGCAACTCATCCTCCGGCTCGGGCGGTGGTATATATGTAGGTGGAACCTCCGATGCATCTAAAATTAAAAACTGCCTGGTAAAAGGAAACAATGCTATCATCAGCGGTGGCGGCATCATGGCAACATGGCTCTCTACGCCGACTATTTCCAATTGTACAATCGTTGAAAACACGGCGTATGACGCCAATAACACAACTCACGGAAGAGGAGGCGGCATTTCCTGTTCTTATGGAAGCCAGACAACCCTTATTAATAATATTCTCTGGGACAATACTGGTACAAAAGGCAACCAGGCTGCGATCGGTTATATCCAGGAACCGGACTATTTAGATCCACCTTCCACTCTCACGATCAATCACAGCGATATTCAGGGCGGCCGGACCAGTAGAGCCATCTATGTCGAATCGGGACGTAAGTTACAATGGAGGCAGGGTAATATAAGCAGCGACCCGAAATTTGTCACGGATCCGAATTTTATAGGAACATACTACCTCGATCAAACTGTAGCCGGTAAGGAAGTCGATATTCCGAGCCCATGTGTGGATACCGGAAGCGACTTGGCTGTTAACCTCAACTTGGACAATTTCACTACTCGTATCGACGATGTCGGAGACAGTAATATTGTTGATATGGGCTTCCACTATCCTACCGGAGAGGACATGCTTCGATTAACTGTAAAGGTTATCGGCGAGCACGGTACGGTCTGGCCGATGGGCGGGACTTTCCCCAAGCATAAAAAAGTAACACTCACGGCGACAATGGACCTCGGCTATAGCGTCAGTTGGTTAGGGACCGACGACGACAGCTCCAATGCTCTTGTTAATACCGTGATAATGAATACCGACAGGACTGTTATCGTTGAATTCACTAAGTACGTTGGAAAGACTATAACCATCCCCGGTGATTACACAACACTTCAGGAAGCAGTATTTAAATCTCAGGAAGGCGATATTATCGTACTCGATCCCGGCACATATTACGGTGGATATATAGATTATACTCGATCGCTTGTGATAGACAAGTCTATCATAATCACATCGAAAAATCCGGACGATCCCTGCTGTGTCGCTGCAACGATTATTGATGGATATATGAACACTAATCCAGATGGTTTTAATAATTTAGGTATCCGTTTTGGTTCCGAAACAGATTCTAAAACAATTCTCAACGGAATTACGATACAGAACTGCGGCGGCTCTGTCGGAACTAGTATAGACGGGAACAGGCAATTAGGTTATCCGGACGGCGTTGACGGTGGTCCCATCGAAGGGGCTGCAATATATATCGCTAACGGAGCCTCTCCTGTTATTAAAAACTGTATCATAAGAGACAACTGGATTGAGGGAGGTCATGGCGGTAACGGCGTGGACGCCGAGAACAACCCGGCTCTTAATGCCGGTCGAGGCGGCTGGAGCGGCTGGGCGTACGGCGGCGGTATATACTGCGGCCCGGACAGCAGTCCTAAATTCATCAACTGTATAATCGAGAATAATCAGGCGCACGGCGGCAACGGTGGCAACGGTGGTGACGAGGACCCACAGGGTGGTTATCCAAACTACGGAGGAACCTACAGTAGAGAAGAGGCATATGTTTTCGATCCCTTTAGCTCTCTTTTAACATGGGTTACTGATGGCCTGTGGTCACATTTAACATGGGACTATGCATCCTCCTATAGAGCTATTTATAACAAACCGCTTTTAACCTCGTTCATAGGAGACTACCGATGGTACTCCGGGTACGGAGGAGGGGCGTTTTGCGATATTGGAAGTAATGTTGAATTTATCAATTGCCAAATCAGAGGCAATCGAACCTCCGGCGGAATGAGCGGACAAGGTGGTTTGTTTACCAGTGGAAGGCCTACCGAACCTCTGGTTCCCTACGAGATACCGAGTTTCGGAGCCGGTGTCTATTGTGCTGGTGGTTCCAAAGTTAATTTCACTGAATGTACATTCGAAGATAATATAGCCTCCGGAACCACGGCCGACGCCGATCCAAATCATAGTCTCGATCCGTATCGAGGTTATGGAGGCGGTGTATGTGCCGAGGATTGCGCTTGTGTGACATTCGTGGACTGCAACTTCGCCGACAATGAATCCGACACCGGTGGTGGTATATATCTCGACGATACGGAAGTAACAATCGTAAACTGCGATATCACCTCCAATAATGCACTTCGAGGCGGCGGATTATGCAGCCTGACCTCCTTAGTTGATATCACCAACAGCAATATTACCAATAACAGGGCAACGACCGACGTCAACGATCCCAACGACGACGACGTTTACACAAACGGTGCAGGTTTGTTCTGCTCAACGGGCGGTATAAATATCCAGGATTGCAATATCAGCGGCAATATAGCCGACTTTTCAGGTGGCGGTGCATATCTGCGTGACCTTGGTCTTGCTTCGTTCAGTAATAACCTGATTGCCAACAATGGAGCGGACCGGGACGGCGGTGGCATATCGGTCAACTGGTACACTTTGTCGATATTCTCCAACTGCACCTTTGCCGGCAATGCTTCAACTGGTGTTGACGCTGATAATGAAGAAGATGATGATGATGAAAAGACCGGTCTGGGCGGAGGTTTATACTGCTCATACCTCAGCGATTGTACAATTACCGACAGTATCTTCTGGGACAACTTCGCAGCAATAGGCACTGGTATTGCGGTTGGAACCGGCTTCGAATACGATCTAAGACCTTCGACTCTTTCGATTTATAACAGCGATATCAAGAATGGACGATCTGCAATCTTTGTTGATGATAATTGCACGCTCAACTACCAAAATAATATTAATAAAGATCCTCTGTTCGTATCAGGACCGCTTGGTCGATATTATCTCAGTCAAACCAGTGCCGGCCAGTCACAACAAAGTCCCTGCGTCGATACCGGCAGTAATTATGTAAGCACCTTGAATTTGTCCGGATACACAACCCGCACCGATGGAGTAACAGATACAGGCCTCGTTGATATGGGTTATCACTATCTGGTTCAGGATCAATGCAGCCTGTGTGATCTGGCTTTTGACGGTATAATTGACTTCCAGGACTTTTCACTGCTGGCACAACAACGATTGCTCGGAAGGAAATAACTGGTGCCAGGGTGCAGATATTACTTTGGATTCACGTGTTGATTTCAAAGACATCCTTTTCATAGCCGACTGCTGGCTTGTCCGGGACACAACCGCCCCGACTCCAAACCCGAGTCAATGGGAAATAGAACCTTACCTGAGCTCAGGAGGCACAATCAGCATGGTAGCCGCAACTGCCATTGATTTCTGGGGATGGGATGTTGAGTATTTATTCGAACGTATCGGCAATGGCGATGACCACAACAGCGGCTGGCAAACAAGTCCGAATTACACGGACAGCGGCCTGACTCTCGATGCGGAATACGGCTACAGAGTAAAAACACGCGATGGAGTGGAAAACGAAACCGGATGGTCGGAACTTCGCTATGCCGGCAACGACACAACACCACCGGCACCTGCACCATACATCGAATCGATCGCTGCAGATACGGAAACTTCAATCACAATGACTTCAACAATTGCCAACGACCATAATCCTGTAGAGTATTACTTCGAGGCCGTGACTCTCGGCGGGCACGACAGTGGCTGGCAGGAAGAGCCGAATTACACTGATGTTGGTCTCGATCCGAATACCGAATACGGTTACAGGGTTAAAGCCAGAGACTTATCACCCAATATGAATGAAACAGGCTGGTCGGCGATTTCTTATGCCATCACTCCTCTGCCGGCGGATCTGACCGCTCCGACACCGGATCCGATGGAATGGAGTACGGAAGAGGACCCGAACGGCTTCACAGGATTACCTCGTGAATACAATAACGGCGGCGGCTCTTTTGATTACTGGGTTACGATGACGGCTGTTGTAGCAACCGACAACAGCGGTATTGTGGAATACTACTTCTGGTGCACGAGTGAACCTGGCTTGAGTAGCGGCTGGATTGCAGTACCAACATATAGCGTTCAGGTAGGTCGTAGTGGACAGGGTCACACCTTCCGTGTCAAGGCACGTGATGCATTCTACAATGAAACCGAATGGTCCACTGAAGAAAGGGCTGAATGATAAACACAGCCGGAGTCTGTCTATACAGTACTGCCGGGGCGATAAATCCTTGCAGCTTAAATAACATATAAGGCACAAAAGAGCTTTTTTTCTTCTGTGCAGGAACGTGGTATTATCCAATAATACACGTGACGTTCAGGCACTTGGCCTATAGCTCATTCATCTGATTGCTGAATTTCTATCGCTTTATATGATTTCTTGTAGCTGTCTTATTATAGCTCAGGGGAAAGTTCAGCAATTAATCCCTCTATAACTTAAAAAAAAAGAAAATCGCGGAATCATCCCCGGCCGCCGGTTACGGGATAAACCATATTTTTTTCGTTATTACTCGGTCAACTGTTGACAAAAACACGGCTTTTATATATGATATTATTATAGAGATAGAACCATATTATTACTTTTTTTGAGAGCCAAGATATGGACTCGAGAAAAGAAGGCGGTGTAAGGCAATACAAATGGCACATTGTGGTGATATGTATTGCAGTGGCGATTGTTATTATTCTGACTTTATATACAGACCTCTTCCAGCCGTCCGAGACTAATTTACTACGTCAGCTCGTGTTTTTATTCGGCGCTTTGATTTTTCTCATCGCTCTTCTTGTGATGCTCTCAAGGGTAATTAAGATACTTGATGCGTTACAGGATAACAGTTCGAAACTCGAAGATTTAACCGGTGCCCTCGAAAAAATCCACACAGGATTGGCACAAATCAACCACAGCACCCGCATCAGTGAAACAGCAAAGGCCATTGCATTCCGTGAAGCGGATAGACAATCTCTGCGGGAGGCCGTATTTGAGAAGCTCCAAATGCAGGATTATGACACAGCCAACGATATTATTAACGAGATCGCCAAACGCTCGGAATATATGGAACTGGCTGAAGAATTAAGATCACAGACCGAACAGTATCACAATGCTACAGACCAGGAACGGTTGAATCAAATAATAGAGCATATCGAAAAACTTATCATTGAATGCCAGTGGTCCAGGGCAAGTGCACAAATCGAGGGGCTCATTAGCAACTATCCGGACAGTGAAAAGGCAAAAGCAATGCGTCAGGTCCTGCACGATAAGAAACAGGAACGAAAAAGAATCCTGCTTGCCGCATGGGACGATGCAATAACACACGAGGAAACGGATCGCAGCCTGGATATCTTAAAAGAGCTCGACCAATACCTTACTCCCAATGAAGCACTGGCTCTCCAGGAAGCGGCGAGTGATGTATTTCGTACTAAATTACATAACCTGGGTGTTCAGTTCTCGATCGCGGTGACTGAAAAGAGATGGACCAGCGCGCTGGATATCGGCCAACAGATTATCAAAGATTTTCCAAACAGCAAAATGTCCCAGGAAATCCGGATAAAACTGGATATTCTTAAACAAAACGTCCAGATGCAAAACAATTAGACATGCTTGTCCTATCCGCAATTACTGAAAATCAAACAATGACTGAGTTTTAATCATTGTCACTTGATCCGGATAAGCGGCAAACGTATGAATGTGCAGTTCAGTTTTTCTGGCCTCGAAATCCACATAGCAAAACGGCTGAAGCCTGCCAACTTCCAACTCGGGGAATTTTACAAATACGCCCCTGTTTCGGGCAAAACGTTCAAGGTCGGTATGGCTCTGTCGATATAAGTTGGGGCTCATTTTCTCGACCTGAAAATCAGTCATGTAACTAACTCCACGACTCAAGGTACATTTATGAGTGCGTGGGCCGCGGAATTGAAAACGCTCAATCAATCCCCGCGAGGGCAGCATCTGACCGGGCGTGCTGATTACCTCACTAAGACAAATGTCGCCGGCAAAAACACTGACAACATGAGTGCAACCGGTAACCCAAATAACAGCCTCATAATTCTCGGTATTTATCTGTCGGCTGGCATATATCTGAAAAAGTTCAGGATGTACGGGTCGCTGAAAAAGGCTGAACATTAGTTCTTCAACAGCTACATTGATTTGTGGTAATTCCATAAATCTTTCCCAACCCAAAAAACTCACTTCTTATTTTCTATTATTATATCAAAATCTATATACTTTTTCAAGGCTTATATCAGTACTGATAAGGGGGTTTCGTGCACTTATAGGACGATTTTTCTACAAGCTGTTCATTGTAAAAGAGTAATATCAGGAACTTTTTTTTGGAAAATAATCGTTATCTCTGGAATTTCTAATTTGTGAAAAAGAACGCAGTGATAGAGACCGCGATAATATTATAAAAAGCATGAGTTCCGGCTGTTATTCCAAAGCCGCGAATTGCATAAAGGATTGCGAAA
>Ga0307437_1000933_pt1 | contig 20818 bp, 16 predicted proteins | sample SalMarWE160390MG_FD_202146 | JGI IMG/M metagenome (GOLD analysis project Ga0307437, IMG submission 202146) | Salt marsh sediment microbial communities from the Plum Island Ecosystem LTER, Massachusetts, United States - WE1603-90 | ecosystem: Environmental > Aquatic > Marine > Intertidal zone >...
GGGTTATGGTGCTAAGGGGCTTCGCCGTGAAGCCCACCCTTTCTCGTCCGCGATTTTCGCGCAAAACTCGGGGGGGTCTATTAATGCAGCCCCCTGAGTTTTGCGCAAAAATATAGTGAAACGTCAACAGCAATTCACGTTTTACGCTTTACGTTTCACGAGTTTCAGGAGGCCAAACCCTTGTCTGATTACATCGCAAACTCTCGCCCCTTCTCCGCCGCGACCCGAGCTGAGAACCTGGACCGCCTGGCCCAGGAAACCCTCGACCTGCTGATCATCGGCGGCGGCATCACCGGCGTGGCAGTGGCCCGCGATGCGGCCATGCGCGGCTTCCGCACGGCGCTGGTCGAGAAAGATGACTTCGGCAGCGGCACCAGCAGCCGCTCCTCGCGCCTGATCCACGGCGGCATCCGCTACCTGGAGCACATGCAGTTCGGGCTGGTCTTCCAATGCTGCCACGAACGGCGAACGATGCGCAAGGTCGCCCCACGGCTGGTGCGCCCGCTTCCCTTCCTCTATCCGCTCTACCGAGGGCAGAAGCCGGCCCCCTGGAAGATGCGCCTGGGCCTCACCGTCTACGATGCCATGGGACTCGTCCGAAAGGTGCAGCGCCACCGCTGGCTACAGCCGGACGAGGTGAAGCGGCGCGAGCCACTGGTGGCGGGCCGCGGACTGCTGGGCGCGGCCCGTTTCTACGATGCCCGGGTTGACGACGCCCGCCTCACCCTGACCACGGCCAAAGCAGCCCACGCCCACGGCGCTCTGTTGGCCAACTACGCCCGGTGCGTCGGCCTGCTCAAGGCCGGGGGGCGCGTCGTCGGCGCGCAGGTGATAGACGATAGAACCGGGCGCGAGATCGAGGTGCGCGCGCGGGTGGTCATCAACGCCACCGGCGTGTGGGTTGATGAGGTGCGTGTACTGGATGAGCACTTCAAGGGCCGCATGACCCGTCCCACCAAAGGTATTCACCTGGTCATCCCCCGCGCCAAACTCACCAGCCAGCACGCCGTGGCCTTCGACGTGCCGCGTGACGGACGCCACGTGTTTTTGATTCCCTGGGGCGACTTTGCCCTCATCGGCACCACCGATACCGACTACGACGGCCCGCTTGGCGCCCCCGCCGCCACTCGCGAGGACGTGGAGTACTTGCTGGAAGCAGTGCAGCATACCTTTCCCGGCGCCCAGATGAAGCCGGATGACGTCATCAGCACCTACGCCGGCCTGCGTCCGCTGCTCTTCGCCGAGGGCGGGAGCTATGCCCTTTCGCGTGAGCACGAGATCGTGGAGAGTCCGTCAGGGTTAATCACCATCGTCGGCGGCAAGCTGACCACCCACCGGCTGATGGCCAAGCAACTGACCGACCGCGCCGAGAAGCGGCTGGCCGAGGAATTCGGCGTGCACCAACAGCACGATTGCTGCACCAAAGAGTCGTTGAGCGGTGCCCAGTTCGGCCAAGCGCCGGTGTCGGGCCAGGATGGGCAAGTTTCTCGTCACCTGATGGAGACCTACGGCTCCGATGCGGCCTGGATAGTGGGCTGCACTGAAGGCAACCACGCCCTGGGCGAGCGCATCGTGCCTGGCCTGCCCTACCTGATGGCCGAGGTCGCCTACGCTGTGCAGCACGAGATGGCCCTCACCCTGGCCGATGTCCTCGTCCGCCGCACCCACGTGATCTACGAGGTGCGCGATGGCGGTCTGGCTCGCGCTCCCGTCGTTGCTGATCTGATGGCCGAGCGGCTGGGCTGGGACGAGGCGGAGAGGACTCGCCAGATGGCCGAGTATGAGGGCCAGGTTGAACTCACCCAGGCCTGGCGGGAGGAGTAGCCATATGCTCATGTGTAAACTATGAACCCATCACGTTTTCCCGCCTATCTGGCACTTGGCGTGGGCATTCTGAGCCTGGGCTTCTCGGCCATCTTCGTGCGTTGGGCCAACGCTCCGGGCATTGTCACCAGTTTCTATCGCATGGCGATTGCCACCGCTCTGCTGGCCTGGCCATTCTACCGACGGGTCAAAGCCACGGGGAGTCTGTCTCGACGGGGACTGCGATTCGCTGTGCTCGGCGGATTGTTCTTTTTGGCCGACGTGGCTCTGTGGTCGACCGGAGTCGTCCTGAGTGGAGCCACCAACCCGACGCTGCTGGCCAACACCGCGCCGCTGTGGGTCGGACTGGGTGCGCTCGTTCTCTTCCGGGAAAGACTCAAGGCGATGTTCTGGGTGGGGCTTATGTTGGCGATGACGGGCGCAGTCGTCATTCTGGGCCTGGACAGCCTGCGTGCTGTGTCGTTCGGAGTGGGCACATTGTTTGGCCTGCTGGCCGGTATCTTCTACGGTGGCTACTTTCTCATCACCCAACGCGGGCGAGAAACCCTCGATTCACTCACCTACTTCTGGCCCGCCGCCGTCACTTCGACCCTGGGACTGCTCGTCCTCAGCCTGGCGCTTCGTCAACCCCTCAGCGGCTACCCGGCCTCCACCTACCTCAACTTCGTCGCGCTGGGCCTGGTGACCCAGGTCTTCGGTTATCTGGCCATCAACCACGCCCTCGGCTACCTGCCGGCTTCCATCGTTTCACCAACCATGCTGGGTCAGCCTGTTGTGACAGCCATCCTGGCTGGGCCACTACTTGGCGAGGCCCTCTCTCCGTGGCAAGGCCTGGGCGGCCTCACCGTGCTCGCTGGCGTGTACGTGGTACACCGCAGTCAAGCAGTGAGTCAATGAGGTAGCGGATGCCTCATTCACTCGTTGCCCAAAATCCCAGACAAGGAGCCCACTTATGTTCAAAACCAGCGTCACCGAACTGCTCGGCATCGAATATCCCATCGTCGGGGGGTGCATGATGCATATCTCCGGACCGGAGTTCGTGGCCGCTATCTCCAACGCTGGTGCGCTGGGGATGATGGCTTCGGCCATGTTCGACACCCAGGAAAAGTTCCGCCAGGCCATCCGTCTAGCCAAGTCTCTGACCAACAGACCCTTCGGCGTCAACTTGAGCCTGTTTCCCGCGCTGCGCCCCCTTGACAACAACCTTTATGTCGAGGTGATCCTGGAAGAGGGTGTGCCGGTAGTCGAGACCAGCGGCCACCGGCCGCCGGAGGATATGCTGGCGCGACTGAAGGCTGGCGGGGTGAAGACCATGCACAAGTGCGTCAGCGTGCGGCACGCCCTCAGCGCGCAGCGGGCCGGCGTGGACGCCGTGACCGTTTTCGGCACCGAGGGAGGCGGCCACATCGGCGAGCTGGGCCTGACGACGATGGTGCTGGTGCCTCGTGCCGCCGACGCGCTGGAGATTCCGGTGCTGGCGGCGGGAGGCATCGCCGACGGGCGGGGGTTGCTGGCGGCGCTGATCCTGGGCGCAGAGGGTGTCACCATCGGCACGCGGCTGCTGCTGACCGAGGAGTGCCCTATCCACGATAACCTCAAACAGGCATTGGCCGCCGCCTCGGAGCCGGACACCCTGCCGATACTGGGCTCCCTGCGCAACACGCTCCGCGCCTGGAAGAACCCCGCCGCCCTCAAGGTGGCCGAGTTGGAGGCCAACCAGGCCGATTTGTGGGAGATCCTGAACATTGTGGCCGGTGCGGAGACCAGGCGCATGTATCAGGAAGGCGACCTGAATGCCGGCGTGATCCCTTGCAGCCAGAGCATCGGCCTGGTGCGCGAGATCAAACCGGTGGCCGAAGTCATCGGCGGGATGGTGCGAGAGGCAGCGGCGCTAGTGGCCGGTTGGGGCGGAAGGGGTAGCAACACGCTCGAGCCTAGCAAAAGGGTATAAGTGGGCACATACAGAAGTCAAGGAAGCGATGAGAGCGATGAGAGAGAAGCAAGTCCAGCGCCGGCCGAGTAGGAGCGAAGCGATGTATCGAGGCCAAGCGGGTTGCCCAGAGACCCGCTCGCTTGATTTCGATACGCTTTGCTACTCAACCGGCGCTCGCTCCCACAAGATTTGCATACGCCCGGTATGAGTCCGATGTCTGTACAAAAAGCAACCGCTATCGCTTGCGCCAACATCGCTTTCATCAAGTACTGGGGCCAGCGGGACACGGAACTGAATCTGCCAGCCAACTCCTCGCTCTCCATGAACCTGGACCGGCTCACCACTGTCACCACCGTCGAGTTCTCTCCCGATTACGACGATGACGTGGTCATCCTGGACGGGCGGGAGGAGATTGGGGCGGCAAGGCAGAGAATCGTGGCCCACCTGGACCGGGTGAGAGCCATGGCCAGGCTGCAAGACAAGGCTAAGGTGGTCTCCGAGAACAGCTTTCCCGTTGGCGCGGGCCTGGCCTCTTCGGCTTCGGGTTTCGCCGCCCTGTCCCTGGCAGCCAGCAGAGCGGCCGGGCTGGAGTTGAGCCAGCGGGAGCTTTCGACCCTGGCTCGCTTTGGCTCCGGCTCAGCTTGTCGTTCCATACCTGGGGGGTTCACCGAATGGACGGCGGGAACTTGCAGCGAGGACTCTTTCGCCAAACAGATAGCCTCACCGGAACACTGGGAGCTGCGAGACGTGATCGCCATCGTCAGCCGAGCCCATAAGCGCGTCGGTTCCACCGAGGGGCACGTCCGCGCTCCCACCAGCCACTTCTACCAGGCCCGCGTGGCCAGTGTGGTGGATCGCCTGGCCCGGGCGAAAGCGGCCTTGCTGGAGAAAGATCTGGCGAGCCTGGGGCGTTTAATAGAAGAGGATGCCATCTCCATGCACGCCGTGATGATGACCTCGCGGCCGCCCATTTACTACTGGCTGCCAAGCTCCATGCGGTTGATTCACGAGGTGCAGAGTTGGCGAGCCGGGGGGCTGGAGGTCTACTTCACCTTCGATGCTGGCCCCAACGCCCACCTCATCTGCCAGGCCGCCGACCAGGCCGAGGTGGAGAGGCGGCTCGAAAGCATCGAGGGGGTGCTGGAGGTCATCGTGAGCGGGCCTGGCCCAGGAGCGCGGGCGATAGAGTTTGCCTAATCCGCTCTTTTGTGATAGAATTTCGTGGTCTCTCCAATCTCACAAACCAAAGTCAAGGAGGTGAAAACGCATGAACGAACTGGAAGGGCCATTCATCCTGGTCAATCCCGAACGCTGCGTGGGCTGTCACACCTGCGAGCTGGCCTGCGCAGCGGCCCACACCACAGCAGGCAGCATCATCGGCGCGGTCCTGGCCGGCGAGAGGCTGCACCGCCGCAACCGCGTGGTACAGGTGGACAGCGTGAAGCTCTCCACCCAGTGCCGCCAATGCGAGGACGCGCCCTGCGTGCGGGTCTGCCCCACCGGCGCCACCTACCGCACCGAGACCTACACGGCGGTGGATGAGCGGCTGTGCATCGGCTGCCGACTGTGCATGATGGTCTGCCCCTTTGGCGCCATCCACGTGTCTACCAGCGACATGGCCGGCCGCGAGAAGGCGACGGCTTTCAAGTGCGACCTGTGCGTGGATCGGCCCGGCGGCCCGGCCTGCGTGGAGGCCTGCCCCACCAAAGCCCTCAGCCTGAAGTACCCCACCGAGGTCATCCGCCAGGCCACCCACGCCGCAGCCAGGCAATTCCTGGACGCACTGGAAAGCCAAAAGCAATTAGCCAGCAGTTAAGAGCACGAAATCATGAGGAGGTGATTTCACCATGACTTACAGTGAGAAGATTCTAAGCAGAAGCATTGATCCCACCGTCCACGAGATGCTGGCCCGCGCCGAGGAGCTGGGCCTGGAGACGGCCTGGGATCGCTACGAGGCCATGTTGCCCCAATGCGGCTTCGGCGAACTGGGCGTCTGCTGCCGCAACTGCAACATGGGCCCCTGCCGCATCAGCCCATTTGAAGAGGAAGGGCCGAAAGCAGGTGTCTGCGGAGCCACGGCCGACATTATCGTGGCCCGCAACCTGATCCGCATGATCGCCGCGGGCGCGGCCGCCCACTCCGACCACGGGCGGGACATCGCCCACACGCTGCTCCTGACCGCCGAGGGCAAGGGCGGCGGCTACGAGATCAAAGACGAGGCGAAACTGAACGCGCTGGCGACGGAGTACGACATCGAGACGGAAGGGCGGACCAAAGAGGAGATTGCCCTGGACCTGGCCCGCGCCGTCTACGGTGAGTTCGGTAAGCAGGAGGGCCCCATCCAGTTCACCCGCCGCGCGCCAGAGAAGCGCGTCGCCCTGTGGCAAAGCCTGGGCATTGACCCGCGCGGCATTGACCGCGAGATCGTGGAGATCATGCACCGCACCCACATCGGCGTGGACAACGACCCCGTCAACCTTATTTTGCAGGGGCTTAAGGCCTCCATCGCCGACGGCTGGGGCGGCTCGATGGTCGCCACCGAGCTCTCCGACGTGCTGTTCGGCACGCCGACCCCCGTCCGCTCGGAGGCCAACCTGGGCGTGCTGAAAAACGACGAGGTGAACATCGTCGCCCACGGCCACGAGCCGACGCTGTCGGAGATGATCGTTGCCGCGGCGCAGGATCCCGAGTTGCTGGCTCTGGCCGAGAAGTACGGGGCCAAGGGCATCAACGTGGTCGGCATGTGCTGCACCGGCAACGAGGTGCTGATGCGCCACGGCATCCCCATCGCCGGCAACTTTCTGCAGCAGGAGCTGGCCGTCATCACCGGCGCGGTGGAGGCCATCATCGTGGACGTGCAGTGCATCATGCCCGCGCTGGGCGCGCTGACCGGCTGCTTCCACACCAGGTTCATCTCCACCTCGCCCAAGGCCAAGTTCCCCGGCGCGACCCACATCGAGTTCCACGAAGAGCACGCCTACGACATCGCCAAAGAGATCGTGCGCACCGCTGTGGAGAACTACCGCTTCCGCAGGGCCGACATGGTGCACATCCCCGGCGAGAAGATGGAGTGCATGGTTGGCTTCAGCGTGGAGGCCATCGTGGGCGCGCTGGGCGGCACGCTAGACCCGCTGCTGGATGCCATAAAGGGCGGCGCGATCAAGGGCATCGCTGGCGTGGTGGGCTGCAACAACGTCAAGATCCAGCACGACTACGGCCACGTCAACCTGGTCAAGGAGCTGATCAAGAACGACGTGCTGGTGGTAACAACGGGCTGCAATGCCATCGCCACCGCCAAAGCCGGCTTGATGCTGCCAGAGGCGGCCGAGCAGGCGGGCGAGGGGCTGAAGGCTGTCTGCCAGGCGCTGGGCGTGCCGCCGGTGCTGCACATGGGTTCCTGCGTGGACATCAGCCGCATCCTGGTGGCTTGCGCCGCCATCGCCAACGCGCTGGGAGTGGACATCAGCGATCTGCCGGTGGCCGGCGCCGCTCCGGAGTGGATGAGCGAGAAGGCGGTCAGCATCGGCGCCTACGTGGTCTCCAGCGGCATCTTCACCGTGCTGGGCACCGTACCGCCGGTGCTGGGCAGCCCTGTCGTGACCGAGCTGCTCACCCAGGGCGCGAACGGCGTCGTCGGCGCCGCCTTCGCCGTCGAGCCTGACCCCTTCCAGGCCGCGCAACTGATGATTGACCATATTGATGAAAAGCGGGCGGCGTTAGGAATTTAAAAGTATGAAACGTGAAACGTGAAGCGTAATGTTCACGTTTTACGTTTCACGTTTCACGTTTTACGGAGGTGACTATGCCATTCATCGCTCAACCACCGCCCCCTGCCGGGGGCGCGTTGTTGACCAGGCTGCACGCCATCAACGCCGAGCACGGCTACCTGCCCGAAGAGGAACTGCGCCACGCGGCTGACGAGTTGGGCGTGCCGTTGAGCCAACTCTACAGCACTGCCTCCTTCTACGCTGCCTTCAGTTTCCAGCCGCGCGGACGTCACACCATCCGGGTCTGCCTGGGAACGGCCTGCTACATCCGGGGGGGCGAGAAACTGTTGGAGAAACTCGAAGCGACCCTGGGGGTGAAACCGGGTGAGACCACCGATGACCTCGCCTTCACCCTGGAGACCGTGTACTGCCTGGGATCGTGCAGCATGTCGCCGGTGGTGCGGGTGGACGGGGACACCTACGGCCGACTTAGAGCCGACCGCCTCCCTCGCATCCTGAAGAAGTATCAAGCAGTGGAGGAGCAGGCGGCATGAAAGTACACACTCGCTCCGACTTAGAGAAACTGAGCGCCGAGGGCCTGTCCACCCTCTACCCGTCCCAGCCAAGAATCAGCGTGGGGATGGCGACCTGCGGCTTGGCGACGGGAGCCGCTGACGTGTACGATGCCTTGCGCGACGAGGCCGCGGCACGCGGGCTGGACGTCGTGCTCGTCGCCACCGGCTGCCTGGGCTATTGCCAGCAGGAGCCGTTGGTGGATGCGCGGGTGCCAGACCAGGGCCACGTCCTCTACGCCCGCGTGACGCCCGACCGCGCCCGTGACCTGATCGCCGCCCTGTCGGAGGGTGAACTGCCAACCGAGGGTGCGTTGGCTGTCATGCCCCCAACCCCTCCCCCAACTCTAGGAGAGGAAGCCCCCACCCCCGACCCCTCCCCCAACTCTGGGGGAGGGGAGTCATTACTCCCTAGTGTTGGGGGGGGGCGAGGGGGTGGCACCTTCCCCCCCAGGGTTGGGGGGGACCGAGGGGGGGCGGCCTTGCCCCTCCTAAACCAACTCCCCTTCTACGCCCGCCAGCACAAGATCGTTCTGCGCAACAGCGGCCTGCTCGATCCAACCAGCATCAAGGAGTATGCCGCGCGAGGGGGCTACCAGGCGCTGGCGCGTGTCCTGCTGGACCTCACACCGCCAGGAGTGATTGACGAAGTGCTTGGCTCCGGGCTGCGTGGGCGGGGCGGGGCGGGCTTCCCCACCGGGCGCAAGTGGCAAATCTGCCATGATGCACCGGGACAGCCCAAATATGTCATCTGCAACGGCGACGAAGGCGACCCTGGAGCGTACATGGACCGCACCGTGCTGGAGAGCGACCCCTACAGCGTCATCGAGGGGATGGTCATCGGCGGGTACGCTATCGGCGCCCGCGAGGGGTACCTGTACGTGCGCGACGAGTATCCGCTGGCCGTGGAGCGCGTCACCCAGGCCGTGGCCCGCGCCGAGGAACTGGGGCTGCTGGGCGAAAACATCCTCGACTCTGGTTTCGACTTCACCCTCCAAGTCGTGCGTGGGGCAGGCGCTTTCGTCTGTGGGGAGGAGACGGCGCTCATCTCCTCCATCGAAGGGGGATTGGGTGAGCCCCGTCCCAGGCCGCCCTTCCCGGCGATCAGCGGCCTGTGGGGGAAACCCACCGTCATCAACAACGTCAAAACGCTGGCCACTGTGCCCATGATTATCAGCCAGGGCGCTGACTGGTACGCCGGCATCGGTGCGGAGGGGAACGCGGGCACGGTCGTCTTCTCCCTGGTGGGCAAGGTGGCCAACACCGGCCTGGTGGAGGTGCCACTGGGCACGGCGCTGGGCGAACTGATCGAGGACATCGGTAGAGGTGGACTGAATGGCAAGCAGGTGAAAGCTGTGCAGACCGGCGGCCCGTCGGGGGGATGCCTACCAACCGCTCTCTACAACCTGCCGATCACCTACGAGAACATGACCCAGGCCGGCTCCATCATGGGCTCCGGCGGCATGGTGGTGCTGGACGAGGACACCTGCATGGTGGACGTGGCGCGCTACTTCCTCCGCTTCACCACCGCCGAGTCGTGCGGCAAATGCACGCCCTGCCGTGAGGGCACCCGCTATATGCACGAGATCCTCACTCGCATCGTCGAAGGCAAAGGGACGCTGGAAGACCTGGAACTGTTGGAAGAGGTTGCTCGATGGGTCAAAGCGGCCTCGCTGTGCGGGCTGGGCCAGACGGCTCCCAATCCGGTCCTCTCCACGCTGCACTACTTCCGCGACGAGTTCATCGCCCACATCGTGGACAAACGCTGCCCGGCGGGTGTCTGCAAATCCCTGGTCCGCGCCCGCTGCACCAACGCCTGTCCCGCCGAAGTGGACGTGCCCGCCTGGCTGACACTGGTGGCCCAGGAGCGCTACGCCGAGGCCATTGAGGTGCATCGTCGTAAGAACCCCTTCGCCCTGGTTTGTGGCCGCGTCTGCCCCGCGTTCTGCGAGCAGCACTGCCGCCGGGGCGAGGTTGACGAGCCGGTGGCCATTCGTCAGGCCAAGCGCCTCATGGCCGATCACGAGATGGCGCATCCCTGGACGCCGCCTAAGCTGGAGGAGCCTAAGGCCGAGCGCGTGGCCGTCGTTGGCGGCGGTCCGGCGGGCCTCACTGCCGCGCTGCAACTGGCTCAGAAAGGCTACCCGGTCACCATCTTCGAGAGGCTTCCCGTCCTGGGAGGGATGATGGCCGTGGGAATCCCCGCCTACCGCCTCCCTCGCGAGATGCTCAACTGCGAGATCGAAGGAATTCTGCGGGCCGGGATAAAGGTCAAAACAGAGGCAGCGCTGGGACGCGACTTCACGATTGATTCCCTCCTCGCCGAGGGCTACCAGGCGGTCATCCTGGCCATCGGCGCTCACAAGAGCCGTGCCTTGGGCGTCGTCGGCGAGGATATGGAAGGGACCTACCCTGGGGTGGCTTTCCTGCGGGATGTGGCCCTGGGCAACCCGCCTGATCTAAGCGGCCAGGTCGTCGGTGTGGTCGGTGGCGGCGACGTGGCGATTGATGCGGCGCGTTCCGCCTGGCGACTGGGCGCCAGAGAGGTGCACCTTTTCTACCGTCGCCGCCGCGAGGACATGCCTGCTCACGCAGAGCAAGTTGAGGCTGCCGAGGCGGAAGGGGTTGTTTTCCACCTCCTCACGACCCCCATCAGGGTCATCGGTGATGGGCGGGTGAGGGGTATGGAATGTCAGCGGCAGGCGTTGGGCGAGTTCGATCTTAGCGGTCGGCGGCGCCCGATGCCTGTAGCGGGCTCCGAGTTCACACTGGACGTGGACGTGCTCATCCCGGCCATCGGTCAGGAGACCGATCTGGAGGGAGAGGAGGAGTTGGAGAGAAACCGCGACACCACGCTCGTGGTGAACGAGGCACTGGCCACCACCCGTGAGGGGGTCTTCGCCGCGGGCGATGCGGTGAGCGGCCCGGCGACGGTCATCCACGCCGTGGCGCAGGGGAATAAGGTTGCCAGAGCGGTGGACCACTACCTGCGCACGGGGCGGGTGGAGAAGATCGTGACCCTGCCCGGCTACGAGGTGATTGAACAGCAATTCAACCTGGAGGATTACGCCGAGGCCAGGCGACCTCCGATGCGCGTGCTCTCCGTCGCACAACGCCGGGGCAATTTTCAGGAAGTTGAACTGGGGTTGGGCGAGTATGCTGTCCAGGAGGAGTGCAAGCGCTGCCTGCGCTGTGACCTGGAATGGCTGGAGGAGATGGGGTTACCGCTGGAGCCCCGGCCTGATGAGGTTGCGAGGTGATGCCGATGGTCAATCTGACTGTGAACGGACGACCTGTGACTGTGCCGGATGGTGCGAACCTGCTGGAGGCAGTGCGGGCTATCGGGGTGGAGTTGCCCACCCTCTGCTATCACGAGGGCTTGGCTCCCTACGGTGCGTGTCGGCTGTGCATGGTGATGATCACCGAGCCTCGCCGGGACCTCGTCGCCTCCTGCGCCTATCCGGTGGAGGAGGGGCTGGTGGTGGAGACCGACGCGCCAGAGGCGGTATCCGCCCGCCACCTGGCGCTGGAGTTCCTCATGAGCCGTTGCCCGCAGTCCGACGTGATCCGCGAGATGGCGGCCCAGGAGGGCGTGACCACCTCCCGCTTCGGCACGCCTCCGCCGGAGCAGGCCGACGAGTTGTGCATGCTGTGCGGGCTGTGCGTGCGCGTCTGCCGCGAAGCGATAGGCGCGGCGGCCATCAGTTTCGTCGGTCGGGGGATGGAACGCAAAGTGGGCACTCCATTCGACGTACATTCCGAGGCCTGCATTGGCTGTGGGGCGTGCGCCGAAATCTGCCCCACCGGCGCGATCGAGATCGAGGATCGGGGCAACCAGCGCATTCTGCACAACTGGAACACCACGGTGGAACTGCACGAGTGCCCGCAGTGTGGTCGCTTCTTCGCCCCTGAGCCGCTGGCCTTCATCGGGGAGATGTTCCCCGAAATCGAAGACCTGTGGTCGCTCTGCCCCGATTGCCGCCGGCAGCGGATCGCTCGCCAGTGGATCGAGCAGAGGGCCACCAGTCCGGAGGGTTTATGACTGACGACACGCTGGAACTGACACCGGCTGGCATCCCGATCAGCTTGCGACCGTTCTTCCAGGAGTACGTGTTGGAGGACCTCGATCCGGAGCGCAGCGCTTTCACGGTGCTCGAACGCACACTGGCCTGGGGTGGCCTGCCGGAGCTGCGTTGGCTCTTCGCCCGCTACGAGCCGGCACGGCTGGCCGAATGGGTGCGACAGGCGGGCTGGTATCGCCTGTCCCGACAACGGCTGAAGTATTGGCTGTGCTTCTTTGAGATCACCGACTACCGTCACGGAGAGCGGATATGGCCCCACTAGCCACGCCACATTGGGAAGCTGTCACGCCAGGCGCGCGAGTTACGCTCGCCGCCCTGGGTCGACTGCCCCTGCTGCGCCCGTTCTACCTGGGTGGCGGCACAGCGTTGGCCCTGCGGCTGGGGCACCGTATCTCGCAAGACCTGGACCTGTTTGCCAACGTCGAGTCGCTGGATGACGATTTCCGCCACAGCATCATAGAGGGGCTACGCCAGGGGCACGCGGTCAACGTGTTGCGAGATTCGGTGTTCGGCCTGATTCTCGAAGCAGACGGGCAAGCCATCAGCTTCTTCTCGTATGGCTATCCAATGTTGGAACCTACCGACCTGGTGAGCGGCGTCCAGATCGCCGGCCTACTTGACATCGGCCTCATGAAGATGGATGCCATCGCTGGTCGAAGCACTCGCAGGGATTTCTACGACCTGTACTTCATCACCTCACGGGTCTCGCTGGATGAGCTATTCGCTCAAAGCACCAGGAAGTACCCGTACTCGCGTGGCTTCAAAATGCGCGTCCTGGTTGCGCTGGTAGATTTCGATGCTGCCGACCAGGATGAGGAGCCAACGCTGCTGCTCCCTGCTGATTGGAGTGAGGTCAAAGCCTTCTTTATTGGTGAAGCTCGCCGCTTGGGAAGAGAATGGTTGGGCCTGGCTGACCCAGAGGGAAAGGATACCCGAATAATATGACCCTAATCGCTGTTGTGCTTGTGTTGAGTCTGCTGATATTGGTCCACGAGCTGGGCCATTTTGCCGTGGCCAAGCTGACCGGCATCCGGGTGGAAGAGTTTGGCCTCGGCTATCCGCCGCGCTTGCTCACCGTCGCCAAGCGAGGCGATACCGAGTACACTATCAACGCCATCCCTTTCGGTGGCTTTGTGCGGATGCTGGGCGAGGAAGACCCCACCCACCCCGACAGCTTCGCCGCCAAGAGCAAGCTGGCTCGCGCCGGCTCGCTCCTGGCTGGCTCGTTCATGAACATCGCCCTGGCCTTTCTTCTGTTCATCGGCGTTGGTTTGATCGGCTTCGACATCCCTACCGGCTCGGTAGCTATCGTCGGCGTCGCGGCTGGCTCGCCAGCGGCGGTGGCGGGCTTGCAAGAAGGCGACACCATACTGAGCATTGACGGCCTGACTGTTCGCAACACCTACGAGCTCGGCCGCTACACCAAAGAGAGGCTGGACGAGACAGTCACTCTCAGCATCAAGCGGGGTGAGGAAACCATGCCCGTCCGCTTGACGCCGCGTCAGGAGCCGCCAGCCAACGAAGGGGCTATGGGCGTGATCATCCAGACTGTGGATATTGTGGGAGCAGACAAGCTGCGCTATTCCCTCTGGGAGGCGATCCCGATGGCGGGCCGGATGCTCGTAGATATCGTCGTGGCCATCTTTGCCGGAGTGGCGGACATGATCCAGGGGGTCATCGCCCCCGACATCACAGGGCCAGTGGGGATAGTAGCCGCGACTGGCGAGATCGCCAAGTCCGGCCTGATAGCCCTGATGCAATTCACCGCTTTCCTCAGCATCCAACTGGCCATCTTTAACCTGCTGCCTTTCCCTGGCCTGGACGGCGGGCGTCTGGCCTTCATCGCTCTCGAAGCCTTGCGCGGCGGCAAGAGGGTGGCTCCGGAAAGGGAGGGGCTCGTTCACCTGGTGGGAATGGCCATCCTTGTGGGCCTGCTGCTGATCGTCTCCTACCAAGACGTCGTTCGCCTGCTGAGCGGTCAGCCGATTCTGCCGCCATAACGTGAAACGTGAAACGTAAAAAGTAAAAAGTAACCGGCACAGACCACGTCTTACGTTTTGCGCATTACGCTTTACGCATCACGTTTCACGGCTAGGTAAGGCAATGTTATCGAATTTCGAGAAACTACTCCAGCAAATAGGCGACGCTGAGAATCGCCTCTCCATATCCAGCCTGTACGGCCTGTCGGGGATGGACAGGGACGAGACACTGCTGTTCCAAAAAGCCTGGCCTTCAATGGCCATCGAGCGCCGCCGCCAGATCATCAACCTCCTGGTAGAGATAGCCGAGGCCAGCTTCGAGGTGAATTTTGGCCCGGTGTTTCGCTTTTGCCTGGACGACGAGGACGAGAGGGTGCGAGCGGCAGCCATCGAGGGGCTGTGGGAAGACGATGACACCGCTCTGATCAACCCGCTGATCACCCTGTTGCAAGATAATCCCTCGATCTCAGTACGGGCTGAGGCCGCCAAGTCTTTGGGCCGCTACGTCCTCCTGGGCGAGCTGGATAAGTTAAAGGCCCGCCCTTTCGCTCTGGTGCGAAAGGCACTGCTAGAGACCATCCATTCCTCACTTGAAGACCTGGAAGTGCGGCGGAGGGCCATCGAGTCCATCGCTCACTCTAGCGACGAGGGTGTGCGGGAGATCATCGAGGCGGCCTACTACGACGAGGATGAGCGAATGCGCACCAGCGCGGTGTTCGCTATGGGACGCAGCGCGGACCCCTACTGGTCAGACCTGGTGATCAATGAGCTGGAAAGCGCCAGGCCAGAGATGCGCTATGAAGCAGCCATGGCCAGCGGTGAGCTGCAACTCGCGGAAGCCGTGCCCTTCCTGGCCAACCTGATCAATGATCCTGACCGCGAGGTGCTGGAAGCGGCCATCTGGGCTCTGGGGCAGATCGGAGGGAACGAGGCCCGCCGCATCCTGTACGCCTGCTACGAAGATGGGGACGAGTTCCTGTGCGAGGCGGTGGAGGAAGCTTTGACAAACCTGGAGTTCATGCACGGTTTCTTTGACATATCCTTTGATGATTTCCCCGACACAAACGAATGGTGAAGGCCCTGTCAGCCATACTCTATAACAACATCGTACCCGTTTTCATCGCCATTGGCCTGGGCTATGCCCTCGAACGCAGGCTGAAAATAGAGATCAAGTCCGTTTCCCGGACCATTTTCTACGCCCTCACCCCCTGCCTGGTCTTCTCTTCCCTGGTCAAATCCACTATTAGCGGCGGAGAGTTCTGGGGCATCGCGTCCTTCGAGATACTGATCACCCTGTTCGTGGCGCTGGTCGCCTGGGGCGTGGCCAGGGCGCTGCGCTTCGATAGAGCCATGGAGAGCGCGTTCTTGCTGGCCACCCTTTTCGTGAACTCCGGCAACTACGGCCTCTCGGTCAATCAACTCGCTTTTGGTGATGAGGCCCTGGCTCGAGCCGTAATCTACTTTGTAGTGAGTAGCTTGCTCGTGAACACCACCGGCGTCTATCTCGCTTCCCGGGGCCAAGCCAGAGCTGGTGATGCTCTCAGCAACGTTTTCAAAGTGCCCATCGTCTACGCCGTGTTCCTGGCGGTTTTCGTCAAGCTGATCAATCTGACCGTAACAGGATCGCCCGTTTTCAAGGCGGTGGATATGGTGGGCCAGGGGGCCGTGCCCCTCATGCTTTTGCTGCTGGGGATGCAACTGGCCAAGACCCCCTTGACTCAAGGGATGAAGACCGCAGGCCTGGCCGCCTTCATCAGGCTGGCCGTTGCTTCCATCATCGCCTGGCCCCTGGCCAATTGGCTGGGCCTGGCGGGCCCAACATTGCAGGCCTGCGTCGTCGAGGCCAGCATGCCCACCGCCGTGACAACAACGGTGCTGGCCATCGAGTTCGACGTCAAGCCAGAATTCGTAACCAGCGTGGTTTTCCTTTCTGCCCTGGCCAGCCCCATCACCCTCACCCCCCTCATCGCGTTGGTGAGCTGACCTGGGAAATGGGTAACGAGGCAACAAGTTAACGAGAAACGAGGCACGAAGTGAACGACAATTTTCCGCAATCCGCAACCCGCAATCCGCAATCCGCCTGGTATACCAAAACAGTTGAAAAGGTAGCCGAGGCTCTGGGAACTGACCTCAAGCGAGGTCTAACTTCGCAGGAGGCCCAGGCCCGTTTGGAGAGATACGGATCCAACGAGCTTCAGGAACGGCCTCGGATAAGCTTCTGGAAGATGCTGCTGGAGCAGTTCAACCAGTTCCTGGTGCTGATCCTCATCGTCTCGGCGATTGTCTCTTTCTTCCTGGGCGAATACCTGGACTCAGGGGCCATCATGGCCATCGTGATCCTCAACGCCATCCTGGGGGTCGTCCAGGAGTCCAAGGCCGAGGAGGCCCTGGCCGCTCTGAAGAAGATGGCCGCCCCCAACGCCGAGGTGCTCCGCGATGGGCACCTGCTCACCATCCCCGCCCGCGAGGTGGTGCCTGGCGATGTGGTGCTACTGGAGACGGGCAACTACATCCCGGCCGATGTGCGACTCATCGAGAGCGCGAATCTGCGCGTCGAAGAGGCATCGCTGACGGGCGAGTCGGTGCCGGTGGAGAAAGAAGCCGACTTGGTGCTAGAGGAGGGCCTCCCGCTGGGCGACCGTCGCAACTCGGCCTACATGAGCACCCTGGCCAGCTACGGGCGGGGCAGGGGCATGGTGGTCAACACGGGCATGAGCACTGAGATCGGCCTCATCGCCGAGATGATTCAATCCTACGAGGAGGAACCGACCCCCCTCCAGGTCAAGCTGGATCAATTGGGCAAGTGGCTGGGGATCGGCTGCCTGGCCGTCTGTGGAATCGTGTTCATCGTCGGCGTGCTGCGAGACACCGAGGTGGGGATGATCCTCCAGGCAGGCAGTGGCCCGCTGGCCTACCTGAATACCTTCAAGCAGTCCATCGTGGACATGTTCATGGTGGCAGTGACTCTGGCTATCGCCGCCGTCCCCGAGGGGTTGCCAGCCGTGGTCACCATCTGCCTGGCCCTGGGGATGCAGGAGATGATCAAGCGCCACGCCCTGATCCGAAAGCTGCCTGCGGTGGAGACCCTGGGCAGCGCTACCGCCATCTGCTCCGACAAAACGGGCACCCTCACCCAGGACAAGATGATGGCGGTGCAGATCTACGTTGATCGCACCATTCTCAGCCTCAGCGGCGAGGGCTATAATCCAGCAGGGGAGTTCAGCGACGACGGGCGCCCCGTTGACCTGACGGGCTACCCCGGCTCGAATTTGCTCCTGCGGGCCGGGCTTCTCTGCAACGACGCTCGGCTGGAAGAAGACACCAATGGTGAGGAAGCTGAGGGCTGGCGCATGGTGGGCGATCCCACCGAAGGGGCGCTGGTAGTGGCGGCGGCCAAGGCTGGCTTCTGGAGGGACGCGCTGGAGAGGGACTATCCCCGCCTGGCCGAGATTCCCTTCGACTCCGAGCGCAAGCGGATGACCACTATCCACCCCGACCCCAAATGGGGCGGCTACGTGGCCTACGTCAAGGGAGCACCCGACATTACCATCGGGTTGTGCCACGAGGTTGTCGAAGACGGCCAGGAGCGGCCACTGACGGCTGAGAAACGCCGGCGGATTCTGGAGGTCAACGAGGCGCTGGCCTCCAACGCCCTGCGCGTGCTGGGAGTAGCCTATCGGCCCCTGGCGGAGGTCCCCAGGCATCCGACCGTCGAGGAAATCGAGCGAGACCTGACCTTCGTGGGTCTCATCGGCATGATTGATCCGGCCCGGCCAGAGGTGAAAGACGCCATCGAAGTGGCCCGGCGAGCCGGCATCAAGACGATAATGATCACCGGCGATTACAAAAACACGGCCGTAGCCATCTCCGAGGAGTTGAACCTGCTCTCGCCAGGCGGCCGAGTGCTGACCGGCGCCGAGCTCGATCAACTGGACGATGAGACCTTCACCGAAATAGTCGAGGGGGTGGAGGTTTACGCCCGGGTCTCGCCCCAGCACAAGGTGCGCATCGTGGAGGCCCTCAAGAAGCGAGGCCACGTGGTGGCCATGACCGGCGATGGAGTCAACGACGCCCCGGCCCTGAAGCGGGCCAACATCGGGGTGGCGATGGGCATCACCGGGACCGACGTCTCCAAGGAGACGGCGGACATGGTGCTCACCGACGATAACTACGCTTCCATCGTCTCGGCAGTGGAGGAGGGGCGCGTCATCTACTCCAACATTCGCAAGTTCGTCTACTATCTCCTCTCCTGCAACGTGGGCGAGATCATGATCATTTTCCTGGCCATGATTGCTGGCTGGCCAGTGCCCCTGACCCCCATCCTGTTGTTGGTGCTCAACCTGGTGACCGATGGTGCGCCTGCGCTGGCTCTGGGGATGGAGAAGGGAGATCCGGGCATCATGAAACAAGCGCCCCGACGGCCAGGTGAGCCCGTGATCAACCGCCAGATGGTGGGAGGTATCGCCATCCAGACCGTGGCCATCACCGCCGCCACTCTGACCGCTTTCATCGTCGGCCTGCGCTGGTTCCCCGACAACCTGAGGGCAGCCCAGACCATGGCTTTCGCCACGTTATCCATCTCGGAACTTTTCCGAGCCTACACGTCGCGGTCGGAACGCTACTCCCTGCGAACCATCGGGATGTTCTCTAACAGATGGATGCAATGGGCGGTGCTGGCCTCGGTAATCATCGTGCTGGCCATCATCTACGTGCCCTTCCTGGACCCCATCTTCGAGACAACCTTCCTGGGCCTGAGGGAATGGCTGGTCGTAGCACCCCTCATCCTGGTGCCGGCTGCCGCCGCGGAGGCAAACAAATATCTCCTCCGTCAGCAACTTGGAGGTTAGAGGTTGGATATTGAATCATGATTGAGAGGGTGGAAACAAGGCCCTACGAAGTCAGGTTACCCGTCTTCGAAGGACCCCTGGACCTCTTGCTGCACCTGATCGAGCAAGAGTCACTGGACATCACCAAGATCTCCCTGGCCCAGGTGACGGATCAGTATCTGGATTACATCAGCCTCTTGGAGGAACTGAGCGCCGAAGCTCTGGCCGACTTCCTGGTCATCGCCGCCAAACTCTTGCTCATAAAATCCGAGATGCTACTGCCCCGGCCACCAGGAGCTCCTGGCGAAGAAGAGGAAGAGGACATTGGAGATGAGTTGGCCCACCAACTCATCGAGTACAAGAGATTCAAAGAGGCGGCGGGGGGGCTGAAGCAGAGAGAGGAAAGCGGCCTCAGGGCCTACGTGCGAATCGCCCCGCCGCCCAGGCTGGACAAGCCGTTGGATCTGGAGGACGTCTCGCTGGCCGATCTGGTAGAGGCCGTGCAGCGCGCCCTGAACGTTCGCCCCCCGCGCCCCCCCGTGTCCGAAGTGGTAACACCCTTCACCGTCACCGTAGCCGAGAAGATGACCTTCATCGAGCAAAAATTGGAGAGGCAACAGCGAGTCAGCTTCAATCAGCTATTGGATCAAGCCACCTCACGCCAAGAGATCATCGTCACTTTTATGGCCGTCCTGGAGCTGATCAAGCTGAAGGGCATCGAAGTTCGACAAGATCGCCTCTTTGGAAAGATTTTCATCTTTGGAAAACCGCCAAACCAGGCCCAACGCCAGGAGCGCACCCAAGGCATCGAAGCCGATGTCGGTGAGCCTACCGCTGCGACCGAGGACGAAGGTCTGGTGGAACTCGTCTGAGATGGCGTAGAGCAGCGACAGCACAAAAGCCCCGCCGAGCGATGGCAGAGCGAGCCATTCCCTCTCTTTGGAGATGGCCCGCCAGAGGAGAAAGGCCAGGACACCGTACTCCGTCACGTGCCCCGCCTTCTTGGTGGCAAAGTCAACTGTTTTGTTGACGTAAAAGGGCAGGTGAGAGCGACTGGAGGCAACAAAAATCACCCCCATCCAGAGCAGCGCCGGCAGCCAATAGTAGAGCCAGCGTTTAGTTGGAAGTCTAGATAACACTGTCTTGACTCTGTTCCCCAAGACATCCTTCTCCAGAGCCCCCACCCCCAACCCCTCCCCCAACCCTAGGGGAGGGGAGCTTGATTCCCCCTTCTCCCAGGGTTGGGAGAAGGGGGTTAGGGGGATGAGGGCCGCTCAGGAGTCCTCTACCCCATGGTACGCTTCCTCCACCCTCACCACCAGCTTTCCCCAATTGAACTCTCCCAAGACCCGCCTTCGCGCCCCGCTCCCCAGCTTCGTCCGCAGGTTCTCGTCTCGCAACAGCTCAACCACGCGGCGAGCGAAGGTGTCCGTCTCGCCAGCGGGGACGAGCAGGCCGGAGACGCCGTGGACGACGTACTCCCCATTTTGCCCCACGTCGTCGGCCACGACGGGCACCCCTGCCGCCATGAGGTCTATTAGCTTGACAGCGCATTTGGTGCGGTTGATGAGGGTGTCATCGTAGGGATAGATAGCTATGTCGGCTGCGGCAAAGTAGGCAGGGAGCCCGTCTGGCTCGACCCAGCCAACGTAGACCAGGTGATCGTCCATCCCCGCCTCTCGCATCAATGCCGACAACCGCTCCTCCTCCCCAAAGAAACCCCTCCCCACCACCAGCAGCCTGGCCTCTGGAACCTCCGCCAGCACTCGCTGAAAGATGCCCACGACCCGCTCGACCTGGAACTCGAAGAAGCGGGTGTAGAGAAGTACCGTCGGATGGTGTAGACATTGGGCGAGTAGCGCACTTCCCCTCCCTCGGAGGGAGGGGCCAGGGGA
>Ga0307437_1000936_pt1 | contig 20773 bp, 16 predicted proteins | sample SalMarWE160390MG_FD_202146 | JGI IMG/M metagenome (GOLD analysis project Ga0307437, IMG submission 202146) | Salt marsh sediment microbial communities from the Plum Island Ecosystem LTER, Massachusetts, United States - WE1603-90 | ecosystem: Environmental > Aquatic > Marine > Intertidal zone >...
TACCGTCATTTTTCATAAGTTTGTCAATCATATTGCGTGCATCATAGATTTTCCGCCTTGTTTCTTTATCAATACTTTTGCGTGCCATAATTATGCTCTTTCAAAAAATGTATTTAAGCATGCTGTAATCCTGCAGCTAATTCAGTTCGTTTTTATACACTTCATATTTTTTTTCACGTCATATATAAGGCGTCTGTGGCTGGCTAAATATTGATTCACTCCGTAAGATAAATTTCAAAAATCCTCCTGTTGGGTCAAAAACCAAATAATTTTTTGGCAAACAGGCCAGATCTCTCGACTGCGGCCCAAGGGACCTGCGCTCGAGATGACAGAGTCATCAAAGCTGTATTTCCCGTCTCGCGTATATAGGTTCATTATGCCAAAAAATATTAAAAATTCAAGAGAATAATCTTCTAACAGAAGGAATATATTAACAATAAAAAATGTCATTTCGACCGAGCATAGCGAGTGGAGAAATCTGGCCAGGAACTATTGATGATTCCAATCAGAAACCAGATTCCTCGACTGCGCTCGGAATGACAAATGATGTGGCATTCGAGATGACAAAAGAAAGCATATTATATATAATCATGATATGATCGGAGGCAGAAATTATTACGTTTATATTTTATCCAATCAATCAAGAACATTGTATATTGGATTCACAAATAATATAAAAAAACGAGTTTGCCAACACAAAGACGAATTAATTGAAGGCTTTACCAAACGATATAAGATTAACATCCTGGTTTATTTCGAATCCTTTGGCGATGTATATTCGGCGATAGCACGTGAAAAACAATTCATGCACTGGAGAAGAGAAAAGAAATTAGCTTTAATTTCAAAGGAAAATCCCGAATGGCGAGACCTTAGTGACGGTTGGTAATTTGTAATGAGTAACAGACCAGATTCCTCGACTGCGCTCGGAATGACAGCACAATACACAGAACACAGCACGCATTACGATACACAAAAGAAGACAGAAAACGGAAGGCAGAAGACAGAAAACGGACAATGGACAGTCTATGAACAATGAACTCTAAACTCATAACAATAAATTCACCAGCAGAATGCGGGAATGAGTTCTTCGCGGTGCTTGTTGAGCCAGAGTGCTTTTCGTAGAATCATATCGAGAAAGGCCGAGCCGGAGAGGTGTCCGAAGAAGCCGGTCGCCGCGATGGGCATTATCGCTTCGGCGATCATCGTTTCAATCATCAGGTCGGGCAGTGCGTCCAGCTTGTTCCTGTCCAATTCGATTACGCTGCGATAGCCCTTGATGAACTGGTTGAGTTTGTCCTCGTCGAAATAGTCGGGCCAGTCGGCGGGGTTCGGCCGGCCGCCGACGATGGAGAATTGCAACATGCCGTTGGCAAGGTCGGTAATGGTCGAGGCGACCCTGACGGCGTCGAAATCGAGCACTGCGGCGACTTTGCCTTCGGAAAAGAGCATATTTCCCGGATGCCAGTCGCCGTGGATTACCTGCCGGGGCCAGGAGTCGAAGTTGAGGCCGCTGATGCGGACGCTCGATTCGTTGTACAGCGTCATGAGCGTATCGGAAGCGGATCGCATTTTCATATTGGGCAGGGCCGAGTGTTCGGAGCCGATGGTCTTTAAGTGCCTGCGAACGGCGGGCGAATCGTGGTAGCAGTTTTCCGCCGGCAGCCCGTGCGGGAAGGACGACAGGAGCCGGTGAAATTCGGCCAGACGGCGGGCCGCTTCGGTGGTCTCTTCGGGCGAGCCGTCGTAGCGGGAGCCGGTGACGAATTCGAAAAGCTCGTAGATGTGATGGTCCAGTTGCAGGACGGTTTCGTTTTTATCGACGGTGGACACGAGTTCGGTGACGGGGAAGGATTCGGCGGCGAGGCGCTGTTGTATTTCGTGTGCGAACCTCACCTGACCGAGGTCGTCTTTGCCGCGCGGACGGCGTTTGAGTATGTACTTGCCCTTTTCGGAGATGAGCACCATTTTGGGCGTGCGGCGGTTGCCGCCGGAGAGCGGTCTGAGGCGGAGGATTACGCCGATGTCGTAATGGCTGAGGACGCAAACGAGCTCCTCGGTGGAAAATTGTGTGCCGCCTCGGGGCATAAATTCCCTGACTGTTATTTTTTCCCCATGCAGGTCGGGGAGGATATTGTTATCGTTTATTTGAACGCAATCAGTATGATAATTATCAGGAGGAATACCGCCGCCGCCGCGCTGAGGATTAGTACCGCCATTCGGTACTGGGCGATGGCCTCCTCGCCGATTTGCTTTCCGTCGGTTGCGATGGCTTCGCCTTCTTCCAGTTGAGCCAGCTCAGTAAGATCGAACCGGCGGCGAGCCTGGATGGGCGGGCGACCCTCCTGCAGGGCCTCGAGGTCTGTCAGGAGTTCTTCGGTGTTGGTGTAGCGATTTTCGCGACGCTTGGCCATCATGATTTCGATCACTTCCGAGACCCCCGCTGAAAGCGAGGTGTTGATGTGGTCCGGAGGGATCAGTTTCTCGCGGAGATGCTTCCTCATAACATCCGCCGAATTTTCCGCCATAAACGGCACCCTGCCCGTCACCATATTGTAAAATGTCGCGCCGAGGCCGTAAATGTCGGCTCTGCCGTCTATGTCGATTTTGCCTCGTATCTGCTCGGGAGCGATGTAATACGGCGTGCCGTAAGCCTTCCCGGCCTCACTTTGCGCGGCTTCGATATCCGTTGTCCCCCTCGCCAGACCCATATCCGCAAGCTTCACCGTCCCGCTGGTACTAATCATAATATTCTTCGGCTTGACGTCACGGTGTATAAGATTACACTCATGCGCATGAGCCAGCGCATTGGCCACCTGAATAATAATCTCCAGCGCCTCGGCCTCCGAAAAAATCTTGCCCGCCGCCAAATCATCTGCAATCGTTCTTCCCTCGACATACTCCATCACAAAATAATGATACCCGCCCGCCTCGCCGACGTCGATCGCCTGCACGATATTCGGATGATTCAGCCTTCCCGCCGCCTGTCCCTCCTTATAAAACCGCTCGACATACTCGGGATTCTCACTGAATCGTTTCGGCAGAATCTTGATCGCCACAATCCGGTTCAGACTCAACTGCCGCGCCTTATACACAATTGCCATCGCACCGGCGCCGAGCTTGCCGAGAATCTTATAGCCGGGAATATGATGTGCCGCATCCTTACTGTCGCTTATACTGCTCTTGAGCCTCTCGGCCTGGCTCGCAGTGATATAGCCGAGCTCGATCATCAGGTCTTTGAGAATGATCGGATTGATCTTACTGCGTGATTCCAGCTCCTTTAGCGATTTGCGCAGCTCATCATCAGTGCAGAGTCCCTGCTCAATCACCATTTTGCCGAATACTGTATCGTAGTTCGTTCCGTTCGTCATTAATATTCCAAAGGCAAACCGATGAAGCGCTTAGTGATGGACCAATCCTTTGGCTTTAGTATCAAAACCCGATAACATTCCAGTTGCGCTAATTATCGGCCGGAAAAAACTCATTGTCAAAGAAATTCTGCTGTTTCTTTTTTAGAAAACAGGAATTTTACACAGACTCCGAAAGAACGCAAGCCCAAAACAGAATCGACCCTTTTAACGTGCGAGTTTAGGTGTTTTTATAACTAAAAACGCCGATTCTTGTTCATAGTTTGTTGTTCGTTGTTTGTGAATCTTAATTTCGTGTATGCCCAATTACCTAATTCTCTAATCAACTTACCTAAGGCATCCTACCGTAGGGCAACTTAGGGAAATTCACTAATCCGCTAATCAACTAATTCCCTAATCCGCATCTATGGTGTCCTTGAGGGACTATCCGCTGTCTCTTGCATGGAATTTGAGACGGCGGTATAATGCCGAAGTTTAGAGAGAAGAAAAATTTAAAGGAGATAACCAATGAGAAGATCTAAAAGAGCCGCCCTATTGTGCGTCTTGTGTCTATCGATTTCGGCCTTTGCACAGAAATTCGAGGGGCTTGCATTAACGCCGCCGATGGGCTGGAATACGTGGAACACATTCGGCGGTAATATCAGTGAAAAACTAATCAAAGAGACGGCCCTTGTTATGATAGATAGTGGCATGCAGGAGGCCGGTTATAAATATATCGTGCTCGACGACTGCTGGAGCACGAAAGAAAGAGACGAACAGGGCAACCTCGTCGCCGACCCGGAAAAATTCCCGAGCGGTATGAAGGCGCTGGGCGATTTTCTCCACGAGGCGGGATTCAAGTTCGGCATATACAACTGCGCGGGCAATAAGACCTGCGCCGGCTATCCCGGCGGTCGCGGGCACGAGTACCAGGATGCAAGACTCTACGCATCCTGGGGCGTCGATTATATCAAATACGACTGGTGCGAGCACGGCACCGCCGATGCGAGGGAAACGTATATGACGATGCGTGACGCCTTGCACGCCGCCGGTCGGCCGATTGTATTTAGCCTGTGCGAGTGGGGCAATAACAAGCCGTGGGAATGGGCCAAGGACGTCGGGCATCTGTGGCGGACGACCGGTGACATCGCCGACTGCTGGGACTGCAAAAGGCAGTGGTCGATGGGATTCAAGCTCATTCTGGACAAGCAGGTCGGGCTGGAAAAATTCGCCGGGCCGGACCACTGGAACGACCCCGATATGATGGAAGTCGGCAACGAGGGACTGTCACTGGCCGAATCGAGGTCGCATTTTAGCCTTTGGTGTGTTCTGGCCGCCCCGCTGATGGCCGGTAACGATGTCAGAGTAATGAGCGATGAAATTCGCGATATCATGACCGATAAGGAAGTGATTGCCATCGACCAGGACCCGTTGGGCAAACAGGGCTATCGCTACAAGGTCGAGGAAGGCAAAGAGACCTGGGCCAAGGAGCTTTCCGACGGTGCGTGGGCTGTATGCATCTTAAACGCCACGGAAAAACCGATGGATGTCGAAGTGAACTGGAATAAGTTGAATTTCCTGTTGGGCACGTATCAGATTCGCGACCTGTGGCAGAAGAAAGACTTAGGCAAGAGCGATGTAAACTATACATGCATGGTCGCCTCGCATGATGTGGCGCTCTTTAAGCTGACCCCGATGAAATAATACGCCGTAACTATCAGGCGCAAAGCTGACGCAAATCCATATATGTTCGGAGTTAAATCCGGCAAATAAGGAACTTAAATTGTTCTTCTTCTTCGCAGCCAGCTAACGAATCCTATGCCGATACTACCTAATAAAATAGCGCCGGGAGCGGGAATGCACTCGTGGGCTATAGTGCCGATTACTTGCACACCAGCTGAATCTAATACCCTGATGTCAATTGATACCCATTCCGGATTGTAGTCCGGGATAATGAGCGTTCCTGAAATATTCATGGGTCCAAAGACATAATCTTCGAAGATCATTTCCCGATAAATCATTATATCTTCAGTAACAGGATCTGGTACAAAATCCGGCAAAGGTGGAGGACCGCCAGCCGGCCAGTCCAATGTGCTCCAGTTGATGGCAATCGCTACAAAGCCCTCACCATCAAGGGTGATATCGTACGTAATCTTTTTCCATCGGTCCGGATCCGGCGGGTCATCGTAGAACCACTGATTGTACCATTCAGTATTAAGATAGTGGTACCATGGACTGCCCATTTCGCCGGTGTCGTCGTCAAAGCCGCTGCCGCCGCCCCCAATGAAAAAATTGTTACCAGCAAGCATAGCATCAAAACTGTCGAGAGTTGGAGCTGCCAATGCCGGCGCGGCCATAGATACCAGAATGATTGCTGCAGAAAATAGTAATAGTTTTTTCATAACCTACTTCCTCCAAAATATGTCCTGAAAAATACTCAGTTATATAGCAGCGAAGTGGGTTTTACCGCATTTGGTATGAACCCTTTCCTCCTTGTTTTTTCACCACCCGTACCTCACACCTATTTTTCCATGAAAGTCACAAATATTATACCTGATAGTACCGCCTATTTTCAAGAAATAAATTCAAAAAAGTTGGCAAATCGGCGTATTTTCAATAAATTCCTTGGTTTTTCGGTATAATTATTTTAAAATTATCGGCCCAAAAAATAGTGAGAATTCATTGCAAATAACAAATCTCGTCATTGGTTATTACTCACAAAGACCGGATGTAAGAGGAATTTATGAAATGCCGCGATATAGTGACCCTTTAATCAAACACAGAGTTTTTGTAAATCTTCCATGCTCAGGTCGCCGAGTCCGGCGACGATTTTTTCTGCAATGTGTAGTTGTCCGGCGTCGTATGAATTCGTCACTGCGATAGAGTGCATCCCGGCGGCCCTGGCCGCCTGGAGACCCCAAAGCGAGTCTTCGATTACTACGCAATGATTGGCTTCGATCTGATTGTCACGATGTTCGTTGAGTTTTTCCAATGTAAGCAGGAATCCTTCGGGGTGCGGCTTGCCTTTTTTGACATGCTCGGCGGAAACTATCGTCGCAAAAAATTGCCGCAGATTCGCCTCTTCCAAAAGTAGCTCAATTTCGCTCAGAAGCGCACCCGAACAAATCGCCATGGGGACATTGTTTTGCGCCAGCATGTTCAGGAACTCGTGCACACCCTCGATAGTCCTGCCCTCGGCCCCGGCCAATTCCTCAAAGACCCGGTTCTTTTGTTTTATAAGCTCCGGGATTTGTTGCCGGTCGATATCGAGCAGGCCGTCTTCGATGAGCCGCCCGAAACAATCGGAATCGGAATAGCCGAGGTAGGTGGTGTAATAATCTCTTTTGTCTATCTCGACGTTGAACTGCGCCAGGACCTTGTTGAACGCGCGAAGATGCAGAATCTCCGAGTCCGTTATGACGCCGTCAAAATCTAAAATAACTGCCTGTAACATATAATTTTATTGCTTCCCAAGATTTTCTAATTTCGTAATCCATTCGTTAAAATGCGGACATTCCCGACGCATTTTTGCCAGTCCGATCTTTTGAGCCGTTAAAATACCATCCACTGTCTTTACATAATTTTTAAGATGTTGCTGTATTCGTCTGGAAGGACAGGTATCGTAATCGTCATTAATCTCTTCGGGACAAGAAAATGACTGTAGTACATTCTCAAGCTGTTCGGAAATCTTTAAGTCACTTTCAGCAAGTATCGATGTGTCGGAGAAAAGCAATGCCTCGAACTCATGCATTTGCACATAAGGAATAAACCGTGCCGAATTCCAACTGCCACCCATTTGAGCAGCAATATCTTTCGACAATGCTTGTTCGACTATATGAGCTTTATCCTGATAATCCCGACAGGTCTTAGATTCTATCCTTCCAGGCCAATCACTCGGCATTCCATAGAAATCAACCATTGTCGTACAGATACATGACCTGTCGGATTTAACGGTATTCAGGATTTGTTTTCGAGATATCGAATATTTGGTAACACCTCCCGCCTTTTGAAAAAGAAAGGGTGTAATATAGATTCCTCTTTCGTAAAAATGAGGCTTCAACACTTCTTTGACAAAGAGTATCTCCGTTGGGCCTTCCACGAGAATCTTTATATTACTCATTGGCCGGCCACTCCCTCAATGATATTTCTGCTCCAGATGTCTCCCAATGAATAGTCTTCAAGCCAGATTTTTAATTTTTCCGTATCCGGACGGCTGAATACAGACTCATCATTCTTGCGCTCGACAAGAATAATATCTTCCGGCTGGAAATGATCAATCAACGCAGCAGATTGTGTCGAGACAATAACCTGTGTGCGATGTGAAGCTTTCTGTATTAAGCCCGCTAATAATGTTAAAGCGTAAGGATGCAATCCCAATTCCGGCTCATCCAATAAAATCGTCGAAGGCGGATTTGGTTGAAGCAAAGCTGTGGCCAAACAAATAAAACGCAGCGTACCATCCGATATCTGGCTTGGATGGAACGGGTAATCGGAATTTTTCTGCCGCCACTCTAACAATGTTTCATCCGGATTATCTAATGAGTCTCTAAGTAAAAAGTCGTCAAAGAACGGGGCTGCCAGTTGGATAACTTCACGAATATTTTGATATTCCTTTTTGTGTTTTTTCTTAAGGAACAGCAGAAACGCTGCTAAATTACTACCATCTGGTCTTAAATATTCATAATCTCTTTTAGAACACGGGTATTTTATCAACGCATAATCACTCGTGTTGTGAAAATGAGATATCCCCCAATTTATAATTGCCAATCGAATACATTCTATGCTCTTGTCGAGAGAGTTTTTATTTTGTTGATCCGTAGAGAATAAAAAACCATCAATAATAGATTTGTCATTGCTGTTACCATCACCGACATATCTTGCATCTTTACGAGAACGAAAAGATCCTTCGCATTTAATACTTTCTTCTCGAAATATTAAATTATTAGTTTTAGTCAAAGATAATAAAAAATCCCAATTTATATCCTCATTAAAATCGAAGGAAACTTTCAATTCTTGAGTTTTTTGAACGCCCAAGTACAAAAGAAGATTTGCTCCACCATCATCATCAATAAAATCCTGCATTTGCGAGCCAGCAATCGCTTTGATAAATTCAAAAAAACTAAGGAAATTACTTTTACCGGAACCGTTTGGGCCGATCAGGATATTTATATTTCGAAGCTCGAAATTTTCGAGGTTTTTAATGGATTTGTATCCTTTTATGGTTAATTTGCTGATTGCCTGTCCCATATCATTTTCCTTTTCCGGCCGAATCACTTCGGGATAATAAAAAAACCCGGCTTTTTTACCGGGGCTTCATTATACAATTAATAATCGATAATTTACAATGATTTTATCCCACTTCAGGAACGGGGCCGACGATGGCTTCGTAATCGTTAAAGGTTGATTTATCGCCGGTGCGAATCAACTCGGCAAGCGCTGCAATTTTCGGCGCGTTTTTGGTTATGAATCTCCGGGCGATCATCTCCTTTCGCTGCCTGATGGGAATCGTCTTGCCGTTACCGGCCTGACCGTTGTCGGCAAGAGGCACCTGCATGTCCACTTTCGTACCGGCCTGGCCGCAGAACAGGTAGCCGTTAATCAAATCGATGGCGATATCGACCAGCGGCCTGCCGTAGAGGTCCATGTACTCGTTGCCGTTGTCCTTGATAAAGGCGATTGATTCAATCATCTTCTGCGTGCCCTCGGCGAGGATTTCGAGCAGGTCTTTGACGTCTTCGTCGTAACCCCGCCCGGCGAGTTCGGTGAGGAATTTTTCCGCCGTCCCGCTGCAAACGCCGCGCACCGCAGCGACGATCTGAAGCTGGCTTGTCCCCTCGTAAATCGTCGTAATCCTGGCGTCGCGGGCGTACCTTTCGCAGGCGTAGTCCCGCATATAGCCGCTGCCGCCGAGCACCTGAATCGAATCGTAGGCAATCCTGTTGCACATCTCGGAACAGTAATACTTGCTCATTGGCGTCAGCATTCCCGCCAGTCTCTTGTATTTGCGCGAATCGTTCTTTAGCTGCTTGGCCTCTTCCTTGTCATCGGGCGGATTCGATTCGAGCCGTCTGAGGCACCCGATTTCCACATCGACTACGCGGGAGGTTTCGTAAAGCAGCGCCCTGCCCGCCTCGACGGCGATCTTCATATCAATAAGCATGTCACGGACTGCCGGCAGCTTCTCGATGGTGACGCTGAACTGCCTCCTCGTGGATGCGTAATCGCGGGCGACACGAAAAGCCGCTTCGGCGATACCGAGCGACTGACCTGCAATCCCGATGCGGGCGCCGTTCATCAGGCTCATCACGTAAGTAATCAGGCCCCGCTGGCGCTCGCCGATAAGCTTTGCGGGCGCATCGTTGAAAAACAGCTCGCAGGTCGGGCTGCCATGAATACCGAGCTTGTCTTCGAGCCGGCGGACTTTCACCCAGGGCCCGCGTTCGACAAGGTACAGGCTAAGCCCCCTGCCGTCGGAGATTTCCGGCTCGCTTCGTGCCAGCACGAGCAGGATTTCGCCGCAGCCGTTCGTGATAAACCGCTTGACGCCCCGCACGAACCAGTTGCCCTCGGCGTCCTGATAGACCCTGGCGGGTTTTTCTTTTTCCTGGTCGTGCCCGGAGACCTTAATCGCCTGCAAATCCGAGCCGGCGTCCGGTTCGGTCAGGACCATGGCACCGGTGACTTTACCGGCCGAGAAATCCGGCAGGTACTGCTGTTTTATTTGTTCGTCGGCAAAGGCGTTAATCGTCTCGGCGATACCCTGGAGGCCGAAGATGTTCATCAGGGCGGCGTCCGCCCGCGAGACCATCTCAATCGCAATCGAATAGACAAGGTTCGGGAAATTCAGCCCGCCGAACCGATGCGGCAGCGTAAAACCCATCACTTCCGCCTGGCCGAGCTTCTCAATCGCTTCGGCGATTCCCTTGGCACGCGTCACCGAGCCGTCCTCGTTGAGTGTATTGCCCTGGCGGTCCACGTCTTCGGCCCGAGGTGCGATGAAATCACCGCTCAACTGACCGAGCGAGTCCAGCACCATATCGTAATTTTGCACCGCCTCATCGGCATTGGTCGGCGCCGAGTCGAATTCGCCGGCGAACTTAAAGCCTTCCTCACTAAGCTCGGCCAACGCCTTCAGGTCCATGTGCCTGAATAAAAACTGAATATCGTTATTGTCCCTGTAAAAATTAGCCATGTTCGATTCTCGATACCGTATTTCCGTCACTACACGCGAAGCAATCTAAGATATAACGAATGAGATTGCCACGTCCCGATAAATTGGGACTCGCAATGACAACTGTAGTATATGTCTCCTAATCTTTCATGCCTTTTTCTTTAACCGCTTTTATCATCATCGGTACGACGGTATTCAAATCGCCGACTATTTTATAGTGCGCGATATTGAATATGGGCGCATCGGGGTCGCTGTTAACGGCGACAATTTTCCGGCTCTGTGACATCCCGGCCTGATGCTGGATTTGCCCGCTGATTCCGACGGCGACATATAAGCTGGGCCGAACCGTCGTACCGGTCTGGCCGACCTGATGGTCGTGGTCGATAAAGCCCAAATCAACCGCCGCCCTGGTCGCCGCCGGCGCCGCCCCGAGACAATTCGCCAGGTCCCAAATCAACTTGAAATTGTCCTTGCTGCCCACACCGGCACCGCCGGCAACAATAATTCTCGCCGCTTTAAGGTCCACCTTCCTCGGGCGTTTCTGCTCGGAAAGAATCTCCAGCGGCAAATCATACTTAGCCAACTGTATTTTTTCTTCGACAATTTCACCTTTTCGTTTCGGGTCCGGTTCGGCAGGAACCATCACACCTTCGCGAACCGTCGCCATTTGCGGCCAGCGGTCGAGATTGATAATAGTGGCGATAATATTCCCGCCGAAAGCAGGCCTTATCTGAAACAGCAGGTTCTTATGCAGCTTTTTATCTTTTACCGTCTCGTGGTCGCCGATCTGCAAATCGGTGCAGTCGGCGGTAAGGCCCGCCTTTGCGGCGCTGGCAATCCGGGGAGCCAGGTCACGCCCTGCAACAGTCGCTCCGTAAAGGACAATTTGCGGCTTGTGCTTATGGATCAAATTGAACATCACTTTTGCATAGCTGTTGGTCTGGTATGTCCCCAGTTTCAGATGCTCGGCCAAATATACCTTGTCGGCGCCATGTTGTATCAGTTCGGCTCCAAGTGATTTGACGTTGTCACCCAGCAGGGCAGCCGCCAGTTTTACACCCAAAATATCCGCCAAATGCCGGGCCTTGCTCATCAATTCGATGGGAGTATCCTCCAAATGCCCGTTATGCTGCTCGGCAAAAACCCAAACTTCACCGTCTCTGTTTACATCTATCATCGATATGCTGTCCTCAAGACTTTGGTGTCACTGCTCCTGCTCTGGCCTGCCGTCCGCCTTCCCATCTTCCGAAAAAAACGAGAAGGCGGAGGCACTCAAGAAAGCATGGGGGTAATTTTCAGTATCGTTGTCTGCCGCCCCGACCACGGTCGGAACCACCGGAACCGCCGGAACCGCCACGTCCGCCGCCGCCACTGCCACCGCGTCCACCGCGACCGCCACGTCCGCCACCGCCGCCGGACCTGCGGTTCTCCGTCCTGGGGCGAGCTTCGTTGACATTAACGGCCCGGCCCTGTATCTCCTGGCCGTTCATGCCTTCGATCGCAGCCTCGGCCTCGGCTTTGGTAGGCATTTCCACAAATCCGAATCCTCTGGACTCACCGGAAAACCTGTCCTTAATAATGTTGATGTTACTGACCTCTCCGAATGCTTCAAAAGCCTGACGCAAATCATCCTCTGTAGCACTGTTTGCTAAATTTCCCACATAAATATTCATTTTACTTTCCTTCCTGGCCGCACAATCGGGCCCTATGTAATATTCGCTCTCGAGAGGGCTAAACACACGCCAAGCCTTTGAACAGCGAGAACTTTTCGGTATCTAATTTCCAAAAAATCTTTTTCAGGTTAATCCCTTATTAACCTCCAAATTCCTTCTATTTTACCTTTTGAATCGTCTTTATGCGATTGTCTTTTCTTCAATTAATTCGTGTATCATATCTGCAACGCCCTTTTCGTCGGGCTTTACTTCCTTGCTTTCCTTTGCCGCTAGGACGACGCTTTGAATTCGATGGACTTTTGTCGGCGAGCCGCTTTGTCCGCACCAGCTCAGGTCTGCTTCAATACAATCGAGGTCCCATTGTTTAATAAGTAAGCCCGCCTTTTCCAGCTCTGCGGACTTGTGGGCAACCAGCTCCTTGATATCATCCTCGTCTGCATCCTGATTCTCGGTTTTTATCTTTTGCCGCAACTCTATCGGTGTCACAGCTTTTTTATACTTCATAATCTTTTTTGCAGCGGCGACCCTCGGTTCGTTTGCACTACCTACAACGGTAAGCAGAACGGGCAGCTCGGCTTTTACCTGCTGCCATCCGTTGCCGATATTTCGACGGGCAGTAATTTTTTTGCCGTCGAGATTCTCAAGCTCCTCGATATATGTAACTTGTGTAATATCAAGTTTTTCCGCCAATTGCGGGCCGACCTGTGCGGTATCGCCATCAATCGCCTGTCTGCCGCACAAAACGATATCGTAATCAAGTTTTTTGACCGCACAACTGAGTATATAGCTGGTCGCCAGTGTATCGCTCGCAGCACAACGCGGATCGGTAATCAGAATTGCATCGTCGGCCCCGCGATAGAGCGAATCGCGAAGAATCGCACCCGCCGCGGGCAGACCCATCGTAATAACGGTGATATGGCCGCCGAACTGCTCTTTGATCTCGATAGCCAGCTCAAGGGCGTTAAGGTCCTCCGGATTGAAGATGGCCGGCAGCGCCGAACGCTTCACCGTACCGTCATCGTTCATTACATCACCGGTAATCTTCTTTGTATCAGGCACTTGTTTTATCAGTACAACACAGTTATAACCCAACTGTTTTTCTCCTTTTATGGTTTTATATCAATCAATGATATGTCTTATCCAAGACACGATTCGATCCACAAGAGACAAATTGTAACCAGATTTGTTCTCAAGTCAACCCTTAAATCAAGCCATACTATACACTTCGTAAATCACCGGGCCGATTTTCTCTTTTCGGGGATATAGTTCATAAAAGCATAGATATCACCAAAGCATGTTTTCCTTGATTTTCGCAAATTACCGGATAAAATGAATTATTGTTAAAAATCGGTGGACAACTTGAACAACTTATACATAAATTGTTGCGGTTGTATGGGCAAAACACGCCACGAAACGAGAGCATTGGCATCGCCGGTAAAAAGAGGGTTTACGTTAATAGAACTGCTTGTGGTGATTGCCATCATCTCACTACTCATGGCCATCCTGATGCCGGCCTTGAACAGAGTCCGCAAGCAGGCTCGCCGGGTGGTCTGCGCATCGAATATGAAGCAAATGTGTACCTCTGTGGCCCTGTTTGCCAACGACAGAGACGGTAAAATTCCTCCCGTAAGAGAAGAGCGCAACGGCACGTGGATACATGTGCAGGAGAACAATCATGAGGCCAGATGGTTCCGCACGGACAATGATATCTATTGGAACCTGGGACTTTTATGGAAATATAAACTCATAAAAGACGGAAAGATTTTTTACTGCCCGTCAAGACAGGCCTATTTTCGATACGAAGATTATTCCGATCCCGTCTTTCCCACACCGGTTTTAGGAGGCGGGTGGGGAGTGCGTGTTCCGTATTCCTACAATCCGATATGCAAGAGCTTGGAGGACCGCGAGCGTGTGGTCAAAAATATGGCGGACTTCAAGGCAGGCAAAAGCCTGCTGCTGGTGGACGTGCTTCGTCCGGGAGGGGTTGCGCATATCAACGGATGGAACGTGGCACGGGGGGACCTGAGCGTCGATTTCGTTATTGATCCGATCATCCTGGAAGATATGGAAGATACAACCGATAATTTTGTCAATCAGGACTACGAGACGTGGGACCTTATCATGGACAAACTTCGGATGTAAGAGTGCTTCAAGAAAATTTTCCCTTTTGATAAAGCCCGACCAACTCCAAATCAGATGATATAAAATTTTATGTATGAAAGTCCGGTCTCATAAAGACGAATTCATTGGGCCGATTCTGTTCTCAAATCTTTCGATGCAGCTAATGCGATAACTCTCCCCTGGTTACCCACCGCACAATAAAAGTGATAAACAACTCCCTCAAAACAAACGACCCAGGGCTTATGGGCGTAGGTTTGGTCCCAGGGTTCGGACGGTTCTATAAGATGTGGCCCCCGCCATTTTGTCCAGTGCACAAGGTCGTATGAGCAGGCGAAGGTATCGAACGCTTTCGTCTTCCATCCGGCGCCGAAATAGAACATGACCCAAACTTCAGCGATTTTGACAATCTGAGGGTCGCCACTGATGCCGTTTTCTTCCTTTTCCCCGTTGGCAACGACAGGTTCACTCCCATAGCGGCTCCAGTGAATCATGTCTTTGGATACCGCTATCCCGATTCTCTCATAGCCGTTCTTTGTCTTAGCGTTATAGAACATAACAAAGGGATACCCCAACGTCTCGGACTTATCATGGATGATATTGCTTTTGTACAGAATCTTTCTTTCGAAATCGCGGGCATCCGGCTGCAGCGGGGAGAGAACGGGATTTTCCGGGATGCGGTTCCATTCGAGAGGCTCGGCCGGATTCGTGGTCCATGCGATACCGATGGCAAGCGGGTCCGTTTCGTAGCCCTGTTTCGCCCCGCCGATATAGGAAAGCCAGTATTTGTCGTCGAACTTCTGAAGTTCGTATGTGCCCTGCCATGTATAGTCCACCAGGGCCGGGCCGCCGTCGGCCTGCCACTTGTCCCAGCCGTCCCCGCGAAACGACAATATCTTCCCCAGCTTTTTCCAGTGCAGCAAATCCGGACTTTCGGCCAGATGCGTTTCGTAGCCGATATTGTTCATACAGACGTACATCATATACCATTTGTCGTTGCGCCGGAACACTGCGGGGCAATCTATCTTTTTGCCGTCATCGCCCTTGAGAATGATGCCGTATTTGTACGGCGATTTAATCTTGTCATAGATTTCGTTCATCACATTTACGGGGACATCGATATATTTTCCTTTCGCAGGTATAATTTCTCTCTCGTCCTGTTTCTGCACAGGGGAATTTCCACAGGTAAACAGCAACAGGAATAATATAATAACTATGATTTTCAGATTATACTTTTTGCATGGCATAATACGTATGTAGATAAGAGCTGGATTTAATAACATTAACTCTATAACAACGACATGGTTCGTGCATATATACCGGATTTTTTTGTTCGCGAACAGGTCTGTTCTTTTATTGTCTGTTCATCCGCAGTGCACCGGGTCCGACAACCTGGGCTTTGACTTTGCCGGTCTTCAGGTTATATTTGATTCCATCGACGAGCGAGCCGTTAAAATAGCATGGTTGAGTATCATCGCCGGCCACCGTTACGAGAGACTTCTCGCGTTCAAACAACAATTCACTGCCGATAAACCGGTTTCCATTATCCTTATAATCAATTCCCTCCGAGGCGTAGAGCGTCAAAAGCTCGGTTTGGCCGTCCTCGGTTTCGGTCAGCCTGATATCGACATGACCGGCCGTAGCCAGTATCACCGGGCCGAACTGGCCCTGTTCAACGGTAATGTATTGAATGTGCAATGTCTCACCCGGCATGGCATTGGCGATGATGCGATTCTCGCTCGGCGAATACTGTAAATTGTCGCAATTTTCCACAACGGCCCACCATTCCGTGCCGATACTGGATGTGCCGATTCGCTCGTTAGGTTCTTTGACCTCGGTATTATTCAACTTTACAAGAGCCGGTCCGGTCGCAAGGAAAAGCTGCTGAAGGGAACTATAATCTATCCTGTTGCATTTTATTTCGATTCCGCCCAGCTTTCTCCCGGACTTGATACCCTTAGCCTGCATTGCTCCCGCTTTGGCTTTTTTCAGAGCCGCTAATGTCACTACTCCTCCCTCGGCGGCAAGATGTTTTATGCCGGTCTGAGAAGAGGCAAGCCGGTCATTCGCATCTTCGGGTAAATCCACGGTCATTTTTTCCGAGAGCAGCGTGAATTCTTCCAGGAAGTTCGGGTCCTCACGCAGGATTGTGCTACTGCAGGAACCGTCGAAGACGATCTGCTTCGACGCCGACAGGAACCTGGCCTGCCCCTGGGCGAGGACTTTCGCCGGCAATGGTTCGTTGGGCCCCTGTGTACCGGTCAAATCATCGATATAAAAATCCAGCTCAGCCGGGCCGTCCGCGACGATGTCGGTCAAAGCGAACGATTGCTCGGATTTTTCTTTCGGCATCTTTACCGTCAGCTTCGGGGATTTAAGCGTAAAAATCCGGTCCTTGCTGATTTCTTCCGAACCCATCCTGCAGAGACTATCGCCTTCAAATGTCACCTCGTTCGTTTCCGATATGAAGCGGGCCTGTTTTTGTGCGGTAATCGTGACCGGCACTGCGGTCCTGACGGCCTTCGGGGCGTTCGAGTCCTCGACGTAAAAGACCAGCTCGGCCGGTCCGGCGGCGGTCATATCCGGAAGAGCCGACCTCTGCCGGGAACCGTTCTCGGGAAGATTTACGGCAATCTGCGGGGCAGAGAGCGTGACTTCTTTTTCCTCAGTCAAATCCCTCTGGGGCATCGTGCACAAACAATCGCCCTCGAAGATGACCTGGCTGGTGGTCTTTAAGAACCTCGCCTGTTTTTGTGCGGTAACTTTGACCGGTAGGACAATTTGATTCGGGTCGGTGCTGTTCGAATCTTCGGCGTAGAATCTCAGCTCGGTCGGGCCGTAGGCAAGGGTATCGTCCCTGAGCGCGCTGTATTCGATACTGTGAGTAATCAGTGTTGTACGTCCGGCGGCCTTTTCATGCATTCCGGTAAGAATATCCGATTGAGTATTCAAATCAACTTGCGCGAGGCCCTCAGGGGCTACGGCGAGGTCCTTCGGCATGATAATCATGCCATCGTCGCACGTTATGGTGACTTCAACGAGCTGTTCGGGCAGCTCGTTGGGCTCGCTCGAATCCGCAACAGCGACGACAGGCTCATTGGCGTCGCTTTGGGAAGATGTATCCGCAGGGGTGCCTGTTTCGTTTTTGCCTTTCGACCAGAAGATATCGTTGATGATAACTTCCCGGTCGGCGTAAACGAGCTGCTCGGGTGCATCGATTAAAACATTCCCGTTGAACAGGCATTTGTAGTATTGCTGCTGCGACTCTTTGGAATCGGCGGCCACGGCGGGTTCGTTCGATTGGCTGCCTGTATCCTCGATATCGGTTCCAGCCGGTTCGACTGTTCTCTCCTGCGTCCCGAACGCCGTCTGCGAAAGTTTGATTACCAGAGTTTTTAATTCAAATATTCTGAAAAGTTCGAGTCGATTGAGCACATCGTTATAGATAAGTTTCATGCCGACACCGAGCATTTGTATATCCTGCGAAACAACGGTGACCGGCCCGTCCGTAGCCAGTTGAGACATGTCACTCAGGAAAACAAGGTCGTCGAGATAAATCGTGCATTCCTTGATGTCACTCGATTCTTCCGGCACAATATGAATCACGACATTCCCGCTGAAAGTCGCATCCTTCGGGGTTGTGCTGCCGGCGGCGGTTTCAACTCGAACGCTGCCTTCATCGGCGGTCATATAACATTTGAAATCGGGCTGATAAATATTCCTGTACGGTTTTCGGAGCTCCCACACATCGCCCTCTTTGTGCAGCAGCACTTCGAATCCGAACTCGCCGGAAATCTCGTTGTTCTCGTCGCGTGTCACGTAATAGGATTTCTCGACGGTGCCGACCCCGACATCGCCGATCTTCCCGATGCTGTTCGCATCGCCATACCGGCCGAAATTGCTGTCGGCAACTCCGACGACGCCGATCCCGGGTTCCGTTTCAATGGTAGGAGTCCTGTCGATAAGGCTGTACAATATGAACACGACCCCCACGGCGGCGAACGAAACCAATCCTATTATGATTTTACGCACTTCAATAACCTCTAACGGCCGTCAGGGCACGTATCTTTTCATGAGCTCCTGCCATTTGCCGGTGCTTTTCAAGATATATTCTATCACCTCCCGGACAGCGCCGGTGCCGCCGGTGCGGGTGGTGACATAATCTGCATATTTTTTCACTTCATCGACGGCGTTGGCGACCGCCGCCGCGAACCCGACGTATCTGATAACCGGCAAATCCGTCAGGTCGTCGCCGACATACGCCACCGCATCCGGCGAAAGGCCGATCCGCTCAAGAAATTTTTCAAGCGTGGGCAGTTTATTGTGACTATCCTCGAAAACGTATTCTATCTGCAGTTGTTCCGCCCGGCGTCTTGTCGGCTCCGAGGCCCGGCCGCTAAGGATAGCGACCTCGTGACCGGCTCTTTGCCACATTTTAATGCCGTGGCCGTCCAGTACGTTGAAACATTTGCTTTCGCTGCCGTCGGCGTGAACAATCAAGGTGCCGTCGGTCAGAACGCCGTCAACATCGAGAACCAGCATCTGTATGTCTGCAAGATTGGCTTTTTTCATATTCGATATTCGTTTTTAACCGACAACTTTTATTGTCACGATATCCTGTACGTCTATCATTCCGACGGGCCTGTCATTTTCATCGACGACCGGAAGCTCATCAATTCTGTACTTGTGAAAAATCGCCGTCGCCTCGGCGGCAAGGGCATCGGCCCGTATCCTTTTACAACCGGCTGTCATAACATCACCGGCCTTAAAATCAAACCCGTCTTTTCCATGCCTTGTCATCAGACGCCTAAGGTCGGCGTCGGTTATTATCCCTTCCAGCTTACCTTCTTTATCGACGACCATCACGGCCCCGTGGCGTTTTACGTCGCCTGTTTTTTCGAGAAGCTTCTTTACCGTATCGCCGGCTTCGGCAACGGGCAATTTCTCTCCCGGCCTGAACATCATGGATTGCTCAACAGTCATCAACTTGGCGCCGAGCGATCCGCCCGGATGGAACCTCACGTAATCTTCGACGCTGAATTTGCGGGCCTTCATTACCGTAAAGGCCAAGGCGTCACCGATGGCCAGCATACAGGTAGTGGAAACACTCGGTGCGACGCCGAGCGGGCACGCTTCGTTGATCTGCCCCATACAAAGCGCAACGTCACTGTGCTTGCAAAGAGTCGAATCGCTTTCGCCGGTTATCGCAATCAGTCGAATTCCCAACTGCTTGACCATGTTTATCAGCCGGGTAACTTCGTCCGTTTCACCGCCATAGCTCAGAACAATCACGACATCGTTTTTGCGTAACCTGCCCAAATCGCCGTGGACGGCTTCGGCGGGATGAAGGAAATGGCTCGGCGTGCCGGTTGAGGCGAGAGTTGCACTTATCTTGCGCCCGATGATACCGGCTTTACCTATGCCGCTTAAAATGCATGAACCGCTGCAGTTATAAATCATCTCGGCAACTTCGGCGAAAGACTCGTCAACTATCGGCGTCAGAGAGCCGATCGCTTCCGCCTCGGCTTTGATAACCTCTCGTGCGTAATCAAGGTCGAATTTCACTTATTATCTGTACCTCCATTTACAACAGTGTGCATCATGGCCGACTCCAGTATTATCAAAGCAATGCCCTCCGTCAAGCCAAAATCCACATTTCCTTAATTGTGGTGTAATCCGTCTCTTATTCAATCGGCATGAAATCTATTAGCAAATATGACAGGTAAGCCTATAATTTAATGACGATCCCCCGTTCGTTATAGCAGACCAAATCGTGTTTTTCGCCGGTATAATCCGAGACAGAATGTATAATCACGCGTTTGCCGCTGTTTTGTTCTATATGCGTAATTGACGCTCTCTTTAGATTCTGCAGGTAGTCCGCCACACCCGGCGAGACAAACAGCTCGACCCGTTTTATCTGCTCCTTCGAGGACGATAGATTCAACAACCTAATAAACTCGATGGCAAGCGATTCATGGCTCTTGACAAATCCCGTGCCTGCACAGTTCGGACATGCCAGATACGTGCTGGACTGAAGAGAAGAACGCATCCTCTGGCGGGTCATTTCCACTACGCCGAACCTGCTTATACTCAATATTTTAGTGCGCGCACGGTCGGCTCTGACAGCCAATCGAAAGGCTTTTTCGACCGCCCTACGTTGTTTGTTGCTTCGCATATCAATAAAGTCACAGATTATCAACCCCCCAAGGTCTCGCAATCGAAGCTGGCGGGCAATCTCCTCAGCGGCTTCTACATTACTCTCATATGCCGTCTGTTCGGCGTTTTTCTGCTTGCGGTATCGACCGCTGTTGACATCGATCGATACCAGTGCTTCTGTTTGTTCAATGACAATCGAGCCGCCGCCTTTTAGCTCAACCCTGCGGGACTGGACCTTCGATATTTCATCTTCTATGTGATATTTATGAAACAGCGGAACCTTGCCCTCGTAATAAACCACCTTTCTTTTC
>Ga0307437_1000939_pt1 | contig 20719 bp, 17 predicted proteins | sample SalMarWE160390MG_FD_202146 | JGI IMG/M metagenome (GOLD analysis project Ga0307437, IMG submission 202146) | Salt marsh sediment microbial communities from the Plum Island Ecosystem LTER, Massachusetts, United States - WE1603-90 | ecosystem: Environmental > Aquatic > Marine > Intertidal zone >...
AATTAGGCATTTTAATAAAACTTTTCAAAGGCCTACGAACCGGGAAATTTTCTTCAGAAAAAGTTGAACACTACCAGGAAAAATACATCTTCTTTTTAATCCCGGCTCTTTTATTTCTTATAATCGCGATCTTTCTAAAAACGGAGGAGAAATGATACTGCTTCTTTTAATCGCCCTGGATATATCCCCATTAGTTAATAAAGCCAATAAACTTTACGAAAAAGAAAAATACGAGGAAGCTTACGAGATATACAAAAATGCTTCGATACTCACTCCGGATAATGAAAAAATAAAGTTCAATCTGGCGGATTGCGCCTATATGCTAAAAAGATACAGAGAAGCAGGTGATGAATTCGCAAGATTAACTGTTTCTAAAGACAAGAATTTGAGAGGAAAGAGTTTTTACAATCTTGGCAATGTTTTCATGGAAGCGAAGCAGTACGACCAGGCAATTTCCTCATATAAACAGGCTTTGCTATTAGACTCAAAAGACGAGCGAGCTAAAAGAAATCTCGAAATAGCAAAAATGATGAAACAACAGCAGCAAAAAGATAAGGACAAAAAAGAAGACAAAAAACAGGATCAACAACAGCAGCAGCAACAACAACAACAACCTAAGCCTCAGGATAAAATAAACGAAGCGTTGAAAAACGAACAAAAAGAAACAATGAAAAAAGCCCTAAAGCAGAAAGGAGGAGGGGAAGAAGACGCGGGAAAATGGTGATATTAATTCTTTTTTCTCTGACCTTTACAGCTTCGGTGGACCAAGTAGTAGTTCCTGTAGGAGAGTCATTTAATGTAAGTGTAACCATTGAAGGGGAAGACCTTTCGGGTGTAGAAACGCCTTCCGCTCCGAATATATCCGGGATCGATATCCTCGGTTCATCGAGGTCTCAATCTACTCAGATTAACTTTATCAACGGAAAATTTAACAAATCGACAAGCTATATCTACGACTATCAAATGATTGCAAGAAGGGAAGGTCAATTCACAATTCCTCCTTTTACTTTAAAATATAAAGGAAAAGAATATGCGACCGATCCCATAAAAATCAATGTCAAGAAGGGAATTTCGCAAAAGGATGCTTCTCCGCCTAATACAAGCAGGGATTTTAGAACAGAATCAAGAGATTTTAGATCCGTTTTTCTTGAAAACGAAGTTTCAAAAAGCTCCGTGTATCCGGGAGAACCGTTTGTTGTAACCCATTATCTTTACGTAAAAACGTCTCTCTCTGATGTCCAGTTGACAGGGCCTCCGACTTACGAAAATGTATGGGTTGAAAACATACAATCTCCAACGAGGTTAAACTTTACAACAACAACAAAAAACGGAATTAGATATCAAAGATCTCTGATAAAACAGGATATTTTGTTTCCGCTCGGAGAAAAAAATGTACAAGTCAATCCATTTTCGTTGCAGGTTATAACAAGAGGGGATATGTTTTCATTCTTTGGGGAAAGAAAAACAGTATCATCTGAAACTAAAACAATAAGAGTAAAACCTTTCCCTTCAGATAAACCCGCAGGCTTCATAGATGCGGTTGGTAAATTAGATATCTCATCGGAAATAGATACCTTAAACATCAGAGTCGACGCTCCTTTTTCCCTTAAAATAATTATCGAGGGCGAAGGAAACTTGAATTTGCTTTCTGCTCCAAAGTTTCCCGATTCAAGGAAACTAAACCTTTACCCTCCGGAATCCAAAGCAAACACTAAAATATCAGGGGGGACGTTAAAGGGTGAGCGGATCTTTACTTATCTTATAACCCCAAAGGTTTCCGGGATAATCGAGATTCCCGAGATAAAATGGGCTTACTTTGACATCCAGAAGAAAACATTCGTTAGTAAAAAGATAGGTCCCTGGCAGATTCACGCGAGACCGTCAGACGAAATAGGTTCCTCAGAAAAGGAAACTAATAAAATTAATAAGGACATAGCCTATATTTTACCCGTAAGTGAAAAAACTGTCTCTCTGATTCCCAAATTTTTCCCTCTATATTTCATCCCATCGATCATATTTCTTATCATAGCCGTTTATTATGTAATAGACGTTCGCAAAACACTCGGGGACAGGCGTTACGCGAGTTTAAAAGCAATACCAAAACAATTAAAAAGCGGTTTTAGAAAATTAGAAAAAGAAATACAGAACAATAACGTTATTCAATTTTATGAAGATATGACCCTTGTCCTTCTAAAATTTATTAAATTAAAATTCCATTTGAACGTTTTCGGAATGAAAAAGAAAGACCTTCTTTCCGACCTGCAAAACAAAAAGGTTCCCGAGAAAGCCCTCAACTTAATTGAAGAAATACTAATTAAAAGCGAAACTGTTCGTTTTACATCTTTAAAACCAACGCAGGAAGAGATGTCTAAGGATTTAAAAAATCTAAGGGAGGTTATAAATGCTCTGCATTAGCCTCTTAATGCTCTTCTCTCAAACATCACCTTCTACGACGGAAGAATATTATAAAAATGGCGAATATGCGAAGGCTCTCGAGGAATACAATGAATGCCTCGATAGAGGAATACAAAACGCTGAATTATATTTAAACATAGGCAACTGCTACTACAGAATGGGTGACTTCGGTAAGAGCCTCCTCTATTACAGAAGAGGATGGTTTCTCGACCCATCTAACGAAAATATATTAAATAATATTTCTTTGTTCAAAAGGAACGAATCAAATCCAAACCCTTTCATTTCTTTCTTCTCGAGAATTATCGACAGAATTTCTCTTCGGGTTTTTTCTTACCTTCTGGTTCTATCTTTTTCCCTTTTGGTCATCATTATTGCAATAAGACTTATCCAGACGATAAAATTAATTAATTTTCCGGTCAATCCATTACTGATTTTAGTCGGTCTGTTTTTTATTTTCTCTCTAATAGGATTTTCAATCTGGTACGGTAGAGTAAAATCAAGATGGGTTGTCACCACAGCTACCACCATGGCATACAGCGGTCCTGATGAAGAATTTAAGGAACTTATGAGAGTGGACAAAGCGGAAGAGGGTTCTCTCGTAAGAGAAGACAGCGGATGGTGGCTTGTTCACTTCCATTCGGGAGAAGGGGGCTGGATCGATTCGACTACTGCCGAGCTGGTTATTCCGTTTTCAAAATAATTAAACACAGATTACACAAGATTATCACTGACAAGAAAAAGAAATTAAACCACAAAGGACACCCTGGTACGGTCGTTCCTCTCTACAGGGCAGGCAAAGAGCACAAAGTTTTTATTTGTTATTTTTTTAACTACTTTCTGCTCTCTACTCCCTACTTGCTATTCTATACATCCTAAATCCCAAATACTAACCCCTAATATTCCACGGATTGACGCTGATAAACACAGATAAAAAATCTCGCGTGGAGAGTCCCTTTCATTTCATCACCGAAAATATTACTCTTTTAGGTTTCCATTCTGGGTTCTTTTTACTGGGAAACTCTAATATCCTGTCAATTTTAAACTCGAATTTATTCAATAATTTCTTCCATTCCTTAACAGTTAAGACATGAGATTTACTCTCCCCTTTGTGTTTCTTTTTTCCGCTTATGATGTACTTTGCCATAAAGCTAATAACTTTTCCAAATCCTGTTCTCCATCTTTCAGGAGCGCATATATCGGCAATAACAATCCTGCCATTATTTTTTAATACTCTTTTCATTTCTCCTAAAGCCTTTTCTATCTTCATATGTCTTAATGCAAACGTTGAAACAGTAAGATCAAAGAATCCGTCTTCAAAAGGTATTTCCTCTCCTATTCCTTTTTTAATATTAATAACATTTTCAAGATTTTCTTTTTTCAAGTTGCTCTTTGCAATCTCAATCATTTCTTCAGACGGTTCTATCCCTATTATCTTACAGTTCTTATTCAGATTTTTTGCTAAAAAAATAGAGGTTAATCCTGTCCCTATACCAATATCCAAAATAGCAATGTTGGGCTTTAATTCACAGCATTCAAGAAACTCATTCATAAATTCACCATAATCTATTCCGTCTTTTTTGAATAGCTCAATTTTATCTTTCTCGTAGGTCTCTGCCCATTTTGAATACTGGAGTTCCACTTTATTTCCAGTAGTACTTTTCATTTTCTACCTCCATGCCGATGTTGCACAACTCTTTTATATCTGAACTTGTCCGCATATACATCCAATTGTCCCCTGTTAATCTCATAATATAAATTATCTTAACAAGACTTTTTATTTTTGTCAACCTGACTTTTTAGGATTTTGGATTTTGGGGGTGGAATTTAGTTAAAACATTTTCTCTGTGTCCTCTGGAGTGTCAAGATAAGCTATGGCAACATAACTATTCTTTTAGGAGGATAATAGTACAAATTGCTCTTGAGGGGAAGGGTAGAGTTAATTGCAAGACATATGTCCACTAAGACACATAAGGGTAAACCCGGGGGCGGATTTATTACGAAGTCTAAACAATTAATTCCTTCTCTTTCTACTCTACTGGTAAAATATGGGAAAGTGGTGGGGGTTGAAATCCTTGACAAACAAAAATGGGGGTATATATTCCAGGAGTATTAAGGTTAACTTTAAGGAGATACAAAATGTCTGACGATTTAAAAAACTGGTTTAAAGAAAAAGAAGAATACAGGTTTAAAAGTAAAAATATTTCAGAAGAAGTACGATCAAAATTAGAAGAAACAGCAAGATTGTGTAGAGGAGACATTGTTAAGATGACAACAGTTGCAGGTTCCGGGCATCCGGGTGGTTCGATGTCTTCTATCGATATTTATACGACCGTTTACGGTCTTGCCGGCCTTCCGAACGATGAAATAGTCGTGAGTCACGGGCATACTTCTCCGGGAGTATATTCAATACTCGGCAGGCTTGGAATACTTGATACGGAAGAAATTTTGGCTTTTTTCCGGCATATTTCCGGGCCTTATGAAGGACACGTGGAGTCTCATCTTCCCGGAATAGTATGGTCTACGGGTAATCTGGGACAGGGGCTTTCCGCTGCATGCGGTTTTGCAATGGCTAAAAAGTTTAAGGGAGATAACTCGAGAGTTTTTGCTCTTATGAGTGACGCGGAGCAGGCAAAAGGGCAGGTTGCTGAAGGAAGGAGATTTGCTTCCAAGTTTAAATGCAGCAATATAACGGTCGTGATCGACGATAACAACAGGCAAATTTCCGGGAAAGTTGAGGACATAATGCCCATAAATATTAAAGAAGACTATCTTGCCGATGGATGGAAAGTCCTTGAAGTTTGCGGGCACGATATTGAAGCGTTGTACGAAGCAATACACGAGGCGATTAACGATACTTCGGCTCCTTATGCCATACTTGGGGATACGGTTATGTGCAAAGGAGCTTCTTTTATAGAGGGAAATGAAGGCTATCACGGCAAAGCTCTTTCAGTCGAAGAATTGGATAAGGCACTAAAAGAGTTAGGAATAGAAAATGACGTGGATAAGTATATACAAAAAAGAGCTTCCACAACTGCAAAGCCTGTGAAATCAAGCAAAAACGTTTATCCTCTGCCCAAGTTGGATTTGGGTGAACCGATTGAGTATAAAGTCGGGGAGAAAGCCGCGAACAGAGACGTTTATGGTACAGCTCTTGCTGATATGGCAAAAAGGAATAAACCGGGAACTATCGTCGTAACCGACTGCGACCTCGCAAGTTCGGTTAGAACGCATAAGTTCGCAAAGGAACGTCCCGAATATTTCATCCAGAATGGCGTAAGCGAACATAATACGGCTACTATTTCCGGAGTTTTATCTATCAGAGGTTTCCAGACATTTTTCTCCGATTTCGGAGTTTTTTCTTTCGATGAAACATATAATCAGCACCGTTTGAACGCGATAAACAATACGAAACTTCGTGTCGTTTCGACTCATAACGGTCTTAATGTCGGAGAGGACGGAAAAACTCACCAGTGTGTCGATTTTATCGGATTGATAAAAAACATTCCCGATTTTGAAATCATAATTCCCGCGGATCCGAACCAGACCGATAGGGTTACGCGTTATATAACCACAATGGACAGCAACGTTGCCGTTGTGTTAGGAAGAGCTAAAAGTCCTGTAGTAGAGGACGAAAATGGAAATGCTTTTTATGGAGGAGATTATAAATTTGAGTACGGCAAAATCGATAAGGTAAGAGAAGGAAAGGATGGAGTGCTCCTTTCGTACGGATATCCTTTTGCCTTTGCTCTTAAAGCAAGAGAGATTTTAAAAGAAAAGGGATTAGAAATCGCGGTCATGAATGTATCCTGTCCTCTCGCAATAAGCGAAAAAGACGTAAATGCTATCGCAGAATATAAAAATATCTTCACTTATGAAGAGCATTTACTATCCAGCGGACTTGGCTGTATCTTAGGAAGTCTTTTGGCAAGAAGCGGGAAAGCAGTTAACTTACATAGCTATGGAGTAAAAGGTTTTTCTCCTTCGGGAGACAGCAACGCCCTTTTCAAAGCGCTGGAATTAGACCCCGAATCGATAGCAGCCAAGATTGAGAAAGCAATGAAATAATAACACAGCTTTTTAGATTAACAAAAAAGAGGAGCTTATGATAAGCTCCTCTTTTTTATATGGAAAGTTTTGTCTTTATGAAAATATCTTGACAAGAGACCAAAAATTTATTATGCTTAATGTATATATACTTAAAAGAATTTCTTCGCTAAAGAATCGTTAAATCTCTTAAAAGGGGAGGTACTTATGAAAAAGTATAATTTTTTTTCTGGCTGTTTCGTACTTGCTTTTGCTGTTTTGTCTGTCTTTGATATAAAAGGAAACGAACCCGAGTTATCTTCATTAAGATGGGAAAGCGATATTCGTATTGGAAGCAGAGATTCTGTAAACGCCTTGGTTCTTGATGTAGATTATTCAAACGGAAATTTATTCGCTGCTCTTAAGAATAAGGAAGGCGGAAGTGATTTTTGGAGCGTAAATATATCTGCCGATACGGGCAGAACATGGACGGAAACCGGTTTTATGGGTCCGGGGATAATCGATATTGACGCGGTTGTTTTAAACGGCTATTTTTATGTCGTATACGCAGTAGGCAGCAGGGCGCTTATAAGAAGATTCAGTACGGATGACGGAAGCCGGGATATTACTTACGGAACAGACACGGTGTTTTCCGCGGGAGTAAATGTACGAGAGATAGCGCTTGTCTCCGAAGAGGATGCCTCCTCGCCCACAAGATTATACTGTTTTGCCATTATGAACGATAATTCACTGAGATATTTCAATTCCAACGCAACAGTAACATCCTGGGGTACCACCGACCTTGGTATCACAAACGCGGATAGAGGACTTGACGCATGCTACAACGAAGGGTATGGAAGTAGGTACGCATGGTGTTCTTATATCGGTACCAATGATAGTGTTTATATCGAAGCTGTGGGAATTGTCTTGAGCTACTCCTATGGTCCATTAACTGATGTTTTATATACCCTTTCTGGTTTTTCTATAACCTCTATAGGCGCGTACAGAGATACTGTTATGGTTCTCTATCCATATCATCGTGCAGAATTCGATTTTGCTATTAAGAGTTACGTTTCTTATGACGGGGGAAATAGCTGGGAGTACGAAGGGATATTGTTTAATGTTTATGGCGCGGAAAATTTTTGCGCAAATGCTATTACAGCAAGGAGGGGAGACGGACTCGGAGTTGTTGCAATAGCTGATAATTATGGTTATTATAGACATAGGAGCTATCCTCCCGGTTTATGGAGTATTGCGGCGTCTTTTACCGACTATTCGGTAAGACATCCGGTTAAACCCGCGATAGAACGAATAGCAACAAACAGTTACGGAATCGTATATGTAGACCATCCTACTCAGGGAGCATTTTTCGATATAAGTCAATGGCCGGAGAGCGGCATAGAAGAAACCATCACGGAAGGGAAAAACGTGTTTCTTTTAGATGTCAAACCTTCCGTATTCAGCAGCCGAACTTCCATAGAATATATCCTACCAACGCAGCAGAATATATCTCTGGATATATACGACCTTCTCGGGAATCAAGTTATAAACCTTGTAAGCGATCAGGTTCCTGCGGGTAAAAACTCCGCGGTTTGGGATGGGAAAGATGCTTCCGGAAATTCTGTTGCAAGCGGAGTGTACTTCTGCGTTTTAAAGGCAAATGAGATGAGATGTGTAAGCCAGAAATTTACCCTGATCAAATAGAAAGTATATTATAGTTTTATGAAAAAGGCAGGGTAAAAACCCTGCCTTTTTTTATTCCTCCTTAAAATTCAGCGCTTTTGAATTTATGCAGAATCTTTTCCCCGTTGGGGCAGGGCCATCGTCGAAAACATGTCCCAAATGCCCTCCGCATCTAGAGCAAAGAACTTCCGTTCTAATCATTCCACCTGTCGAGTCAGGTTTTGTCTCTATTTTACCTTTTTCAATTGCTTCGTAAAAACTTGGCCAGCCTGTTCCAGATTCGAATTTCGCATCCGAACTAAAAAGTTCGTTTCCGCATGCGGCACAAACATAAGTACCTTTTTCTTTATTTTTGTAGTATTTTCCTGTGAAAGGTCTTTCCGTCCCTTTTTCTCTCATAATATAGCACACATCCGCGGGTAGTTCTTTCTTCCATTCTTCCTCAGTTTTTACGATTTTATCCGTTTCTTCCATTTTTACCTCTTTTTCTGTATCAATAGCCTTTTCTGCTTTCGAGCAGGATACAATAAAAGCAAAAGTTAAAATTATTAAAAGCTCTTTTTTTATCATTTTCACCTCCGGTATCGGTTATCTCTATTAATAAAGACGTCTCAAATGAGTCGTCGTTCCGTTGAAAAAACAATTTCACCACAAAGGACACAAAGATTTTAAAGTTCTTTATTTGTTTTTACTAAATCCTATATCCTAAATCCCAAACCCTAATACTTACCCGGGAAATGGCATTTAACAAAGACTCCCTTTTCTTTTTCTTCAAACACGGGATCTTTCTTTTTGCATATATCTTTGGCAATAGGGCAGCGGGGATGGAAACAACAGCCGCTTGGTTTATTTAGAGAAGAAGGCACTTCTCCTTTGAGGGGTTGTTTTTTTACTTTTTTCCTTGGATTGCCTTCAGGCACTGCCGATAATAATACTTTTGTATAAGGATTAAGGGGATTATTATAGATTTCCTCTGCCGGACCCATTTCCATAATATATCCCAGATACATCACGGCTATTCGATGGGCTATATGTTTTACTACTGATAAGTCGTGGGAAATAAAAATATACGTGACTTTAAATTCATCCTGCAGGTCCTGCATTAAATTTATAACCTGCGCCTGGACCGAGACGTCAAGTGCCGAAACCGGCTCATCGGCAATTATAAGTTCGGGATTTGTTGATAAAGCGCGTGCAATACCTATACGCTGTCTTTGTCCTCCTGAGAATTCATGCGGATATCTGTAAATATGTTCTTCGCTCATTCCAACTTTTTCTAAGAGGCTTTTTACTGTATCTTTGTTTTCTTTTCTTCTTCCTCTCTGAACGGTTAAAGGTTCTTCTATTATATCTCCTACAGTAAATCTTGGATTAAGTGAGGAATAAGGATCCTGGAATATCATTTGAATTTTGAAACGGTAGGGCATCAGCTCTTTTCTGTTCAATTTTGAAAGATCGATCTTTACTCTCTGTTCTTTGCCGTTTTTTAGCTCTACATCATCATAATAGAATATGCTTCCAGAAGTAGGATTAAAAATTCTGACGAGAGTTTTCCCTATCGTAGATTTTCCGCATCCTGTTTCGCCGACAAGACCAAAAACTTCTCCCTTATTTATAGAAAAGCTTACGCCGTCGACTGCTTTAACATACCCTATAACTTTTCTGAAAACCCCGCCTAAAACAGGGAAGTATGTTTTTAAATTGTTCAGTTCGAGCAAATTTTTCTTCTCTTTAACATTCACACGGATAAGTTTGCCCTTTTCTTCCAGTAAATTTAATCCTGTGTTTTTGAATTCTGTCATCGCTTCTTGCCTTCCCCGTTATAAAGATGACACCGCACCGAGTGCCCTTCTTCAACTTCCAACAATTCGGGAACGACCTTTTCGCAGACAGGCATTCTGTGCTTACAACGTGGGTGAAAGGGGCAACCCGGAGGAAAATTTAGGATTCCGGGAACATTTCCCGGAATCGCATTTAATCTTTTTTTCTTCTTCGTTAATGATGGAATAGACTCCATCAGACCTTTCGTATAAGGATGAAGAGGGTTCTCAAATAAATTTATCGTAGTGGCAACTTCCTGTATCTTACCGCAGTACATAACCATAACTCTATCGCAGGTTTCTGCTATAACTGCCAAATCATGAGTAATCAGAATAATTGCCGACTCCTTCCTTTTGTTTTTTATTTCCGTCATAAGTTCAAGTATTTGAGCCTGTACGGTTACATCAAGGGCGGTTGTAGGTTCGTCGGCTATTAAAAGACTGGGATTACAACAAAGAGCAATTGCTATCATTGTCCTCTGACTCATTCCTCCGGAGAATTGATGAGGATAATCATCCACCCGTAGTTCGGGAGAGGAAATTCCTACTTTTTGGAGCATTTGTATGGCAGTTTCTCTTGCTTCTTTTTTATTCATATTTCTGTGTATCATCAAAGGTTCCATTATTTGAACCCCTACGGTGAAGACAGGATTTAAGGACGTCATCGGTTCTTGAAAAATCATCGATATTTCGTTACCGCGTATTTTTCTCATCTCTTCCCAGTTAAGTTCTAACAAATTTCGATCTCGAAAAAAGACCTTACCGTTTGAAATCTTCCCCGGAGGGTCCGGAATGAGACGCAAAACAGATAAAGCCGTAACTGATTTACCGCAGCCCGATTCTCCTACTATTCCGAAAAACTCGCCTTCAAAAACGCTAAAATCCAGACCATCCACTGCCTTCGCCTTTTGTTCTTCAATCATAAAGTGGGTTTTTAGATTTTCAACTTTGAGTAATTCTTTTTGTTTCTTTCCCATATTATCTCATCCTCGAGTAGATTTTCGGATCCAAAGCTTCTCTGACTGCCTCACCTATGAATGCGATTAAAATAAGAGTAAAAAACATAGCCGCCATAGGAGACAAAGTCAGCCACCAGGAGCTTAAGTTGGAAATACCCTGCGAAAGTAGCTGTCCCCAGCTTGGAGTTGGTTCAGGTAGCCCGAATCCTAAAAAGTCAAGCGATGCAAGTATAGCTATTCCGGAAATAATAGTAAATGGGAGGAAAGAAATTACAGGTGTCAAGGAATTTGGAAGAATATGGGAGAGAATTATTCTTCTGTCACTTACGCCCACAGCCATAGCGGCCTGCACGTAATCGTTGGATTTCTCGCGTAAGAATTCCGCTCTTATATATCTTGCCATGGATATCCAGTAAAACAACGAGAGAATTACAATCAATATTGTAAAATTGGGAATCATTATTGAGGAGATAACCATCACCGTAAAAAGAAAAGGAATCGAAGCCCATATTTCAATGAATCGCAAGCCCAAAAAATCTACTTTCCCGCCGTAATAGCCGAGAATAGCTCCGAAGAATATGCCTATTATATAACTCGTCAGAGTCAACAGTAAAGAAAACGTCATATAGATACGAAAACCGTATACGAGTCTCGCGAAAACGTCTCTCCCCCTATCGTCCGTTCCAAGAAAGTTTTTCCCGTCAGGCCCCGTTGGAGGGTTTCTATCTCCTAACTCATCAAGTAAATTCTCATTTGGGCCGTAGGGATAGGGGGCGAGAATGACCCAATCTCCGCGTTTTTGTTCCTCGAATATATTTCTTAAAACGCGATGATTGTCAAAGTCTTTTTTTATCCTATCGTATAGCTCAAATTTGGCTTTTAGAGAAAAGAGCTTCTCCTCGTTGACATTAAGAGTATCACCTCCAGGAAGTGTTTTATATTCGAGATACTCTTCTTTTGCTTCAATCGCTTTTGAAAAGATATATTTTTTTAAAGAAACATCGCTGTAAAGGGTAACGAATTTCTTCCCGTCAAATTTGACGAGAAGAGCTTTGTCGTTTATGATAAACTCCGCGAAGAAAGATAGTAAATACGCTATACCAATAATCAAAAGCGAATAATATCCTCTTTTAAAACTCTTGAATTTTTTTATTCTTTTAATAATTAAGGGAGAAAGGAAAGCTTTTCGCATTATATAATTAACCTCAGTCAAGCCTTATCCGTGGATCGATTACGCAGTATAGAAAATCCGAGAATATGTTTCCAAGCATATAGAGAATGGAAGAAAACACAAGAATTCCCAGCATAACGGGATAATCTCTATCGAGAATGGAGTTGTACCCGAGAAGTCCGAATCCATGGATGTTAAAAACTTTTTCGATCAATAAAGCCCCGGATATAACAATGGAGAATACGCTTCCGAGTCCTGTAGCTATGGGAATCAGAGAATTACGAAGTGTGTGTTTAAAAATAACTGTTTTTTCGGATAAACCTTTTGCAAAAGCGGTCCTGACGTAATCTTTGCCGAGGTTTTCGATCAAGGAATTTTTCATTAAAATAGTAAGAGACGCAAAAGAGCCGAGAGTATAACAAAATACAGGTAAAATCATATGATAAATATTATCCCAGAATTTACCAAATAAAGAGAGCGTTTCATAATCCATAGAATGAATTCCTCCCAGAGGGAATATATCCAAAAATGAACCACCTCCTAAAAGGACAAGAAGGACAATTCCCGCGACCCATCCCGGGATAGCATAGCCTATAAAGACCAGGGCAGAACTCGTAAAGTCAAAAGAGGTACCGTGTTTAATGGCTTTTAAAACTCCTAAAGGTATACAAACAAGGTACGCCAGCAAAAAGCCCGCAACTCCGAACCGAAGCGAAATTGGGAAGCGCGCCTTTATTACGTCCCAGACTGGTTTTGAATATGTGTACGATTCTCCTAAATCGAACCTGACAACGTTACCGAGCCAGATCAAATAAGAAATATAGAAAGGTTTATCGAACCCATATATTTCCTTCAACTTTTCTACCATTTCTTCGGATATCGCAGTGCCGTGAGCCCCCATCGCCCCACCACCTCCTTCCATCTGCATCTGTTTATACCTGAGGATTGCCATCTCCACAGGCCCTCCGGGAGTAAATCTCGTAATTGTGAAAACAATAAATGTAACACCCAGGAAGGTTGGTATTATCATCAAAATCCGGCGGATAAAATAGTTAATCACTCTTTATAACTCTCTCTTAACTTTTCCCATGTCTTAAGTTCGTAAGGGCTTCCCGGGAGTGTTGTTTCCGTACCTTTTGCTTTATGTAAATTTGCCTCAAGACCTTTATCTGTCCACCAGAAAGCGATTACTGGCCAGTAAGGCTCATAATTTATTAGACCGCTATAATCTGTCTGTGAGAGACCGAATTCAGGCATTCCAAACTTATTCCAGTACAGTATTTTCATATTGTCTTCATACCACAGAAGAACCGTCATATATTTGCGAACAAGTATAGAATCAAGATGATGAAGTATTTTTGTTCTCTTTTTTAAATCATATTCCTGGTAATATGAATCCAGAAGTTCATCAACTTTTTTATCCTTAAGACCCCAGATATTAAAAGAAGCTTCCTGATCGGCGAATTTTGAGTGATAAAGAAGTTCTGAATTGGGGAATATCTCAGTAGTGAATCGAAGCGCTATTATTTTAAAATCCCTTTCGTCGAGGTCTTTTAAGGTTGTAGCCCATGTAACTCTCTTTAGATTTAGCTTGATTCCAACTTTTTTTAAATCTTCCTGAAGGAAAGTTTCTATTCGTGTATCGTCCGTTCTGTAAATATTAAGGGTGATTTCAAAGACTTTTCCGTCTTTTACGATATAACCTTCGTCGTTTAAATTTCTTTGAGAATAGCCGGCTTCTTCCAACAACTTTATTGCTTCTTCCTGATTGTACCTTATTTTCGGGTCGTTTTTGTTTTCATAAGGAAGTCCGGCAAAATACGAATCCATAAATTTAAACTCATTATAGTAAAATTTTTCGAGCATTATTTTTCTGTTAAATAGCAGAAATAGGGCTTTTCTTACGCGTATATCATTAAAAGGTTCTTCTCTTAAGTTAAAATAAAAACCATTTACATCGGGCATATTTATATAGACGCGTTGTTTTATTATATGATTGTACTTTATCTCGTTCATGTTTTCGGAAATATAGTCTTCTTTCCATTGTTTCAGTAGGGGTCTTTCTATTTTTATTACGTCCACATCTCCCTTTTTAAATTTTTCGCCCATAACCGTTTCTTCTGTATAAAAAAGAAAGCGCACGCAATCGAAATTAAAAAGATTTTTGTTTAAAGTTTTATTTGCTGCCCACCAGGATGTGTCTCTTTTTAAAATTATAAATTCATTTGGACTTGCTTTCTCGAAATAATACGGGCCTGAACCCACAACCATTTTATTGTTATAATCGTTCATATAATCGGATGGTTTAATTCTTCCTATTATGTGTTCCGGTAAGATAAAAAGCTCCTCCGTACTGATATTAAAAAAAGCTCTCCAGGAAGGCTCTTTTGGCTGTATCATCACAATATCTTCTCTTAGAGCGACTGGGCGTTTAAATTTTAAAAACATACTCTGCCATACAGGTTCTTTTAAATCGTCATGAACGATTAAGTCCCAGGTAGCTACAACATCAAAAGAGGTGACGGGTTTGCCGTCCCGCCATTTAGCGGTGGTGTCTATGTGGTAAAAATAAGTTTTTTTATCAGGAGTTATGCACCACTTATCCGCAAGGGAAGGGAGATATTCGAGCGTAACAGGGTCTAATTTTAGAAGAGTTTCGTAAATAAGAGATCTTAAGATTGAGTTTAAAAGGTACGTAAAATTTTGACCACAAGTCCTTAGTGTTACGGGATAGCCGAAAGAACCAAAATTTAATGTGCCTCCTTTTTTTGCCTCAATATCGCCAAGGATAATACCCGCGGTATTTGTAGTCCACTTAATAGATTCTACAATACTGTCAATCTCTGCATTAGTTAAATCTTCTAAGCCGTATTTTTTCATTAATTCTGCTTCGGTTATGGTAGTTTTCGAACCAACAGAAGAAGTTTTTTTATCGCAGTAGGAAAGAAAGGATAAAGAAAAGAGAAACAATAAAGAAAAGAAAGACTTCACTGTTGACCATACTTTAAAAGTCATCATTATAGTTTTACCAGTCAACTTTTTGTTTTTTTGCTAAAAAATATCCCATTTAAATTCACCACCTTTTTCTGGCAAATAAAATATTAAAAATCAAAAAGCAAAATGACATATTAAAATGTAAATTTACCCTTCCCCCAAAAAAAACTAAAAAAATTTGTGTTTTTACGCAATTTTTCGTTTCTTTGTTTTCTAAATTCATTTTTGAATTTTGATTTGTAATTTTCCATTTTGATATTTGATTTTTACATTTTAGCGGCTCTGCCGCGCTGGGTATTTACCTCCTTAAAGAATCTTGAAACGGCGAATTCTTTCATCCTGCAATATTATGTTTTTTGAATGAAACGTCAACCCACCTGCTTTTAATTGAAACAAAGGCAATTAAAACAGTCATGAGTCACTAGTCATCAGTCAAAACAAAGCTCATCTCACAACACCAAATAGGAACAACGAACTTCATGAATAACACAAATGTTGTTACGTCTTCGGTCGTTTTGATTGTCTAAGAACTACGGAACTATGAACCAGGAACTAAGAACTACCTATATTTCTCCCACTCCCTAACCTCGGCGGGTTTTGGTGGCAGAGGAAGGTCGTTATCTATCGCGTTTTTCAAAACCTTGTCAGCCTCCTCATCATACCACCAGAAAGTAGCGATAATTTCCAAAAGTCTGAACGTTATTTCCCCCACATACGAAACACCGCTTAACACGAAATCAGGCGTTCCAAACTTATTCCAGTATAAAATTTTGATATTGTCTGAATACCAGTTTAAAGCCATAAGATAATTGCTTGCCAGAATTGAATCGAGTTCCAGAATGAGTTCTTTTCTTTTCTCGAAATCAAACTCCAGATTATACGTCTCGCAGATTTCATCTATTCTTTTGTTTTTAAATCCGTATATATTGTTTGTATTGAGTTTATCTGCGTATTTTGAATGATATGCGTGTTCCGGGTTAGGAAACAAAAGCGTTGTATAATTTATCCATATCATTTTAAAGTTTCTTTCATCAAGATCTTTTGTATGTGTTGCCCATGTTACCTTCTTAAGATTCATTTTAATTCCAACCTTTTTTAATTCTTCTTGAAATAGAGTTTCTACTCTGGTATCATCACTTCTATAAACATTCAAATTAAGTTCAAAGGGTTTCCCTTCTTTAACTATGTAGCCCTCTTCATTCAAGTTTTTCTGTGAATACCCGGCTTCTTCCAGAAGTTTTATTGCTTCCTCAGGATTATATCTTATTTTCGGATTGTTTTTGTTTTCGTAAATAGAATTAGCATTATATGAGTCCATATGTTTATACTCATTATAGAAAAGCTTTTTTATTATCTCTCCTCTATTCAAAAGTAGGCTTACTGCCTTTCTTACTCTAATATCATTAAAGGGGTCTTCTCTCATGTTAAAAGCAAATCCTCCATGTCCTGCTGGTTGTCCACAATAAATTTTTTGTTTTACTATATGATTATATTTAACAGCGTCCATTTCCTCGGAAGTGAATTCGTTTACCCATTTATTGATTGTATTTGAAGATATGTAGGGAGCTATGTCTGAGTTTCCTTTTTTAAAATTCTCAAATAAAACTGTCTGATCAGTATAAAATTTAATCATTATTTCGTCGAAATTAAATAAATTTCTGTTCAAAGGGAAGTCGGCAGCCCACCAGTTGGGATTTCTCTTAAGAACTATGAGCTCGTTTGGGATAGCTCTATCGAAATAATAAGGGCCGCTTCCGATCATCATTTTATTGTTATATTCTTTCAAGTATTCAGAGGGTTTGATTTTTCCTACTACATGTTCCGGATAAATGTAAGTACCGCTGAAGTAGAGAAACAAACTCCATTGAAGTAGCTTGGCTTTAACCATAAAGATATTTGGCGTTAAAGCTATGGGGCGCTCGTATTTGCTGCTGTAGAAATCGTTTTCATAAGGATTTCTGGTTCCTTCATCTATTAATAAATCATAAGTTGCAACGACATCGAATGAAGTAACAGGCATTCCATCCTGCCATTTTGCTTTTTCGTTTACATGGAAGAAATAAGTCATTTTATCTTCTGAGATCGACCATTTATCCGCGAGTCCGGGAATATATTCATAGGTTACAGGGTCGATTTTTAAAAGCGTTTCATATACTATTCTTGTTAGTATCTGATTTAATAGATTAGTGGAATTCTCCCCATAGGTTCTCAAGGTGGCAGGATAACCATAATCGCCAAAAACAGCAGTTCCGCCTTTTTTTGCATTTTTACTCCCAAGAATAGTAGGATTTTTATTTGTTGTCCATTTAATAGATTTTATAATACTATCAACTTGTTCTTCCGTTAAATCTTTCGGGCCGTATTTTTCCATTAGTTCTTCTTCATTTGCAATTTGTATTTGACTGTCTCCTACCGAGTCTTCGGGATTACAGCAGGAAATAATCGAGATAAGAGAAATTAAAAACAAACATGAAAGAAAATTTTTCATCTTTACCTCCTTGTTAATGATGTTGGTCTGTTAGTGTGTTGGTGCACCAGAATGTTTAAAAAAAGATTAAAACACCCACACACCATTTGAATTCGAACCACGTAACTCGAAATACGAAACCTTTTATTCGTAGACGAAAGTCAACCAGTTGTGACGGTCTTCTTTTTCGCCTTTTATGATGCCAAAGAATTCATCTTGCAGTTTCTTTGTGATAGGTCCTCTTTTCCCGTCTCCGATTTCTATATTGTCGACTTTCGTAACAGGTGTTATCTCGGCTGCTGTACCGGAAAAAAATATCTCATCCGCGATATATAGAGCTTCTCTGGGTATAAGATGTTTTTCAATACGTAAGCCAAGGTCTCTTGCAAGAAGAAACACACTGTGACGTGTAATACCCGGAAGTATAGCTGTGCTCGAAGGTGGAGTATATATAACGTTATTTCTGACAACAAATACATTTTCACCAGAACCTTCGGAAACATATCCATAAGAATCCAGCGCTATACCCTCGTCAAACCCGTTCATCAATGATTCCATTTTTATTAACTGAGAATTCAGATAGTTCCCTCCGGCTTTCGCAAGAAAAGGCATTGTGTTCGGAGCAAAACGGTTCCAGGAGGAAACCTGAACAGAGATTCCTTTTTCGAGAACTCCTTCACCAAGGTATGGACCCCATTCCCAGACGGCAATCGCACAATTAACCGGATTCTTTAGAGGATTCACACCCATAGAGCCAAAACCTCGAAACACAAAGGGCCTTATGTAACATTCTTTGAGTTTGTTAACTCTGATGGTTTCAATAATAGCCTGACCAAATTCTCCTTTTGTATAAGGGATATCCATCCGATATATTTTAGCAGAATCGTATAGCCTTTTCAGATGTTCCATATGCCGGAAAATGGCAGCACCTTTCTTTGTGTTGTAACATCGAGTCCCCTCAAAGATGCTTGAACCATAATGAATGACGTGAGAGAGAACGTGAATTTTGGCTTCGTCCCAATCAACGAATTTACCATCAAACCATATTTTACCCTTTCCTAAACTCATAAGACCCTCCTCGGACCTAATAATTTTAATAATTAATGTTCATCCGAGTAATTCTAATAAAAAAAAACTAAAAATCAACCCACTTCCTTATTATTGCCAAAACAATAATAAGGAGTCCTGAGTCACGAGTCCATAGTCAAGAGTCAAAACCCCACACAACACCTAAAAAGAACAACAAATTACACGAATAGCACAAATGTTTTTCTTTTTGTTTTTATTAATTAACCAATACACCAATCAATCAATTAACTGATCCGAAGGATCATAAAAGTTGACTTTTCTCTTCCAATGCTTATTTTTGGAATATGAAAGATTTTTTTAAAAAGGTTTTTGAAGGGATAGGAAATGAAGAAACTGGGGAGCTCGAAAAAATCTTCAAAGAGGTGACTTTTCAAAAAGACCAGTCCATAGTCAAGGAAGACGAACACGGGGAAGAAATATATATTTTAAAAGAAGGACACGCCCTGGTGACAAAAAAGTGTAACGTTCTGGCAGAACTTAAAACCGGTGATATTATTGGTGAGATGTCTCTTGAAGGGGCTATCCGCAGCGCTACTGTTGTTGCGGTAGAAGAAACAGTTCTTTACAAAAGCGATATAAAAGATTTCTATAAACTACTTTCCAAGCATCCAAAAATCGCTATCAGCCTTTTTCGAACTCTTGCGAGCAGGCTTCGGAAGATTGATGATAAAGTTGTAGAAAAAGCTCTTCAAGAAGAGCGTCTCGCTGTTCTGGGAAGGCTTGGCTCCACTATAATCCATGATTTGAAATCACCTCTTTCCGCCATTAAGGGTTACTCAAACATCTTAGAGGATATAGGGGACGACGACAAGATTAAAAAATACGCAAAATCAATTAGTAATTCAGTGGATTTTACTTTTGATATGATAGAAGACATTCTTGAGTTCGGCAGAGACAAAAGTACATTGGATTTTCGCCCGGTTAATATTCCCCAATATTTTAAAGAGGTTATTGAGCTATTTGGCGAAAGAGTTGATGGTAAGGAAATAGAAATAAAAATTTTGCCCTGCGAGGATTTATATTACGAGCTTGACCCATTTAAGATGAAAAGAGTTCTTTTAAATCTTTTGAAAAATGCAAGAGAAGCAATAGAAAAAAAAGGTAAAGTTGAAATTGGCGCAGAAAAAACTAAAGATGGCATAAAAATATTTGTTCGTGATAACGGCGTCGGAATGCCGCCTGAAATCGTAAGCAGGATTTTTGAGCCGTTTTTTACACATGGTAAACATGGTACCGGTTTGGGAATGACAGTGGTACGAAAAATAATAGATAATCATAAAGGAGAAATAAAAATAGAAAGCACTCCGGGGGCGGGAACGACTTTTAATATATTATTAAAAAAAACGGATATGTCTAAAGTTTGAGGAGGTTAAGAATGATAAAGGATCTGATAAAAAAGAACAGAAGCATCCGTCGTTTTAAGAAAGGAGCTAAAATAACAAAAAAAACACTGATGGAATTAGTCGAACTTGCACGTCTATCAGCTTCGGCTGCGAATCTTCAGCCTTTAAAATATGTGCTTTCCTACGACAAGGAGAAAAACAACAAGATATTTCCTCACACAAAATGGGCTGGTTATCTGCGCAATTGGGATGGCCCCACTGAGAGTGAGAGACCTTCGGCTTATATCTTGATTCTCGGAGATAAGGAAATCACAAAATCATTTGGCTGTGACCATGGAATTGCTGCGCAGAATATAATGCTTGGCGCAGCAGAGAGAGGGCTGGGCGGATGTATAGTAGGAGCTCTAAAAAGAAAAGCTCTTCATGAAAGTCTTAATATACCTGCCCGCTATGAAATCCTTGTCGCTGTTGCGCTTGGTAAACCGAATGAGAAAGTCGTTATTGAAACTGCCTGCAATGGCGAAATCAAGTACTGGCGGGACGAAAAAGATATTCTGCATGTACCCAAAAGACCAATTGAAGAATTGATACTTGATTTGTGATTAATCTCACACGGAGATACTGAGAACACAGAGATTTTTTACTAAAAACCAATACCGAAAACCTAATACCTAATATCTCACGTTTATAATGAGAAAAAGTCTTGTTTATTCAGGGGGTGGCGATATCCTTCTGGTAACTTGACTAAATGCAGA
>Ga0307437_1000945_pt1 | contig 20648 bp, 17 predicted proteins | sample SalMarWE160390MG_FD_202146 | JGI IMG/M metagenome (GOLD analysis project Ga0307437, IMG submission 202146) | Salt marsh sediment microbial communities from the Plum Island Ecosystem LTER, Massachusetts, United States - WE1603-90 | ecosystem: Environmental > Aquatic > Marine > Intertidal zone >...
CGAAGAACTTGGAAGGGTTCTTGAAAAAGTAAAAGAAAGAAACTTCCTTTTACGAATAAAAAGACATTATCAAATAGAATTAGAAAGTAAAGTCAAAGAACAAAGAGAAAAAATAGAAAAAAAGATGTTAGATACCATTATGTCTCTGGTTAACGCTCTTGAAGCAAAAGACCCTTACCAGGAAGGGCATTCAAAGCAGGTTAAAGAAATAGCCCTTGAAATTGCCGATAAACTCGAATATACCAAAAAAGAAAAAGAAATACTGAGCTATGCTTGCATGATACATGATATAGGTAAAGTTGGTATACCCGATTCCATTTTGATGAAACCCGGAACTCTCACAGAAAAAGAATACGCAGTAATGAAAAAACATCCCGAAATAGGAGAGTTTATAATAAATCCGTCGATTAGAAATAAAAAGATTCTAAACGCTGTTCTTCATCATCATGAAAGATTTGACGGGAAAGGTTTTCCCGATGGTTTAAAAGAAAAAAAAATACCAGAATCAGCGAGAATATTAGCTATTGCTGATTCTCTTAGCGCAATGATCTCAAAAAGACCTTATAGGAAAGGACTTTCATACGAAGAAATAATTGAAGAGCTAAGAAAAAATTCCGGAACTCAGTTTGACCCAAAATTAGTAAAAATATGCTTAAAACTATTAAAAAAAGGGAAAATTAAGTAGAATCCAGAATCCCCACCACCCCAAAAGATAATTGAACCACAAAGAACACAAAGACCACAAAGTTTTATAATTATTTTTTTTACCAACTGCTAAAGGCCAAGACCCAAAAGCTAAGTTCAGCAACAAATCACACAAAAATAAAAAAACACAACTAATTTATTTGTGTAATTAGTTTTATTTGTTGTTCTTATAAGGTGTTGTGCGGTAGGTTTTAAGAAACACAATTAAAAAGGTAGGGTGTGGTGTGGCTTTGTGTCCTTTGTGGTCTTTGTGGTTAATATTGGGGTACGGTGTGGGTTTTAGAGTTTATACAATAAAGAAACTCTGTGAGACATTAACAAATCAGCATGCATGTTCAAAGCATAATCAACTAAAAAAGGGCGTTTTTCAATCCCAAAACCTGTAGTTACCTGATTGTTAAAAAATCCAGCACGTAACCTAAGCCATTCATTCATACCAATTTCTACACCTAAATGGTTATTAAATCCATACTCGTCCTGAATAAGATTAACTTCCATTAAAACAGGTACTTTTCCTAATTTCTTGTTAAATCCAAGACCTATTTGATATGAAGGAGGAATATGGTCCGTTCCTCCTTCCCAAAATACTGGAGAAGTCGTAATATCTTTTACTGCAACTCCCATTGAGTATTGCTCCATTTGATATATAATACCTAAATCCACACCAGCTCCAACTGCAACCGTATCGTAAATTTCTCTGTAGATAAACTTCAAGCCCATCCCTACAGAAAAATTTCCTACCCATTTTGAGTATGTACAAAAAATGGCTCCCTCGTGAGAGGAAAAAACATCATTTAAATCTTCATATAGCTCCTCTCCGGGATCAGGATATCCGTCACCATCGATATCATCCCAGCCTTCTCTTGTATCAAGTATATCTCCTACCGAATGAAAAACAAAGTGCACCCCAAATCCATAATCGCTTTGTCTTAAACTTATTCCTCCGCTTAAAACATTGGCTAGATTACCGAACATTCTCGAACCGGTAAAATAGGCACAAGGTTCAAGAACCAAGGAAGAAGCTGGATTCTTAAAACCAGTAGTAGGATAAGCAATACCTGTCGAACCTCTTCCCCAGCTTCCTGCATCTACACCTACAAGAAAAAATTCTCCTTCGAAAAGAGCTAAAAGAAGCAGAAACATTATTCCTCTTTTTTGCTTTTTCTTTGCTCAATAATTTCTTTGGAAATTTCCTCAGGCATTCTTTCATAAAATGCAAACTCAGCAGAATAAGTCCCTGTGCCTTGAGTCAAAGAACGCAGTCTGGACGAATACTTGAACATCTCTTTCTCTGGGACATAAGCATTTATTACTTGAAACTTTCCTTTTGCATCTATACCCAAAATTTTACCCCTTTTAGAGTTTAGATCTCCCATAACATCACCGGTATATTCATCCGTTATTACAACTTGAATCTTGAGTATCGGTTCCAATAGAAAAGGTGAAGCCTTCAAAAGGGCATCTTTGACAGCCATTGAACCGGCTCTTCTAAAAGCGTTATCGGAAGAATCGACAGGATGATAGGATCCGTCGTAAACGATAACCTTACAATCAATAACGGGATATCCCGCAAGCGATCCAGAGGCTAACGCTTCTTTGACACCTGTTTCAACTGAAGGCACATATTTACTGGGAATACTTCCTCCTTTGATTTGATTTTCAAATTCCACTCCCACACCCCTATCCAGAGGTTCTACTTTAAGAAAAACTTCACCGTATTGGCCTCGTCCGCCGGTTTGCTTTTTGAATTTTGCTTGCGCTTCAGTTTTCTTTTGTACAGTTTCTCTGTAATGAACACCGGGTTTGCTTTCTATAAGGTGAACGTCAAAATTATCTTCAAGCCATGATTTTATAAACTGCATATGTTGTTCACCCATTGTTTTAAGAATGAGTTGTTTGGCCTCTGAATCAAAGTTATAATTCAAAGTGTGATCGGATATTCTAAGCTTGGAAAGACCTTTAGATATTTTGTCGTTGTCTTTCTCACTTTCACCTTCAATTGCGATTTTAGCTACAGGATTAGGGAAGTCAATTTTATCTAATGTAACCGGATCAGAAGGATCCGTCAGGGTATCTCCGGAAGAAGTATTTTTTAATTTTACCAGTGCGGCTATTGAACCGGCTTTGATTTCGTTTACAGATTCCCTTTCATTTCCTTTTAATACAAACAGTTGGTTTATTTTTTCTTCAGTATTACTTGAAGTATTCATAAGCGTATCACCTGCTGTAATTTTTCCTCTCCAAACTTTTATAAAATTTAACTCTCCAACATGTGTTTCGAACTTTGTTTTAAAAGAAAAAGCGACCGTCGGACCATCAATTGATTTAATCTGGGGAGGAAGTTTTGCGTCAGCAGGGGAAGGAAATATATCCTTAATATATTGGAGAAGACAATTAATACCTACAAGCGAAACCGAATCACCACTTACCAATGGGAAAATTTTTCCTGACCGAAAACCCCTTTGCAATCCTTTCTTCAAATCTTCGGTAGTGATTTCTTTTTCTTCTACAAATTTTTCCATAAGTTCTTCATCAACTTCTGAGATTGACTCAGTCATAGATTCCTTATACTGGTTAATTTCTTTTTCGAATTCTGAAGGAATTTCAATTTCACCTTCAGCGGAGTATGCTTTTAAATGCAGGATATCAGCAACGCCAATTGCCTTGTCTCCCTTGAGTAACGGGACAATAAGGGGTACCAAACCGTTTTTTACTTCATCCTTAATTTCTTCCAATATACCTTTGAAATTAATTCCTTCTTTTCCCAACTTACTTATATAGAATAGCGCGGGTATGCCTCTGTTATGAGCGTGCTCAATAACCTGACCAGTTGTAAATCCAAGTCCAGAAGACCCATCCACCACTATCACAACCGAGTCGCAAACACTTAAGCCTGAGATCATTTCTCCCTGAAAATCAAGATATCCGGGAGTATCTATAAGATCAACATTGACATCGCCATATTCAAAGGTTGCGACAGAAAGGCTAACGGAATATTTCCTTTCTTTTTCATACTTCATATAATCTAAGATTGAAGTTCCGTTATCAATGGAACCCAATCTGTTTGTAAAATTCACCTTATACAGTATTGCTTCTCCTAACGAAGTCTTACCGGAATTAGCATGTCCAGCAATACAAATACATCTCTTCTCCATTAACTTTCCTCCTTTCAGGAAATCTTAATCATTTTTTCGTTCAGATTTATTTTTTCTTTACCCTTATCAAACCTGATTGAACTAATCCGTAAAGAACCTTTGCAAGATCGAAGGTTTTCATTTTAAGCTCTTCAGCAATTTCTTTTATGGTCTTTTCTCCGTTAATTATTGAAAGAGCTTTCCACTCCATCGGCCTTAGTTCAATATCAGTAATATCCGGCTCTTCTTCGAAATCAACAACAACTTCCACAGAAGGTATCACATCTTCCATCTTTTTCCACTCATCTATCTGTCTTGCAGCTTCTAAAATTACACTATGGACAGGAAGATTAATTGTAACCTTATCTGTATTCTCTGCAGCTATAAATTCAAAATTACCGGTATCCCATGTAAGAAATATATTTATAGCCTCGGTACCTGTATGCTTACCTGTTTCGGCATGTTTTATATTACCGTGCTCAAAATAAATAACTCCGGCACCATCTTTACCTCGGAGATGTAGAGCACCATCTTTGCCTCCCATATGGATAAGCTGAAATATATCGTTTAATTCGAAATCCTTAAAATCCCCTCTTAGAGCCATTTATCCTTCTATATACACGCCCATTTTGGAAAATTTTTCAATTCTTTTGTCTATCAAATCATCTCCTGGGATATCTTTCAATTCATTATATACTCTAAGAATTGTTTCGCCAACTAACCGTGCTGCCTCTTCATAATTACTGTGAGCTCCTCCTTCCGGTTCACTTATTATCCCATCGATAACTTTCAATTTCTTTAAATCCTCTGCTGTAATCTTTAAATATCCTGCGGTTTCCTTTTTATATTCCTGGTCTCTGAAAATAATAGAGGCACATCCTTCGGGAGAAATAACAGAATAAACTGCAAATTCCTGCATATATATTCTATCTCCAATTCCAATAGCTAATGCTCCTCCACTACCTCCCTCTCCGGTGATTATTATAATTATAGGAACAGGAATAACAGCTATTTCTTTTATATTTTCAGCTATAGCTAAAGCCTGTCCTCTTTCTTCTGCACCTATTCCCGGATAAGCTCCGGCTGTATCAATAAAGCAAACAATTGGTAAATTAAACTTACCTCCCAATTTCATTACTCGCAAAGCCTTTCTGTATCCTTCCGGATGCGCACTACCAAAATTCCTTTTAACCTTTTCTGTTATATTTCTTCCCTTTTCGTGTCCAACAACCACAAAAGATATTCCTTCAAGACTTCCGATTCCTGTTACTATAGCATGATCATCGGAGAATCTCCTGTCACCGTGAATTTCAATCCAATCTTTAAATAAATATTTCACATAATCTTTAGTGTACGGTCTATTAGGATGTCTTGCCATCTCTACTCTTTGCCAGGGTGTAAGCGAAGCAAATATTTCCTTTCTTATTTTAACTAATTTTGTATTTAACTTCTTCAACTCAGTCTGGTAAACTCCGCTCATGTTTCCATTAAGAGCTTTCAATTCTTCTATCCTTTCGCGTAGTTCAACTATAGGTTTCTCAAAATCTAAATGCTTAATCATTATATTCCTATTGAAATTGTAAAAAGATGTGAACCTTCAATAATATCTATATTTGTAGGAGCATAAGAATAGTCGAAATTTAGGTTGTTCTTACGCAATCCCCAGCCGAAAGAATATTTCTCTAAAGGGTTATTAATCTTCGTTCCTGCTTGGATAAAAAAGTATTCTTTTATTTTTAATTCTCCACCAATAGTGTATTGCAATTTTGTGTTTAACGGTTTGTTGATAGAAAAACCGAGAAATAACGGTTCGAAATTTCCTTTTAGTCCCACATGCCAGGTAAGAGGTAAGCGAAATGCATCATCAAAAAATTTTGGACCTAAATGCATGAAAGATAAGTCAAATCTGAAATCTTTGTCTTTAAAAGCCTTGAAAGTACGGCTCATTCCCAAATCAAAGGAATAAGTTGAATAAGAGACTTCAAAAATTCTCGCTTTTAAAGTTCTCAAGGTACCCCCAAAACTTAAATTCTCAAAACTTCTTGCATAGGTTGCGCCAAAAATAAGATAATCACCAGAATAATCTCCCAGAGGAATACCGGGAGATTCGTCCCGTAGTTCCATATCTCCGGAATAAAACCCTAAAAAAGAAAACCCAAATGCGTAGCTACCACTCTTTCTAGTAACGCCTACAAAATTTGCATTCATATCCAAAAATAGCTTTTTATAAGTAAAAGAAAAGTTATATTTCTCATCTAAATACTCAGATGAATGCATAATTTCAGAAGGATTAGTAAGCAAAGAATTAACCCCTCCTTCCCAGCAGTTTCCTGCGGTACTATTAGTTCTTGCATGCATATCTAATTGAAGAATTTCAAAATCGGTAGGGCCTCCAATACGATTTAGTCCGTCCCACAGATCCGAGATATCATTTTTAATGTCACCGAAAGAATACGATAAAAATATTAATATTAACATATTTTACTCCTATTTTATTCCCAATATGGGAGAATAATAAAGTTTATTTTATTGTCAAGTAAGAAAATCAGGTAATCGCTTTTATTTTTTTTTGATTTTATATATAACATAACTTACTATACGGATTTTTAGACATAAAAGTTCCAAATATTCGAACTTTTTTATTAATATTTTCTTTTTTCATTTTCCTAATTTATTCCTTTCTTGTCATTAAACTTAGCATTTTTTAGAATATCTCAAGGATAAGATTTCTTGCAATATGACGATCCGAGGACCACTGCGGAGCTATCAGTCTTTTACCATTCGCATATCCGGAAAAACGATGTATAATTATATTATCGGAAAGGTTCTTTATGAATTTTTTTGCAATTTCGGCATAATCTTCCGGGTTTTCATAAACCCTTATATCTCCGTTCAAAAATTTCTTTGAAAAAGGAGTTCCTTCTACAATATAGAGATGATGAAGTTTTACTCCATGTACCCCCCAGCTCGAAAGAACTTTTGCTGTTTCAATCATATCATTTTCAGTTTCTCCGGGCAACCCTAAAATAACATGAGCAACAACCTCTATCTTTCCGCTCTTTTTCAACATCCTAACAGCTTCTTTGCTATCCCTAACTGTATGTTTTCTGCCTGTTATATCAAGCGATTTCTGATGCACCGATTGTATACCTAATTCAACAATCGTATAATATTCGCTTGCGATCTCATTTAAAAGACTTAAATTTTTTTTGTTAATGCAATCAGGTCTCGTAGATACAGAAATACCAAGTACATCCGGATGAGAAAGTGCCAAAGAATATTTTTCTCTCAAAACATCAACCGGTGCATAAGTACTGGTATAAGACTGAAAATAAGATATAAAACTATTTATACCTCTTTTCTTTAATTTACAAATTCCCGCTTCGATTTGTTTTTCTATTCCATCAGAAGGCATTATATAAGATCCTCTAGAACCTTCTTCATCACAAAAATAACATCCTCCCATACCTTTGGTGCCATCCCTTGTGGGACACGTAAAACCACCATCGATTCCGACTCTATAAACTTTTTCTCCGAATTTTTCTTCCCAGTACTGTCCGACTGTACAGATGTTAAGCATTATTTGGATTTCAGTACTTCTTTTAAAGTCTTTACAACTCCCGGATCGTAAATTGATCCAGCTTTTTCATCTATTTTCTTCAATACTTCTTTTTTACTATTACCTTTTGAAATTAGTTCATCAAATTCGTTCGAAAGGCGAACAATTCTGGACCCAATCGGAATAGAATCTTCTTTTTGGCCGTCTGGCTTCCCCGAACCGTCATAATTTTCATAAAGATGTTCAAGTATAGTCCTGCTCTTTCGTAAAAATCTTAAAGGGCTAATTATCTCCGCGCTTAATAATTCCGAGCTTATCTCTCCTTTACCCACTTTTCCTAAGTCATGAAGAAGGGCTGCAAATCTAATATTATTCACCTCCGCTTTAGAAATATCTGATTTGTTTGCAATTTCCACGGAAAGTTTACTAACTCTTTCGCTATGCGCCTTTATTTCAGGATCTACCGACTCTTCAAACTTTACAAAAGAAAGAACGGCTTCAATATAACTAGCCTTTAGGGTATCATTCAGCATTCCATTATACAAACGCATTGAAAGATTACTTGTTATAGTTTGAATAAGATCCGGAGATATTTGATTTTCTGCTTTTTTTATTGCGAGCAAACCTAAAGTATCTTCCATGTAAATTAACGGAGAACAAATGTATTCATCTGTTTCCCACGGTCCTTTATTGTTTACGAGACCAAAAGGTTCTTTTCCTACTTTTATTTTATCCCCGGCAGATAAATCAACATCTCCTTTTGTTGATTGAACGCTGAACTCATCATTACTTGAACCTTTCAAAATCAGGATTACTCCACCCGAAGAAGTAAGCTTCATAACATCTTCCGGAATTTCCTCAATTAGAGTAGCAAGATCATTGCATTTTAAAAGATCCTGCGAAAATTGATTCAATAAAGACAGTTCTTTAATTTTTTCCTTTAATTTTTCGTCAACCTGTGATTTTGCATCCTGGAGTTCTAAGTTCGCTTCCTCTAATGCCATGTTAGCATCTGATATTTCCATTAATAATTTCTTTTTCTCTAAAAGTAAATGTCTTCTATCCAGAGCGTTCTTCACCAGGGTCTGCAAATGTCCTCTTGAAGGTAAAGGTTTCTGTATGTAATCATAAGCTTCCTCTCTAACCGACTTAACTGCTGTTTCAATAGAAGCATGCGCTGTCATCATTATTACTTGAACTTCCTTATCTTGTTCCTTTAAAGTACTTAAAACTTCTGTACCAGGGCGATCAGGAAGTTGGAGGTCAAGAAGTACAACATCCGGCTCGAAATCTATAGCTATACTTATAGCATCAGTAGCATTATAAGCTTTTTTGACTTCGTAAGAGTTTTCTCCTTCTTCATTTAATTCGGTTAGTATAGCTTCTATGACTTCCACTAAATTTTTTTCGTCATCCACTATCAGTATTTTTTCGGCCATCTTATTTTTCCTTTGGTAAAGTTATCGTAAAACAAGCTCCCTTTCCTTCATTGGTAGCCCTAATAGTGCCATTATGGTTTTGAATAATTCGGTGAACTATTGACAAACCTAAACCCGTACCTTTGCTCTTTGTGGTAAAAAACGGGATAAAAAGTTTAGGAATAATATCCTCTGGCATACCCCCTCCATCGTCCTTGACCTGAATTATCATATTCTTTTTACCCCTTCTGATATTTAATTCAATACAGCCATTCTCTCCTATAGACTCCATTGCATTAAGAAATAAATTGTTCAAAACCGCAACAATTTTGTCTCTATCCACGTAACACACAAGATTTCCTTTTAAGTTTTTTTTAACCTGGATGTTTTTCTCCGCTATCTCATGACTGAACATCAACAAAGTTTCGCCAACTAAACTTTTCAAATTCACCTTGGTTTTAACCAAATCTCTATCCGATGCATATACGGTCATGTCATTTACTATTCTCTCAAGACGAGTAATTTCATGCAATACAATCGACTGAAATTTATAATTGTTGGTGTTTTCCGACCCACCAAACGATAGTGATTCAATACCTGCTTTGATTGAAGCAAGTGGGTTTCTAATTTCATGCGCCAATCCTGCCACCATTTCCCCAAGTGCAGCAAGACGATCTTTTTTTCTGAGTTCCTCTTCCATTTCTCGAATTTCAGTTATGTCCCTTAGAATAATCGAAGAGCCAACTACATTACCATTATTACCATAAACAGGCGAAGCGCTGAACCCTATCATTGTGTTTCCGGACTCAAATACGCTTCTTTCGATATGTTTTCCTCCAAGGACATCATTGAACAAATTTTCTTCAACACTCTTACAAACATCTTCAATATTTTTAGACCCAATCTTTTTACCAAGAAGTTTTTTAGCTTCGGGATTAGCTTCAATTATTATTTTATTTTGATCAATCAGAATCAAACCTGTGGGTAGAGATTCAAGAAGCTTAGCTATGTTAAAGTCTTTAATCTTCATCCTGCCCATTTACGGTACGCTGCATTTTTTTGAATTTCTCAAGAGATTTATGATCGCCTATAACAAGTAAAGTGTCTCCTTCTTCTATTTTTTCTTCAGATGAAGGGACAACTATTAAGTCCTCCACAACTTCAGCAGCATTCTTTCTTTTTACTTTTCTTTTTATAGCAATCAAATTCAATCCATATTTATTTCGGAGAGAAAGCGCTTTTGGAGTCTTTCCGATAAAAGGATCCGGTGTTTCTGACTCCATAATACCGACAGTATCATTAAGTTGAAGATAATTTATTATAGAGGGGTTAAGAAGTTGATCGGCAAGTTTCTTTGCCATTTCTTCCTCCGGATAAATTATCCTATCAGCACCTATCTTTTCAAGAATTTCTCCCTGAGACGGAGAAGAAGCTTTAGTCACAATCCATTTTATTCCGAGCTCTTTTAGATGAAGAGTCACCAAAAAAGAAGCTTCAAGGTCTTCTCCTATAGATACCACAGCAGCATCCGCAGATGACACCCCTGCTTCCTCCAATGGCTTTTTATCTCTTCCGTCAGCTATTATCACATCTATAGCAAATTCAGAGGCTAATTCAACTTTTTTCTCGTCTTTATCAATAGCAGTAACCTGACAACCCCGCTTAAGGAGTTCGGAGGCAACCGTTAAACCAAAAGTGCCAAGACCCACTACTACAAAGTATTGTCTTTTTTCTGTTTTTCCAATCATCCTATTTGTACCTTCGCAAGAGGATATTGAAAACTTTCACTTTTTTTCTTTAAAACTGTCGCAACTAGAGTGAGAGGTCCAATTCTTCCTGCCAACATGGTTATAATTATTATCAATTTACCTATAAACGTAAAATCGTGAGAAAGCGATAGTACCGGACGTACAGACGAACCCATCGATAAACCAACGGTTCCAAAAGCGGAAACTTCTTCAAAAATTATCGGTAGTATTCCTATTTCGTTAACTATCTTCCTTTCTATAAAGCTTAAAATCCCAACCATAGTTACTATCAATATTAACGAAATAAGAAAAAGTGTCAATGCTTTGTTTACCTGTTCTTCTGGAATCCGACGTTTTTCAATATTCACTGATTTTATACCTTTTAGTCTCGAAGTAAAGAAATTCGAAATTATTACAAAAGTAGTTGTTTTTATTCCTCCGCCAGTTCCTCCAGGAGAGGCGCCTATAAACATGAGTAACACTATAATTAAAAGAGTTGTAGGAAGTAAAGCACTTATATTTATTAGTGAGAAACCTGCCGTTCGAGGTGTTGCAGCCGTAAAGAATGAAATAATGAATTTTGAAATTAAATCATTTCCGGAAAGTATATTTCCGTATTCCAGGACATAAACACATGTAAATCCAAGAATGATAAGTATTAATGTCGAAAAAATAACAATCCTGGAATGCTCTGTAAGATATCTTCTTTCTCCCTTTAGGCGCTCTAATATATCAATAATAACTATAAAACCAAGACCTCCTATAATAAAAAGAAATGCAGATGTTAAACCAACAATAGGGTTATTTGCAAAAGACCCGAGGTTATTGGAAAAAGAACTAAAACCGGCGTTGCAGAAAGCACTAACGGAATGGAATATTGCATGAAAAATTGTTTCGTTAACATTGAAATTACCCTTGAAACCAAGAAATAAGAAAATAAAACCTAACATTTCAAAAATGAAGGTAGTTAATACGACAAGCCTTAAAAACATTAAAGTATTATCCCGACTAAATAGCCCAAATTCCTGTTGAACAACAATGTTTTGCCTTTTATCGGGTTTAATTGCGAATATGGTCATAAATAAACTTGCCACAGCCATATATCCCATACCACCCGTTTGAATTAAAAATAGTATTATGGCCTTTCCGGCTAAAGTAAAATCTAAGGCCGTATCTTTAACAATTAAACCTGTAACGCATATCGCTGATGTTGAAGTAAATAAAGAATCTATAAAAGAAAGACCTCTATTGGCAACAGGAAGTTTCAGTAATAATGCACCGAGCAGAATTATTAAAATATATACAACAGATATATATCTAAAAGGAGACCATCTAATCATTTTTAAGGGAAACCTTACTTTTAAAATATACTCTCCTGCCTCATTGAGCCTTTTTCTTTTTATGAATTATCTGGGGCTGAGTACCTTTCGTAATTGTTGTCTTTGTGATTCGGCAGCCCTCGATATTTCTCATCTGGGGCAGATCAAACATCAAATCAAGCATCAATCCTTCGATTATTCCCCTTAATGCTCTGGCTCCCGTCTTCATGCTCGACGCTCTTCTGGAAATCTCATTTAGAGCCGGTCGAGTGAAAGTCAACTCAATTCCATCCCAATTCAGAAGTTGCTTGTACTGCTTAACCAGGGCATTATTTGGCTTACACAAAATGTCAGTCAGATCGGAAATAGACAGTCTATTCAACGTAGTGATTACAGGAAATCTTCCTACAATTTCCGGTATTAAACCATAGTGCATAAGATCGTGCGGTTCAATCTGTTCTAATATATTTTCAGAGTCTTTTATTTCTTTCTTATTAAAAGAAGTATTAAAACCTAGAAAGTTACATTGTAATCTACTTTTAATTATATTCTGAAGACCATCAAAAGTACCACCGGCAATAAAAAGAATATTTTTCGTATTTAAACTAATAAATTCCTGCTCGGGGTGTTTTCTGCCGCCTTGAGGTGGCACATTGACTAAAGAACCTTCTATTATCTTGAGTAAAGCTTGTTGCACGCCTTCTCCGGATACATCTCTTGTAATGGAAGGGTTTTCAGATTTCCTTCCAATTTTATCCAACTCATCTATATAAACTATACCCTTCTCAGCCAATTCAACATCATAATCTGCAGCCTGAAGTAGTCGAACCAGAAGATTTTCAACATCTTCGCCCACATAACCGGCTTCGGTTAGAGAAGTAGCATCCGAAAGAGCAAGAGGAAGTTCTAAAAATTTCGCAAGTGTTTGAACAAGAAGAGTTTTGCCAACACCAGTGGGACCAATAAGAAGAATATTCGACTTATCTACCTCTATTTCTTTTGGCTGATATTTAACCTTTTTATAGTGGTTATATACAGCCACCGAAAGGATTTTTTTAGCTTTTTCCTGTCCGATAACGTATCCATCAAGATGTTTCTTTATTTCAACAGGTGTTGGTATATCAAAATCAAACCGCCTGGGTAATTCTTTGGTCTCTTCTTCTAAAAAATCAGAAAAAAGTTCTATACAATCTTCACATATGTATGTGTCATTTTTCCCGGCTATAAGTCGTGCAGTATCTGAATGTGCCCGCCCACAGAACGAACAAAAGGCGTCTTTAAACTTTTTCCTCATTAAGTATTTCCTGTCTTGTTTTAATTACTTCATCAATAAGGCCATACTCAAGTGCTTGTTGTGCCGACATCCAGAAATCTCTATCCGTATCGGCTTTAATTTTCTTTAGTGGTTGATTCGTATGCTCGGAAAGAATATTATTAAGTCTTTCTCTGATTTTTATAATTTCATCCGCATGGATTTCGATATCTGAAGCGACTCCCCTAACACCTCCAGAAGGTTGGTGAAGAAGAATTCGAGAATTAGGAAGCGCGTACCGTTTCTTCTTTGTTCCTGCCGTCAGTATTATAGCTGCAATAGAAGCCGATATTCCGACAGATATTGTGGATATCGGAGGACGTATATACTGCATCGTATCATAAATTGCAAGACCATCAGAAACACTTCCGCCAAGGCTATTTATATAAATCTGAATTTCCTTATCAGGAGCTTTAGCCTCAAGAAACAATAATTGAGCAATTACACTATTCGAGGTAGCTTGGTCTACTTCGGATCCTATAAAGATTATCCTATCCTTTAAAAGGCGAGAATAAATATCATAAGCTCTTTCGCCATGAGCTGTTTTTTCAATTACATAAGGTATTGTTAATTGATTATTCACTTGAATCCTCCTTTCTTGCTCTATTAACCAAGAAGTCCAAAGTTTTTTCTCTCAAAATTGACTGTTTTACAAAACGAATAGCATCCTCTTCCCTCAGGTTTTCAAACACTTCCTCTTCCGATTCAGCTATTTTTTCCAGCCATTTGTCCAATTCCTCTTCTTCTATAGTCATTTTTTCTTTAAGTGCTATTGCATCGAGAAGCGCAGCCTCCCTGGCACTCTTTTCGGCTTCCGCATCATCTAAACCTTGACTATCAACCAACTTAACAAGTGTTGGGCTTACCGGAAAATCTCCTGCCAGGTCCAGGGCTTTGGTTAGAATCTTATCTATCAAAACATCTCTCTTGCCCTTTTTTCTTTCTTCCTCAATACTTTTTTTAAGGTTTTTCTTTAACTCAACAAGATTGCTAAAACCCAGATCCTTTGCAAATTCATCATCTAAAAGAGGCTTAACTTTTTCTTTAATTTCAACAATACTAACCTTTACTTTTTTCCCCTCACTTTTTACGTCTTTCAAGGGAAAATTTTCAGGTAGTTCAATTTCAATTTCCTCTTTTTCGTCGGCTCTTAGAGTGGAAAGCTCTTTAGAAAATTTATCACTGCCTACTTCCCAGGAGTAATTATGAATTATCTCTTCTCCTTTTCTAATATCTATGAAAACAGTGTCCCCTTTTCTTACTTCTCTGTTTACTGATTTTAACTCACTGTTTATCTCTCTTAATTTCTCTAATTCTTCATTAACATCAATTTCTTCTTTCTCTTTCTCCTCTATCTCAATGGCGGACAAATCTAAATTTATCTTTGGAGGAACATCAAGAGAAACCTCTAAACGAACTTCCTCTTTATCTTCATCTAAATTCTTAACTACGGGAGGACCATATATAAAAGGTTCGTATTCCTTAATAATATCAATCATTTTATCCTGTATTAATTTTTGAAGACTTTCAGCCCGTAGCTGCCCGCTAAAACGAGTCTTTATAATATCAACAGGTACCTTTCCTTTTCTAAAACCGGGAACAGAAACTTCTTTTCTTAATTCCTTAGCCAATTTATCCATTTCTTCTTTCAAATTTTTTTCTTTAAAAGCTACAGTTAAATCTTGCAATTAAACCCTCACTCCTTTTTTTATATTTTTATCTTTTATATGCGAGAGGGGGGATTTGAACCCCCACACTGCTTTGACTTTAGTACTGGATCCTAAGTCCAGCGCGTCTACCAATTCCGCCACTCTCGCGCTCGATTTACTGTAATTATATATAAATCGTTTAATATTGTCAACACCCACAAAATCCCACTATACAACATTTTTTTAACCACAAAGACCTCAAAGGACACAAAGCCACTCCACACCCAACCTTGATTCCATCGTGCTTCTTAAACCCCTCCAAACCACCAAAAAATTTAGAGAGGTAGCATATATAGCAAAAAAGTATAATCTTTGTATTCTTTATCTACTTTGTGGTTCAATTTCTTCGCAAAAAAACACTTGCAGCAATAAAAGCAATAAGTATATTCATAAATAGAAAGTAGCGAGTCGAAATGACGGATGACCGTAGACGGGAGACGGAACAAAAATAGTAAATATTTTAAATGAAAATTGAAAAATACAGTTTTGGTTCAATAACAATAAACAGGAAAGAATACACAAAAGATGTTATTATTTTTCCCGACAAAGTATTTTCTCCCTGGTGGAGAGAAGAAGGACACAGCTTATCTTTAAAAGATTTAAAAGAAGTAATAGAAGCCAAACCGTCCTTATTAATAATAGGCACAGGCGCCTATGGAGTCATGAATGTTCCTAATGAAACACTTAAAAAACTTGAAGAAAAGAACATTGACACAGTTTTTGCGAAAACCGGAGAAGCCGTAAAGCTTTACAACGAAAAACTCCAAGAGAACAAAAATATTATTGCCTGCCTTCACCTAACCTGTTAACAAAAAGCAAAAATCAAATATCAAAGAGTAAAAATACAAATCAAAGTTCAAAAACAAATAAGAAAAACCATACCAGCATGAAGAGTATGGTATATTTTGAATTTTAATTTGTCATTTTAATTTTTAAATTTTGATATTTTAATTTATAAAAGAACTAATAAAAATTATATAATCTACGACTTTAAACAATGAGATTAAAACATTTGCTTACAATTATTTAGGTTCTATATGCTATACTTGAGCTTGAGCTCTATTGAGGGTAAAGTCTTTGTTGTTTCCTGTTGATGTTCGTAGTTCTGGAAGTATGATAATCCGGCGATAAGCTCTAAAAAGTATTTGTATTTCAGAACGGCGGCTAAAGTTGCCCTCTTTTCGACCGTTCCGTTTAGAAAGTTTGTGCCGGTAAACTCGTTTTCGGGGGATGTCCCAACGGTTGTATTTACGGGCCATGGGGTTGTTATTCTATTTTCACCTCTCCTTGTAAAAGAAAACATACCGCCAACTTTAAAAGCGTAAAGAGGATATAGGGATTTGAAAACGAAATAGTCGTAATCACAGCCGAGCATTGATCCTAGAGGCAATTCTTCATCCATATATCTCTGCCAGACTTTTAAATTATCATAAACCCATCTTGTCATAAGGTTATAAGAAACAAGTAGTTGCGAACCATTTACCAGAAGATCTTTGCTCTGAATCCCTACATAAATTCCTATATGATTTGGCTCTTTCCAGGGATCTGCTTCATACTGGAAATCGTCAATAAATAAGTCAAAATAAAAAAGAAATTTACTTTTGACTGCAAGCAAATCCAAATTCCATAAAATATTGGTATTCTGTACTCTGTTATGTTGTTCAACGTAGTATATTGTAAGCGGCGCCAACAATTCAAAGGGAAAACCCAGCGATTCCCCCCCTATCAGCATACTTTCAGAAAAAGAAAGAGCAAGCCAATCAGTTAACTTTATCTCAAGTCGATGTATTCCAAGGTATCTGTTGACGTTTGTTAGATACCCGGAGGAAGTATCATCCCACTCATGTTCCACACCCTCGTAATTATCCAAACGTGAAATAAAATGAGTAAACGAGAATTTTGACTTAGTAAAGGTGAAATTCAGATAATTAAGGGGAATATTGGGAGAAAGCAGCGGATTATTCTCAAATGCAGGTCCGATTGAAAATACGTCTTTGCCGAAGGAAAATAGAATATCATCGCTTTTATAAAAAATTGAACCCCTTATAAAATCTGAATAAATGCCAAATTTTTTCCTCCTTGGATAAAAATAATCCCCTCCCCAGCGACCGTAAGGAGTAACTTCTCCTCCCCATTTTCCAAGTCTATACTTAAAAGTTGGACAGAATTGAACGTAATTTACCGTATCTACAACTGAATATAGAGATACATCGATTTTATTAGAATCTTCAAATAAAGGCGAAAAGCCGTATGGAAGACTAACCTCCCCTTGATCTATCCACTTCTCGCCCCTTATAGAGGGTTCTGGAAGCAACACAGAAAGATACCCTAAAAGCACAAATATCATAAAAGAAGTATAAAAGATTCCTTACCTTTGTCAAGACCGGACTATTTACAATATAAAAGACAAACAATCTATACCGGTAAAGCCGCTAAATTCAAAAATTAAATATTAAAATGGAAAATTACAAATCAAAGTTCAAAAATGAATAAAAAAAAGAAACAATCAATGTTTCTAATAACATAATAACTTTTAATTTTTTACAGTTAAAGAAGGAGATTATTTTACATTTTTATTTGTCATTTTGCTTTTTGATTTTTGATATTTAATTTCTTAAATATATCACAAAAAAATAAAGACAGGCCAACGTACGTCAGCCTGCCCTTATTTCTTACTTTAATTAAGATTATACTATACCCAACCTCTTACCTTCATCGCGTCTACCACTCTTTGAACCGCAACCATATAATAAGTTTTTATCAGGAATCTAGTATTTTCTCTGCCTCTTCTCCATCACATTCCATTATATACTGAACACCGCTTATTTCACTCGCTTCATGTGTTAAAGCAGCAATATCGTCTCTGGTAATATATTCCAATGCAAATTTGCGACAGCCCGCCATAATCTGCCTCAATCCTTGATTTAATCTTTCCATATAGGTATATAGACCCATCGCGCCTGTCGGAAGGTTTTTAAAGTCACTTCCGAGTTTTCTCTTAAGTGCCGGGGCTGTGACAAATATCTCTTCAGGTGTATTTCCAAATCTTTCAATATATACAGGAACCATTCCCTCATTGATTGTCTTCCCGATTGTCTTGCCCACCATGGCTGCTGCAAGCGGAGCCCTCGCCATACCTATTAATTTAAAGTGTGGTGCACCAAGTGCCAGTCCTTTCAACATCTGGTCCTCAAATGCAAATCCACCTGCTACAGCAATGTCCGGAACATACTCCCCCTTCTTGGCAAGTCTATCAACATATTTGTAGAGTAAAGAATGCAATTCGACCTCCGGTACACCCCATTCGTTCATCATTCTCCAGGGACTCATACCTGTTCCACCGCCGGCAGCATCTACTGTTAGCAAATCAATCTCTGCCTTTGATGAAAACTTCAACGCTCTTGCCAGGTCTACAGGTCTGTATGCACCCGTTTTGAGGAAAACGTGTTTTGCACCAAAACTTTTTAGTTCCTTCACCCTCTTCAAAAAACTTTCCTCGGTTACCATACCCACTCTGGAATGCCGTTCGAACTCTTTAAAATTACCTTTCTCAAATGCTTTGATAATATCCGGGTCTGTTGGATCAGGCAGGACAATGTATCCTCTCTTTTTCAGGAGTTGCGCTCTTTTCAAATCCTTGATTTTAACCTCACCACCTATGTTTTTTGCGCCCTGTCCCCATTTTAATTCAACAGCATCAACATCCAGTTCCGAGATCGCATATTCATGCACGCCTAAATTTGTGTCCTCTACATTCGCCTGAACAATTATTGCACCATATCCATCCTGCTGCCATTTCTTGTAGAGTTTTACTCTCCACTCAAGATCCGTTGAATGCTTTACTTTTCCATCAACAATTTCAGATTCAGGGTCCATTCCACACACATTTTCACCGATAGTTAAGGGTATACCTGTTAAAGCCGCACCTATTGCCAGTCCCTCCCAGTTGTTTTTCGCTATGGCTGTCGAACCTAAACCAGGTATGATTACTGGCATTCTGAGTTTGATATCCTTATTTTTCCCAATATTCGTTTCTATATTTACATTTGAGAATAACGCTTCATCGCTGTCAGCCTTTATTCCTTTAGCACCTACGATTCCTCCAAGTATTGTGAAATGAGACAGGTCAACGGGATAATTTTTTTCACTTGCAGAAGTGATAATTCCAAAAGGCTGGGGATAAATCACCTCATGACCTCGATAGGCAGATTTACCTATTTCGCACATCCCTATGCATCCGTCTACACAAGTTGCGCACATTCCACTCATCGAATTTATTGCCCCTTCAGTTCTATTTTTTGTCAGCGTTGCCGCTGTTGCATTAATCTTTGTTAAAGACATTTTTTTCCTCCGTATTACTTGTAGATTTATTTTTTCTTGACTCTTCTAACAAACATGCAGCACATGGGTCCAAATAACAGTGAACATCTTCGTACATATCAAGACATGGATATTCAATATTAAGACATCCTCCGCACACAGCACCCGGCGGTTCGGGACCCTGACATCTAAGCTGACATGTCGGGCAAATATACATACACGCACCGCATGTTCTGCATACATCAGATTTAATATCAAATGGCGTTGTTATTTTCCTTTCTTTGCCTCTGTTTACAAAACCTATTGCCCGTGCATCCATCTGTTCTTCACACATTCTTGTACAAAGACCACAAAGTATGCAGTCATCGCTTTTTAACTTGAATCTTACACTGGTCACATTGTATTTGGATGCCAAATCCTGAATGGTTTTTGAAGTATGACATCTTGCGAGCATAAGTTCTATTATTAATTTTCTGTAATTTATAACCTTTTTAGAATGTGTTCTAACTACCAATCCTTCTTCTACCGGGTATGTACAGGATGAAACGAATTTTGCGTTTTTTCCTTCACCAATTTCCACTATACAAAGTCTGCAGGCGCCATAATCCGAGAGACCGTCATGATGACATAATGTCGGGATTTCTATCCCATAAAACTCAGCAGCTTCCAATATTGTCCAACCCTCTTCCACCTGGACTTCCAGTCCATTAAGTTTTATCTTTACCACTTTCTACCTCTTCTTTAAACTGCTTTTTCCCATCCTCAGTTTCTAAATCGCACCTAACACAGCGCCTTGCCTCTCTAATAGCAGCTTCTTCGGTAAAACCTAACTCTACCTCATCGAAATTGTTAACCCTTTTACTCACTGATAAATATGGCATTGCTTGTCTTTCTGCTTCCATAACCTCTTCTTCTGTCAGTTCAACTGGCTCTACATACATTGATGGTCTAATTATTTTGTATTCTCTTACCAACGGCTTACCCTGCAGATACTTATCGATCATTTCTGCAGCTATTTTACCGGACGACATAGCTTCTATCACTGTGTTGGGGCCCTTTACAACATCTCCTCCGGCAAAAACACCGGCTACACTTGTAACGAATGTCTCATGATTTACTACTATAGTGTTGTGCTTACTTATTTCAAATTTGTTTCTGTCAAGGAAAGAAACATCCGGTTGTTCACCTATAGCTACTACTATCAGAGAGTCGATTTCAACAACAAACTCTGAACCCTTAATCGGAATCGGTCTTTTTCTGCCGGATTCATCCATTTCCCCCAATTTCATCTTAATGCATTCAACCCCGGTAATTTTTCTATTTTTAGTCAAAATCTTTACAGGTGCTGTCAGTAACTGCATCTCGATTTTTTCTTCGATAGCTGCATTTACCTCTTCCTTGATCGCAGGCATCTCATTTATTGT
>Ga0307437_1000946_pt1 | contig 20635 bp, 20 predicted proteins | sample SalMarWE160390MG_FD_202146 | JGI IMG/M metagenome (GOLD analysis project Ga0307437, IMG submission 202146) | Salt marsh sediment microbial communities from the Plum Island Ecosystem LTER, Massachusetts, United States - WE1603-90 | ecosystem: Environmental > Aquatic > Marine > Intertidal zone >...
TTCGATAATATTCATGGGCCATCACCTCATGGGCACAGAATTGTCTCCCTATAGTGTACCATGAGGTTGGCCCTTTTTGCAAAAAGACCCCCGAAAGTTCGAGCAATACTTTTTGCAACCGCCTCTGCTGTGACCCGATTTGACAGAAACGGGAAAGTGTGGTACAATACTCTTTAGTAGGACGCAGTAAGGTGTTGTTTGAAGTTCAAATGATGAACAGCCCGAGCTTCTTATTGCCTCGGGCGTTTTCTTTGTACAGTCGTGGCCCAATCGGCACGAGCTGGTAAGCACGACGAAGAACAAACTGCTCCGCCCTACAACATTTCACAGGGAAGGAGGTATACCAGCTAATGTCTGAAAGAACCCAGGGTACGGTTAAGTGGTTCAACGGTGGCAAGGGCTACGGCTTCATTGAGCGCGAAGGTGGCGACGACGTGTTCGTTCACTTCTCGGCCATCCGGGGCGACGGTTTTCGTAACCTGAACGAAGGCGACAGAGTGGAGTTCGCCATCGAGAGCAGCCCCAAAGGCCCTCAGGCCGCCGACGTGATGAGGCTCTAAGCCTAAGAGAACCGCAGTAACACAGAGAAGCCACCTGTGCAGTTGACGCAGGTGGCTTTTTGCGTTATACTATCCCCTGTCAGATGGTGCACAGATTGCGCAGTTGACGCGGAGTGAAGCATGGTCAAGGTGATCTTCCGAGACAAGGAATGGGAGTTGCGGGCCGGGATGACGGTGCGACATGCCATCCTGAAGGTGGGGCTGCACCCTCTGGCTGTCCTGGCCGTGCGCGACGGCAAGCTGATCAACGAAGCGACGATCACGCGCCGGGACGACGTGATCAGGTTGGTGGCCGTGATGTCGGGCGGTTAGCGACGGTTTCCGAGGTGTCTGGATGAAGTGCAAGAAGTGTGGCGGCGTGGCGGCGATCAACATGCGGCAGCACAAGTTGGCTCTCTGTGAGGAGCATTTCTTGGAATGGATCCTCAAACAGACGCAACGAGCCATCGAGAAATACAGGATGTTTGCTCCTGAGGACAGGATCCTGGTGGCCGTTTCTGGCGGCAAAGACAGCCTGTCCCTCTGGGATGTGCTTTTGCGCCTGGGCTACCAGGTCGAGGGGCTTTACATCCATCTGGGCATAAGCGGTGGAGGCTACTCGGACAGTTCCCTGGAGTACGTGGAGAGGTTCGCAGCGGCGCGGGAGGGGGCGAGGTTTCGTGTAGTGAGCTTGAAGGCTGACTACGGCCAGTCGGTTCCGGAGCTGGCGCAGATGACGCACCGTGGGCACAAGCCCTGCGCGCTTTGCGGGTTGGTCAAGCGCCACGTCATGAACCGCGTGGCCTACCAGGGCGGCTACGATGCCATCGCCACCGGGCACAACCTGGACGACGAGGCCGCCGTCCTGATGCAGAACACCCTGCACTGGCAGGCGGGCTACCTGGCTCGCCAGGCCCCCGTCCTTCCCTCCACCCATCCCCGGCTGGCTCGCAAGGTCAAGCCCTTCGTGCGCCTCTACGAGCGGGAGACGGCGGCCTATGCCATCGTGCGAGGCATTGACTACATCTACGACGAGTGCCCCCACGCCGTGGGCTCCACGACCATCTTCTACAAGAGCCTTCTCAATCAGTTGGAGAGTCGCTCGCCGGGGGCCAAGCTGAGCTTCTACCTCAGCTTTCTGCAGGCCAAGCGGGAGGGACTGCTAGCGGTGCAAGAGGAGGCATTGGAGCTACAAGATTGCCAGAATTGTGGCCAGCCGACCACGGCGCCGGGGCTGTGCGCGTTTTGCCGGCTTTGGGAGCAGCGGATGGATAGCGGATAAACGGATTAAAGGGAAGAGGTGGCTCGTGTCTAAAACGCGACAGGTAGTCTATGCGGCGATCATCGCTGCTCTGTACGCAGTCTTCACCGTGGCCCTGGCCCCGCTGAGCTATGGGCCGCTGCAGTTTCGGATCGCCGAGGTCTTGAAGGGCCTGGTGATCTGGCACCCGGTGACCATACCGGGCATCGTGTTGGGCACCATCATCGCCAACTTGACCAGCCCCTACGTAGGGGCCTGGGAGCTGGTTTGGATGCCCATCACCGATGGCCTGGGTGGGGTGTTGGCTTGGATGATAGCTCGCGCCCTCGGCGACCGGATCGGTCCCTGGCTGGCGGCCTTCTGCTACGCTCTGACCACCGGCGCCGCCGTGGGGTTGATGCTCTACTTTGTGGGAGGCGTGTCCTTTTGGTTCGTGTTCGTCAGCGTGGCTTTCAGCGAGTCGGTGATCATCGTCGGCGGCCTGCCCCTCATGCGCTACGTGTCCCACCTGTGGGGTTTGCGGGCCGGTTCGGCTGGTGACAACTAATCACATCCTACATCTCACATCCCACACTGGTAAGGTTGAACGACCATGAGCAATTTTGATCTTCCGCCATCAGAAGAGCTACCCCCCGACCACCGTTCCGGATTCGTGGCCGTCATCGGCAAGCCGAACGTGGGCAAATCTACCCTCATCAACGCTTGGCTGGGTCACAAGATCGCCATCGTCTCTCCCAAGCCGCAGACTACCCGCCACCGACTGCGCGGCATCCTGACCCGGCCCGACGCCCAGGTCATCTTCGTGGACACGCCGGGCATACATCAACCTCGCCACAAGCTGGGCGAGTTCATGGTGGAGACCGCCACCAAAAGCATCCCCGACGCCGACGTGGTTCTGTTCCTGGTTGATGTTTCAGAGATGCCCACGGCGGAGGATGAGCAGATCGCCCGACTGATCGAGGAGCAAGGCCAATCGCCCGTCGTGCTGGTTCTCAACAAGGCCGATCTCTTGCCCCCTGACAAAGTGCAGCCTCACAGCAACGCCTACTTTGAGTTGGTACAGTACGACGCTTGGGTTGAGTGCGAAGCGTACCGAAACCAATGGATGATGATCTCCGCCACGCGAGGCGACAACCGCGACAAACTGCTGGACATGGTCGTGGCCTGCCTGCCCGAAGGTCCCCGCTACTACCCTTCGGATCAACTTACCGATCAGAACATGCGTTTCATCGTGGCCGAGCTGATCCGCGAGCAGGTGCTGCGGTTCGTTCATCAGGAAGTGCCCCACGCCGTAGCGGTGATTGTGGAGGATTGGAAGCAGCGGCGGGAGGACCTGACCTACATCGGGGCCACCATCTTCGTGGAGAAGGATTCTCAAAAAGGCATCATCATTGGCCAGGGGGGCAGGATGCTAAAGCGCATCGGCCGGGCGGCTCGCGAGGAGATCGAGCAGTTGGTGGGCAATCGGGTGTACCTGGACTTGTGGGTCAAGGTGCGCCAGAAGTGGCGCAAGGACGAGGACGAGCTGCGCCGCCTGGGATACGCCCTGCCCCGCGGTAAACCATGAGGAAGCCTTCATAAGCACCTTGAGTACGATTTGACATTTATGTCTCTGTATGTTATAATCTACCATCGCTCGACGAGCTAGGATGCACGTCAGGAGAGACGGCATGCTGAACGGGCAGAGAGGGGGTCCGAGCTGAAATGCTTTGATGCCATAGGTGGAAATGGCGAAAGCTTTTCAGCCCGGACTTTTTTAATCTCCGGCGTGCGCCCCTACTCTTTCCCACCCAAAAGTTGGTGGGGATGAGGGGGGGAAAGGAGGTGAGGGATCTCAGGGAATGAGCTAAATGGCTGCCCCCCTAACCCCCCAACCCTGGGGGGGAACCATTCCACTCCTCCCAACCCTGGGGGGAAACCATTCTACTCCCCCCAGGATTGGGGGGCTGGGGGGCTATTCGGTTCCAGTTACTCTATCCAACTAAGGAGGGAAAGAAAATGAAAAGGTTTGCAACATTACTGGTAGTCGTGGCCGTATTGGCCAGCCTCGTGGCCGCCTGCGCTACGCCCACTCCTGAGGTGATCGAGAAGGAGGTGGTCGTCGAGAAAGAGGTCCCGGTCACCGTCGAGGTGGAGAAGGAAGTGGTGGTCGAGAAAGAGGTCCTGGTCACCGTAGCACCATCGGCCACGGGCCCCATCAAGATTGGCATTAACTTATCACTGACGGGACCCAAGGCTGACTTCGGGACAATGGACTGGGAATCCGTCCAGTTGGCCTATCGCGATTTTGGTGTTAGTGAAGTAGGCGGTAGGGCAATCAGTTTCATAGTCGAGGATAACAGGGGGGATCCCGCCACGGCTAAATCGGCTGAGGAGAAGTTGGCTACCCTGGATAAGGTGGACCTGGTGATCGGAGGTTATTCCAGCGCCTGTGGCGTGACCCAGGCTGCCACGGCCAACGATCTCAAGGTTCCTCATATCCTGGTCAACGCCTCCAAAGATGACATCACCACGGCAGGCTACGAATGGGTATTCTCAGGCGCTAGAGTGCCGGCGACTCACTATGCTGACGCCATGTGGGGCTTTGTGGACGAAGTGCTCATACCAGGGGGCGTGAAGAAAGTAGCCCTGTTTTATGAGATGACTGACTGGGGCACTAGCTCGGCAGAGGGTCTCCGAGCCGGCTTTGAGGAAAGGGGCATTGAGCTCGTCGTTGACACCCCCTATGACTCCACTGCCACAGACTTCAAGCCCATGCTGTCTAAGGTGAAGGCAGCTAACCCGGACATGATCATGGCCGTTTCCTATCTTACCGATGCGGGCCTGATCGCTCGGCAGGCGGCGGAACTGAGGGTCAATGTCCTCGCCTACATGGGTCAGGCTGGAGGCTATACCATGCCAGAGTTCGTGGAGTTAGCTGGCGAGAACGCTAACTATATCCTCACCACGGCAAACTGGAGCCCACTGGCTGCCTGGAAAGGGACTCTGGCTGGTGTGGAGTGGACTAACCAGAAATACTACGACGGCTATCTGGAGTCCTTTGGGAGGGAGGCTGATTATCATGGAGCCCAGGGTTATGCTGCCTGGCAGGTAGCTCTTGATGCTCTGTTGAGGCTTGATGCTGCCGGAAAGGAAATCAACCGGGAGACCATCAAAGAGGCCCTTGGAGAGACAAAGCTAATGACAGCCATGGGTGTGATAGAGCATAAAGAGTGGACCGATGATATGGGGCACCATTACTACAACCAGGGGTTGCCTCTTACCTATGTCATGCAGTGGCAAAACATGAAACAAGAGGTTGTCTGGCCCAAGGACGCAGCTTCAGCCGACTACGTCTTCCCTGTTCCCAAGTACGAGGACAGGTGATAATAATAGTAAAAGAGGGGGATGTTATGTTATCCCCCTCTTTATTTATCTTTTAGTAAAAAATGGAGGTGATCTAATATGACTTTACTTGGTCAGACACTTATCACCGGCGTACTGATTGGGGGTATTTATGCTATTATTGCTATCGGCATGACCCTGATAATGGGGGTGATGAAAATCATCAACCTGGTTCATGGGGCCCTGATGATGGTAGGGATGTATGTCTGCCTTGTTCTGTTCAAATCTTTTGGGCTGCATCCATACATCGGTATGATCCCGGCCATGGTTATCCTGTTTGGCATTGGCTATTTCCTTCAGAAGTACTCTATCGAGAGGGTCGCTGGGGTGGAGACCATCCTACCTCAGAGTCAGGTTCTCTTAACCCTGGCCCTGGCTTTAACTATCACTGAGATTGTCAGGCTTATCTTTTCCTCTGACTATCAGTCTACCTATACACCGTTCTCTAGCAAGTGCTTTTACGTTGGCGATATGTCAATTAGCGTTCCTTATCTAGTTAGTTTTGTCATTGCTATGGCGTTTGTTGCTGGCCTACACCTCTTTCTCACCAGGACCGATTTAGGGCGGTCGGTCGTGGCCACGGCTCAGGATAAGGATGCGGCGATATATATGGGAGTGGATGCCAAGCGCATTACTAACTTCACCTTTGGTTTGGGCACGGCTCTGGCTGCGGCCGGGGGGGCTTTGCTTCTACCCGTATTTTATCTCTTCCCCGATATATGGGGCCCGTATCTGACCAAGAGCTTTGTCATCACCGTTCTGGGAGGCATGGGGAGCACGGTGGGAGCTCTTTCTGGTGGCTTGCTTTTGGGTGTTGCGGAAACCTTCGGCGCTACTTATTGGTCCCCAGGATACAGTAATGTGGTCGGCTTGATCATTTTCCTTCTGGTGCTTCTGTTCCTGCCTGGCGGGCTCAAAACGATAATTGGGAGGTAAGGCATGACAAAAAAGAATTGGTTCTTGCTGGCGATCTTAGGGGTGGTGGTTGTAGCAATTCCTCCCTTTTTGGGCAGTTATTTTCAGCACGTGCTCATCCTGATAATGATGTGGGTAACTATGGCCACGGCCTGGAACTTGCTGGGGGGATACTGCGGCCAGGTGTCCTTTGGCCATGCCGTCTTTTTTGGCCTGGGTGCCTATGGGGGCGGGCTTCTCCACCTTCACTGGGGTACATCACCGTGGTGGGGGATGATAGCAGGCCCCCTTCTGGCGGTTATCATCGGTATTCCCATAGGGCTGATCACTTTCCGTCTGCGTGGTGCTTATTTCGCCCTGGCCATGCTGGCTCTAGGCGAGACATTCCGCATAGTGTTTATTAACTGGGAGCCGGTGACTGCTGGAGCGGTAGGTATGATTTTCTCCCGCACCTGGGGTGCGCAGAAATTGCCTTATTACTACATTGCCTTGGCTGTAGCGGCCTTGAGCATTTATGTCGTTTATCGCCTGGTGCATTCCAAGTACGGGTATTACTTCGTCTCCATTAGAGAAGACCAGGATGCTGCTGAAGGACTGGGGATTCCTACTACCAAGTACAAGCTATATGCGCTCATACCCAGTGCTTTCTTTACCGGGCTGGCAGGAGCAGTTTACATGAACTATATCGCTTATATTGAACCTCATTCGGTATTCAATCTATCAGCCATATCAATAATGATGATGTTGTGCGTTATGCTGGGAGGAGCCGGCACCTTGTGGGGGCCTGTCCTCGGTGCAGCCGCTTATACCATACTTAGCGAGGCATTGCGCGCTGGCATAGGGCCACTAGCATATTTAATCTTTCCTATCATTGCCTGTCTGATCATTATGTTCCTTCCCGATGGAATTATCGGCGATTGGGGTAAGATAAAGCGAGTGTTTAGCCGCAGAAAGCCAGTATATGCTGGAGGTGAATAAAATGGCATATTTAGAAATCCAGCACGTAGTGAGGAGATTTGGCGGGTTGGTGGCGGTCAACGATATAACCGCGGGCATAGAGCAAGGGGAGATTTTCGGGCTCATCGGCCCCAATGGCTCCGGCAAGACCACGCTCTTCAATTGCATCAACAACTACTATACGGCAAATAGCGGAGAGATCGTTTTCAAAGGGATACCAATCACCAGAAAGCCCACTCACGAGATTTGCAAGTTAGGTATTGGCAGAACCTTCCAGGTGGTCAAGCCGTTGAGGCGAATGACCGTTCTGGAGAATGTCATGGTGGGAGCCTTCCTGCGGACGAGCAACGCTACCAAGGCCAGGGATAAAGCTATGGAAGTCTTGGATTTCTGTGAGCTTATGCATCGTAAGGATATGCTGGCCAAGGACTTGCCCATCGCTGATAAGAAGAGGGTAGAGATAGCCCGCTGCCTGGCTGGAGATCCTGAGCTGATGCTTCTCGATGAGACTGCGGCCGGTCTAAACCTTAGGGAGATAGAGGCGGCCATGGAAATTGTGAAGAAGATTCGAGATTCCGGGATAACTTGCTTCGTGGTGGAGCACGTGATGAAGTTTATCATGGGCCTTTCGGATAGGATGATGTGCATCAATTTTGGTAGTGAGATCGCCAGGGGGACGCCTCAGGAGATAGCTAGTCATCCCGAAGTGATCAAAGCCTATTTGGGGGAAGAATATGTTGAAGGTGGATAATATTGATGTGTACTATGGAGATGTGCAGGCATTATGGGATGTCTCCTTTGAAGTAAAGGAGGGAGAAATCGTTGCCCTGCTAGGTTCCAATGGTGCTGGTAAAACCACTACCTTGAACACCATTTCAGGATTGCTACGGCCGAGAAAAGGGAGCATTGAATTCTTGGGGCAAGAGCTCACTGAGCTACCAGCTCATAAAATGGCCAGTTTGGGTATTGCCCATGTTCCTGAAGGGAGAAGGTTGTTTCCTGAGATGACGGTTAGGGAGAATTTACTCATGGGTTCCCTGATGCCAGAGGCAAAGTCGAGGCGGAAGGAATCCATGGAGCGGGTGTTCACTACTTTCCCCATACTGAAAGAGAGGGCCTGGCAAGCAGCAGGGACGCTTTCCGGTGGTGAGGCGCAGATGTTGGCCGTAGGCAGAGGACTGATGGCGTGTCCCAAGTTGATCATGTTGGATGAGCCTTCTCTGGGGTTAGCCCCATTTCTGGTGGATGAGTTGTTCAGGGTTATTGAGCAGATTAACCGCGAAGGCGTCACCGTTTTAGTGGTAGAGCAAAACGTCGCCCATGCTCTAGCGGCCTGTACCAGGGCCTATATTCTGGAAATCGGCAGGACCACCTTGCAGGGGACGGGGGAGGAGCTCTCGGAGAACGAATACGTGAGGGAGGCCTACCTGGGTATATGATGGGGTTTTTTGACCCATGAGAATCCCTCGCACCGATGTGCGATGCGAAGTCCTGATAATCGGCGGCGGCCTCGCTGCCCTGGTAGCCGGCCTGGAAGCGAAAAAGCTGGTAGACGAGGTGGTCATTGTCTCTAAGAGCAAGGTCGGCCGAAGCGGCAATACTATCGTCAGCCAGTGCAAATTCGGGGCGTACGTTGGTTTCGATACGCCTGGCTTCGATACGCTTCGCTACTCAGCCCAAGCGGCTACTCAACCCAAGCCCCGCGAAAGTTCCTCCGACTCGGCTCGACAACACTTTCAAGACACCTTAATCGGCGGGAGTTTCATCAACGATGAGACTCTAGTGAATACCCTGGTCTCCCATGCTGGCCAGCGGTTACTGGACCTCGAAAGATACGGGGTACGTTTTCTTAGAATAAACGGTGGCTTCGCACGACAAACCGCCCCTGGACATTCTCGTCCTCGCACCATCTCCGCCTTTTGCTCTGAGTATCCTCATGCCGTTCTCGGCCTATCAATCGCCTTGCCCCTGCTTCAGCAGGCAAAGGCCAGGGGCGTGCGCCTGATAGAGGATGCTCCCATCGCTAAGCTTGCCCTTTACGATGGCGTGGTTTGCGGGGCCCTTGGGCTGGATATCAAGGGGGAGAGGCTCCTTTTTTTGCAGGCCAAGGCCGTGATCCTGGCCTCCGGCGGCGGGGGACAACTCTTTGCCCTGACCGACAACACTCGCGATGTCACCGGCGACTCCTACGCCCTGGCCCTGGAGGCCGGAGCGACCCTCCGCGATATGGAGTTCGTGCAATTTTTCCCCCTGATAGTGACCTCCCCAGTGAGGGCGCTCATACCCACGCTCGTATTCAGCGATGGAGCCGTTTTGAAGAACGAGGCCGGCGAGAGGTTCATGTTTCGCTACGATGAACGGGGCGAGATGGCCACCCGCGATGTGATGTCGCGGGCCCTCTTCCAGGAAATGCGGCGCGGCGAGAGCATATCCCTCGATTGCTCCCAGGTGCCGATGACGGCCATTGAGGAGAAGTATTCCCCCCTTCAGCGCCTCCTGGCAGGGCACGATGTGGACCTGCGAAGGGACTTCCTTCCCGTTTCCCCCACCACCCACTTTTTCATGGGCGGCGTCGAGATTGACGAGCGTTGTCAAAGCAGTCTGCCGGGCCTTTACGCCGCCGGCGAGGCGACGTGGGGCGTCCACGGGGCGAATCGGCTGTCGAGCAACGGCTTGAGTGAGGCCCTGGTGTTTGGCGCCCTGGCCGGCCAGCAAGCTGCCGATTATGCCAGTGGACTGGAGAGTTTCCCTCCCGCTGGGATGGAGCCGGATTACATCCTTCCTTACCCCAGGAAGGGCAGCGTTTCCCTGCACGAGATCAGGAATGAGCTACGCCGGAGCTTATGGGAAGGCGCCTCCATCGTCCGCTCGGAGGATTCCCTGCACAGGGCGATGTCGGGCGTTCGGGAGTGTCAACGGGTTTTGGAGAACTGCTCCATCGAATCCTTCGCCCAGGCAGTGAAGTGGGAGGAACTCCGCCGCATGTGCCTGGCGGCCGAGGCCATCGTCGCCTCAGCCCTTCTTCGGACGGAGAGCCGGGGAGCTCATTACCGCGAGGACTTTCCGTCGTCGGACGAGAATTGGCTCGGAAGTGTCAAAATCGCCAGGAGCGCGGATGGGCTGGAGCTGAATTTCCTGGCGAAGTGAGCCTCGCGCTCTTGATCGGAGGAGTCCCGAACTTGTTCGGGCTAAAGGTTAAACAAGTTTCGCACTCCAATAAATGATTGCCAACGGAGGGTTCCACCATGGCCAGATTGTACGAATACCAGGGGAAACAGATTCTGAAGGAAATCGGGATCCCTGTTCCAGAAGGAGGCGTGGCCTCCACGCCACAGGAAGCCAGGGGAGTCGCGGAGCGAATCGGAAAGCCCGTGGCCGTCAAGGCCCAGATCTGGGCCACCGGCCGTTTCAAGGCCGGCGGCATCAAATTCGCTGACGATCCCGCTGGAGCCGAAAAGGCTGCTGGCGAGCTTCTGGGCGCAGAGGTCAAAGGCTTCCCGGTGGAAAAGGTGCTGGTGGAGGAGAAGCTGGACGTTGAACACGAGTATTACGCCGGTGTCATCATTGATGATTCCTACAAAGTCAAGGGGCCAGTGATGATCTTCAGCACCGAGGGCGGCGTGGACATCGAAGAGGTCGCTGCGACATCCCCGCAGAAGATCTCGCGGCTAAACGTGGATATTTTCCAGGGCCTTCGCCTCTACGACGCCTACAACCTGGCCCTGGAGATTGGGGTGAAGGGGGCTCTGCTGGGCCCGATGGGCAAGGCCATTCGTGGGACGTATGAGCTGTTCAAGAGATGTGACGCCCGCTCGGCTGAGGTGAACCCCCTGGTGCTGACGACGGATGGGAGGATGGTTGCCACCGACTGCCGGGTCAGCGTGGACGATGCCTCTGTGGTCCGGCACCCGGAGCTGGGGATCACCGTGCCTCGCGAGAGCGACAGTCCGCCCACCGCATTCGACCAGATCGCCTGGAAGATCGAAGAGAAGGATTACCGGGGGGTGTGTTTCCTGGTGCAGATGGCGCCCGACACGGAGCAGGGAGGCTACATCGGCTATCATGCCATCGGTGGCGGTGGCGCTCTCCTGGCGGCGGACACCCTGATCCGTCACGGGCTGAAGCTGGCCAATTATGCCGATACCAGCGGGAACCCCACCGCGGCCAAGGTCTATCGCTGTGCCAGGCTCATCCTCTCCCTGCCCGGCCTGGAAGGGTATTGCCTGCTGGGAGCCGTGATCGCCAACCAGGATCAGTGGCATCATGCCCATGGACTGGTCAAGGCCTTCCGCGAAGGTTTGGCTGACAGGCCCGGTTTCCCGGTGGTGGTTCTCATTGCTGGCAACAAGGAGAAGGAATCTCTGGAGATCCTGCGCGAGGGCCTCAAGGATTTGCCCATCCATTTGGAGCTATACGGACGCGAACACATTCACAAGCTGGATTTCGTGGCTGAGCGGATGAAGGCTCTGGTGGAGGAGTATCGAGCGCGGAGGTAGGTTCTTCATGTACGAATTCGAGTTCAGAACGGGCAAAGTGTCCATTGACTACGAAAAGTGTGACGGTTGTACCAGTTTCGCTTGCGTCAAGGCTTGCAGTCTCTATGGCCGCAATATCCTCAGAGTGCAAGGGGGCAAGCCCGTGCTCTCGGTCAGTCCTGAGGAGGCCAGGCGGCTGTGTATCGAGTGCCTGGCTTGTGAACAGGCATGTTACTCCAAAGGTCAACAGGCCCTGACCATCTTCCTGCCCATGGCGGGTTGGATCGGTTGAGGAGGTAGAGACATGGCCATCCTACTAAACGAAAACACCACCATGCTGATCCAGGGGATCACCGGCCGGGAGGGGACGGCCCGCACGCGCTTCATGATGGCCTACGGCACCAAGGTCGTGGCCGGAGTGACACCGGGTCGCGGCGGAGCCGAGGTCTGGAACGTGCCCGTCTACGATACGGTGAAAGAAGCCTGGCAGGCTCGTGGCCCGATTGACGCCACAGTTACCTTTGTCCCCGGCCTGGTGGTCAAAGACGCCGTCATGGAAGCCGTGGACGCGGGGGTCACGCTTATCGTCATGCCGGTGGAGCGGGTACCCCTACACGATGCTTTGGAGATGCTGACCTACGCCAGGGGAAAAGGCACCCGGATCGTGGGTCCCGGTTCCCTGGGGGTGATTAGCGTTGGAAAAGCAGTGGCCGGCTGGGTCGGAGGTTCGGAGGAATTCGCCAAAGAGATTTTCAAGCCCGGTCACGTCGGGGTCATCTCCCGCAGCGGCGGCCAGACCACCACTCTTTCCTGGGCCATCGGCCAGGTGGGCCTGGGCATCAGCACGGCCCTGCACATTGGCGCCGAGCCTGTTCTAGGCATGTCACCGGCCGAGTTGCTGCCCCTGTTCGAGGAAGATGAGGAGACCCACGCTGTGGCCATGTTTGGCGAAATCGGCACGGTGGCCGAAGAGGAGGCGGCCGAGGTCATCAAAGAGGGCCGCTTCACCAAGCCTCTGGTGGCCTACATCGCCGGAGCGGGCGTTAAATCGGGTATGCGCTTCTCCCACGCCAGCGCCATCGTCGAGCGCGGTCGGGGTTCAGCCGAGAGCAAGATCAAGGCTCTCAGGGCAGTAGGAGCCCACGTGGTGGACAGGCCGGAGGAGTTGGCCCCTGCCCTGGCCAACTTGCTCAAGAGTTGACGAAAGGTGCAGAATCATGAGACTATTGAGAACGATGCTTTTCACCCCTGGCAACAACATGCGCATGATCTACAAAGCGGGCACTCTGGGGGCCGATGCCGTCATCCTCGACCTGGAAGACGCGGTGCCCCTGGCTGAGAAAGAAACAGCCCGTATCTTCATCAAAGATTCCATCGAGCAGGTGGCAGCGGGCGGCGTCCAGGTGTTTGTCCGCACCAATGCCTTCACCACCGGGCTGGCGGAAGAAGACCTCAATTGGATAATTCGGGCCGGGCTGGACGGCATCGTGCTCCCCAAAGCCGAATCGAAAGACGATGTCCTTGAAACGGAGAAGTTGGTCACCGCTTTGGAGAAAGAGAGGAGGCTGGAACCAGCGGGGCTGGTCATCGTCCCCATTTTGGAGACGGCTCGTGGCGTGGTGAACGCCTACCAGATCGCTACGGCCAGCCGCCGGGTGGTGGCTGTTGCCTTCGGGGCAGTGGATTTCACCCGTGAGATGGGCATCCATTTGTCCAGGGAGGGGGCGGAGCTTTTCTATGCCCGCTCCCACATCGCCGTGGCGGCCAGGGCGGCCGAGGTTCAGGCCATAGATACGCCCTGGATAGACGTGGCCGATAGAGAGGGCCTCGTTCGGGACTCGGAGCGGGGGCGGCAACTGGGCTTCCGGGGCAAGCTACTCATTCACCCCAGTCAAATCGAGCCCGTGAACCGGGTCTTCTCTTCCTCAGAGGACGAAATCGAGTATGCTCGAAAGGTTGTAAAAGCCTTCAAGGAGGCTGAGGCTGAGGGGGTGGGGGCTATTTCCCTCGAAGGAAAGATGATTGACATCGCCAATTTCCGCCAGGCCCAGGACCTCATCGCCTGGGCTGAGGCAATAGCCTAGATAGTTGATGAGAGTGCCGTCGCCTGAGGCAGGGAAGTACCGCTGGCTGCTGATTATATGTCTGACAGAGATGGGCACTATGCTGGTCTTCCTCAACTATTCGGCGGTGCTGCCCTTGCTTCAAGCGGAATGGCACCTCTCCAGCACCGAGGCCGGCCTGATCTACTCCGCCTATCAAATAGGCTACCTCGCCCTGGTGGTCATCCTCTCCACCCTGACCGATTACGTGGGCCCCAGGCGCATTTACGTTGGTTCTGCCCTCTGGGCTGGATTGGCTAACCTTCTCTTTGCCTTCTGCGCCAGGGACTTGGCCTCGGCGGCCATTCTGCGCACCTTGACCGGCTTCGGCCTGGCGGGCACGTACATGCCGGGCTTACGGCTGGTCTCGGAAAGGTTCGCCAGCGACAGGCGAGGACGGGCAGTGGGGCTTTATGTGGCCGCTTTCGGCTTGGGAGGCGCCCTTTCGCTCTTGCTGACAGGGCTTATAGCCAGCCTCGCCAGTTGGCGAACGGCTTTCGCGGTTACCTCTTTTGGCCCTCTGGTGGGTGGGGCGCTCGCCTTCGCCCTTCTCAAAGACCGGAGTGAGGTTAGAGGAGGAACGCCGAGGACGAAAATGGCGAGGGTGAAGGAGAACGTCTTCAGGAACCAGCCAGCACTCCTGATGATCCTTGGCTACGCGGCCCACGTGTGGGAATTATATGGCATGCGCGGCTGGCTGCCTGCCTTTTTGACTGCCAGCTTGATGCGCTCCGGACAAGGGTTGACCGCGGCCATGAGCTTTGGGGCCTCCCTTTCAGCGGCCGTCATGGTGGCGGGAGCCATCTCCACAGCCTGGGCTGGCCACCTTTCGGATAGATTCGGGCGGGTCAGAATCATTGTCGCCTTGATGTTGACCAGCAGCCTCTGTACCTCGCTACTTGGCTGGGCCTGGTCTCTGCCTTTCGCCCTGATAGTCGCTCTGAGCCTTGTCAGCAGCTTCTTAGCCACTGCCGATTCCTCGGTCTTGTCCGTGGGCGTTACCGAACTGGTTCCCAGGGAAAGCCTGGGGGCGGCCCAGGCCCTGCAGTCCTTCTTAGGTTTCGGGGCCGCTTCCATCTCCCCTTTGCTTGTTGGCTATGTGCTGGATTTAACCAACGACCCTGCCGCACTGACTACTTCAGGGTATCTGCCTCACTGGGGCTGGGCCTTCAGCACTTTGGGCCTGGGCGCATTGGTGGGGCCGCTGGCCCTGTTTCGTTTGAAATGTAAATATTCTTGTTTGAGGAGGGAGTGATGAATGATAGAGATTTAAGCGCGGTCCGCGACATCGCTCGGCAGATGCTGGGCAACGCGACTTTCGCCGGCCTCGATCACGCTGAGCGGATACTACAGATCGTCGAAGACATCGGCCAGAGGGAGGGCGCTGATCTGGACATCTTGCGAGTGGCGGCCCTGTTGCACGACATCGGCGTGCCCGTCAACAAGCCGCGGCACTACGAGATCGGTGCGCTGATGGCGCGGGGCATCTTGTCCCAGTTGGGTTTCACCGAAGACGAAATCGAGCCGATAGCGCATGTCATAGAAGCGCACAGCCGCTACGGGGGGCCGGATCCGCAGACAATAGAGGGGAAAATCCTCCAGGACGCGGACGCAGTAGAGTACGTTGGTGCCATAGGACTGGCCCGTGCTTTTGCGCGGGGGCTGGAGAGCGGCGCCTACCGCGGCGACGTGAGCGAGTTGCCGGCTCTGATTGACGGGTTGATCGAGCGGGTGGACGGCACGCTGCACACGGAGCGCGGTCAGGCCCTCGTCCGTGAGCGCATTGCCTACCTGAGGGCTTTTCAAGAGCGATTGAAAGCAGAGCTTGACGGCGAGTTGTAACCAGTGTGACGAGTATCGCAACCACCTGCGGGACGAGGTCACCGGGGTCAGCACCTGCGGGACGTGCGTCTACATCTGTCCGTATGGGAAGAGGAACCGGAGATGACAAAAAGAAACAAACCATCGTTAACAGAGAGAGTGGCTGATTTCCTCGTCGCCACAAAAGGCACCGATCTCCCCCCGTCCGTCGTTAATGACGCCCAATACTACACCCTCGACTGGCTGGGGTCGGCCATCGCCGGGACGGTGACGGAGCCGGGTCGGATGCTGCTGGCTCAGGCGGCGAGTCAGGCGGGGAAAGGGGCCACAGTCATTGGATTGGGGGATGAAAGGAACGCAGACCTGGCCGCCCTGACCAACGGTGGCCTCTCCCACATCGTGGAGATGGACGACCTGGACCGCGGTTCGGTGGTGCATCCCGCCGCGCCTATCATCCCTGCGGCCCTGGCTGTGGCCGAGCGCGAAGAGGCCAGCGGCCTGGGTTTCCTCACGGCGGTAGTGCTGGGCTACGAGGTGGCCATCCGCGTCGGCGAGGCGGTGGGCCGCAGCCACTATCGCTTCTGGCACAACACCGCTACCTGCGGGGTGTTTGGCTCTGCGGCTGCCGCGGGATGGCTGCTTGGCCTGGACGCGGAGCAGATGGTCTGGGCGCTGGGCAACGCCGGAACGATGGCGGCTGGACTGTGGGAGTTCATCGCCGATGGAGCGATGAGCAAGCACCTCCACGCCGGGCGGGCGGCCTCCAGCGGCCTGCTGGCCGCCGACCTGGCCCGGCGAGGCTTCACCGGGGCGCGGCGCATCCTGGAGGGGGAGCGGGGCTTCTTCGCCGCCACCTCCTCAGATGCCCGGCCAGAGCTGGTCACCCAGGGCCTGATCCCAGGTATAGCCGACTACAAGATCAGCGGCGTCTCCATCAAGCCCTATCCCTCCTGCCGCCACACTCACCCGGCGATAGATGCCGCCCTGGCCCTGCACCAGGAGCATGTCCCTGTGCCTGACCAAATCGCCAGGATAGAGGTCGAGACTTACCAGGCCGCTTTAGACCTGATAGACAACCCCAATCCGACCCACTCTTACGCCGCCAAGTTCAGTCTCCAGTACTGCGTGGCCTGCGCCCTGGCCCGCGGCCGGGTGGGACTGGATGACTTCGGGTATGAGGTGCTGGGAGACGAGGCGGTGCGCGGGCTGATGGCCAGGATGAGCGTGGGGTTGAGCGAGGAGCTGGATGAGCGCTATCCCCAGGAGTGGCCGGCCAGGGTGCGAGTTGCGTTGGCCGATGGCCGCGAGCTCACCCGGCTCGTCAAGGTGCCCAGGGGCGACCCGGAGAATCCACTGACCCAGGCCGAGCTGGAGGAGAAGTTCAGATTGCTGATCACCGGAACAGGCTACGAGGAAATAGCCGATGCGCTTATCGAGGGAGTGAATCGGCTAGAACGGCTTGAAAGCGTGCGCCAGTTGTTAATACCACTGCGTCAGACTTTTTCGGGAGAAGAGCGATGAGCTATACATCTGAGATGCGTGAATCTATCAAGAAGGTGGAAGCTACACGGCCAGCCCGCCTGAGTGAGCATTTCCCCACGTTGGAGCCCGAGGAGAAGCAGCGCCTTCTGGAGGAGTTTCACCCCGATTATCGGGCGGATAGTTTCCGCGCGATAAAGGTCGGGCCTAACAAGGGGGAGAAGGCCATGAACAGGCTGGTGGACATCCTGGAAGGCCGCAGCCGCGTGACCCCGGGCCTGCTCGATTTGGAGCAGATTGATTACGACACCGATGTGCTGATCATCGGCGGAGGTGGGGCCGGGGGATCGGCGGCGCTTTTGGCCAGGGAGAACGGGGCCAGGATCCTCCTCGCTACCAAGCTCCGCTTCGGCGACTCCAACACCCTGATGGCCCAGGGAGGCATCCAGGCCGCCGACAAACCTAACGACTCGCCCGTCATCCACTACCTGGATGCCATAGGCGGCGGTGGTTTCACCAACGACCCCGACCTGGTCGAGGCCCTGGCGATGGAGGCCCCCATCGTCATCCAATGGCTGGAGGGATTGGGGGTGATGTTTGATAAGGAGCCCGACGGCACCATGGTCACCATACACTTTGGTGGCACCTCCCGCAAGCGGGCGCACTCGGCTGGTGATTATACTGGCGCCGCCATCATGCGCCCCCTGCGCGATGAGGTGCGCAGCTATCCCGAAGACATCGCCGTCCTGGAGTTCGCTCCGGCTATTGAGCTTCTCGTGGACGATAAGGGCCAGGTGGCGGGGGCTGTACTGGAGAACCTGGAGACGGGCGAGCACCTGGTGGTGAGGGCCAGGTCCACCATCATCGCCACCGGCGACAGCGGCCGTCTGCATTACCAGGGCTTCGCCACCACCAACCACTACGGGGCCACGGGAGATGGGCTGGTGCTGGCCTATCGAGCAGGAGCTAAGCTGTTGCATCCAGACACCTATCAGTATCACCCTACCGGCGCCGCCTACCCGGAGCAGATCGTAGGCCAGTTGGTGACGGCCAAGTTGCGTGGCCTGGGAGCTCAGGTGGTCAACGCCGATGGTGAGCAGTTCGTCTATCACCTGGAGACTCGCGACGCCGAGGCCGCAGCCCTCATCAGGGAATGTGGCCAGAGGGGAAGAGGGATAGAGACGCCTTCGGGCATGAGGGGCGTGTGGCTTGACTCGCCGATGATCAACATCATCCATGGCCCCGGCACCATTGAGAAGAGATTGCCGGCCATGGTGCGTCAGTTCAAGCGTTTCGATATTGACATTACCCAGGATCCTATTTTCGTCTATCCGACGCTGCACTTCCAAAATGGTGGCATAGCTATAGAGCCTGACGGTTCCGTTAAAGGGGTGCCGAACCTCTACGCGGCCGGGGCGGTCACCGGCGGCGTGCACGGGCGCAACCGCCTGGCAGGAAACTCACTGCTCGAGATAGTCGTCTTCGGACGCCGAGCCGGCCGGGCCGCCGCCCTACGAGCCAGGGAGGTTCAACTGGGCAGGCTGACCCTCGACCACGTTGCCAGGTTCAATCGCGCCCGCCAGATGGCCGGCCTGTCCCAGGAAACCCTCTCCCCGATGCTGCTGCCCGACTACACGCGGGCGGTCAGGTGAGTCCTTTCTACCAAGCGGTGAAAGTTTTTTTGACAAGGGAAAAGAAAAGGTGTATACTTTAGCGCGCTGGGTTCGAGGAGGAGGCCACTGTTTTTTAGAGGTGTGGGACACCGAGAAAGCTAGGCTTTTTAAGTTGTAGCTTGTGTTTGAGGTGTCCCTTATCGTATCTCAGGCAAAGCGGTTTGTTGGGGACTAAAACACGTCCAGGTTGCTTACCTGGATGCTGCTTAAATCAATAAAGGGAGGTTTGGAATGCTTACCAAAGAGGAACTTTTGGCCAAGGCGAAGAAGCCGGCCCAGGATGCGATGAAGCTTCACCCCTTTTACAAGGGGAAAGTTCAGGTCATGTCCAAGTGTGCTGTTCGTGACTTTAACGACTTCGCTATCTGGTACACCCCTGGCGTGGCTGCTCCCTGCCGGGCTATTCAGGCTGAGCCTGAGCTGGTCTATGAGCATACCAACAAGGCCAACTGCATCGCCGTGGTCTCCGATGGGACGCGGGTGCTCGGCCTGGGCGACATCGGCCCAGAGGCGGGGCTGCCGGTGATGGAGGGGAAGGCGCTGCTCTTCAAGTACCTGGGCGGGGTGGACGCGGTGCCCATCTGTCTGGGAACCAAGGACCCTGAGGAGTTCATCCACACGGTGAAGCTGCTGGAGCCCTCCTTCGGCGGCATCAACCTGGAGGACATCTCCCAGCCCAAGTGCTTCAAGATCCTGGCCGCTCTGCGGGCGGAGATGAATATCCCCGTCTGGCACGACGACCAGCAGGGCACGGCCACGGTGCTCCTGGCGGGCCTCATCAACGCCCTCAAGATCGTGGGTAAGGAGATGGGCAAAATCAAGATCGCCATGGTCGGCGTGGGAGCGGCCAACGTGGCTACCTACCGCCTGCTCAAAGCCAGTGGGGTTGATCTGGGAGGGATCGTGGCCTGCGATAGCAAGGGCACTTTGCACCCTGGCCGCAGCGACATTGAGGAGCGGCAGGAGGAGTTCGTTGACAAGTGGCGGATCTGCCACGAGACCAACGCCGAGCGAATCGTGGGAGGCGTCGCCGAGGCCATGCGCGGAGCCGACTTGATGATCGCCTTCTCCAGGCCCGGCCCAGGCACCATCAAGCCGGAGTGGGTGGCGGGGATGGCCAAGGATTCCCTCGTCTTCCCCTGCGCTAACCCCATCCCTGAGATCTGGCCCTGGGAGGCCAAGGAAGCGGGGGCGAAGATCGTGGGCACCGGGCGCAGCGACTTCCCCAACCAGCTCAACAACTCTCTGGGCTTCCCCGGCATCTTCCGCGGCACCCTGGACGTGCGGGCCGAGACCATCACCGACGAGATGGCCCTCGCTGCTGCTCACGAGCTGGCCAACTGCGCCGAGGAGCGGGGCATTGACGAGGAGAACATCGCTCCTAACATGGACGAGTGGGAAGTCTTCCCGCGAGAAGCAGTGGCCACGGCCATGAAAGCCCAGGAGCAGGGCATTGCCAGGCTGTCGAAGACTCGCGAGCAGCTTTACGAGGAGGCTTCGGTCATCATCAGGCAGGCGCGAGAGGCGACCCAGTGCTTGATGAGGGAGGGCTTCATTGCCCCGGCGCCGGAGGACTAGGCTCATAAAACAACGGACAGCACCTCAATGACAAAGGAGAGTAACTTATGAGGGAGATAAACTGTCAGGAGATCATTGATACGGTGGCTCGTCTCTGCATTGAGTCGAACTACTACCTGGGCGAGGACGTGCTGGATGCCCTGCACGATGCTTGTGAGAAGGAGGTGTCGCCGGTAGGGCAAGCGGTGCTGGACCAGATCCTCCAGAATATTGAAATCTCCAAACAGGGGGAGCTGCCGCTGTGCCAGGATACCGGGGTCTTGGTTGCGTTCCTCGAGCTGGGGCAGGAGGTTCACATCGTGGGCGGCGATCTCTACGAGGCCATCAACGAGGGTGTGCGCCAGGGCTACAAAGAAGGTTACTTGCGCAAGTCGGTGGTGGAAAAGCCCTTCTCAGCACGAGTGAACACCAGGGACAACACCCCGGCGGTGATCCACACCGAGATCGTCCC
>Ga0307437_1000947_pt1 | contig 20629 bp, 15 predicted proteins | sample SalMarWE160390MG_FD_202146 | JGI IMG/M metagenome (GOLD analysis project Ga0307437, IMG submission 202146) | Salt marsh sediment microbial communities from the Plum Island Ecosystem LTER, Massachusetts, United States - WE1603-90 | ecosystem: Environmental > Aquatic > Marine > Intertidal zone >...
TGGACCCTCTGGGATCGATGTCCTCCAAGAACACGTACTTCATGGCAGGGTTTTTTATATCGGAATATATCCTGGCCGGAGTGTGACTTCCCGGCCAGTCCGGTTCTCCATTTGCACCGTTGGCAATTGAAAAGCTTCGATAGGCAGTTTGCCTTGGATCCTTCATCCTTTGGTCGGCGGGGCAGCGATATACTTCCACTGTGTTGCCCACATAGGGGAAAAGGGCACCCTTTCTTATCGCCTGTTCTATCTCCTCCTCAACAGTGGCATTGGCAGGTACAGGGTGTGCCCATGCATATGGATCATCATTTATCATGGCCCCAACCAATTTATCATCATTCTCGTCTTTATACATAAACCAAGCCAGCGAGAGCGTCTTGACATTACTGACACAGTGGACGCGTTTGGCTTGATCTTTTGCTGCCCTTAAGGCCGGCATCAGAATCGCCATTAAAACGGCTATGATTGCGATCACAACCAAAAGTTCGATTAATGTGAAGCCTTTTATTTTCATGTTGATTGTCCCGTCAAGATGTTCAAGAGTTCAAATTTGATCCTGCTATAAATTTAATTTTTTATTCACGTTAAAAAGCTATGTTGATTTTCTTATAATAAGTTTTGTTTCGACTACCTTAACTTCTGAAGGATTTCCACTTTGTGAATTCTCGATGCGTTTTAAGAGCATATTAGCTGCGGCCTTACCTTGTTCATAGGGTGATTGTGTGACTGTCGTGAGTGGTGGATCAAGGTACGATGACAATGTGTTGTTTCCAAAACCGACCAGAGCCACGTCTTTCGGTATATTAAGAGCGTTGCGTTTAATTTCCTTATAGGCACCAAGGGCCACAGGGTCATTTACAGCAAAGATAGCTTCAGGTATTGTAGAGGAAGAAAGTAATTTGCGCGTTGCAACAACTCCATCATCTTCTTGTAAACCACCATATATAATAAATTCAGGATTGATTTGAATTTTATTTTGCTTTAACTCATTTACATAACCTTTACAGCGGTCTCGGCCGATAGAGGTGCTTTTTGGACCTGCAATGTGAGCTACTTTTTTATATCCTGATTGGATTAGATGGCGTACAGCTTGCACGGCTCCGCCGAAGTCGTCTGCTACAACCTTATCTGTGTTAATGTCCTCGCATACTCGGTCGAAAAAGACCAGGGCAATACCTTGTTTCGGAAGGGCTCTGAAGTGGTCACAAGATGTGCTTGTTTGAGCCACTGAAACCAGCACGCCATCGACTCTATTGGAAATCAACGTGCGTACATGTATAGCTTCCCGGTCGGAATTCTCATTGGATTGGCAAACAACCGTATTAAATCCTCGACCATACGCTACTTCTTCAACACCGCTGATGACAGCCGAAAAGAAATCATTCTTGATTAAAGGTACGATAATTCCAATAGTTGATGTTGCCTGCTTTTTCAGGCTTTTGGCAATGGAGTTTGGGTGATAATCCAATTCCTTCGCCAAAGAAAGAACGCGATGCTTAGTATCAGGGCTAATATCCGGGTGGTCGCGAAGCGCCTTTGACACCGTCGTGTAGTGAAGACGAAGTTTTCCTGCAATATCTTTAACTGTTATTTGTCTAACGGTCATTTGAGAGCCAGTAAAAATATATTATTTCACACGTTTGATATAGCGTTAGAAATATCATATTTGTTTATTCATTGCAAGAAAATTTTTATATACTATAGGATTTTCTGAACATTCAAACGCATCCTTTTAGGCCCCAAGCTCAAACCATGGCTTTGCGCTTTCTGAACTCTTTATTCCGTGTTTTCTTTATTCTGTGGAAAACCTAACATTACCAGACAAAATGCGCATAGCTATACTCATATATGATACTAAATTAACAGTCCTCACTTCAAGAAAAATGCAACACTATGGACAGCTTTGAATCCAGTGCTTCTCGGACCTGTACCGCCAACCAAGCAGAAGCGGACTGAGCCGCACACAGATGCCCCAAATACGGCCCCATTTTAACTCGCAAACCGCTACAACCAGATTACAACCCTACAACTCATTATCTCTCAATCCTTTACTTGAAATTCCTAAGATTCCGGGAGAGTTGGCTGAAGTCTTAGTGACAGCACATGAAGTGAGCCCAGAATGGCATGTCAGAATTCAAGCTGCATTCCAAAAATACACTGACAATGCAGTATCTAAAACTGTCAATCCGTCATCTACAGCGATAGTCAAAGATATTGATAAGGTCTACCGTTTGGCTTTCGAGCCCGGTTGCAAAGGCGTAATTGTTTACAGAAACGGTTGTCGTAAAAACCAAGTAATAAGCGCCGCCAATCAAACTACACAATCCCGCCTACGATTTCCCTCGCCAAGACCTCGACCAAGCAAGACAAGTGGAAGCATAATAAAAGCATCCACTGGCTGCGGCTCTCTATTTGTTACCATAAACTGAGATAAAAAAGGATTTTTTGAACTTTTTTTACTAATTTGGGAAAGGCAGGTGGATGCCCGTCACAGAGTGAAGCAACTGCCCGCGTACTTTCGAGGCGTTAAGAAGCGGTATCGACCCTGAAATACTAATAGAGCAGCTCAAAGGCATCAGGTATCTTTCAACAATTGCCCGTCGCAAAGATAACAAGAATATCGATGTTCTTTCCCGCCCCGATGCTATTGCTCGAGCTCTTGAGGCAGCAATGGGGCGAGATTACGAGCCTGTAATAATATCTTCAGCTAATAAATGCCCAGATTGCAGCTGTCCTCTCAGAAGGGAAGCCGGCTGCAACGTGTGTGATAATTGCGGATATACAAAATGCGGATGAAACCCTGAAACAGACATTGAGAAAATAAGACCCTTGAACATATTGGAGATGTCACGATGAGCAAACCAGAAAAGAGATTCAAATGTGGGCCAATCTCAACCAGCACCTGGTCTCATGGCAAAACAGTGGATGGTCTGATAGTCAAGTTCTATTCCATAAATATTGATAAGACCTACAAAGACAGTGATGGGTAGAAGCACACCACTTCGTTTGCAACTGAAGATTTGCCGAAGGTGGCTTTGGTGGCAAATGAGGCGTACGGGTATCTGAGGTTGAGCTCACCCGATGAAGGTGAACCCAATTGACAAATTCCTTTGTGATCCAAACCAATGAGAAAGAAACCTGTAAAAGAGGGTACTAAGAGCTGGCCGGAAAGGCCAAAGGTTTTTCCAAACTTGATGGCCCCTGTTGAGGCGGCGATGTTTCTACGCCTCGATCAGATTGGGCGGTACTGGACTTGAACCAGTGACCTCCTGCGTGTCGAGCAGGCGCTCTAGCCACCTGAGCTAACCGCCCTCAAGACAACTGAAAATTGTAAATGGAAAATTGAAAATTGTAAATGGAAAATTGAAAATTCAGTCCAGATTTCGCCTGATAACGGCTGCGGCTGAAAGTGTCCTTTGCAAATTGCCACTTTGAACTGTCATCGAAATCTGAACACTTTTGGCATCCAGCGGATCACTTGCTTGTGTTTTAGTGAAGGTGGCATCCGTAACGTTGTCGCAAAGCACATACTCGCTGTCGTCGGTGATCAGCAAAAGCGTGTTCGGATAATCTTCATCGGTAGCATCACGGAACTCATAGATGATGTGATCGCCTTCCGGCGTATATAATTCACACCGGTTATTATCCAGGCTATCATAAACCACTCCAAGCCATCCATAATTTGGGTCTTGGTATCCAGCCGTGCGAATCTGGCTTGTCATCCGAGATAATGCCTGTCGAGCGCTGTTAATCGTTTTAAATATATCCTCATTCTCACTGTAATTTATAATAGCTGCGTTGAAAGCCACAGCTACAGCGGCAAGTAGTATGCCTGATATTGCCAAGACAATCAGCAACTCTGCAATTGTGAAGGCATTTGCGTCGTGCGTATTGCATGACGCGTCGTGCGTATTGCGTATTGCGTATTGCGTATTATTCATCGCTTACTCCGGATTCGCCACGAGGTGCATCTATCATCCACGCGCTCGGCCCAGAATTGCTAATATCCGGCCCTAATCCAGCAGGCTGAGCTGATTTGCTTTGAATTAAGAAAAACCCTTACTGTTATCCTGACAAAATCACTACTTCCATCCGGGACAACTTGCTCGAAGTTACTAATACTGACATTTTCAACTATTATCCGTTGACTCCACTCCACAAAGTTATTCAGAACCTGACCATCTGCATCTATTGGTGGTGAGTACGACTGCTCATCAAGAGTTGGCAGACTGTTATAGCTCATCATAGCTGTCAGTTCCCGAATCTGCTCGATTAAAAATTCAGCAGTCGACAGATCGGCCCCGGCTCCGTTCGCTATTGTAAAAGCACTATTGGCAGTTAGCAGAGCCGCAATCGCAAATCCGACCAGAATCACGGCGAACAGCACCTCAACGAGTGTGAAAGCGTTTTTCCGTGTTTTAGTTTGCATGCAATACCTTAAGCTGATGTTATCAGCTTTATTGCTCTGCTGAAAAGCCCTATGGTCATTTCGACCAAAGCGCCGCGCAGTGGAGAAACCTATTCTAAAACAGATTTCTCGACTCGCCTACGGCTCGCTCGAAATGACATTATGAATTCTTTTTCAACAAAACATAGCTTTACTTAATTTCCAGGCACGAGAAAAAACCTACTTACCCATGACAATGCTAGACATCTTGAATATGGGCAGAATAATACTCATCGCTATGAAACCAACAAGACAGCCCATCGCCACTATCATCAATGGTTCTATCATGGAAGTGACGGTCTTTATAACCGTCTTTAGTTCTCGCGCATAGTACGTGGAGACATCTCTCAATACATCACTTATATTTCCCGACTCTTCGCCACTTTGTATCATATGCACAACACTGGATGGCATCAGTTTGTAACGACTCAAGCTCGATGCAATTTTCTTGCCTTGACGAACTTCCTCGTAGACTCCAAGCCACATATTTTTGTATAGAATATTTCCTGATATTTGGGCTGTTATGGAGATAGTATTCAGGATCGGCACACCAGCCCTCGTGAGTACACCCATCGTATGCAAGCTTCTGGTTATGTAGAGGCTTCGGCAGAGTGTCTTTATCAAAGGCAACGTCAGCTTCGTCTTGTCCCACCAAAGTCGACCGCCAGTTGTATTGATAAAGTACCAAAAAGCCCAAAGGCCGGCGCCGATGGCGGGCACGATTAATATCCAGTAATGCCGCAAGAATGCACTGCCGGCCATCAGCATCGTTGTTGGCAGAGGCAAAAGATGTTCCTTTCCTTTGAATATCGCTGTAAATCTCGGCAAGACAAAACAAAGTAAGAATATAGTCACCGCCACAGCCATAACCGCTATTATGACAGGGTAAACCATAGCGCTTCTGACCTGAGAGCGTGTCTCTGCCTCCTGGTCCAGATACTCCGCCAGCTTTTGCAGCATGTCGCTCAAAGAGCCAGAGACTTCCGCTGCAGCAACCATGTTTATATAGAGGTTAGAAAATACATTTGGATGCTCGGCGAGGGCCTGTGAAAAACTCTGGCCGGCTTCGATTGAATTTTTCAGGTCGGTGACAACGCCCTTGAATTTCTCGTTTTCATTTTGTTCGGCGATTGACTGAAGTGAATCCTGAAGACTTATCCCTGCCCGAACCATAACAGCAAGTTGACTGGTAAAGTTCAAGATATCCTTTCTGCTCGGCCCTAACTCAACTCTAAAATTCTTCACTCTCTGTAGCAGCGAAGCTCGGCCTTTGGCCTTATCGCGGACCCATTTCGGCTGCTGGACAGCTCCGATGGAATTATTACCAGCGATGTGCCGAGAGCGGCCTTGCTGGATTTGCGGTCCGGCAGCCTGCTTATCGTCAGCAAGGGCAGTGGTACTTTCGTGCTCTTGTGGAGAATCGCTCGACATATCTATATTCCTACCTTTCTGAACCTACCATCTGAGGCGGCCGAACGACTTCGAAGTCACCGGGCTTGGCAAGCATTTTTTCCATCTTTGCAGGATTGCTGGAGCGCATGATCGCCTCATTTCTGTCGATGTAACCCTTCGAATACATATCAGCAATGCTCGTATCCAAAGTCTGCATGCCCAGACGGCGAGAGGTCTCGATTATGTTCGGTATTTCATAAATCCTGTTTTCGCGAATGCAGTTTCTGGCAGCAGAAGTACACAGCAATATCTCGGTACATGGAATCATTCCAGGCTTATCCACCCGCTTAAACAGGGTCTGCGAGATAACAGCCTGTAGTGTGTTGGCCAGCATTGTTCGGATCTGATTCTGCTGATTGGCAGGATAAATATCTATAATACGCTCGATGGTTTGTGGCGCATTTATCGTGTGCAATGTGCTAAAGACGAGGTGTCCCGTCTCAGCGGCGGTTATTGTGAAGCTGGTGGTTTCAAGATCCCTCATCTCGCCAACCATGATAATATCAGGGTCCTGTCGCAGCACGTGTTTAAGACCGGATGCGAACTCGGGACAGTCAGAACCAATCTCACGCTGTTCTATCATAGACTTGTCATTCTCAAGCAGGTACTCAATAGGGTCCTCCAACGTGATAATACGTTTTGTATACTTTGAGTTTATAACCTGAACCATCGCAGCAAGTGTCGTACTCTTACCGGAACCGGTATGCCCGGTTACCAGTACCAAACCCCTGGGCAGGTCGGTCAGCTCCTTGACTATCGGTGGAAGGTGAAGATCATCAATTGAGTAAACGTGATTGGGAATAACCCTGAAAGAAATTGCGATTGTCTCACGCTGATAATGGGCGTTGACACGAAACCTGTGGCCGTCGGCAATAGTGGTCGAAAAGTCGAGGTCTCTATATTCTTCAAATTTCTCGAACTTTTCGGGCCCAACCATTGTAAGAACCATTTCCTTTGCATCCTGATTGCTGACTGCGGGGAAATCCATATCAATCAATTCTGTGTTTCTTCGAAGCACGGGCGGCATCGCAACATTAATGTGCACGTCACTGGCACTTCTTCTTATCGCCGCAGCTAAGATTGCTTTGATGTCAATCATATTTCGATCTCACTAAAAGGGTATATAACGTATGTCGGTCTACATAACATTTTCGACAACGACTTCTCCTTCATTGTGTCCATAAACCTCCGTAACCCGGAGTACCTCCTCCAATGTCGTAGCACCCTGGGCCACCTTTCTCATGCCATCATCAAAGAGGCTTGGCTGGCCGCTCTCGTGAAAGACCCGGCGCATATTGCTGATCGAAGAGTCTTCGTTAATTATGTCTCTGAATCTGTCGTCGATTAAAAGCAGCTCAAAGATACCAACTCTTCCCGCATAACCGGAGCCTCTACAAGAATCGCAACCGGCGCCATGGGACAACTCCTGTGGATTGATACCCGCTCTTTGTATATACTTTGACATATGCTCGGGCACCTGATAGGGTTGCTTACAATTTGGGCAGATTTTTCTCACCAATCGCTGCGCAAGGACACCATTGAGCGAAGCCGCTATCAAATATGGATCGATACCTATATTGACCAATCTTGTAATACTGCTGGCGGCATCATTAGTGTGAAGTGTTGAAAGCACAAGGTGACCTGTCAAAGCAGCTTGTACAGCGATGCGTGCAGTCTCATTGTCACGAATTTCGCCTATCATTATGACATCGGGGTCCTGCCGTAGCAGGCTCCTGAGCGCCGAGGCAAAACTAAGGCCGATCTTCTCGTTTACCTGTACCTGATTGCAGAACTCAAGCTCATACTCCACAGGGTCTTCAACAGTCGAGATGTTCAATCTATCACCATCCATCTGACACATAGCTGAGTACAACGTTGTACTCTTTCCTGAACCGGTTGGGCCTGTAACGAGAAAAATGCCGTGAGGCAGCGCCATCTGCTCACTGAAAACCTGGCATATAGCTTGTTCCATACCAAGCTTGCCAAGGCCGCGGACGATTGATTTGCTGTCAAGGACACGTATAACGGTTTTTTCTCCGTGATTTGTCGGCAAAGTAGAGATTCGTAAATCAATCGTTCTGCCACCGACAATGACTGAGATTTTTCCATCTTGCGGCAGTCTTCTTTCCGAGATATCCAGATTGGCCATAATCTTAACGCGCGAAACAATCGCGGGGTGCATCTTCAACGGTGCCTGCTTGGTTTCAAAAAGCATGCCATCAATGCGGTATCTTATCTTCGCTATTTTGTCCTTAGGCTCAATATGTATGTCACTTGCTCCCTCGCGTATGGCGTTGCTGATAAGATAATTAACGAATTTAATGACAGGCGATTGTCCTGCCATCTTCTCCAGGTCTTCCGAATCATCCTGCTGGTCCTGAACCACCTCAACTTCGGTCATGTCGCTGATTATATCGTCCAGGTTATAATCGATTTGATCCTGGCTAAATGAATCACAAATTGCGTCAATGTCTGTGGGACTGCAGACGAAGACACGCAGATCCATTTGAGTTTGCCTTTTGACATCCTCTATCGCGAAGATATTGGCTGGTTCGGAGGTCGCGACAATCAAAGTGTCCTGCTCAATTTTGATAGGTACGATGCCACTTGTCTTTATGAAGCCGATATCAAGCCTCTCAAAGACGCTCCTTTCTACCTCTTCAGGGCTGAAGCGTCGGAATTCAAGGCCGCAGAGTTCCGCCTTTGACATCAAGATGTCGTCGGCGCCTGCAAGTCCTTGCTTCAACAGCCAAGTTGCAGCGTCGGGAGTGAGCTTTGCAGACTGATCCTGCCGTAATTGTTCAAGCTGCTCATGTGTTATTTTGCCTGCGTCGGCCAAGACATCAGCGATGTCACGCATATGTGCATTGCTGGTTTGATCCGGAGAATAAAGATCGCTTAGTCCGCGCACAGACTCGCTGTCGGAGTCAGCCTGATCCAGCGCAGAATTCATTTGCAAACCTTGCTGGCCTTGTGGCGGCTCCAGCGCACCGTCGTTTTTCTTAAATGGAAAGTGCAGTTTCATTAAGATAACTTCAATATAACCTTCAAACCTTCAGACCCAGCCTCAGAAGAAGCACCGTCCTGCTCGCCGAGCCACTCAAGGACGACAAAAACGTTACTAATTTTGACCACTTTGAAACCTTTTATGGTATCTCCCTCATAAAATATCTTACCGTCAATCATACAACAGTTGCCCTGATCAGAGCGCATGATGGATAGCAACTGCATATCCTTGGCTTTTTGAATCAGCCTCTGTTGACGAATAATCCTTGCGTCAATACCAGGAGACTGCTCCTGAGTATCGCTTTGCTGCCTTAAGTTATTCAAAAACATTTCAAGCTCAAAAGGATTCTTAACAAGCTCATTGACCTGAACCTGAAAGACGTTTGAAAACTCGTAGAATTTCTTTAGGATTTGATCCATTCGGCCAATCATCTCGGTGCTGCCGCCGGTGAGTTTACCGATAGCGATTTCGATCTGCGCCTCTTCAGAACAAGCTGGTGCGGCTGAGGCTGCTTGCGGCTTGCTCTTTCTAATCATAAACCAAAGGCATAAAAGGCCGATGCTGAACAAGATGATAACCAACACCGTACTCCTGCGTGCGTTTTTGGGCTGACTCGGGACGGTAAAGTATTCCTGGTTCTGACCGTCTTGCAGTGAGCCAGGCTCTGCATGGCCGGCTGCTGAAGACGTCTGTTGCGGCAAGCCTTCAGATCTTTGGTCGCGTAAAAAAGATAACATATCTAAGCTCCCTTACTTCTTTTCGTTGATTTCAATTTGAAAGATGTCTGTTTTCAGCCCGCTTTATCCTGAAAGAATATGCTCACAATGAAATCGGCTGATATTTGTCCCTCTTGTCGCCTTTGCTTATCAAGATCGAGCTCCCGAATCTTCATAATGCGTGGTAGCTGCTCAAGCTCAAGGAGATACGAATAAAACGATTTAAAATTGCCCGTTAACTCCATCTTTAATGGCTGCTCTATGTAACCACTATTTTCTTTTTTCTCGAGAGTTCTAATCGTCTTAGGTTCGAGATCCTGCTTTTGGGCAATTACAGTTACTTGTTCGAGTACTTTATGGATTTCGCTTGTAGGTGGCAGTTTGCTCTCAAAAAACTTGACGGCGTCATGCAATTGTTGAAGCTGTTTTGTAAGGTCCTCTGCGGCGGCTGTGGCCTTCTCGAATTCGCTAAGTTTTGCCAACTTGGCCTCGACGCGTTGCTTGGCCTTGGCGAGATTTCTATTAGCCGGCCTGATCATATACTGGTATCCAACCACTGCTATACCCACCAATAAGATAAAAAACACAGCTTTTCTGAAAGCACTATTCATCTCTCTACCCTCATGTCAGATTTGCCGGACCTTTACGTGTCAAATGATAAAGAACACTATTGAGGTCCACGGCATCATTAAAAGTGATAAACTGATTGCTCTGCTTTGGCTCTGATTCTGTCAACATCCCCTCTGGTAAGATGCGTGTCTTTGCGGAGGTCCGCTTTGAGCTTAAATTTTCTAAAAGTCGTGTCTTCGACTTTGTGCTCTTTCGATTCCACGAGCGAGACACGGTTGAACAAACTTGAATTACTAAGGCGCTCTATATAGGAAGCTACCTGAAGGTCGCTGGGCGCCATACCTTCTATATCTATGTGCGTCTCCAACAGTTGTTCCCGGGAAACGGCTGTTTGTGCTGGATTATACTCTGCCTGCGCTTCCTGATACTTGTTTTTAGGCGGGGCCGGATGATCTATACGCTTACCCTCTTTCTGAATGAGCTTTAGCCTCAGCAATGATACGCCCGGCGGTAAATTGTTCGTTAAGGATGCCAACAGAATACTTCTCGGCACGGGTTCAAGCAGTTGTGTGGTGGTAAGAGCCGTTTTCATCATCTCTTTACGTTCTACCTGAAGCTGTTCAAATTGTTTTATAGACTCCTGTATGCGAGCCATTTTTAAGTTGACCATCTTTTCCTTGGCATCGAAAGACCTTTGGCGAATCCTTATTGTTAGGAACGAGCCAGCCAGCGCTGCCATTACCAAGGCCAATAGGACGAGATATATTAAGTTCGTCCTTCTGGATTCATTGCTTTGAATATAATCATCAGGAACAAAGTTTATATTGAGCATTTCGTTACCCTACCTCTCTTTGCCGGGTTCGGCACAACCGGGCTGGCTTTTACCGAGCGGTCATGACAAACTAAGCCCAAAAGCCACAGCCCAGTTAACACTACCATTCCTTCTATCGATCGCATAACGACAGTGATCAGCCATCTCCACGGCGGCCAGGCAATCTCCCGCCTGAGCCTGAATTTCCAATTGCTTCGCTATCGCTGTACATATGTCTTTACCGATCGTTCGGCCTGAAAGGAAAATCAGGCGCTCGATCTGTGTATTTCTGTGCAGAGAAGCAAAGCTGCGTCTACAGGAAGTTAATTCCATTACAAGCCTTGTAACAACCTTTTCGTCCGTGAGCTGCTTGGCTCCAATCGGTATGGAACAAGCAAAAAGCGGATTCTTGTGTCTGCAAATTACGAGATTCGTACTATTTGCTTCGATGTCGAGCAGCATAACAACAACATCGAGGTCGTCCCTTCGCCTGCCAAAGAACCTGGCGTAACAATTAGCAAGCGCAATGGGCCAAACGCCGATGGACTTGACCACAAGTCCCGCCCTTTCATATATTGCCAAGTGTATGTCAATGATTCTGCGCTCGGTCGCCATAACAAGAATATTGTCCCTATCCGTGGAAACGTATTTTATTAGCGTGTTCTTCTTACTGTGCTGAAACGGTAGTTGTTGCTTTATCTTTGCAAAAATCGCGTCCTGCAACTGGCTATCTGCGGTCTTGGGCATTCTCATCTGGTCGATGAAGACATCGCTTGATGGTACTGCTGCAGTGACTTCCTTACCGTGAAAATTACCTCTGACCAACGCTTCCTTTACGGCTTCAATGGCCCATTTTTGCCAGGCTGCGCTGCCGGGCTTGACATCCTCCGGCCTATCAACGCGATCGCCGGCAATCAAGCTCATACCCTTTGCTCCATTGGCGAGCTGAGCTAACTTCAGGCTGTCAGGACCGATGTCCACACCAATTGGATATGCACGGTTTTTCAGAAATCCAAACATTTTACGTTCGCCCATAAGAGGGGACTTGTCATGAGTATTCATCCTGCACTTTGAATGTATGTTATTTCATCGTTACTGCTCAAAACGACATGGTCCCTCTAAAACTGCCCATTTCGTCTCAATAGCTACACTAACGCACCCGTACCTACACTACGGGAGGGAGTTAACGTGCTAATTAAAATATATGATATGCACGGCAGGGTAGCCAAATATACAGTAGAATATTAACAGCACGCATGGGAGAAGCTGACGTGGTTAAGGCAAACTTCCTATAAGATACCGTGCCCGCTTAACAAAAATGCCTTACAGTCACTCGATATAGGAAAAAAGCTGAAGCTTCTGCGAGATTGAAATGTCTTTAAGCAAGAATTATCAAGGCAGCTGCCCCCCAACCCGTCGATTCAATCACACATCAACGGTATAAGCCTTAAGTCGATATTTTTTATCTGCGTCCTATAAATTTTATTGACATTTACTTATGCTCTATATATAATAAGAGAAATAATCGTGGGAGGTCCTTTACATTCGCCTATACATTGCTGCCCAAGAAGTGGTTGAATTTTCAATTTCTTATGTGAATATATAGAAAAATGCAAAGCATCAAAAACACAAGGCACTGGCTCTTAACCTATACGCTTGTCATCAATATCGGAGTTTTCGCTATAACAGGAAAAATTTATGCCGATGCCGACTCCTCGCCAAGGGCTGTCGAAACCCTCGACGTAAACAGCAGTGACGGTGTGGTAAACTATCATGCTGTAATCTGTGGTATCGCAGATTATCCAGGCCGGGGGATGGACTTAAACTATACTGACGATGACGCACGCGATTTCTATCAGGTGCTCCGGGCATCAGCTAATTGGAAAGCTGAAAATATAACACTTCTGATCGATAGAGCTGCTACAAGAAGTGCTATACAATCAGCTATTGATGATATGTGTAACAAAGCAGATTCCGATGATATATGTCTTTTTTACTTCTCCGGTCATGGAGGAACAGCAGAGACCGATTATTTACCCGAAGATGAGCTTGATGGGTTTGACGAGTACATTTGTGCCTATGACCTTGATATTATCGACGATGAGCTGGGAAAATGGCTTGCTGAACTTCCTACAAGAAAATACATCGTATTTTTAGATACGTGCCGGTCGGGAGAAGATGCAAACCCTATTTCAAGCGAATCAATCCTTGATAGTTTGGGCGATGCAAATAGCACCGGCAATATTGTCTCGATGAAGGACGATGGTTTTGCCGCCGACATCGCCGTCAACTTTGGTTCCGATGCTGAAATTAGAGCGGAAGATTTTGATGATTACGACCGAGGCGTCGCCGTCGCAGCATGTGAGGCTGATCAAACCTCTGAAGAGTTGTTTTACGTACAAAATGGTCTTTTTACTTACTTTCTCGTGCAGGGAATGGCCGGACCAGCAGATGATAATGGCAACGGCTGGATATCAGCGGAGGAATGTTACGACTACGTTCGACCTCGGGCAGAAAACATTGATTCTGATTATCTTCTACATTACGCCAATAATGAACCCAACATTCAAAACGCTAAAATGTACGATGGCCATTCAGGTGAGTTAGAGTTCTTACAACTGCCGAATTGCATTCAGGCTCTTGATAGTTTTGAAAGTAGCGGTTTCGACGATAAGTGGGCGCACTACGGAGATGCCGACTGGAGTATTACCGACGACGAGAGACCTTTCAAAACGTACAGTGCCGGCACAGGTGCCATTGAGCATAACAGGTATTCTACACTAAAGCTGACATGGGATTTTCCAGCCGACGGATACATCACTTTTTGGCGTAGAATCTCATCAGAGCTTCGATGGCAACGCCAGTGGAGCGCTCGCTGGAAAGAATGGACGTTCTGGTGTTTTATTGATGATTTAACGTTCTACATTGATGATGAACTCGCAGGCGCCTGGGCTGGAGATGGGGATTTGCCGGACGAAGGCTGGGCTAAGGTAGGTTTCCCAATATTTGCCGGCTCAAGGACTCTAAAGTGGACCTATTCGAAAGACAGTTCCTGGTCAGAAGGCTTCGATCAAGCATGGATTGATGATATAAGCTTCCGGTCCCATTGCCAGTGCCCGCTGCATGCCCCGGTCTTGCACTCTGAGCCGACGACTATCTTAGAACAGAGTAATACGATTTCATGGGACCAGGTGCTGGGTGCCAATAGATACTACGCCCAATGTGCCACCGGCTCGAACTTTGCCGATATCCATGCTTATAGTGGCTGGATCAGCGAAACTGACTATACATTCACAGACCTGAACATTGGCCAGACTTACTGGTACAGGGTAAAGGCCAGACCGTCAGAAACCTGGGTGCAAACAAGCAAGCCTGATTTCGAGGCTAACGTGTTGTCAGATACAATCGCGACAAGCGATGGAGATGTTGTATTATTACCAAATTACGGCTTAATATATGAGACCAACACGGTAGGCAGCACACGAAAAAGTTACACTAACAGTGCGCAGACCAAGCTGGTAGCTTATTATTGCACTAAGCCTTGTACATTGTATGCGATAGAAATGCACCTGAACATTCCTGCTGGTAACTCCGTAGAAGCTCAATTTGTGGTGTACGAAGCATATACTAAATCCGGCCAGTACACGCAAATTCATGCCGACAACAAGTCAATTAAGGGCGAAGGTGACACATTCTATAGTTCCGGGTATATCGGTATTCCCCTCGAGCCGGGAAGATACTATACAATCGGTGCCGCCTGGAAGCAGGCAGTGACGTACTATTGGGGACAGAGCGATTCAGATGTTGAATTTGGCAATGCGTTCGGCCACGGTTCAATAAATTCCTACCCGCCACGAGACGAACACTCCGCCCCTATCACTGACAACTGGTATTATCACCAGAAAATTACCACAATACCTGCTGAGTATGTATCCTCCGGTAACATCATTTCGACGCAGATTGATTTACCAGCAGGTGACTGGGATTGGGCGACAGTGGAGCTTGATGCTAATACACCTGAAGCAACGAATCTTACTGTGGATGTTCTTTATGCCTTTGATAATAGTGTTTTGCTTTCGGATCTAGAGCCGGGAACGGACATAAGTGGTATTGATACCAATTCTATAAAATTGCAAGCAAATCTTACAACCGACGATCCTAACATTACACCTGCCTTGCACGATTGGTCGGTTACCTATACTAACGCTTCTTGCGAAAGCGAATGGTCCGACGTAACGCAGTCCATGCAGCAGTGAAAACTATGCGCCTTTAACGTCAACAAGCAATAAGGGCAATCTAATATTAAAGCGCCGTTAAAGCTGAAAAACATTTTGCCGATAAATTCTGTACGAAATATTACATTTAGGATTATTGGCATAGATGTAAAAAGAAATCGAGAGCTATCTGTCTACTTGCGATTTTCTTGATCCGTTTGAAACTCTGAATTATACCATTTCTAAAAATTAACGGTGCTTCAAGGATTTGCGGTCTGCTGCTTTTACTCTTAGCAGGCTCTGAACGGAACCAAATGGGCTCGATATGGCACGGTAACATAGCCAAAAGTCCCTCATGTGTCATTTCGACCGATTCATCCTTCGCAGTCCCCAAGGGACGGAGAATGGAAGCCCCTAAGGGGCGAAGCGGAGAAATCTGGTTTCGCAGGTTAATCTCGCCTATAATAATGTCGTGTCTAAGAGAAAGACCTATTACGTTACATAATGACCAACCATTCACATGCTCTATATGTCAGATTCACCAGTGATATCTGCAGAAGAGTCTAGCAGCACAAGAACGGATTGGTCGAAGGCTTTACCCATTGCTATAAGATCGACATGCTGGTTTATGTTGAGTCGTTCGGCGATGTTTTTAGCGCGATCGCGAGAGAAAAGCAGATTAAACGCTGGAGGCGAGATAAGAAATTGCAATTGATTGCTCAGAGCAATCCTGAGTGGCGTGACCTTGGTGACGGCTTATAAGATTAGAATCACTCACAAAGCAGATGTCTCGACGGAGTTTATCCTGAGCATAGCCGAACGGGCTCGACATGACACAACAATGCCGTTTCTTAAAATTAATAGTGCTTTAAGGATTTGCGAGCTGCTGCTTTTGAGTCTTCACAGGCCGTTCGTCTTGGTTAGAAACTTATCCGTAGCATACGTCACAATTCCCATGACGAGCACAAAAATCCATTATGAGTGGTATTATTCAGCTTTTAATTTGCGGGTCATTAATTCTTCGATGGCCGTCTGGACAGGCTTATTCTCGAAGAGCACCTCGTAGACCGACTGGGTGATCGGCATTTCGACATTGTATTTCGCTGCGAGGGCAACGACCGAACTGCAAGTCGCGATACCCTCAACGACCGATTCGGTAGCATCCCGAGCCTGTCGGACGGTCTGGCCTCTGCCTACCCTCTCGCCGAAGGAGCGGTTTCGCCCTTTAGGCGAGATGCAGGTTGTCACTAAGTCGCCCAAGCCGGTCAGGCCGGCAAAAGTCTGTGGTCGCGCTCCCATTGCGACGCCCAGGCGGGTTATCTCGACAAGACCTCTGGTTAATAGCGCAGCCTTTGCGTTATCGCCACAGCCTGTTCCATCGATGATCCCGGCGGCGATAGCGATAATGTTCTTCATGGCGCCAGCTAACTCGACCCCGACAACGTCGGTATTAGTGTAAACGCGCAGCCAGGGACAATAGAAAATGTGCTGGACGTCTTTAGCCAATTGCTCATCCCTTGAAGCGACGCAGGCAGTTGCAGGGAGCCTTCTGGCGAGTTCGTCGGCGATTGTCGGGCCGGAGAGAACTGCTGTTTTGAGTTTTGAGTTTTGAGCTTTGAGCTTCGGCTCCAGCACACCGGCGAGTATCTGGGTGGGGCGAAGGAGAGTGCCATTTTCTATACCCTTAGCAACTGAAACAATCGGGACGTCGGCAGGGACAAAATCTTTTAGGCGGGTCCAAACGGAACGCATAAACTGTGAGGGTACAGCAGAGACAATCAAATCAGCACCAGCCATTATACGCTCATCGTCAGGCTCAAATATGAGGGTCTTCGGAAACTTATAGCCGGGCAGGAATTTCTTATTTTCGCCAGCCTGTTCTATCTGAGCCAACTGTCGGCGGTCATAGCCCCACATTCGTACACAGCGTATAGCGTTTAGCGTGTAGTGTTCAACGTTCAGTTTTTCTTTTTGTATCCGCTCCACGCTATTACTATCCGCTATTTTTTCACAGAGCAAGATAGCAAGAGCGGTAGCCATTCCGCCATCGCCGATTATGGAAATCGTCTCGTATTTCGTATCTCGCATCTCGTATCCCGTATTGCGTATCGCGTATTGCGTATATTTAATCGTCCTCTTATGCAATACCTGATACGCACGATGCACAACAAGTAATGGGCATTAGAGCGATAATTTGCGAATATGTCAACCGTGATATGATGCCACCCTGGCCCTAAGCAGGTGGTGGTGAGAAACTCGTTTAATTTTGGATGATATCGATGGCTTTGGGATGAAGTCGTTGCAGGCCCGGGAGCTGGTTTCGGCCTAGTCTCGCGTCGATAAGGACGAAACTATCCAGATATCGCTCATTGAGAATTGTGCCGTTGGCCCGCAGAAAACTCTGGACTTTGCCGTTGGATTGACTACTGCTGACGCGGACGATAAGCTCACCGCCCTTGTAGTGGCTTGTAATAGCCTGACTGAGGCGGTCCAGGCCAAGATGCATCCTGGCTGATATGCTGATGACATCAGGAAAAAGTGTCTGCAGCATTTCGAGCTGGCTGATATTTCTAACAACATCAGTTTTGTTAAGCACTTTCAAAGTCGGCTTTTCAGCACAACCAATCTCAGCTAAAACACTATCTACAGAATCGATCTGGTTGAGCGCATCGGTGTTCGAGACATCAACAATGTGCAATAGCAAATCGGCGTTGATGGCCTCTTCGAGAGTAGCCTTGAAGGAAGCAACTAACTGATGAGGCAAATTCTTTACAAAGCCGACCGTATCGCTTAAGAGCACCTCAACGCCTTTAGCCGGCGACCATTTTCTCGTGCGAGTGTCCAGCGTTGCGAAGAGTCTGTCCTCGACAAAGACATCAGCGTTAGTTAGTGCATTTAAGAGGGTACTTTTGCCGGCATTTGTGTAGCCAACCAGACAAATCTTGAACAGGTCTTTGCGGGCCTTGATTTCACGGATTCTCCGCTTGTCGATATTAGAAAGTTCACTTCTTAGCTCGGTTAAACGCTTGTTAACCAATCGCCGGTCGATTTCAAGCTGTTGCTCACCGGGGCCTCTGGTTCCTATACCACCAACGACGCCGGCAGCGGTTGCTCCACCTACACCTGCTACAGCGTCAAGGTGAGTCCACATACGCGTCAGTCGGGGATACGTATATTCGAGCTGAGCCAACTCTACCTGGAGTTTGGCCTGCTTCGTCTTTGCCCTTGTAGCGAAGATATCCAGAATCAATTCACTACGGTCCAGAACCTTGATCCTGATAATCTCTTCAAGCTCGCGAATTTGAGCCGGTGACAGGTCGTTGTCGAATATCACAACGTCCGCGTTGAAACGTCTGACTCGCCGGGCAAGCTCGGTAGCCTTGCCTTTGCCGATATACGTGGCAGGTTTTATCGTACGAATTTTCTGCTGGAACCTGTCGACGACAACAGCCCCTGCACTCTCAGCCAGAGCTGTAAGTTCAGCTAAATCATCTCCGTGGTTTATGCTCGGCTGAACAGCAGCTACGAGTATAGCTCGCTCTTTTTTAACTCTAAGAGTCTGGCGCAATTTCTCCAAATAAAGTATACCTCCAAAATTGCAAATATATTATAACACATTTATCCATATTATTCAAGAAAAGCAACAACATTACAAAACATGTTAAACATTGAGAATGGCCAAACTCTTGTGGTTTAGGCCAGTTAGGCCCCTAATATGCAAGGTAAAAATGAAAGTTCAACGAACTTAAAGCATGAACAAGATCAGCCAGAGCTGCTGTCTTGATACCGACCAAAGCACCTCAGTAAATAGAGTTTGTTAACCAGTAAAATTTTGCCGATAAAGATTTTTTACTTGAAAAACAATAAAATTTGAAATATTTTACAATTTTTGGCGACAATGGCTGAATTTGAAGTTGCTGCCATCGGAATAGATTTTCTTTACTTATGATGATTTAAGGAGTTTGCTACGTGCTAAAAGTTAAGGTCCGCTCAGGTGAGTCAGTTCAACAAATGATAAGACGCTTTAAGAAGTTGTGTGAAAAAGAGGGTTTGATCAGGGATATGAAGCGAAACGCCTACTACGAGAAGCCCTCAGAGCGAAACCGTCGGCGTATGCGTAAAGCACAGAGGGTTTCCAGTCACTAAAACGGCCCACTGTTGTCATAAGTTTTTTGCTTTTTCCGACCGAGTAAGCAAATTAGTGTGAAGCCTGCTCGGTTTTTGTTTGTTGAAATCTCAGGCACAGCATACAAGATAATACCGAACTTTTTACGATTACAAAAATGCAATAGGATTCTATGGAGGTATCATTGCGAGAGTGATGACAGATGTGCCATCATATTTGGACCGACTTACGAATCCGACATAGGCCAAAAGACCCAGTCACCATCGTCAGACCACATCCTCGGTTTGCCCTTACTATCGAGGCCGGGCTGGCCTCCATCATCTTCAAAGTTGCTCCCGAGGCTGTAAAGCAAAAAACTATCGTCAGTCTTTTTGTAAACCAACGGACCACCACTACTAAATGGATCTCTCGGAAGATTGTTTAAATATCCGGTTGAAACCAGCTCATTGAGATTCTCCGGATACCGACCCTGGTCTTTCTGATACCGCATTATTGCCAGCAGAGTCAACAAACCAACACGGTGGGTTTTTAGCCGCCAAGCTATCTGGCTTACATGTTCGTGCGCAGGCCTAAGAATGTTCAACATCAAATTTGTCCGCTCATGAGCTACACTCCATTCATTAGCGACCTTAGACTCATTATGTAAGTCCCACGGTGTTATATCAAGCAACCTGCCGGCTTGCTCAAAAAATTCGTCTATTTGCGCAATAGTCTCCTGTCTGCTGGGATAACTAAATGTAAGTAATTTAAAAAGGCTATCCTTCCAATCATCAGTTGCTACGTATGGCAAGCCCCGCACTAAAACGCGTCCATCGCCTTTACCGTCATCAGTAAAGGTTCGTTGAATCTCGTCGTACCAAAAAACCTTTTCGCCTGTCAGGCTAATAATCGGCTCATACTCTTCGATTTGTACAGCTAATTCTTCCTGTACCATCTTTAAGGTATCTGCAGACACATCAACATTCTGCAAAATCGTGCCAATTTCACCAAGGGCGCGAGATTCAACTGCTACACCGACTAATTGCTCAATCAGCAACCCCTGGCCGTGTAAATGATCGCCAACTCTCAGTAAGATAGCGCAATCTCTCAGTGCAGAATCAACATTTCCGTTGTAAGCTTGGAGCCGAATCTGCCAACGCATGGCAAAGGCTAAATGACTGTAGACCGGCAAGGCATCCATAACGTTCGGCATAAGAGTTTCTACTAACCGTCCCTCGCCGCTTTTCTGATAACGATTCCAATAGCACCGGTGCTGGGCAGCTATTCTCAGTGCTTCAAGAGATTTT
>Ga0307437_1000949_pt1 | contig 20599 bp, 11 predicted proteins | sample SalMarWE160390MG_FD_202146 | JGI IMG/M metagenome (GOLD analysis project Ga0307437, IMG submission 202146) | Salt marsh sediment microbial communities from the Plum Island Ecosystem LTER, Massachusetts, United States - WE1603-90 | ecosystem: Environmental > Aquatic > Marine > Intertidal zone >...
TCTCCGCTTTCACCGTCACCCAGATCCAACTGGCCCACTTCTTCGCCGTTGATCCCATCTCGACGGCTTTCACCTTGCTGGCGCTTTACGGCGCTATGCTGATGGTGGAACGCCGCACGCGAGGCGCGGCGGCCCTCACCGGCTTGGGCGCTGGACTGGCCATCGCTTCCAAGTTCAGCGCGTTGCCGATCCTGGCCGCGCCGGTGGTGGCAGTGCTGATCGTCGCCTGGCGGTCGAGGCAGGCCGGGCCGACCGATTGGTCGCAGGCTGTGCGGCATCTGGTGCTGGCCTTTGTGGTGGCCTGCCTGGTTTTCGCCGTCACCTCACCCTTCGTCCTGCTTGACTGGAGCAGCTTTGTGAAGGCGGTGATCGAGGAGCAGGGAGCCATGGCCAGCGGCCGGGCGGACATGCCCTTCACCCGTCAGTACCGCGGCACTATCCCTTACCTCTACCACATCGAGCAACAAGTGCGCTGGGGGATGGGTTGGCCGCTGGGGATCGTGGCCTTCCTGGGTTTGGGCTGGGTGGTGGTGCGGACCGTCCTGCGACGGGCCAGGCCGGGTGAGCTGATCCTGCTCTCGTGGATCGTCCCCTACTTCGGCGTGACGGGGCTCTTCCTGGCCAAGTTCGTGCGCTACATGGTGCCGGTGGTGCCGCTGTTCATCGTGATGGGGGCGGGCATGCTGGTGAGTGGGCGTTGGGTATTGGATATTAGATATTCTCGGCGAATACCCAATATCCAATATCTAATATCCAATATCCAGTATCTAATAGCAGGCATCGTGCTGCTGGGGACGATTTTTTGGTCCCTGGCTTTTGTGGTTGGCGTCTACGGCACGGAGCACTCCTGGATCACGGCCTCGCGTTGGATCTACGAGCACGTGCCCGACGGCTCGGTGCTGGCTTCGGAGCACTGGGACGACGATTTGCCCCTCGGATTGCCTGAGCCGGGGGCGAACACCGGGGCGCACGGGTATCGGCTGGTCGAGCTGCCCATGTACGAGGATGACAACGAGCAGAAGTACCACCTGCTCCGCTCGCGGCTGGGCGAGGCGGACTACATCATCCTGTCCACCAACCGCCTGTACGGGGCCATCCCGAACCTGCCCGAACGCTATCCCATGAGCACCAGGTACTACCGGCTTCTTTTCGCCGGGGAGTTGGGGTTTGAGAAAGTGGCCGAGTTCACCACCTACCCCCGCCTGGGTCCCTTCGTTTTCAACGACGATGCCAGCGACGAGAGCTTCACCGTCTACGATCATCCCAAGCCCATCATCTTCCAGAAGGTGCGGGAACTGAGCGCGATGGAATGGGACTCCCTGCTGGGCGGTAGCTGGGACGGAGCCATCCAGGGCTATGTGGGCGCGCCGACGCCTCTGGCGCGCTTCTGGGGCGCGACTTCTCGGCCTTCGCCATCTCCCAGCGAATCCAAAGAGGGCAAAACGCTGCTCCTCGATCAGCCAGTGGATGAGCTTCCCGTCATTGACGACTTTCGCTGGAATGGACTGGCCAACCGCTATCATCTGTTTGCCGTCATCTTCTGGTGGCTGGCGGTGGTCTTGATAGGGTTGGTTGCCTGGCCGGTGACCTTCGTCATTTTCCATCACCTCTCGGACCGGGGCTACATCCTGGCCAAGAGCCTGGGCCTCATCATCGTGGCCTACCTGGTGTGGATCTCGGCCAGCCTGCGCCTGCTGCGAAACAGTCTGCCAACCATCGTACTGGCCCTGGCCCTTCTTGCTCTCCTCTCCTTCTACTTCTTCCGACGCCACAGAGAGGCGATGGTGGCTTTCTGGCGCGAGAGGAGACGGCTGATTCTCGTCAACGAAGTCCTGTTCGCTGGGGCGTTCCTGCTGTTCGTCGTCATCCGCCTGTTCAATCCTGATCTGTGGCAGCCCTGGCTGGGCGGGGAGAAGCCCATGGAGTTCGCCTTCCTGAACGCCATCCTCAAGAGCCCCTACTTCCCACCCTACGATCCCTACTACGCTGGCGGCTACATCAACTACTACTACTACGGCCAGTTCATCGTGGGCCTGGTGATCAAGCTGACGGGCGTGATGCCCTCGGTGTCCTTCAACCTGGCGATCCCGATGCTGTTCGCCCTGACGGTGGGGAATGCATTTTGTGTCGGGTTTAACTTGGCAAAGGGAACTGAAGGAACTGGGGGAGCTCAGGGGAACTCTTCAGCCCCCTCTGGCTCCTCTCGTCCCCTCACTTCCGGTCTGTTGGCGGCGGTGTTCGTGGCGGTGCTGGGTAACCTGGATGGGATAGTGCATTTGGCCGACCGGCTGGGGGGGATAGGCGGCTCTGACTTCGGGAGCAGCATCCCCGGCCTGGAAGGCCTGGTGCGGGCCTGGCCGGGCCTGCTGAAGGTCATCCAGGGCCAATCGCTGCCTTCGTTGGACTACTTCGGCCGCACCCGCGTTATCCCCGGCACCATCAGCGAGTTCCCCTACTTCAGCTTCCTCTTCGCCGATCTGCACCCCCACATGATAGGGATACCGTTCACCATTCTCGTGCTAGCTCTGGGGTTAAACATCGTTCTAAGTGGCAGGTCACCAACGTCAAACGTGAAACGTGAAACGTCAAACGTGAAACGTGAAACGTCAAACGTCCAATTTCCAACTTCCAACCTCCAATCTCCAATACCCAATCTCCAACCTCCAACCTCCAATCTCCAACCTCTAACCTCCATCCTCCAACTTCTAACTACCAGCCTATGCCTCGGCGCTCTGGCCGTGACCAACACCTGGGACTTGCCGACTTATCTGGGCCTCGTCGCGGTAGCCTTCCTCATGCGGGAGAGGTTGATTCATGGCAAGTGGAAGCTCGCTTGGCCCGTTATTGTGACCATCGCTGTTGGTGGCCTGAGCCTGTTGCTCTACCGACCCTTTTTCGCGCATTACAAAGCCCTCAATGTCGGCATCGGCCTGGCCATCACCAGAGGGCGCACCGACTTGCCGTCCTTCCTGACCGTGTGGGGCTTTTTCCTGTTCATCGTCGTCACCTTCCTGCTGGTGGAGTTGGTGCGGCAGCGGGCCAGGCTGGGAGTGCTGCGCTTTGTGCGAGTAACGTTGGCCCGGTGGGAGGAGCTGCCCCACCTGGCCGAGATCTACAAGGCTTTGGTGCAGCGGCAGACGTCGAACTATCGTCTGGCCGTTTATGGTCTGGGAGGGATGTTGCTGTTCATGGTGGTGTTGGCCGCCCTCAAGTTCTGGGTGCTGGCTTTCGTGTTGCCCCTGGTCGTCGGAGCCCTGTTGCTCCTGTTGCGCGACGACGCCTCGCCGGCGGAGCTGTTCGTCTGTCTGCTGGTTTTCACCGGCTTGCTGGTGGCGGCGGGCTGCGAGGTAGTGTATCTTAAAGATCACCTGGGCGGGGACCCGGTTTGGTGGCGCATGAACACCATCTTCAAGTTCTACATCCAGGTCTGGGTGATGCTGGGCATCGCTGCGGCGGTGGTCGTGCCCCACCTCTGGGCCAGGCTGAGGCGTTGGCAATCGGCTGGGCGGCGGAGAGTCTGGACTGCTGGCCTGGCTTTCCTGTTCTTCGCCAGTCTGCTCTATCCTCTCGTCTACACCCCGGCGCGGTTAAAGGATCGCTTCCCTGGCGACAGGCCGCCCGTGGGCACCCTGGATGGCATGGCCTTCATGACCGTCGGCTCCTACACCTGGCCTGAGAACAACCGCATCGAGCTGAAGTACGATTACGAAGCCCTCCAGTGGCTGCTGGCCAACGTCAAAGGCACGCCCGTCGTAGCCGAGGCCGCCATACCCTACTATCGCGAGGGAGGCTTGCGCGTAGCCACTTACACCGGGCTGCCCACTTTCCTGGGCGCCCACCAGAACGAGCAGCGCTACGCCTCGCAGGTGGGGGAACGCGACGGCCAAGCGCGCGACTTCTTCAACACCCCCGACGTCTCCCATGCCCTCCAGCTCATCCGCGAATTGCACGTCTCCTACATCTACGTAGGCCAGTTAGAGCACACCGTCTACGACGCCGCTGGCCTGGCCAAGTTCGATGAGATGGTGCAGCGGGGGGAGTTGGAGGTGGTTTATGAGAATGAGAGGGTGAAGATCTATCGGGTGAGGGGGTAAGATTGGATATTAGGGATTGGATATTTCACGTTGGGGACAGGCACTTATTGCGGTTTCATCCGGCGTATGATATAATTCTCCTGGGCATCTCCCCGGAAGACTACGCCTGGCTGAAGCTGGACGAATCGGCCTTTGAGTTCTGGGACAACGAATCGGAGGTGATCTATGAGCAGAGCTGTAACTGCTGAGTTTGTTTTGAGCAGGGAGATCGAAAGCCTGGACGATGCCTTGCGTCTTTTGGCTGAAAGCAGGCGGTCTATACTCCTGGAAACTACCGTGGAAGGCAAGCCCGCCAGGGGAATACTTGTTGACTATGGAGCCTATCAAGAGCTTCTACAGCGTCTGGAAGACCTGGAAGACTTGCACGCGATGCGTGAGGCCGAGATCGAGTATAGGGCCGGGGAAGGCCGCCCTTTTTCTGAAATCGTGGCCGAACTGAAGGCCGAGGAAGAGGCCAATGTATCGAGTTGAGGCCTCCAGCGCCAGGATTAAGCGGGAGCTGCGCTCCATTCCTCTGCGCTGGAATCACTGACTGCACTGAACAGCACTGAGGCCACTGAACATGGTGCTCCCCTCAGTGTCGTCAGTGTTCCCTCAGCGGCATCAGTGGTTCAATCCCGCCGGCCTGGCCAAGTTCGACAATCACAAACGGATTGGAGGTGCGATATGTCTGTAACAACATCATCAGTGGATGTGTTGACCACCATCGCTCGTTCGCTGGTTGTGACGCAAGAATATGCCAGTGTCGAGGAAGCCTTGCAGGCGATGGCCCTATCCGAGGTGCGACGCAAAGTTGCCTATTACCAGCGACACATTCGTGCGTTGGAACGCAAGCACGGCACCGACTTTGAGACTTTTAGCGCACAGCTTCAGGGTCGAGCCACTCCGGACGAGGAGGACGATTGGCTAGAATGGCGGTCGGCCAATCGTATGCTAGCTGACTGGCAAAGAACCTACGAGGAACTCCAACATGCCCGCACTCGTGCCTGACCTTTTGTCCCTCTTGCGGGCACACTCCCTTGTCCAATCATTGCGCGTGGTCAACCACGACGAGACGCCGCTGGGCAAGGTGGAACTGAAAGTGCGTTGCCGATTGCACGGTGGCTGCCAGTTCCAGGTCTGGCTACACCACGAGCCAACCTTTCAAGACTACGCTTATCAGCTTTTCAGTGATCGCCCTCTCTTGCGGTGGGACAACGCACCTCATTATCCCGATGTAACCACCCATCCGCATCATTTTCATAACGAGGCTGGTGATGTCGGCACCTCGCCGTTATATGGAGACCCCATAGTTGACCTACCGTATGTACTGACAGAGATCGAGAAGTGGGTGATGAGTCATTGAGCGGCAACCATTGGAATCGCTGACTGCACTGAATAGCACTGAGGCCACTGAACGCGGTGCTCCCCTCAGTGTCATCATTGTTCTCTCAGCGGCATCAGCGGTTCAAGAGGCGTTTGGATCACGAAAGCTGCGAAAGGCCGCGAAAGGCACGAAAGTCTGCTTGCCGAGAGGACTTCCTTTCGTGTATTTCGTGTGCTTTCGTGGCCTTCGTGTTCCGAACCCTTTGCTCTCAGCGGCATCAGTGGTTCAACCCCGCCGGCCTGGCCAAGTTCGATGAGATGGTGTAGCAAGGGGAGTTGGAGATGGTTTACGAGAATGAGAGGACGAGGGTTTACAGGGTGAGAGGATAGAGGCTCTCACCTGCTGTCGCAGGAAAGCGGAGGATTTCTATGATTAGGCTGACTGTCAAGTGGATCACTGCCATACTCACCAGACTGCTTTATTTCATGGTGGCCTGTGTTCTTCTGGTGGCCCTTCTGACCACGCTTGAGCGCGGGTTCCCTACTGCTCTTCTTAGCAAGCTGGCTCCCTCATCACAGGCCGCCAACCTTCGCCAAACTGAAGACGGCACCTGGACAACCTATACCTTGGAAAACACTAGCCAACGGGGAGAGCAGGTTACCATCGTCACCAAGGATACTCCTGCCGGCAGGGAATTTGTCTTCGTGGATTTTGCCGGCGAGGACGAAGCTGACGCTGCCCTCGCTTCTGGCTTCGTCATGTTTGGGACAGACCCCACCATCTATCGCTATGAGGGGTCTGGTGCCTACCTTGGCACTATTAGGATCGTCCCATCTTTGCAGCAGGCTGTCTCCGCTGGTGATCCTGTCTACGCTGTAGAAGTAGGGCTAGCGTCCAATTATATCAACGCCATTGCCATAGACGAAGAGGGCAACAAGTGGTTCGGTACTGGCAACAAGTTGTTTGGCACTCATGGAGGGGTGAGCAAGTTCGATGGAGCTAATTGGACGACTTACAACACCTCAACCTCAGGGTTAGCGCATAACTATGTCAACGCCATCGCCATAGATGAAGAGGGCAACAAGTGGTTTGGCACCCAAGGAGGGGTGAGCAAGTTCGATGGAACTAATTGGACGACTTACAACATCTCAAACTCAGGGCTGGCGGATAACTATGTCAGCGCCATCGCCATAGACGAAGAGGGCAACAAGTGGTTTGGCACTCATGGAGGGGTGAATAAGTTCGATGGAGCTAATTGGACGACTTACAACACCTCAACCTCAGGGTTAGCGCATAACTATGTCAACGCCATCGCCATAGACGAAGAGGGCAACAAGTGGTTTGGCACCCAAGGAGGGGTGAGCAAGTTCGATGGAACTAATTGGACGACTTACAACATCTCAAACTCAGGGCTGGCGAGTAACTCCGTCCGATGCATCGCCATAAGCAACACTGATGTAAAGTGGTTTGGAGGGTGTATTGGATGCGAGTGGAGCGGGCCTGACGACTGTGACGCTGCTGCGGTGAGCCGATTCGATGGAGGCTGGACAACCTATATTGAGAGGGCTAGTGGCCTTTGTTGCGAGCAGGTCAAAGCTATCGCCATTGACCAGCAAGGCCAAAAGTGGTTCGGTACTCGTGGTGGGGTGAGCAAGTTCGATGGGACCAATTGGACGACCTACAACACCTCAACCTCAGGGCTGGCAAGTAATCTCGTCAATGCCATCGCCGTGGACAATGAGGGGAATAAGTGGTTCGGTACCCATAGAGGGGTTAGCAACTGCGACACTTCGCCCACGGCTGAGAGCGTAACCCTGGCCCCGCCCAGCCCCGTCAAGGCGGAGATAGTGGAATTTGAGATTATCTTCTCTGATGAGATGAACACCGCCGTTGCCCCGACTGTGACCATCGGTATGGACGCCCCCTACACCGACTACATCATTGCTCCCAAGATGGGCACTGACTACACCAACGGCTACCTGAATAGCGACATAACCCAGTGGTATGGCATCTACACCTTTACGGACACGATGGGAAATGGCACGTATCACATCAGCATTTCCGGCGCCGAGAACTGGCTTGGCAATGATATGATGACGGATACGTCAGAAACGTTTGTCTTAGACACGGTTGCGCCTATCGGCAGCCTGAGCATTGATAACGGTGCTGTCTACGCTAACACCACATCTGTAATACTAACCACATCCGCCGCCGATACCACCAGCGGCGTGGCTCAAATGCAACTCAGCAATGACGGCGTCAGCTACGCCCCCTGGGAGAGCTACACCAGCACCAAGTCCGGGACGCTGCCCTCTGGCGATGGACTCAAGACGGTGTACGTGAAGTACAAGGACTACGCGGACAACGTGTCGGATGTCTACTCCGACACGATCACCCTCGACACGGCCACCCCCACGGGCTCTGTCTCCATCAACGATGGGGCAACGTACGCTACCAGCCCGTCGGTCAACCTAGCGCTATCAGCCAATGATGAGACGAGCGGTCTCTCTCTAATGCGCTTCAGTAATGACGGCTCTAGCTGGAGTGATTGGGAGAGCTACAACACTTCCAAGGCGTGGACGCTCAGCACAGGAGACGGCACGAAGACGGCCTACGTGCAATACAAAGACAACGCTGGAAACGTAAGCACATACACGGATACCATCATCTTGGATACCGCCTCACCCTCATCCTCGGTCGCCAGTCTGCCAACCTATCAGTCTGCTCTCTCCTTCCTCGTCTCCTGGTCGGGCTCCGATACTACTTCGGGGGTCGCCAGCTACGACGTCCAGTTCAGGGATGGCACCGGCGTGTCCTGGGAGGACTGGCAAACAAGCCCAATGGCCACATCAACAGCCTTCGTCGGGGAAGAAGGCCACACCTACTATTTCCAGTCCCGGGCCAGGGATAACGCGGGGAATGTCGAGGACTATCCAGGCGGCGACGGGGATACCCACACCACGGTGGATGTCACCCCCCCCAGCGGCTCCATCCTTGTCAACGACGGGGCTATTGATACCACCAGCACCGATGTCATCCTGAACCTCTCCGCCAGCGACGGCGTGAGTGGTGTCTCTCAGATGTCCTTCAGCAACGATGGATCAAGCTGGAGCAATTGGGAAGACTATAGCACGAGCAAGCTCTGGGCCTTGACCAGCGGCGATGGCCTCAAGACCGTGCACGTCAGGTACAAGGACAACGCGGGGAACATCTCATTGGTTTGCACCGATACGATCACCTTGGACACAACAGTGCCGGCAGAATATGGGCTTTCGATCAACGATGGAGCGCTTTTCACCAACCAGGTAACAGTCACGCTTACCATTGGCGCTCAATCAGGGACGGCGCAGATGCAGGTCAGCAACGAAGGCAACTTTGCTGGAACAGAATGGGAGCCGTATGCCTCTCGCAAGTCGTGGCAGGTCACCACATACCTCCAGTACGTCATCCCTAGGTTAGTATATGTCCGCTATAAAGGTGTCAGTGGGTATGTGTCATCCACATACCTGGACGACATCATCCTTGATGTGACAGCTCCCAACTCGTCCATCACAAACCTGTCGCAAATGGAGGCGAGCTCATCAGCCGGAATCAGCATCCTGTCTAGTTCAACCGTTTCGGTCGCTGTGGAGTGGGAGGGCAGTGATGATGTCTCTGGCCTCAAGTGGTACGACGTACAGTATAAGCAGGGAAGCGCAGGTACATGGACCGATTGGCTCACAAGGACGACTCAAACATCTGCCACATTCAATGCCACGTCAGGCTATACCTACTACTTCCAATCGAGGGCTGAAGACCGTGCTGGTAACTGGGAGGGCTACCCTGGTGGAGATGGCGATGCTCACATTAACGTACCAACGGTTACGCCTACGAGTACACCAACATCAACAGGCACACCCACTCCAACACACACACCGACGCCCACGCCCACCGCGACAATAACTCGTACGCCAACTACTACGCCTACTTCGGCGTTTACCTACTGGGTCTATCTCCCGCTGCTGTGGAAGGGCCGTTAGCGATCGCGCGCATCATGCTCGCAGCAGTGCACTGAGTAGGAGCACACGCGGTGAGCTTACATCTGGACAGCAACTTTAAACTTCTGATCTACTTAAGCGAGATGGAGTTCGCATACTACACGTTTTTTGTTAGCTATGGAGGGCTTTAAGTATGACCAAACCAGAAGTCTTTATCATTGAATCATTGAGATTTGACGACGAGAAGAACAATAGATACGAAGCCAAGATTATCTCGAACATTCTCGAACTAAATGAGAAGAACAGCGAGTACTACTACATTAGGACGAAGAGAGAATTAAGAGAGGTCGTGGGGATTTTTCACGAAAGCGAATACAGATACCTACATTTGTCCTGTCATGGAAGTCCCAAATCAATGGCAACCACTCTAGACCAGATTGCTTTTGCAGAACTTGGCGAAATACTTCGGCCTTGCATGAAGAAGAGGCGGCTGTTTGTCTCAGCATGCAAAATGGTCAACTCTGAATTGGCAGAGGCAATAATTCCAGGCTCAGGTTGTTACTCTGTAGTTGGGCCATCACAAGATGTGGCTTTTAGCGATGCAGCTATTCTCTGGGCTTCGTTTTATCATCTGATGTTCACTCACGATTCTTGTGCAATGAGACGATCGGAATTACTGAAACATTGCCGACATGTTGCGACATTGTTTGGTGTTCCCCTGAGTTACTATTCGTCCAGCAGAAGCGCGGAAAGCGGCTTCAAATTCGAGAGAATTGAACCTGGAGTCTAATCCTTAAGGAATGGGGTCCAGCATGTTGCTCCACCTGACCGCGCTGGTGCGTCTGTTCCTGAAGGCTGATTCGGTCCTCAAGGCTGGTTTCGTTACAGGTACGTGGATGGAGAGTTCTACTCTGTGAGTCGCCATGCCAGGGTGTGGATGCCAAACAGAGGACTAAAGCCAAACGGAGTGACTCGGACGCGAAGCGCGAGAAATGATGGCAAGAGGCGGGCGATGTGGCTGCCGAAAGGAGCTGCCCTTGAGCGAGTACACCAGGGAAGAGATACTGAAGCTAATCGAAGATAACGACGGGCCTGAAGGGCTGGACTTGTCAGAGCGAGATCTGTCGGTGCTAGATCTCGGTAGGGAAAGCATTTGTGTAGAGCTCAAGCGTAGCCTAGCTAACCATCCGGATGTGCACCCAATTTGGTATTACTTTGGCGGTGGAGAATTGGAAGGCATAAATCTTGCTGGAGTTAATCTAAGCGGCGCTCACATGGCAGACATTCATCTCTCAGGGGCTTACCTACTAGGCGCAAATCTGAAGGATGCTTATTTGGAGAGGGGTGTCCTTGAAGAAGCCGATTTGACGGAAGCTAATCTTCAAGGAGCTTATCTGGGAAACGCTAGATGCCGAAAAGCGTGTCTGCAGGGCGCTGATCTAACGGGAGCTCGTCTAGATAATGTGGACCTACGAGAAGCCTATCTGATGGGGGTAAATTTCCAAGGTGCGGATCTCAACCATGCCAATTTGGAGGAAGCAGATTTGGAGGAAACATATCTCCATGCCTACATGGCGGGCATCAATTTATGTAGGGCAAACTTAAGCCGTGTGAACATCGGTAAAGTCGAGATGATTGGCGCTAAGTTACAAGAAGCTGATCTATCTTGGGCTAGACTCATAGGAACGCATTTGCAGAATGCCGATTTTACTAAAGCTACGCTTATGGAAGCAGTTATGAACGGTACTTATCTATACGGAGCTATTTTAAACAAAACAAGGCTAACGAAAGTTCAGTTCGTAGACGGCGTAATAGGTGAAGAACGCGAGAGACGATATCGCCAAGCTCAAGAAGTCTACCTGGCCTTGAAAAACAACTTCGCCGAGATTGGCCGCTACAGGGACGAGAGCTGGGCCTATGTCAAGGAGCGGCAGATGGGGAAGATGTGCAGCGCTCCTTGGCGGGCCAGAAGGTTCTATGGCGAGAGCCAATTGGGCGATTCCAAGGAAAGCAGATTACCAGCTTGGCATCCACGGGTTTGGTGGTTCTATATCAGGCACACTTGGAAATGGTCTTGGGACTGGATTGCAGAAGGGACGTGCAAGTACGGTGAGAGCATCTTCAGAACTCTGGGAACTATGAGCGTAGCTCTAGTCGGCTTTGCCGCCCTGTACCGGCTTCTGGGTGCAGTGATGGAGGTAAACGGCAACCTGTCCAATGGTTGGTTGCACTGCCTGCTTTACAGCGGTGGTGCCTTCACCACCTTCGGCGTTGACACTTTGAGGCCCGCCAACGATTGGATCAGAGCCCTGAGCATTTTCGAGAGTGCGGTGGGTATAGCACTGACAGGGCTCTTGGGCTTCGTTTTGGGTAATCGAATCAGGCGGTCGTAGCTGGGAAGGACTTACCGAATAGAACTCGTTTCATCCTGCTGATTCGCTGTCATATCGGAAGAATAGGAGGGGTGACAATGTTCGCTGTTTTTACCTGGTGGCTGATCATAGAAATCCTGGCTCTGGCAGCTCTGCCCCTTACCTATCGGCTGTTCAAGAACCTACCCGATAGGGGCTACGCCTTCGCCAGGCCGCTGGGCATCCTGCTGACCAGCTACGTCCTCTGGATCGGGGCTAGCTTCGGCTTCCTGCGCCACAGTTGGGGAGGCATCGTCTTCTCGATCCTGGTGGTGGCGGTCGGCTCGTGGTGGTTCTACTCCAGAGGGGACCGAGAGGTGGGGTTGGCCAGCTTCCTGCGCGGTAGTAGGCGCCTGGTCATCGCCAACGAAGTCCTGTTCGCCCTGGCCTTCGTCCTCTTCGCCCTCTTCCGAGCCTACAACCCTGAGATCATGGGCACCGAGAAACCCATGGAGTTCGCCTTCCTCAACGCCATCCTGCGCAGCGACACCTTTCCTCCTCACGACCCCTGGCTGTCCGGCTTCGGCATCAGCTACTACTACTTTGGCTACCTGATGATGGCCATGCTCACCAGGCTGTCGGGCGTGGCTTCCGCCGTGGCCTTCAACCTGGCCATCACCCTCCTGTTCGCCCTGACGGTGACGGGGGCCTACTCGCTGGTGTATAACCTGATAGAGGGACGAGGCAATGAGGCAACGGGGCAACGAGGGAAACTCGTTACCTCGTTACCCCGTTACTTCGTTCCCCTGCTAGGCCCTCTGTTTGTCGCCATCGTCGGCAACCTGGAGGGTGTCTTGGAAGTGCTCCACGCCAGGGGGCTCGGCTCGGCCGGGTTCTGGAATTGGCTCGACATAAAAGAGCTGGTGAGCAATGGGCAGGTCACCGGGCGGTGGTTCGATCTCGGCGGGGGATGGTGGTGGTGGCGCGCCTCCCGCGTCATTCACGACAAGGACCTGCTGGGTAGCAGCGTGGAGGTCATTGACGAGTTCCCCTTCTTCAGCTTCATGCTAGGCGACATGCACCCCCACGTGTTGGCCTTGCCCTTCGTCCTGCTGGCGCTGGCCCTGGCGCTCAACGTGCTCAGGCAAAAGGTGACAAACGTGAAACGTGAAACGTCAAACGTCAAAACCCAAACTCCAAACCCGAAACCCGAAGCTCGAAACTCAAAACTCCAATCTCTAATCTCCAATATCCAATCTCCATTCTCCAACCTCCAACATCCCCTCCTCTACGCTCTCTGCCTGGGCAGCCTGGCATTTTTGAATACCTGGGACTTCCCCATCTACCTGCTCCTGGTGGCGATGGCCTATGGGATGCACCGCTATGAACACTATGGCAAAGTCAACTGGGCTTTGATGAGGGACGTCGTTTACACGGTCGTGGGCCTGGGGCTCCTCGGCGGCCTCCTCTATCTGCCCTTCTACGTTGGCTTCCAGTCGCAGGCCGGGGGCATCCTGCCCAACCTGTTCAATCCTACCAGGCTGCATCAGTACCTCATCTTCTTCGGGCCGTTCGTGTTCGTGGTCATTGGCTTTGCCGCGCTGGTGACGAAGCGGTGGAGAGCCGAGGTCTCGAACGGGAATCTGGTGAGTAGCGGCCTGAACGTTCTATTTTGGACCATACTTTTGCCGCCTTTGCTTGCCCTGGGATCCATCGCCCTCATCATGTTCACCGCCAGGGGGCAGGCCTTCCTGCGGAACATCCTGGAGAGCCAGGCGGTCCGGCAGCAGATCGGCGAAGCCGATTTGCCGGCGTTGGCCAGGCGGTTCATCTCCATCCGCCTTGGCAACCTCTGGACCTGGCTCTTTTTAGCTTTGCTGATCGCCTGGATCGTTGCTCTGCTTTGGGGAAAATTGCGAACGGAGAAAGCGGGTGAAAACATACCTATGGGGAGAGTCGCTGACTCGAGCACCCTCCTCGTGCTGCTTATGATCGTCACTGGCTTGCTGCTCACCCTCGGCGTGGAGTTCGTCTACCTCAAGGACACCTTCAACAGCCGCATGAACACCGTGTTCAAGTTCTATTATCAGGCCTGGGCGCTGCTGGCTCTGGCCAGTGCCTACGGGGTGTATTACGTCATCGAAAAGGCGAAAGGATTGGGGCGGGTACTGTTCCTGGCGGGCGTCGTGGTGCTCGTCGCCTTGGGCATGGTCTACCCCCTGGCCGCGGGATTCGACAAGGCCGGTGGCTTTGCCCACCAACCCACCCTGGACGGCCTGGCCTGGGTGCGCCAATATTCCCCCGACGAGTATGCCGCCGTTCAATGGCTCAACGAAAACGTGTCGGGCACGCCGGTCATCCTGGAGGTCTCAGGCGGCTCCTTCACCGAGTACGGGCGCGTCTCCAGCCGCACGGGGCTGCCCACCCTGCTGGGGTGGGGCGCCCACGAACTGCAGTGGCGGGGAAACTACGACGAGCCAGGCCGCCGCGAGCCGGACATAAACGCCATCTACAGCAGCACGGACACCCAGTCCGTCTTGACGCTATTGGAAAAATATGGTATAACCTATGTCTACGTGGGATCCCTGGAGCGAGGCAAGTACAACCCGGCGGCCCTGGCTAAATTCGACCGCTTCATGGACGTGGCTTTCCAGCAGGGCAACGTGACCATCTATGAGCGGCGGCCGTCGTGACTACGAGGCTAGCGCCGGCTGAGTAGGAGCGGAGCGACGTATCGAAGCCAAGCGGGTTGTACCCTTAGACCGCTCGCTGGCCTCGATACGCTGCGCACTCGACCGACGCTCGCTGGTCTCATCCGTTTTATCCGAATCCGTTGTAGTGTTTGGGAAGGAACAAAAGTATGACAGTAGCGAAACGCACTAGAGAAACAACGAGGCAGATTGCCAAGCCGTCGTCGCTGACGGTGGAGGCGGCCCTCTACTTCATCATCGCTCTGATGGCGGTGGGGTTGCGGCTTTACAGGCTGGACGGTCGGCCCATGCAGGCGGGCGAAGCGGCTCAGGCATTGGCGGCCTGGCGCGCCGCGCAGGGCTTGCCCCAGGGTTCGGCATTGGGACAACACAGCCCTATTCTCTTTACCACCAACATGTTCCTCTTCGTTTTGTTCGGGGCCAATGACTTCCTGGCTCGGCTGGTGCCCGCCCTCAGCGGAGCGTTGCTGGTGATTTGGCCCTATTTCTTGCGCCAGCGTCTGGGGCGGATGGGCGCTCTGGCGGCCTCATTTCTCCTGGCACTCTCACCCTCGACCCTCTTCTTCTCCCGCTATCTGGGGGGGGAGATCGTCGTCGCGGCCTGCGCTGTGGCCATGACCTGGGGGCTGTTCGGGTATCTCGACCAGCGGCAGCCAAGACATCTGTACCTGGTGGCCGCCGCTCTGGGCCTGGCCTTGAGCGCAGGCGCAGGGACCTACACCTTCGTCTTGGTCGTCGTCACCTTTGTGCTGGTGCTGGCTCTGGCCCACAGGTTCGCAGTCCCCAGCGAGTACTGGCAGACGATTTCCGATGGCTGGCGGGCGGTGCGCGGGCAAAATGGCCTGCTGAGGGATTGCGCGGCCTTGCTCGTCCTCGTCTTTGCCCTGATTTGCACCGGCTTCTTGCTTCACCTCTCAGGCCTGCAGGATGGCATAGACCTGTTCTCCGCCTGGCTATCCGCTTTCCAACCGCAGGCTGGGGGCCAGCCGTGGTACTACCATCTCCAGTTGCTACTCGTCTACGAGCCGCTGATCCTCGTCTTCGGCCTGGCGGCGGTGATCTACCTGCTGAAGCAGCGTGACATCTTTTCCTTGTTTCTGGCCTATTGGTCGGCAATGGCGTTTTTGGTGTACCTCGTCGCCGGCGGGCGGGGCCCGGGCGATGTGCTACTCATCGTGGTGCCGCTGGCTTTGCTGGCGGGCACGTTCGTGGGTCGTCTGCTCGACGAGCTGGTTGCGAAAGCCTCCTGGGTGGGGGAAGGTCTGTTCGTGGCTCTGGCGTGCCCCATGGTCGTGCATTTAGCTCTGGAGTTGGGTGGCTACGCTTCCAGGGGCAGTCGCAACTATTTGTTGTTGGCTCTAGCGGCACTTTTCATTTTGGTTGGATTGCTTGTTCTCTATTGGGTCTCCTTAGGGGCTGGGCCGACCTTGCGGGCAGGAGGGCTGGTCTTGTTGCTTGTCTTGACTATCCTGACCGTGAGCATCAGTTGTTATTTGAACTATCGGCGGAGCAGCGACCCCCGCGAGATCGTCGTCGCCTCACCCACCTCTCGCGGCATCTTCGATCTGGTGGAGACCGTGGAGATGGTGTCCAGCAGGAGAGGCGATCCCAGGGCTATTGCTATGACCGTGCATCAGGGTGCGGGGCCTGCTGTGGCCTGGTACCTGCGCGATTTCGAGGATGTCGAATTCGTTGACCAACTCGGTCCTTCCGTGGACACGCCGGTAGTCATCGCTCCGGCCGAGGAGCAAGAACCGACCCTGGGCGCAAATTACAGCGGGCAAGATTTTGCCTTGACATCATCCTGGAAGCTCCAGGGCCTCTCAGAGTCCGACCTGATGCGCTGGCTGTTATATCGCCGGGCCTCGACGCCGGTGCAAACCGACAACGTGATTTTGTGGGTGAAGCAAGAACTGCCGCAGGCAGTTGGTGAATGAAAGAACAGGATTGGCAGAATTAACGGATCATGTGACTTGGACTGAGAAGGAGTTCGTAAACTCCGCCCATCCGTGTTCTACAGAAAGGTGACTCTAATGCAGAAAAAATCCTCTGAAAAAAGTAGCTTCCTCGATACCCCTATTCGGGCTCTTTTCAACTTGAACTGGGAGACAGCGTTCTATCTGCTTCTCATCGTTCTGGCCATAACTACCCGCTTCTGGGACCTGGGAGCGCGGGCGATTAGCCACGACGAGAGCTGGCACGCCAACTGGTCGTGGAAGTTGTACGCCGGCCAGGGTTACAAGCATGACCCCGCTAGCCACGGCCCCTTTCTCTTCGAGGCCAACGCTCTCATTCACCTCCTCTTTGGCGTGAATAGCTACACGGCCCGCATCGTGCCCGCCCTGTTCGGCGTAATCCTGGTCGCATTGCCCTACCTGTTTCGCAAGTGGCTGGGGCGGACGGGGGCGCTGATTACTTCGCTGCTGTTCCTCATCTCGCCCTCCATCCTCTTCTACTCCCGCTACATCCGCAACGATATCTACATCGTCGTCTGGACCCTGCTTCTCATCTTCGCCGTGTTCAGATACCTGGAGGAACGCAAGAACTTTCACCTCTATTTGATGGTTGTGGTTCTGACTCTTTCTTTTTGCACCAAGGAAGTCACCTTTATGAATGGCTTCATCCTCGGGTCCTTCCTGGTGCTATTCTTCTTCGTCCAATGGCTTGGTGAGAGGCAGCGGGGGATAAAGAGCTTTCCGGCCTTCGAGTTGGCTCTGGTGATGGTCACCCTGGTCTTGCCTCTCCTCACCGCCTTCCCTGTTAAATTCCTGGGCTTCAATCCCCTGGACTACAGCCAGGCAGGGATTGTGCGCTCCGTCGTCACCTTTCTTGTCCTGCTAGCCATCGGGGCCCTTGTTGGCATCTGGTGGGACTGGAAGCGCTGGCTGATCTGTGCGGGGCTTTTCTACGGCATCTATGTAACCATGTACACCACCTTCTTCACCAACGGCCAGGGCTTCGCCACGGGTTTGGGTGGCTCCCTAGGCTATTGGTTGGCCCAGCAAGGTGTCCATCGCGGCAGCCAACCCTGGTTCTACTACTTCGTCCTCCTGCCCTTCTACGAGTTCGTGCCCCTGATCTTCGGCGCAGTCGGAATAGGATCCGCAATCCGCAATCCGAAATCCGAAATCCCAAAGGCTCCCGTTGTTCCTTTTCTGATTTACTGGTTGATTACCACCGTGGTTATCTACAGTTGGGCTGCTGAGAGAATGCCCTGGTTGATCGTGCACGTTGTCTTGCCGATGATGGTCATGACTGGGCGCTTTGTCGGCCAGGTGTTCGAGCGGATTGATTGGCGAGGGCTCTGGCGGGACGGTGGCCCGATCCTGGCTCTTCTGCTGACCCTCACCCTCTTCGCCGGTTCGGCTCTGGTAACGACGGCTCCTTTCCAAGGGAGGTCGCTTACCGAACTGAGCGCGACGTTGCAGTGGCTGGCGGCTCTGATGGTGGGCGCGATCCTCGTCTTTGGCGTGGTGCGCTATTGGCGCGGCCTGGGGACGAGGCGCAGCCTGCAGGTGGTTTTCGTCACGGCCTTTGTACTTCTCTGCCTGCTCACCGTTCGCTTCAGTTGGATGGCGGCCTACATCAACTACGATACGGCCAAGGAGTTCATCGTCTACGCTCACGGCACGCCCGATATTACGCTGACCATGAGAGAGATCGAGGACATCTCGCGGCGCACGGTGGGCGATAAGAACATCAAAGTGGCCTACGATAACGAGTCCACCTGGCCCTTTGAGTGGTACTTGCAGGATTATCCCAACACGGCCTACTATGGTTCTCAGCCCTCAAAACAGGCTCTGGACGCGCCGATAGTCCTCGTCGGTCCGCCCAATGACTCCAAGGTCAGGCCCTTCCTGGGCGACGACTACTATTGGTTCGAGCGGCGGCTGATTTGGTGGCCCATGGAGGAGTACAAGAACTGGACCCCGAGCAAGCTCCTGGCTATCTTGCGAGACCCTGCCCAGCGGCGTGAGTGGTGGAACATCTTCTTCTATCGCAAGTACCCCCGCTCTACTGACGACTGGTATCACAGAGACCCGTTCTACTTCTGCGTGCGCAAGGATGTGGTCAACCAGCTTTGGGATTACGGCGTTGGTCCGGCGCCGATAGAACTGGTGGAGGATCCTTACGAGAAGGGCAAGCGTGAGCTGACGGCTGCGCTGGTCTGGGGCAGTCAGGGTAAAGGCAACGGCCAGCTTCAGGACCCGCGAGGCATCGCAGTGGACGAGGTGGGCAACGTCTACATCGCTGACAGCGGCAACCATCGCATCCAGAAGTTCGACTCGACTGGCCAGTTCATCACCCAGTGGGGCAACGAAGGGGATGGCCTAGGTCAGTTTAAGGAACCTTGGGGCGTTGCTGTGGATGCCAAAGGCAACGTCTACGTGGCCGATACCTGGAATCATCGCGTGCAGAAATTCGATGCCGAGGGGAACTTCCTGTTGCAGTGGGGCGGCTACAGAGCCACCGGCGGTGCTGCGGTGGGTGAAGAGGGCTTCTTCTGGGGGCCGCGTGACATCGCTGTTGACGCGGCGGGCAACGTCTACGTCACCGACACCGGGAACAAGCGGGTGCAAGTGTTTGATCCCGATGGCCAGTTCCTCGCGCAATGGGGCGGCTTCGGGCTGGAGGACGGCCTTATGGACGAGCCGGTGGGCATCGCCATTGACGAAGCGGGCAACGTCTACCTGGCCGATACCTGGAACCAGCGGGTGCAGAAATTTGACGCCCCCCCCCTGCCCCCCCCGACTACGGGGGGGGAGGGAGCAGGGTTCGTCACCAAGTGGCCGATAAATGGCTGGTACGGCCAGTCGGTGGTCAACAAGCCCTACCTGGCCGCTGCTGGGGATCGCGTCTACGTCACCGATCCTGAGGGCTATCGAGTGCTCGTCTTCGACCAGGATGGCGAATTCGTAGCCACCTTCGGCGAGTACGGCTTCGACGACAAAACCTTTGCCCTGCCGACGGGCGTCGCCGTGGATGGGGAAGGCAACGTCTACGTGACCGATTCGGCCAACCATCGGGTGATGAAGTTTGCACCAATACCCAATACCCAATAGCCAACCATGCGAGAACGACGCAAAATCACTAACCTGGTACTGACCCTGGCGGCAGTAGGCCTGGGATTCTTCGCCCAGAGCCGCTTCCGAGTGGACCGCATTAACGATGCCTTGATCCTCTACCTTGCGGCGGTTGTGCTCCTGGTTTATGCCAACCGCGGTCGAAGCTCAAAGTCCAAAGCTGAAAACTCAAAGATCGAGGCGGAGGACTCTCCAGCGACGCGGCCAGTGATTTCGCCCCGCCAGTTGGGGTTGGGCCTGGCGCTGCTGACCCTGGCTGGGGTTTGCATGCTTCTCTCGCTACGCCTCTTCGGACGCAGTGCTCCCCCCACTACCGCCTGGCTCCTCTACCTGGCCAGCGTCGCTCTCTTCGTAGCCGCTTTCTGGGCGATGGAGTTCGTGCCGGGAAAGTGGAACCTCCGGCATTTTTTCTCCCGGCTCTGGCCTCCCAGGACAGGGACCGTTATCCTGCTCGCAATCCTCGTCGTCGCCGCTTTTGTGCGCCTCTACAACCTGGACTCCCTCCCCTTCGGCGTCTGGTACGACGAAGCAGTGAATGGTCTGGAGGCCCAACGCCTCCTGGACGATCCCAACTATCGGCCCATCTACATGCAACCCACCAACTCCCCATCTCACTTCATGCTCTTGATCTCCTTTTCGTTCAGGCTCTTCGGTGGGGACATTTTCCCTGTTCGAGCCGTCAGCGCCGTCTTTGGTGTGGCGATGGTGATCGCTGCCTATCTCTTCGGCCGCGAGTTCTTCGATCGGCGATTGGCACTGGTCTTAGCCTTTCTCATCGCTATCTCCCGGTGGGGAGTTAACTTCAGCCGCATTGGGATGTATTGCATCACGACTCCCTTCTTCGAGTTTCTGGTCCTCTACTTCTTGATGAGAGGACTACGCTCCGGGCGAAGCGTGGATTTCGCCCTGGGCGGCACGGCGATGGGCTTTGGAGCCTGCTTCTATTCCGCTTTTTATCTCTTTGCTCCTGTCGTGGGGCTATTCTTGATCCACCAGGCCATTGTCGAGAGAGGCTTTGTGCGGCGTCATCACCTGGGCATCCTGGTCTTCGTCCTGGCCGCTCTGCTGGTCTTCGC
>Ga0307437_1000950_pt1 | contig 20559 bp, 16 predicted proteins | sample SalMarWE160390MG_FD_202146 | JGI IMG/M metagenome (GOLD analysis project Ga0307437, IMG submission 202146) | Salt marsh sediment microbial communities from the Plum Island Ecosystem LTER, Massachusetts, United States - WE1603-90 | ecosystem: Environmental > Aquatic > Marine > Intertidal zone >...
ACTCCAAGTGGACCTCCTGATCCTCAGCCTCAGCCTCACAGACGCCAGTGGGCAGGAGACGACGGCGCAGCAGGCGGCATCCTCCGTTCGGAAGGTGTTGGACGCCACCGGACTGCCTCTCGTCGTTTTCGGTCCCGGTCAGATGGACAAGGATATCGAGCTACTGGTCGCCGTGGCGGAAGAGGCAGCCGGTGAGCGCATCGGCCTGGGGGTGTGTGACGACAAGAACTACAAGACCATCGCAGCCGCGGCTCTGGCTCACGGACACTTGGTGGATGCTCGCACGGCGATGGATGTGAACCTGTCCAAGCAACTCAACATCCTCATCAGCGACGTGGGCCTTCCCCTGGATCGCGTCATCATGGATCCCACGACGGGAGCGCTCGGATACGGCATGGAGTACGGATACTCAGCCATGGAGCGCCTCAGACTGGCCGCCCTCCAGGGCGATTCCATGACCCAGCAACCGATGCTGGTGACCCCCGGGGAAGAAGCCTGGCGTGTGAAAGAGGCCAAGGTTGGCGAGGACGTACCCGAGGCCTGGGGCGACTGGGAGGAGCGGGGCATATCGTGGGAGACGTTGACCGCGACGACCCTCCTCCACTCGGCAGCGGACATCGTGGTACTGCGTCACCCAGAGTCGGTACGGCGCATCAAGAACATGATCAGCAAGCTATGGAACAAGGGAGAGTAACGGATGGCTCTGACTGGCCTAGAGATCTACAAACTCCTGCCCAAGACAAACTGCAAGGACTGCGGATTCCCCACTTGTCTGGCCTTCGCCATGAAGCTAGCGGCCAAGCAGGCAGAACTGGCATCCTGTCCTCACGTAAGCGAGGAAGCGAAGTCCGCGCTCGAGTCCGCCTCGGCCCCGCCGATTCGCCTCATCACCCTGGGTGGTGATGAGCACAAGATCGAACTTGGCAACGAGACGGAGCTCTATCGGCACGACAAGACCTTCGTCCACATGCCGGGCCTGCTAGTCCGTGTCAGGGACGATCAGGATCTGGCAGACGTGGAGGCCCTGGCAAGCCAGGTTGATGGCTATGCGGTGGACTACGTAGGACTGACCCTGAATCTCGATGGAGTAGCCGTGCAAAGCGTATCAGGCGACCCTGCCACATTCGCCAAGTACGTCAAGGCGGTCCGGGCCAAGACCACGCGTCCTCTCGTTCTCATGGCTGACGATCCTGAGGTCATGAGCGCGGGCCTGGCAGAGACTGCGGGTACAACCCCGCTGATCTACGCCGCCGACGCCGAGAACTGGGAAGCGATGGTCGGCTTGGCCAAAGAGCACAAGGCACCTCTGACGGTCCGCGCAGACGGGCTTGAATCTCTCGTCGAAGTCGTGCAGCAGGTCAGAGGGGCGGGCGTGGAAGACATCGTCATTGATCCCGGTGCGCGGGACTTCCACGAATCTCTTGCCGTCCTGACCCAGACACGTCGGCTGGCCCTCGAAGCCAAGCCGGAGCGCCTCCTGGGCTATCCGGTCATCACCTTCCCCGGTGAAGGAACGGAATCTGCCGCAGAGGAGGCGATTCTGGCCGGGCAACAGATAGCGAAGTACGCCGGCCTCATCATCATGGACCATTACGCCCCGGCCGTGGCCTATCCACTGTTGGTCTTGCGGCAGAACATCTACACAGATCCGCGGCAGCCGGTCCAGGTTACGCCTGGCCTCTACGACATCAATGACCCTGGCCCAGAGGCCCAAGTCCTGGTTACCACTAACTTCTCCATCACCTACTTCTCTGTGGCCAATGAGGTGGAGGCCAGCGGTTTCCCAGCGTGGCTGCTCATCGCAGACTCGGAGGGCCTGTCGGTGCTCACTGGCTGGGCGGCGGGTAAGTTCGATGCCGACAAGATCGCCACCACAGTCAAGACCTCGGGTGTCGCCGACAAGGTCAATCACAGGAAACTTACCATCCCAGGCGCGGTCTCCGTCTTGTCGGGAGAGCTAGAGGACGAACTCGACGGCTGGGAGGTCCTCGTGGGACCACGGGAAGCCGTGGACCTGCCGACGTTCATGAAACTCTGGAAGCCATAGGCACGGACCGGGGGGCAGTTGAGTCGCCGGTTCGACGGGTCGTGCTAGCCGTGGTTGCGCTGTTTGCTGCCCCACGGATGTCCTGGGGTCGTGCTGATTGCCGTGGCGCGGGCACCCAGGGAGGCATTGAGCCACCTGGGTTGGATCCGGCTCAGGGAGAGCCGGACCGGTGCACCTACTCATGGTCCTTGCCTGCCGACGACCGTTAAGGAGGAGCGAGATGTTCAAGATTGGGGAGGAGATACAAGTCATCTCCACCAAGGTCAGAAAGGCCATAGCGCAGAGAAACAAGGAACCCATCCAGCAGTTGGCCATCGACCAAGTGGAAGCCGGCGCCGATGCGTTGGAGGTGAACATAGGACCTCAGAAGAAGCAGGGTCCGGAGGTCATGGAGTGGATGGTGGACACGATGCAGGAGGTGGTAGACGTACCCCTGTGTCTGGATACCACCAACTTGGCTGCAATGGAAGCTGGCTTGAAGAGAGTCAAGCAGCAGGCCATCGTCAACTCTACCTCGGCGGAACCCGATCGCCTGAGGGACGTTCCGCCTCTCGCGGCCAAGTACAACGCCAAGCTCATCGCCCTCACCATGGGCAAGAGCATTCCCGTGGAAGCAGATGCTCGTGTGGGGATAGCCCTGGAGCAGCTTTTACCCCGCATTTCGGAACTTGGCATCCCCATGGATCAGATACTCATGGACCCCCTCATCCTTACGGTGAGCGGGATGCAGGAGTACTGTCCCGAGGCGATAGAAACCATCCGTTTCCTAAAGCAGATCTCCGATCCACCCCCTATGACACTGGTGGGCCTCTCCAACGTGTCCAACGGTGTTCCGATGGAGAATCGCAGTCTCATCTACTCCACCTACGCAGTTATGCTGCTAGCCGCGGGGTTGGACGCAGCCATCGTAGACGCGCGCGATGTTAGACTCAAGGAATGGGCACGAATCGTCGAAGAGCGCGATGAGAGTACGCCCGTGGGACAGTTGCTTGTTTGTCTCTACGACTCGACAGCGGCCATGGAGGATCTCGATCCCGAGGTCGTCGACATGGAGGATCCTGAACAGGCTGCCATCTACAAGACGGTGCAAATCCTCCAGAACAAGGTCATCTACGCTGACGGTTATCTACAGATATAGAAACACCGCTTCAAAGCCATAGTGTTTCTGTCTCATCCTGGGCAGGCGCGGCGCTATGACTGACCAGCAATCGAACGCAAAGCCAGTGGGAGCGGTCCTTGTTGTGGGAGGCGGCATAGGCGGAATGCAGGCCGCCCTCGACCTCGCCAACGCTGGAATCAAAGTCTATCTGGTGGAGCGCGATAGCGCCATTGGGGGACACATGGCGCAGTTGGACAAGACCTTCCCCACCAACGACTGTGCCATGTGTATCATGTCGCCCAAGATGGTAGACGTGGGCCGCCACATCAACATCGACATCCTGACCAATACCGAGGTCTTGGATGTCGGGGGCGTAGCCGGAAACCTCACGGCCACGTTGAGGACCAGACCTCGCTACATAGACATCGACAAGTGCACCGGCTGCGGCGACTGCGCCCAGGCATGCCCCATCCTTCTGCCCAGCAAGTACGAGGAGGGATTGACCACCCGGCGCGCTGCCTATCGCCTGTACCCACAGGCGATCCCACACGCCTTCGCCATCGAGAAACTGGGCGTCGCACCCTGCCGTGATGCGTGTCCGACCGGGCAGCGTGCCCAAGGGTACATCGCCTTGATCCGCGAGGGGCGCTACGAAGAGGCCCTGAGAGTGATCAAGGAGGATAACCCCTTCCCGGCCATCTGTGGGCGCATCTGCAACCATCGCTGCGAGGATGCCTGCAACCGCAGGCTGGTGGATGAGCCTGTCTCCATTGCCTCCCTGAAGCGCTTCGTCACAGACCAGGTCTATGCTGAGCCTCGGACGCCGCTAGAGCCATTGCCCCAGACCAGGCCTGAGCGCGTGGCCATAGTAGGCGCCGGGCCCGCCGGACTCACCGCTGCGCAAGACCTGGTCAAGCTTGGCTACGGAGTCACGGTGTTTGAAGCACTCCCTGTGGCCGGAGGGATGCTACGCGTGGGTGTACCAGAGTATCGCCTGCCTGCGGAGCTGATCCAGCGAGAAGTGGACGACATCATCGATCTCGGCGTGGAATTGCGGTTGAACACACGTGTGGACAACCTCCGGGAGCTGACAGATGAGGGATACGACTCCATCTTCGTGGCCGTGGGGGCCCACGAAGGAAAACGTATGAGCATCCCCGGTGCCGATCTTGAGGGCACGATGATCAGCATCGGGTTCCTTCGTGACGTCAGGCTCGGGCACGAAGTGGAGCTGGGCCGCAAAGTGAGCGTCATCGGCGGCGGAGACGTGGCCATAGACGCGGCTCGCACCGCACTGCGTCTCGGCGCCGAGGAGGTGACTATCGTCTACCGTCGCTCTGAGTCGGAGATGCCCTGCCGTCGGGAGGAACTGGAAAGCGCCAGAGCAGAGGGCATCCGCTTCGAGTTGCTGACCAACCCGCTGCGCATCATCGGAGAAGGAAACGGCCGCGTCACCGCCATGGAGTGCATCCGCATGGAGCTGGGCAAACCCGACGAGAGCGGCCGCCGCCGGCCGGTGCCCATAGAGGGGACAGAGCACGTGATCCCCACCGACAGCGTCATCTTCTCCATCGGTCAGGCAGCGGGACTGTCCTTCATTCCCGAGGACAGCCAGGTGCGCAGCACGACGTGGGGCACTATCGTCGTCGATCCAGACACCCTGGCCTGTGACCGTCCTGGAGTCTTCGCTGGAGGGGACGCGGTCTCCGGCACGGCGTTCGTCATTGACGCCATTGCCGATGGACACCGGGCCGCAGCCTCCATCCACCACCACCTCTCGGGCCAGGTGCTGCCGCCCCTCAAGTCTCAACTGCCAGTGGTCCAGATGGACCAGGAGGAAGCCGAGGCCAGGATGCGCGAACTGAACCTCTCTCGGGAGGGGCGCCTGGGCATGCCCTCTCTACCTGTCGCTGAACGCAGGGTGACCTTCGAGGAGGTGGAGCTCGGCTATACACACGAGATGGCCCAGGCGGAGGCGGCGCGCTGCCTCCAATGCGCCATCTGCTCCGAGTGCCTGGCCTGCGTCTACGCCTGTCAGGCAGGAGCTGTGAATCACAACGACCTCGAGGAGACGAGACAGATCGACGTCGGCGCGGTTCTTCTGGTCCCCGGGTTCCAGGCCTACGATGCGCGGCTCTCACAGGAGTTCGGGTTCGGTCTGTACCCCAACGTGGTGACCAGCCTCCAATTCGAGCGTCTCCTTTCGGCATCGGGTCCCACCGAGGGGCACGTGAAGCGCCCTTCGGATGGCGAACGCCCTCGCAAGATAGCCTTCGTGCAGTGCATCGGATCGCGAGACGAGCACCACGATTACTGCTCCTCCGTCTGCTGCATGTACGCCACCAAAGAAGCTATCATGGCCTGTGAGCACGAGCCCGACACAGAATGCACCATCTTCATGATCGATATGAGGGCCTTCGGCAAAGGCTACGAAGAGTACTACCGCCAGGCCAGGGAGAAGTACGGCATCCGCTACGTGCGCGCCCGGGTGCCCCCGCATAGAGAGGATCCAGACTCAAGAGACATCGTTTTCCGCTACGAGAACGAGGAAGGGATCCTCGTCGAAGATACTTTTGACTTGGCCGTGCTTTCTGTGGGCATGGAGATAGCGCAAGAGACACAGAGCCTGGCAACGCACCTGGGGATCGAGCTTGACCACGACGGCTTCTCAAAGCACAGATCTTTTGCCCCCCTGGAAACCAATCGTGCAGGGATCTTCGTATGCGGCCCCTTCGGCGGCCCCAAGGACATCCCGGAGACCGTGGTGGAGGCGTCCGCTGCGGCGGCGCAGGCCGAGGGGCTGCTGGCCGAAGGTCGAGGGAGCCTTACCCAAGAGAGGCGATACCCACCGGAACATGACGTCACCGGTGAGGATCCTCGCGTCGGGGTCTTCGTCTGCCATTGCGGATCCAACATCGGCGGCTTCCTCGACGTGCCGTCGGTAGCCGAATACGCCAAGTCGCTGCCCCATGTCATACACGCCGAGGACAACCTGTACACCTGCTCGCAGGATTCTGTTGAACTCATCAAGGAGCGGATCGCAGAGCACAATCTGAACAGGGTGGTCGTGGCCTCCTGCACGCCGCATACGCACGAGCCCATGTTCCAAGACACCATCCGTCAGGCGGGGCTGAACGAGCACCTCTTCGAGATGGCCAACATTCGGAATCAATGCTCCTGGGTACATTCCGACGATCCGGAACGGGCAACCAGAAAGGCAAAGGACCTGGTCCGCATGTCGGTGGCCAGGGCAGCGCTTCTGGATCCTTTGCACAGCGTAGACCTGCCTCTCAGCAAGTCGGCGCTGGTCATCGGGGCAGGTGTCGCCGGCATGAACGCGGCTCTCTCGCTGGCGGCCCAGGGATTCCCGGTGCATCTCATCGAGCGTACGGGTCGGTTGGGAGGTAACCTTCGCCATGTTCACTACATGCTTGACGGCAGCAACCCGCAGGCATACCTAAGATCGCTGATCCAGAGTGTCGAGGATCACCAACTGATCACGCTGCACACCGAGACCGAATTGAAGGAAACAGCGGGGTTTGTGGGCAACTTCTCGTCGAGACTCGACACCAAGGGACGAACTGTTGAGGTGGAACACGGTGTCATCGTCGTGGCCACCGGCGCACGGGAGTACACAGGCGACGAACATCTCTACGGCAAGGACGACAGGGTCCTCACCCAACGAGAGCTGGAGGAGCGTGTCGCCGGCGACCCAGACAGCATCGCTGGCCTGGGTCACATCGTGATGATTCAGTGTGTGGGCCCAGCGGACCGATATTGCAGCCGCATTTGTTGTTCCGTCGCCGTCAAGAACGCCCTCAAGCTCAAAGAACTCAGCGCCGACACCGAGGTCTACGTGCTCTATGATGACATGCGTACCTTCGGCCTCAACGAGAGATACTACACCTTGGCTCGTAAGCGGGGCGTCCATTTCATACACTACGACAGATCGCGCCCCCCCGAGGTGCTGACCGACGAGGGCCTGCGGGTCAACGTGCGCGCCCCGTTGCTGAACGCGGATCTCTCTCTACCAGCCGACTTGATCGTCCTCAGCACTGGCGTTCTGCCCACCGAGGGCGCCGACAAGCTAGCCAGCGCCCTCAAGGTGCCAGTCGATCTGGACGGTTTCTTCCTCGAAGCACACGTCAAACTGCGGCCCGTCGACTTCGTCACTGAAGGTATCTTCGTCGCCGGCGCGGCTCACTATCCCAAGTTCATCGAAGAGTGCATCGTGCAAGCACAGGCGGCGACCGCCCGCGCGGCGACGATCCTCAGCCAGGATACCCTGCGCGCAGGCGGCGTGGTGGCGGTTGTAGAACCAGAGAAGTGTACGGGATGCCTTACCTGTGTGCGGGTGTGCCCATACAACGTCCCCACTATTGACCCAGCGCTCCCGGGCGCCGGGGGGATCTACGGCGCAGCGAAGATAGAGGTGGCCGCCTGTCAGGGATGCGGCATCTGCGCCGCGGAGTGTCCAGCCAAGGCGATACAGTTGATGCACTATCTAGACAAGCAGGTGACGGCTGAGGAAGAAGCGCTCCTCGCCAGACAACCCGAGTTGGTGTAGTATCCGAGCATGCCCGACTTCGAACCGCAAATCGTCGCTTTCTGCTGCCACTACTGCGCCTATGCGGCCGCTGATCTGGCGGGCTCTCTCCGTGTGCAGTACCCCACCAATATCAAGATAGTCAGGCTTCCCTGCACGGGCAAGTTGGATACTCTGCATATCCTGAAGGCTTTCGAAGAAGGAGCTGACGGCGTTATGGTGGCAGGTTGACTGGTCGGAGACTGTCATTACCTGGAAGGTAATGTGAGGGCAGAACGGCGGGTCACCTACGCCAAGGGCCTGCTCGAAGAGATAGGGATCGAAGCGGACCGGCTGGAGATGCACTTCATTTCCTCTGCGATGGGCCGGGAGTTCGCCCGACTCGCTACCGAGATGACGAACCGCATCAGAGAACTCGGCCCGAACCCATTGCGAGAAGGGGGCTCCGCAGCATGATCATAGCCAGCCAGAAACCCCTGCAAGAGATCAAGGAGATGGTCGCCGATCACGAGAGGATACTCGTGCTGGGGTGCGGCACTTGTGTCACCGTTTGCTTCGCCGGCGGCGAGAAGGAAGTGGGCATCCTGTCTGCCAGCCTGCGCATGGCCAGCAAACTCGACGGAGACGAGAAGACCTTCGACGAGGCCACGGTCCAGAGACAGTGCGAGTGGGAGTTCTTGGACGCCGTGCAGGAAGAGATCGAGAGCCACGACCTCATTCTCTCGATGGCCTGTGGGATCGGAGTCCAGGCCATCGTGGAACGGTTCCCTGAGGCTACTGTGGCCCCTGCCCTGAACACTGCGTTTCTCGGGATCCCGGAAGAGCAAGGGCTGTGGACCGAACGCTGCGCCGCATGTGGTGAGTGCATCTTGCACCGGACCGCAGGCATCTGCCCCATTGCTCGTTGCGCCAAGAGCCTGCTCAATGGACCGTGCGGAGGCTCGCAGGACGGCAAGTGCGAGATAGATCCGGAGATCCCCTGCGCCTGGCAACTGATCTACGATCGTCTCAAGGCGCAAGGACGGCTGGACCAGATGCTCGAAATCGAGCCTCCTAGAGACTGGTCCAGCAGCCGGCATGGAGGTCCGCGCAGACTCGTCAGAGAAGACCTGCGCCTAGAGCCACATCAGCACAAAGAGGAGACTCGATAGATGGCAAACTCAAGAACTGAGGAATACCCTGTTCTCTGGATACAGGGAGGTGGGTGTTCCGGCTGCTCCGTGTCGTTGCTCAACTCGGTCAGCCCAGGTCCCAGGAACATCCTGGTGGACGAGATCGTTCCTGGAAAGCACCTGAACGTCCGCTTTCATCCCACGCTGATGGCAGGAGCTGGCCATCCCGCGGTGCTAGAGCTCGAGCGCACCCGTCAGGAGGCGAAGGGCGGGTACGTGCTAGTGGTAGAGGGCTCCATACCTCTAGGCGCCAGCGGTGCCTATGCGATGATCGGAGAGGAGCAGGGCAAGGAGATCTCCATGCACTCGTGGGTCAAGTCCCTCGGTCGAGATGCGCTGGCCGTCTTGGCAGTGGGCACCTGTGCAGCCTTTGGCGGCATTCCAGCAGGAAGCCCCAATCCAACCGGGTCTGTGAGCGTTCAAGACGTCTTCTCGGCCGAGGCGATCGACACACCGCTGATCAACGTTCCAGGATGCCCACCGCATCCCGACTGGTTTGTGGGTACCGTCGCCAGCCTCTTGCTCCAGGGTCTCCCCACAGAAGGCGACCTGGACGAGTACCTGCGACCCAATGCCTTCTATGGGCAGCTTATCCACGAAAACTGCCCCCGAAGAGCGTACTTCGACGAGGGCAAGTTCGCCAAGAAGCTCAGCGACCCATACTGCCTCTACGAATTGGGATGCAAAGGACCCGTCACTCACGCTGACTGTCCTACCAGGCTGTGGAACAATGGAGTGAACTGGTGCGTTGGCAGCGGAGCGCCGTGCATAGGATGCGTGGAGCCCACTTTCCCAGATGTCGTGGCGCCGCTGTACGAGAAGATAACCGACGAAGCCTTGCCTAACATCGGGGCGGAATGAAGAAGGGGTAAGCCACAACATGGGTAAGATAACCATCGATCCTGTCACGCGCATCGAGGGGCACCTCAAGGTTGAAGCCATCGTGGAGAATGGCGAGGTCAAGGACGCCAGAAGTAGCGGCACCCTGTTCCGGGGGTTCGAACTGATTCTGCGTGGTAGAGACCCGCGCGACGCCTCACAGTTGACACAGCGTATATGTGGCGTGTGCCCACAGACTCACGCCACTGCGTCCGTGTTGTGCCTGGACAGTGCCTTCGGCATAGCCGGCGAGATCACGGACAACGGCAGGATCATGCGCAACCTGCTGTTGGGCGCAAACTACATCCAGTCTCACGTGCTGCACTTCTATCACCTGGCGGCTCTGGATTTCGTGGACGTGACCAAGGTTGCCGCATACGAAGGCGACAATCCCTCCCTGAAATCCATCAAGAGCTTCATCAGCCGGGGCGAGCTCGGGCCATTCGCGCCGCGCTACGAGGGCGACTATCGCCTACCAGACGATGTGGATCGACAGGCCACAGCCCACTACGTGCAAGCACTGGACATCAGGCGCAAGGCCCACGAGATGCTGGCCGTCTTTGGCGGCAAGATGCCCCACAACTGCGCGACGGTGGCGGGAGGGGTCACAGAGCACCCTACCATTGACAAGATGACCACATTCCTCTGGAAGCTCAACGAGATCAGAGACTTCATAGACGACGTTTGGGTACCGGATATCGTTGCCGTGGCAGAGGCTTACCCGGACTACTTCGAGATCGGTTCTGGATGTGGCAATCTCCTGGCTTATGGCGTCTTCGATCTTGACGGCAAAGAAGTCGACTATCTCAAACGAGACAGGCTTCTTCGCTCGGGCACGATCTCAACCGATCTGAAGGTCGGTGAAGTAGATGCCGTCAAGATCGCCGAGTACGTCAAACACTCCTGGTACGAGGATTCCGGCTCCGGCCGATATCCGGGCGAGGGAGAGACCGGGCCGCAGCCTGGCAAGGGCGGCGCATACTCTTGGATCAAGGCACCCAGGTATGATGGCAAGGTCTACGAGGTTGGTCCTCTGGCGCGCATGGCCGTCAACTACGCCAACGGCAACTCATCGGTGAGAGGCTTGGTGGACCCCGTGCTATCTCACTTCCACGCGGGACCGGACGCTCTCTTCTCTGTGCTGGGTCGTCACGCCGCACGGGCTCTCGAGTGCAAGTACGTCGCTGACTCCATGGCCGACTGGGTCCTGCAACTCAAGCCTGGCGAACCTGTATACACCGAGTACACCATTCCTGAGGAAGCATCCGGGATGGGACTTGTGTGTGGGCCTCGAGGGGCCTTGGGACATTGGATACGGATCGAGGATGGCAAGATAGCCAACTATCAGTGCGTGGTCCCGACCACCTGGAACGCATCTCCTAGGGACGACAGTGGTCAGCCGGGCCCCATCGAGCAAGCTCTGATCGGCACGAAGGTCATAGACGAGGAAAACCCGTTCGAGATCGTTCGCATCGTACGCAGCTTCGACCCCTGCCTGGCCTGTGCTGTTCACGTCATCACGCCGAAGGGGAACGAGCTAGCGCGGTTCCGCATATCGTAGTCTCGTATTCTGGTGAGAGAACGGGGTATCAGGGTGGATTGCCCGCCCTGAGGGGTCGCTTCAAGATGATACCCATCCAGCTACTGCGGAAGGTGTCCGTCTTCCAGGGGCTGACCGATGAGCAACTGGAGAGGATAGCGGGCCTGTGCAGAGAGGAGACCCACAGCGCGGGCAGCCTGATCCTGAAGGAAGGAGAACCGGCTGAAGAACTCCATATCCTCCGGGAGGGGCGGGTTACACTGGAAATGGGGATCCGCATGTGGCCCGAGCGACGCGTTAGGCAGATGAGTGTTGAGAGCCTGAACGCGGGTCAACCATTCGGCTTGTCAGCTCTGACGGAATCGGACATCTGGACCATGTCAGCGCGTGCCCTCGACAACTGCCGCTTGATAGTCCTTCAGGGACGCGATCTCCTATATCTGATGGAGTCAGATCGTGCGATGGGATGCGAGATCAACAGAGGGCTATCGAATGTACTGGCTGAGCGGCTGAGATATGCCAGACTTGGCTTGACCGAGTATCTCGGGCACCGCCAGGTCGCACGAGAGCAGACACCGGAGGAGTCAACCGCCATCCGCAGAATCCAGTATGGCATCAACTTCCGGTGGATAGCGATCATCGGCGTCGTGCTCATCACGGCCACCGCAAACATGGTCTTCGGAATACACTTCTCCACGTTACCGATCTTCATCATCGCCTCGGTGATCGGGCTATACAACCTCGCCTTCTGGCGATACACGGAGCGACTGGAATCGGCGGAAGCACCCAACCTGATCCCCCAGGTGCGGCGGTACGTCTGGGTTCAATCCGCCGCTGACCTGGTGGCCACTACGGCCATCGTACACTTTGCAGGAGGGGTAGAGAACCCACTCTTCCTCTACTACGTGTTCCACGTGATCTTGGCTAGCATCATCTTGCCCTACAGGTCAGCGTATCTGCTCGCCACGCTGGCGGTCGGCCTGTTCACGACCCTGGTGGGCCTGGAGTACCTACAGGTCATCCCGCACGTGCACCTGCAAGGACTCGTTCCGCCCGATCTCTACCTCCAAACCCCGTACGTAGTTGCGATCCTCTTCGGATTCGGGACGACGCTCTACATCAGCACCTACTTGACAACCGCCGTCGCTGGCGAACTCAGGAAAAGACAGCGAGAGACGGCTGCCCTCCACGATCGGCTACTATTGGAGGCCAAGGAGCTTCAACGGGCCAACGAGGAACTCGTCCGGCTCGATAAGCTGAAGACGTATTTCCTGGCTATGGCCTCCCACGACTTGAAGACGCCCCTAGCCGCGGTACAAAGCTACCTTCAGGTGCTATTGGGTGGCTTTGTAGGTGAACTGGAGGATGAGCATCGACGGATGCTCGAAAGATGCAGTATAAGGATACAAGAGCTCTTCGACCTCATCAATCGCTTTCTGGACCTTGCGCAGATCGAGAAAGGCAAGGTCGTGGAAGGAATGGGCGTGATATCGGTGCAAGAACTGCTCAACTCCTGTGCCGAGGAGGTCAGAGTCCTCGCCACAGAGAGATCTCAGGAACTGAGGACCGATATCCCGGCGGAGCTGCCGAGCGTCTACGGTTCCCCAGACCATTTGAAGCAGGCGGTGACTAATCTGCTCAGCAACGGCATCAAGTACACCTCTAACGGAGGAACAATCACCCTCTGTGCCCGGGAACTTGGTGACTATATCGAGATAGAGGTCTGCGACAATGGTATCGGTATCGATCCCGAAGACCTTCCGCATCTGTTCGAGCAGTTCTACCGCGGCAAGGGGGGCGAGACAGCTCACGGCGCCGGCCTTGGTCTGTCCATTGTGAAGAGAATAGTGGAGGCGCACCAAGGCCAGATCTGGGCCGAGTCACCGTACGCAGATGGCAAGCCGGGAGCGAGATTCGCTTTCACTCTGCCCAAAGGGAAGCCGGCTGGCCTGAAGATCTTCGGCGACTGAGGTCTAGAGGAGTCGCAAGGACGGGTAGGGACACATGAAGAGCGGAGGCAATCTGGAGCGTGTTCTAACCGAAGGTCACTTCGCGGTGACGTCGGAGATCGGTCCTCCCAAAGGAGGCAGTGCGGACTTCGTTCGCAAGACGGCAGCTCACGTCAAGGATTGCTGCGATGCCATGAACGTCACCGACAATCAGACGGCCATCGTGCGCATGTCGAGCCTGGCAGCGTGTGCCATACTCAGGCAAATGGGCATAGATGCCGTGATGCAAATGGTCACCAGGGACAGAAACAGATTGGCCATGCAGAGTGACATCCTGGGCGCGGTAGCTCTTGGCATCCGCAACCTGCTGTGCTTAACGGGGGACCATCAGAAGTTCGGCAACCACCCCACCGCGAAGAACGTTTACGACATCGACTCCATCCAGCTTGCACAGATGGCCAGGAGCATGAGAGATGAGGGCATGTTCATGAGTGGCGACAAGATCTCGGGCGACGTCCCCATGTTCATCGGATGCGCCGCCAACCCCTTCGCGGACCCTTTCGAGTTCCGCGTGCTCAGGCTGGCCAAGAAGATCAACGCGGGCGCGGACTTCATTCAGACTCAGGCCGTATTCGACATACCACGCTTTGCGAAGTGGATGGAGATGGTATGCGAGCAGGACCTCCACCGTCGGGCACACATCCTGGCCGGGATCATCCCCATGAAATCCGCTGGCATGGCTCGCTACATGAAGAAATACGTTGCCGGCCTGATGATACCGGACGAACTAGTGAAAAGGATGGAGCACGCATCTGACGCCAAGGAGGAAGGCGTGAGCATCGCCTGTGAGCTCATAGAGCAGATCCGCGAGATCCCTGGGGTCCGAGGGATACACATCATGGCCGTGGCCTGGGAAGAGATCGTGCCCGAGATCGTCGAGAGAGTAGGTCTTCTTCCTAGACCCATAGTATGATACCAACTGGAGGATGGGGCACATGAGCACACAACCGAAGGTCCTGGTAGTTGATGACGATCCCGACATTCTGGATGCCATCACAACCATCCTCAGCACACAGCCGTACCAGATCGACGTAGCGCGTGACGGGATCGAGTGCGTGGACAAGGTGAGAGCAGAGATCCCGGACCTGATAGTCCTGGATCTGCTCATGCCCAAGAAGGACGGGTTCGCTGTCGTCCGAGAGCTGAGGGGAAACCCGAAGTACGCGAAGATACCCATTCTGATCCTCACCTCCGTTCGCGAGGATGCGAGTCGCAGGCGATACGAGCTGGAAACCGGCCTCGCGATGGATGTGCAGGACTATGTGGAGAAGCCGATCTCGCCGCCCGACCTGCTCGATCGGGTCAACAACCTACTTGAGGGCGGCGAGTGAGCACTGCTGGTTCGACAAGCGAAAGCCAAACAGGAGGAAGCAAATGACCAGCCCGGCAAGAATACTGCTCGTTGACGATGATCCTGACTTCGTGGAGGCGACGAAGATCGTCTTGGAAAGTGTTCCATACGAGGTCGCCGTGGCCCACAACGGCGACGAAGCGCTCCGCAAAGTCAGAGACGTAGACCCTGACCTGATCATCCTGGATATCATCATGCCTGAGCAGCACGGTTTTAAGGTCTGCGAAGCTCTCAAGAGCGACCCGGAGTTGTCCAAGATCCCTGTGATCATGCTGACCAGCCTCTCGCAGCAGATGGGCGAAACGGCCTTTTCCTTGACAGATGGCATGATGCTGGAGGCTGACGACTACGTGGACAAGCCAGTCGCGCCGCAGGAGCTACTCAGGCGAGTGCGGAAGTTCCTGGAGTGAAGCCAGGGGCAGTCCCCCTGTCGCTAGGAACCGGGGGCCCTTTTTGTGAGCAATGACGACTAGAGAAGGAAAGGTAGGAAATGCTTGTCTCTGAACAGAAACCGTTGGAAGAGATCTTGCACTCCCTCGAGGGCGAGAGCACCGTCTTCCTGCTAGGCTGCAACGGGTGTGCTGAGGCATCGCATACCGGCGGCGAAGACGAAGTCCTGGCTATGAAAGAGAGCCTTGAAGCAGCGGGCAAGACGATTCCAGGCTGGACGGTGCTCGATTTCCTGTGCCAGAAGGCCCTCGTCAAGACCGGTCTCCAGCCCTTCCGCGACCGAATCATGGCCAGTGACTCGATTCTGGTGATGTGCTGCGGGGTGGGAGTGCAAGCGACGGCCGCTGCGGTGGACAGGACCATCCATCCGGGCTGCAACACACTCTCCATGGGAGGATCTCAAGGGGAATGGCGGGGCAGCGAGCGCTGCGCCGAGTGCGGTGACTGCCTGCTGGACTACACCGGCGGCATCTGTCCCATCACCGCCTGCACCAAGAGTCTCGTCAATGGTCCCTGCGGCGGTGCCCGTGACGGCAGGTGCGAACACCAGCCCGAGGTTCGATCCTGTGGCTGGCAGTTGATCTATGAACGTCTCCAAAAGCTGGGCCGCCTTGACAAGCTGAGGGAGATACATTTGCCTCGTGACTATGCCCGAGCGGAACCCCCCAAGTCGCTCCGATCAACGACGTTCTGGGCACTGGAGCAAGCAGAGGAGCAGATGGAGAAGGAATCATGAAGCTTTCGCATCTCTTCACCGATGGCAGGTTTGTGATCACCTCAGAGGCTGGCCCTCCGAAGGGGGTTGACACTACGAAGATGTTCGAAGAGGTGGATCTGCTCCTGGATAGGGTTCACGCCTTCAACGTCACCGACCAGCAGAGTTCAGTGATGAGGCTGGGCTCTCTCGCGGTGAGCCATCTCCTCAAGCAAAGGGGGGCCGAACCCATCTTCCAGCTCACTTGCAGGGATCGGAATCGCATAGCCCTCCAGTCGGACCTACTCAGCGCCTACACACTTGGGATCGAGAACGTCCTGTGCCTCACGGGCGACTACGTCTCCCTCGGAGACCACCCTGATGCCAAGCCGGTGTTCGATCTGGATTCCGTCTCCCTGATACACACTGTGAAGACGTTGTGTGCGGGCCACGACCTGACGGGCAACGAACTCATCGGCGCTCCGGAGTTCTGCATCGGCGCCGTGGTCAGCCCTGGCGCCGACCCAGTGGAACCCCAGATCATCAAGATGGAGAACAAGATAGCGGCAGGTGCCGAGTTCTTCCAGACACAGGCAGTCTACGATCTCGACCAGTTCGACAAGTTCATGGGACAAGTCGCCCATCTGGATGTCCCTGTCCTTGGAGGCATCATCCTCCTCAAGTCGGCAGGTATGGCACGGTTCATGAACCGCAACGTGGCCGGTGTCCACGTGCCTGAGCGCCTTGTCAACCGTATGGAGGAAACGAAGGACAAGGTGGCAACCAGCATCGAGATCGCAGCCGAACTGGTCAAGGGCATGAAAGACCTCTGCCAGGGAGTCCACATCATGGCCCTCGGTTGGGAGAAGTGGGTGCCCGATGTCTTGCAGGAAGCGGGCCTGTAGCCGGAGCTGCCCAGGCAGGAGACGAATGATCGGGGGTCCGGCATCGACACGTCAAGAGTCAACTTGAGACAACCACTGGCATGACTCGTAGTCTATTCGCTAGGCCAACAGAGAAGGGAGGACAGAACGTATGACAGCAAGAATCATAGATGGCAAAGCAATGGCAGCACAGATCAGAGAGGAAGTCAAAGACGAGGTCGCAGAACTCACTGCGAAGTATGGGGCGACACCTGGCCTCGAGGTTATCCTGATAGGAGACAACCCAGCCAGTGCCATATACGTGCGCAACAAAGGGCGCGCCTGCGAAAACGTGGGCGTCCGCTCCGAAACCCATCACTTGCCATCCACGGTGAGCACCGAAGAGGTGCTGGGCTTGATAGACAGGCTCAACGCCGACGAGACGGTGCACGGCCTCTTTGTGCAACTGCCCGTCCCCGATCAGGTGGACGAGAAGGCTCTACAGCGGCGCATATCACCTGCCAAGGACGTGGACGGTCTCAACCCCGTCAACGTTGGGCTTCTCTCCTTGGGCGAGGACTGCCTGGTCCCTGCCACGCCGAGCGGTATTGTCGAGATGCTCAAGAGGGAGGATGTCCCCCTGTATGGGCAGAATGTGACCATCGTGGGACGCAGCAACATCGTAGGGAAGCCCTTCTACATGCTTTGCGTCCGCGAACACGCAACCCCGACCATCTGTCATACCCGCACTCGCGATCTCGCCGCGGAGACGAGCCGGGCCGACATCCTGGTGGCTGCGGTGGGGGTCCCCGGCCTGATCAAGGCTGACATGGTGAAGCCCGGCGCGGTGGTCGTGGATGTGGGCATCACCCGCGTAGATGATCCCAGCATCGAGAAAGGTTGGCGCTGGGGCGGCGATGTAGAGTTCGATGAGGTGAAGGAAGTCGCCTCGGTCATCACACCCGTCCCTGGCGGAGTCGGGCCGCTCACCATCGCCATGCTGCTCAAGAACTGCGCTAAGGCTGCAAGACGACTTATGGCCGGTGAAGTAGAAGCCTAAGGTGTGTTGAGTCTCGGCCACACGTTCCACCTGTGTAGCCCCGTTGACGGGAGACTGCCGCGGGCGCGTCAGTCAGCCGGAATACAGCCAACACAACTCCCAGGGGGTTACCAGAAGCCCCCTGGGAGTTGTCTGTGGACAGGGTTGATGGACAAGCAACGGGAAGGGCGAACCCTTGTTCTCGGGGTCGGCAATGTGCTTCTCGGAGACGAAGGCGTGGGCATCCACGCCGTCCGCAAGCTGCGGCAGAGACCGCTGCCCCCCCACGTGGACGTCGTGGACGGAGGAACCGCAGGAGTGGACCTCCTTGGCCTCATGGATGGCTACGAGAAGGTGGTCATCATCGACGCCGTTGACGCGGGAGAGCAACCGGGCAGCATCTTTCGCTTCACACCCCAGGACGTCCCTACCGGGGACAGCGGAGTCGCTCTGTCGCTCCACCAGACCGAAGTACTGGAGATCCTCAGATTGGCCACATTTCTGGGCCGGGACCTTCCCCCAGTCGTGATCTACGCTGTGCAGCCAGAGACCATGGGCTGGAGCGCGAGCCTGTCACCGACGGTAGAGCAGCAGACAGAGCCATTGCTGGACGCCGTGCAGCGGGAGTTCTCGACGAGGGAGGATTCGCCATGAGGCTGGGCGCGGCTTGGGCTGTTTCGTCAGCACTGAGCGCACGAGGCAAAGCCGGCGGCGCCCTGCGCTACACACGCCCTAGTGCACCCGCTTCGTTTTGCCCTTCCAGTAGTCTTCCCTGAGCACACCCTTGGCGATCTTGGCCGAACCGGTTCTGGGGAGCGAGGGTAGGAAATCCACCGACTTGGGGGCCTTGAAGTGAGCCATTCTGTCCTTGCAGAACCGTATCACCTCCTCCTCAGAGGCCTCCTTGTTCTCCCCCAGCACAACCAGCGCCTTGACGGCCTCACCCCAGCGCTCATCCGGCACGCCGATCACCGCTGCCTCCAGAACGGCCGGATGGGAATAGAGCACGTTCTCCACCTCCACAGAGTAGACGTTCTCCCCGCCGGTGATGATCATGTCACGCTTACGATCAACGATGGTCACGTATCCCTCCTCGTCCATGACCGCCATGTCGCCAGTGTGAAACCAGCCATCTCCGAACGCCTGCTCCGTGAGCTCAGGTAGGTTCCAGTACTCCTTCATCACGCTGTCACCGCGGACGACGATCTCTCCCACCTGCTTCCCGTCCTGGCGCACATCCCTTCCACGCTCGTCGACCACTCGCAACTCTATGGTGATGAACTCGCGGCCCGTGCTGGCCCTGAAGCGCATCTGTTCCTCTGGGCTCAGTGCGCGCAGGTGATCCTTCAACGTGGACACCGTCAGATAGGGACTCGTTTCCGTCATGCCATAGGTCTGGGCGAAGTCACAGCCAAAGGTCTCCATGGCTCGCTCGATGAGATTCCTGGCGATGGCAGAACCTCCGGTCAATAGGAGGCGGAGATTGGAGTAATCGTACTCCTGGACCTGCGGATAGTTCACAAGCGCGTTCAGCATGGTGGGTATCAGGTTGGTTATGGTTACCTTCTCTGTCTGTATAGCCTCCAATACGACGCGCTCCCTGAATTCGGGCACCACTACGTGCACTCCACCAACCCACGTGATGGACCACGTCGCCCAGCCGTCGGCGAGGTGAAACATCGGGGCCGCGTGAAGCCAGACGTCCCCGTCGTCAATCTTGAACTCCGCGATGGTCCCCAGTGCGTGCACGGCCACGTTGCGATGGGTGAGTACCACGCCCTTGCCCTGACCCGTGGTCCCACTGGTGTAGTAGATCTGCGCGGTGTCCTCCGGGTCGATACTCACCGTAGGCGGGGGCTCGGGGCTGGCCGCACTTAGCAGCAACTCATAGCCAGCGTGCGAGGATCCGGTTGTGCGGGGCGCCGATTCTCCAGGGCACCACAGCACGCCTACCGATTCGCTCAGCGAATCCGCAACGGATTCCAGTTGCTCGCGAAACACCTCCTCCACAACGATCAGACTTGACCCTGAATCCTCAATCGTGCTCAGCCAATCGGCTGCGGTCAACCGGTAGTTCAGCGGAACCAGAGCCGCTCCTATCTGCATCACACCGAAGTAGCATTCCAGGTAGCGGTGGCAGTTTCGGTGCAGGATGGCCACCCTGTCGCCTCTACCGACGCCCAACGCCAACAAGCCTTGCGACAACCGGTTGACGCGCTCGCCGAACTGCGAGTAGGTCCACGACCGACCTCCACACACGATCGCCCGTTTGCCAGGGTGCAAGCGGACTGCCTTTCGCAGCACCTCAGTCAATACCACGACCGGTATCCTCAGTTCTTGGCGGCAACGTTGGCCGCCACCAGGATGGGGTCCCAGACAGGTGCAAACGGAGGTGCATAGCTGAGATCCAGCCTCTGTAGGTCCTCTATGGTGAGCCCGTGATGAAGTGCCGTGGCAAAGACGTCTATGCGCTTCGCCTCCGCCACCGGCCCAGCGATCTGAGCGCCCAGCAACCTCCCATCCTGTGTGTCCCATACGAGTTTGATGCGAACGGGTCCAGGGCTCGGGTAGTAATGGGCTCTCGACCCGTGCTCAATGCTGACCGACTTTGCCGGGCGTCCCAGCTCCCGCGCAGACTTCTCCGTCAGGCCCGTTACTGCCACGCCCAGATCGAAGGCCTTGGTGATGGTTGTGCCCACTACACCCTCGAACACAGCCTCACCACCAGATACATTGGTCCCAGCCACGCGCCCTTGCTTGTTGGCCGTCGAGCCTAGCGGAACGTAGGACGGGCCTGCGAGTAGCACGTGATAGGTCTCGGCACAGTCGCCTGCCGCATAGACGCCGGGGACGCTGGTACGCATCCCCTG
>Ga0307437_1000954_pt1 | contig 20496 bp, 20 predicted proteins | sample SalMarWE160390MG_FD_202146 | JGI IMG/M metagenome (GOLD analysis project Ga0307437, IMG submission 202146) | Salt marsh sediment microbial communities from the Plum Island Ecosystem LTER, Massachusetts, United States - WE1603-90 | ecosystem: Environmental > Aquatic > Marine > Intertidal zone >...
TGTTTTGAGTTTCGAGTAAAAAAACAACAGAAATAAAATCTTTGTGCTCTTTGTGTACTTTGTGGTTCAATTACTATTTGGGGGATGTTGGGGTTTTAATTTTTGAACTTTGATTTGTATTTTTACAATTTGATATTTGATTTTTAAATTTTCTTTATTGTCTCTCTCCGAATATGAGAGAGCCAATCCTTACCATGTTTGAGCCTTCTTCGATGGCTACTTTATAAGAATTACTCATGCCCATAGATAAAATTTCCATTTTAGAATTGATTGTGTTAACATCTTTTAGTTTTTCAAAAATTTTTCTTGTTGTGGTAAAATATTTTCTAGCGTTTTCGGGATTACCCGTTTCAGGACCCATTGTCATAAGACCTCTGATCTCAATATGTTTTAAATCTTCAATTTGAATTAAAGCTTCTTTAATTGTTTTTATGACAGGCATAAACCCGGTTTTTGTTTTTTCTTTTCCGCTGTTTATTTCTAAAAGAACCGGGATGAATATCTTTCCTGCATTTTCAACCCGTTTGTCAATTTCTATTGCTTTTTCAATTGAATCTACTGTCTGGATTAAGTCAAAGATAGGGATAGCTTTATTTATCTTGTTGCTTTGGAGGTGACCTATCAGGTGCCATTTCAATTTAATGGATATATCTCCTAATTCTTCATATTTTTCGGTAGCTTCAGGATAGACATAATTTTCTCCGATGTGTTCGGCTCCGGCTTCGATCACTTCTATTATCTCGTCCACGCTTCTTGTTTTTGTTGCTACTACTATTGTTATATCATCTTTTATGGAATTACGTATTTTTTTATAATTATCACTTATTTTTCCCATTTTAAATATCCCATTTATTAAATGTTCCTTTTAAAGCTGCGCAGGAAAAACTTATTTTTCCCGAAATTTACCATTTTTAGTTCTCCTTTTACTAAAAGGTCTTCTACGATCTTCCAGGTCTTACCCGCCTTGTCCAGAATATTTTTTACATCTTTTTCTCGCATTGGATGAACGGAGGTAATGTTTAGTATTTCTTCACGCACGTTTTTTGTCGCAGGGAATTCGATAGGGGAGTAGTCGCTTAGCAGTTCGGCGTTCAAATTCCTTTCCGTGAATAAATTGTAAGCCATATTAATTGTTGCTTCACTAGGAACTCCCGCCGATTTACTTGCTGGCGGTCTTGTGGGAATTGAAATGTAAGCTTTTTTTATTTTTAAAGTCCGTATGAAGTCAGCGATTTCTTCTATAACTTTCTTATCCGTATTTATTCTGTTTATTAACATGGTTTCAGTGTAAAGCCTTCTTTTATATTCGTTGCTGAATTTAACGATTCCTTCGAGTATATCTTTTAGTGATAAATCTGGGTGAGGGCGGTTGACTTTTTTCCAAACTTTTTCGCTGACCGCGTCGATTTTTAAAGAAACCCAATCGGCTTTACTTAAATCTCTTCTTACGTCTGCTTGGTTTATTAAAGAGCCGTTTGTGATAACAGCAATCGGAATACCGTAATCTTTTAATATTTCTATTTCTTTTCCCAGATTGATATCCAATGTTGGTTCGCCGTCCGGAACAAAACTTAAAAAATCTATTTCTTCTTTTTGCTTTTTTAGCTCATTTATTTTTCTTGAGACCTGATTTTTGATTTCTTCTATTTTATAAAATTCTTTTCTCTCTTTTGAAAGATTATAAGTTTTTCCAACCTGGCAGTATATGCAGGAATAAGTGCATACCTTAGGAGGTATATTGTTTATCCCCAGGCTCCTCCCGAGCCTTCTTGAAGGAACTGGTCCGAAAGGTATCCTACTCTTCATCCTCTTCTAAGCGCATGTACTTTTTTCTTTTTTTCTGGAGCTTTTTTACCAATTCGTGCTCGAATATTTCCGCGGAATAGAAACCGACACTCTTTCCCAGATAATCCATGGCAACCACTTCGGCAATAGTGGCGATATTTTTTCCGGGCACGAGAGGGACACTTATTTTGGGGATTGGAACGCCTAATATTTGGACTTCTTCCGTTTCGAGTCCGGTTCTCGTGTAATCCTTACTTTTTTCCCATTTTACCAATTCTAATTGCATTTCCAATCTTTTTTGCATTCTGATTGCTTTGATACCGAAAAGTGCTGCAACGTTTAAGATACCCACTCCGCGTATCTCGATGTTATGCATAAGGATATCTTCCTTTTCTTTTTCCTCTCCGACCAATACGGCTCTTTTTCTTTTTACGCAAACTATGTCATCCGCAACCAGACGGTGTCCTTTGGTGATTAAGTCCAACGCCAGTTCACTCTTTCCCATTCCGCTTTCGCCTGTTATCAAAAGACCGATTCCGAAAATATCAACCAGATTTCCGTGTATGTAAACAAAATCCGCCATTTTTTCTTCAAGATAAAAATGGATTACCTCCGATATCTGTGAGGAAGTTGCTTCGGTCTTTACAAGGGGTATATTTAACTCATTACAACCTTTAATAAGAATTTTTGGCGCCTTATAATTACAGGTTATTACTATTGCCGGCGGTTCGAATGAAAGAAACTTGGCTATTCTTTTCTCTAACTCATCTTTTGAAAGAGTCGACATATAACCGATGTCACGGTTGCCTATGACCTGGATCGCGTCTGAAGGAAAGTCTTTATCGTAGCCCGCAAGGGTATAACCCGGTCTGCTTATATATTTTTTGTCAATCTCACGTTTAAGACCCTTTTTCCCGGCAATCAAATCCAGGGTAAAATAGCCTTTTATTCCTTCGATTAAATCTTTAACTTTTATTTTATCGCCTTCCATGATGTTTGGTTGCTTTCTCCTCAAATTTTCTAACCTGTCTTTCGACTTTATTAAAAGCTTCTGCGAGGGTTTTAAAAGCATCGTCTCCTTTCGCTTTTGCATTTATTTTTTTATGATTCATAGAGACATTAATTTCAGTGTCTCCTCTATTGCCTTCGCTGTCTATTATAATTTCAACATGTTTTATCCATTTCGAAAACCTCGCAAGCTTGTTCATTTTTTTTGAGATAAGTGATTCAAGTTCGTCTGAAGAATCAAAATGCCGTGTTATGAGTTTATAATCCATTATTCCTCCTTTTTTAAAAAAGAATGTTTTTTAAATTCTTCTTTCTCTTCCGGATGATCTTTGTTGTAATTAAGTCCTCTGGACTCCTTCCTCTTAAGAGCAGATTTTGTTATAAGATAAGCTACAGTAACGAGGGAGCGGAGTTCCACAATATCTCTTGAAAGGTAACTATTTTTGTATAATTCTTCGATTTCTGCCAGGTAAAGCTCAAACCTTCTCATGGCTCTGTTTAGAAGATAGTCTCTACGTACTATGCCAACGTAATCCCACATTGTTTGTTTAATTTCTTTTCTTGTGTGAATAGCTAATACGCTTTCTCCGATTCTGGATCTTTTTTTATCAAGAAATTTAGCATTTTCGGGATTGCTATCGGTGACTTGCCAATCTTCGGCAATGCTGGCTGCCCTTGTTGAGAAAACCAGAGCTTCGAGTAAAGAATTGCTTGCCAGTCTATTTGCTCCATGAACGCCGGTAAAGGCGACTTCTCCTGCCGCAAGGAGTCCTTTCAGGTCTGTTCTTCCGTAAAGATCTGTGTACACTCCGCCGCACATATAGTGGGCTGCCGGTACCACAGGTATAGGTTCCTTTGTAATATCGATGGAATGCTTAAGGCATTCTTTATAAATGTTTGGGAACGTTTTTTTAATCAAATCGGAATCTTTATGAGAAATGTCAAGTAATACATAATCATATCCTTTTTCCTTTAACACGGAATCGCAAGCACGCGCCACAATATCCCTTGAAGCAAGCTCCATCCTTGGATCGAAATCCTTCATAAATCTATTACCGTTACCGTCAGATAGAATTGCCCCTTCTCCGCGGACGGCTTCCGAAATAAGGAATTGCCTTTCGGTATGTTTTGGTGTCCAGAGTGTGGTTGGATGGAACTGGAAGAATTCCATATCCACGATTCTGCATCTGGCATTGTATGCAAGAGTGATTCCGTCTCCGGTTGCAACCGATGGGTTGGAAGTATGCTGGTAAACCTGACCCGCACCTCCCGTGGCAAGAAGAGTAACTTTTGCAAAAACCCTAATAAGTTCTCCCGTAGAAACGTCTAAAGCTGATATTCCATGAATTTCACCGTCCCTCGAGATAAATTCAAAAGCGATATGATGTTCGAATATTCTAATGTTTGGATGGTGTTTTATTGCCGACATCAAGGCTTTTTCAATTTCTCTTCCGGTAAAATCGCCTGAGTGTACTATTCTTCTTTTTGAATGTCCTCCTTCTTTCCAGAGTTCCAAATGAGAAGTTTTATCTTTTGTAAACTCGACACCCCATTCGATTAAATCTTCGATTAAAGCCGGACCTTCTTTAACCATTATTTCTACGGCTTTTCCTAAGCAGAGCCCCGCTCCGGTTTTAAGAGTATCCTGGATATGGGAAGCAAAAGAATCCTTTTTGTCTAAGACGGCAGCTACTCCGCCCTGCGCATAGTTTGTATTGGTTTCCGTTCTTTCTTTTTTTGTTAGAATTAATACGTTTCCTTTGTCGGAAACCCTAAGGGCAAAATTTAAGGCTGATATTCCGCTTCCTATTATAAGGAAATCAGTATTTATTCTTCTTGTCTCCATATGTGAGCACCCAAGTTTCTTAATCTTTCTTCGATATTCTCATATCCTCTGTCTATGTGATAAATTCTTCTTACTTCTGTAGTGCCGGATGCTGATAAACCAGCCAACACAAGCGCCGCTGAAGCCCTTAAATCGGAAGCCATAACTTCAGCTCCATAAAGACAGGGTACTCCTTTAATTACTACGTAGTCGTTTTCCCTTTTTATATCTGCGCCCATCCTGACAAGTTCCAGGACATGCATAAATCTTTCCTCGAAAATTTTTTCTCGCACAATAGAAACCCCATTCGAAAGACAGAGTAAAGCTGTGAATTGAGCCTGCATATCTGTTGGAAATCCGGGGAAAGGAGCGGTTTCGATATCCGTACTGCTAATATCTTTGTTCATTTTTACCGCAAATCCGTCCTTCTCTAAAAAAACATCTACTCCTACCTCTTTAAGTTTATTAATGAAGGCTTCGAGATGCTCTATTTTGGCACCTTTCAAGAAGATTTCTCCTCTGGATATTGCCGCTCCCACAGCAAGCGTTCCTGCTTCAATTCTGTCAGGAATGATTTCGTATTCACAACCGTGTAGTTTTTTTACACCTTTTATTTCTATACTTCTTGTTCCCTGACCTTTTATTTTGGCGCCGCATTTATTTAAAAAATTTGCAACGTCGGTCACTTCGGGTTCCATTGCCGCTCCTTCGATAACCGTAACGCCTTTTGCGAGGGTGGCAGCACTCATAACGTTTATTGTGGCTCCGACAGAAGGACCATTCGGACCTTCAAGAAAGATGTGGGACCCCTTTAATTTATTTCCGTAAGCGTCTATATATCCGTGAGTAATAGAAATATCAGCTTTTAACTTTTTTAGACCTCTGATGTGAAGGTTGATAGGCCTTGTTCCAATTGCGCATCCTCCGGGTAATGAAACCAAAGCCCTTCCTACCCTGGCGAGAAGAGGGCCCAGTACATAATAGCTTGCTCTCATTTGTTTGACTAATTCGTAAGGGGCTTCGTAACCTACGGCACCTCTTGTGTCAACTATTGCTTTGTTTCCGTCAAGGGTCATAGAAACGCCGAGAACCTCAAGGACTTTTTTTATAGTAAAAATATCCCGCAGTAGAGGTACATTTTCTATTACGAATTCATCTTCGCAGAGTAATGTAGCTGCAAGGATTGGAAGGGCGGAATTTTTCGCACCCTTAACTTTCACCTCGCCCTTTAAACTTTGTCCACCTTCAATTAAAAATTTATCCATTCCTTTTAAAAATTTTTAGCAGGTCATTAAGTTCGTAAGTGTTAATTACGGAATCACGAGGGATCCACGCTCTTCTTGCTATTCCTACACCTAAATCCATCCATTTAAACATATCGAAATTATGAGCGTCTGTACTTATGCAGAGTTTAATTCCTTTTTCATTTGCCTCTCTCGCATTAAGCTCATTTAGGTCTAATCTATCATAATAAGCGTTTATTTCAAGTATCTTTTTTTCCTCTTTTGCTTTGTCCATTACCCTGTCTAAGTCAACCTCATACCCGACTCTGCTTGATATCAACCTGCCCGTAGGATGAGCTAATATTGTAAGGTAAGGGTTTTCTAATGCTTTTTCCATTCGCTTCGTTACATTTTTCGTAAAGCCCGAATGTATTGCTCCAATCACAAAATCAAGTTTGTCTAAAATATCCTCTCTAAAGTCAAGAGAACCGTCGGGTAAAATATCGCTTTCCGTACCCTTTAGTATTCTAAAATCGTCTGAATTTTCATTTAAAGCGTCTATTTCGTCTATTTGCTTTTTCAACTCATTTTCTTTTAAACCATTTGCATAGGCTGCGGAAGAAGAATGATCGGTAATGCCAATATAAGAGTAACCAAAATCTTTTGCAAATGAAGCGAGTTCCTTTATGCTGTTATTTCCATCCGAGTATCTACTATGAGTGTGTAAATTACCTTTAATGTCTTTATAATCAATTAATTCGGGAAGTTTTCCTTTAAGGGCTAATTCAACTTCACCTCTATTTTCTCTGAGCTCTGGCGGGATAAAGTCCATACCCAGGAGATTGTATATTTCTTCTTCGCTTTTTCCCGCTACCATCTTTTCCTTTTTAAAAACTCCATACTCGTTAATTTTTAGGCCCTTTTTTATTGCAAGACCTCTTATTTTAACATTGTGGTCTTTTGAACCTGTAAAATATAAAAGAGCCGCACCGTAAGATTTATCGGGAAGAATTCTAAGGTCCATTCGTATATCAATGTCTTTCAGCATAACCGAGACTTTGGTTTTTCCTGATTCTAAAACCTTTTTTATTTCAGGAAAAGAAGTGAATTCGTTGATTGCCTTCTCGGGGCTTCCTGTTTCTATAAGAATATCAATATCTCCCACGGTTTCTTTCATTCTTCTAAGAGAACCAGCAGTAGAAAATCTTTTAACTGATTTTGTTTTCTCTAAGTTTGCCAATATTTTTTCTACCATTGGCATTACTTCTCCAATAGTGAAGCGGCGATCTTTCCCTGTTTTTTCTTCATAGAATTTGATGTTCTCAAGGATCTTCTCTGCTTTTTTATCTCCCAACCCCTCAATTTCTGAAAAAGAACCGTTTTGTATCACTTTTTTTAAATCCTGCAGGTTGTTAACTCCTAATTTCTTATGGAGGTCGTGTATGGTTCTGGGACCCAGGTCTCTGATGTGTAAAAGATTAAAAAGCGATTCGGGAATATCTTTTGATATTTCTTCAAGTTTTGTCATCTTGCCTGTGGTTAAATATTCTTCTATTTTTTTTGCGATACCCGCGCCTACACCTTCTATCGTGGTGAGATTACCATTTTTGTAAATTTTTTCAATATCTTCAGGAAAGTCTTTTATTACATTACCCACTTTTCTGTAAGCACGGATTTTGAAAAAATTTTCACCCGACAGGTCTAAACCGTCAGCGATTTTGAATAGCAAATCTGCAACCTCACGGTTTCTCATTTATATTATTATAAAAATTTTTTCGGTAAAAGTCAAGCGGGTAAATAAAAGCAAAGAAGCCGATTTTTTTAGATTGTTAGTCGGTTGGGCCGTTGGTGTGTTGGTCTGTTTTAAAAAACGCATCCACCCACCCACCCACAAATAAACACACTAACAAAAAAAGGCGGAGGAGACTCCGCCTTGATTATTTTCTCTGTTGGTGGTTTTTTTAGTTTAAGTTTTTTGCTATCTGGTACTCTTCTCTATAATGTCCGAATCTTTTATTAGTTAATTTCATTTTTAACCTCCGTTTATTTATTCAGTTAGACGCAGGAAGGAGGATTTTGTTTCAAAGTTTTCATAATTTAGCATATACTGTAAAAGATCCTACTCAAGATGCCATATCAGCGAGAAATCTACAAGCTGACTGCCTAAGCTGGTAAGAGTTGTACTATAACCATAATCCGAGGATGAGCGCCAGATACCGGAAAGTGCTCCAACGTTAACAGAAAAGTTGTCGTTAATAAAATGCTCAACGCCAAGCCCACAAAGAATAGCAAAGCTGTTGCTAGAGTTAGAACCATGTATGTAAAGCCCACCTAGTTTTAATAAAAGATTTGAGCGCTCTTTTCTTATGGGCTTAAAATTAGCTAAAAATGAGGTGGCAAACAAGCTGGAGGAAGAACTGCCGTAATAGGAATCATCGTACTCAATATTATAGAAACCTACGGATGGCTCTAAGCTTACAGAGTTAGATACGCCAATTTGAACGTTAGAAAACGTAATTATAGGGGACCCCCAAAATCGGACACCCATACCAAATTTTCCTGCAGTGTCATAAGCGCCAAGACTCAAGGAAAAAACTACAATACCGAGCAATGCTAACTTTTTCATAATACCTCTCTTTTTTACCGTCAACAAAGATTTTACATTTACCTTACTGTTCATTTTGCCCTCCTTTATATAAAGTACTTTGTTATATAAAGTATTATAATAATTTTTTTTATTTTGTCAACCCCCTTTCTTTTATTTTTATGTAATGAATGTAGAAGAACAGTAAATTGGTGAATTAATAAATTAGTAAAAGTTGATATGCGTATACCGTATATTATAAGTTCTGTTAATTGCTAAAAGCGAAAAGCTAAGAGCTAAAAGAGATTTCTTAAAGTGTTAATTTTTAACGAATCGTAATTGTCGACTATTAAATCGGTTTTTCTTAAGTCCTGATTACCGCTGTTTGGGTTTTTGAAACCGATGCATTTCATCCCGGCAGCTTTTGCCGCTGTCACACCATTTTTTGAATCTTCGATTACCAGGCAGTTATTCGGTTCCGCTTTTAGGAGCTTTGCTGCTTTTAGGAAAATTTCCGGTGCGGGTTTACCTCTTTCTATTTTTTCTCCTCCAACAATTGCCGAGAAATAATGGCTGATGCCAAGTTTGTTTATTACTAACTCTATTACCTCGGTTGGCGATGAAGAGGCAATTCCTATTTTGATTTTTTCGTTAAATATTTCGGAAAGTAAATCGGTAACCCCTTTTATTGCTTCGATTTTTTCGTTTTTAATATAGTTGACATTTCCGTTGACCTGCATATTCACGAGTTCCGGAACGCTCTGGGGCAGGTTATATCTTTTCTTTATTGTACTCCACATGTCTTTATGGGTGGTTCCTATAAGGCTATGATATTCATCTTCGCTTAAATTTATGCCTAAGTTGGCGAAGATTTTTTCGTTAACGACCAGGTGAAATGGCTCGCTATCTATGAGAACTCCGTCCATATCAAAAATTACAGCTTTTAACATCAGTTACCTCGGTGTATAACATATCGATTTTTCCAAAAACTTCAAGAGCAAATTTATTTTTTTAAAGGAAATTGAACCACAAAGCACACAAAGAGCACAAAGATTTTAATTTTTTTTAACTATATATTCTTATTACAAGATTTTTCTACGGTTGGGATGGGTTTAAGAAAATACAATAAATTAAGGTTGGGTGTGGGTGGCTTTGTGTACTTTGTGGTCTTTGTGGTTAATATTGGTGCATTAGTTGTGCTGTGTAATATTCGACAAAATTGTCGAATATTACAAAATTGTCGAAGAATACTGTTTTTGGAGGAAAAGCCATTAGGTTAGTCTTTTTAGATTTATATGTTTGGTATTCAAGGACATATGTGTTGTATATATATTATCAGAATAGTAAGAGAGTAAAATGGAACAGTAATTGCATATAGTAAAATAGGAGTTAAAAATGAGAGGTTTGAAAATGAAAAAGGTTGAAATTGTAAGAGAAAAGGTTAAAATAAAAAAGGAGGCAAAAATGAAAAAGCTGTTAACCTTACTCATGTTGATTGTACCGTTGTTCATCTTAGCGCAGACTGATACGGATGTTACCGATGAAGAAGTCGTAGTCGAGGGTGAAGTTGTTGAAGTGGAAGAAGTCTTACCGCCTAATGGTGAAGTGAATGTTGTTCAACTTAAAATTAAAGCGCAAAATAAGGAAATGCTGCAGGCTCATCTAGGTCCTGCTTGGTTTTTAGATGACGAGATTAAAGTGGGAGACAAATTGAAACTTCAGGGAGCGCTTAAAGAAAACAAGCTGAAGGTAAAAGTTATGGTGAGGGATACGAATAGATATAATATCAGAAATGAAGAAGGCGAACCCCTGTGGGTAAGAGCGCGACTTCAGGAAAAGAAATGCATTTATAATCCTGTTAAAGAGAAAACGATGAAGGGCAAAATCGAGGAACTGTATTTAACCGGAGAAACTCATAATTTAGAAGCCCAACTACGAGTTAAAGAGAATGAAAGAGTGAGAGTTCAATTGGGTCCGGAGTGGTTCCTTGGAAACAGGGTTAGACTTGGTGACGAGATAGAAATAAGAGGTTCTGATGTTGATTTCGATGGAGGACAGATGCTGCTTGTCCGTGAGATGAGAAATCTTAGAAATAAGGAAGAATTGAAACTTAGAAACAGAGAGGGATTTCCGGAGTGGGCAGGTAAAGAGGGAGAGCAACTTCATGAGAGAATACGAAAGGGGAAAAGGGACGGGAGTCAAACAGGCGAAATGCAGCAGAAAAGGTTAAATGAAGAACCCGGTCAGGGTAAAGGTAGATAATAGTGAAGGTTAAGAATATCGGGATGGCAGGAGGAGCAATTATTTTGCTCCTCCCCTTTCTTTTATTGTCAAATAGTTATACTGGTATTTCGGTATCTAATTCGTATACCGATAATTTGTATTTTATCGGCGAAATAAAGAAAGGTAGCAATCAAACTAACGTCTCTCCTTTTTTTAGCTATTCGGGATTGGTGGATTTTGATTATGGGGGGGATGTTTCGATAATCGGTTTCGATAAAGAGGATATATTTATCGGGAATAGAGCAGGTATACAAAAGACATTAAACCTACCCGGTCTTGGCAACAGGAATTCTTTGTATCTGAATGGTTATAATTTTATCCCTGTTAACTACCAGAATTATGGGTTGAACGAAATATATGGAGGAGATTCTTTGTCTTTATATATTGGAAATTTTTTATTGTCTGCGGGAATGAAAGTCGGTTATGTAAACTTTAGTTCTGATTCTATCGAAGACTATATTAAACCGGAAATAAAAACTAACTTATCGATACCTATGCCTTATTTCTATTTTGTTCCTGGTATCGATGCCGGTCTGATGATTTATAAAAATGAACGGTTGCCCTATTACAATTTTTCGTTTTCTTTGGACTTTCCTCTAACGGGAGATTTTACGATGCTTTTTTCAGGTAATTATTTCTGGTTATCGGAACCCGAAAACGATTATCCTCTACCGGATTCACTTCTTTTAGATCCGTTTTTCGAGAAAGAGGGGATAGAAAAGAATACCAATCTTAATCTTTCGATAAATAAGGCTTTTATCGAGCATAAATCTTATCTGAACTTATATTTGGGGCTCTTCGAAAAGGATTTCTTTGAGATTGGTGGTGTATTAAGAGATGAATCGGGTTTTTTTGTAGATTTACGGTATACTAAGATAGTCAACAATAATACTTCATTCTTTGTTAGTTTAAGTTCGGAGGTTCATAACTCTACAATAGAGAATTTGAGTTACACAAAAAACAACATCGGCGGAGGAATCCAATTGATTTTCTGAAAAAATTTGTTAGATTACTATAATGAAATCTAAATCATTAATACTATTTTCTATATTTGTTGTTATAGGAATACTGGCTTTCTTTACTGTCCAAATAACCAATAGAAATATTGAGCGTATATATAGAAACAGCCATGCGACAACTTTTCAGTTGTTGTCTGAAGTTGCCGATAATTATCTCAGAAGAGATTTGCAGCTTAACAAAATAGAAGTTAACAATTTAAAAGATACAGGCAAAAATATCCTGCGAGGCTACCTTGAAAATAGTTATGTTTCCTTAAGTAAAGATCTCCATGGTGTCTGGATTTTTCGTGATTCTATTTTGGAGGGATTGACCAGATTTCCCGAGCGGGAAGAAATTATTTTAGATTTTTATCATAGGGAATTGGAAGGTAAGGATTATGGAACACTTATAAATTTTGAAGGTGAACCATATTATCTGGTTAATGTAATTGGTGAGAATTACAGCGTTCTTCTTTTGTCTCGGAGTACTTACGGTGAGACAGGCGGGATTACGCAGGTGCTGGATTCTCTGGTTTCTTCCTCGAATCTTGTCTATTTTGCGATAATTGACGAGAATGAATCTCCTGTTGTTTATAGTTCTCTTTATGAGGGTTTCTTGCCAATTAAAGGAGAGGGAAGTCATATTATTGAAACTCCGGGGGGTAAAATATTTCAGCTTGAAGAAAAAAATAACGGAGAGACTATTATTGCAGGGTTTTCTATGAAGCCGCTTGAACGCATTATTGCGTTTAACGGTTTGTTTCTCTTAATAGTTATAGCTGGTTTTGCGGTTTTGCTGGGATTCTTTTTATTTAATTTGACGAAAACCGAAAGATATAGAATTGATAAAGAGAGGGAAATTCGTCATCTTGAAGAAATTGGGGCTCTGTCTTCAGGCTTTTCCCATGAAGTGCGAAATTCTCTTAACACACTTTCGCTGCTTGCCAGAAGTATGGAAGGAGAACAGGGGCATGTTCTTAAAGAAGAAGTCAAAAGAATGAATCTTGTTATGGATTCGATAAAGTTATTGATACTTTCTGAAGTTGATAAAGAACCTATCGATATCGATAATACAATCGTTGAAGCTATATCTTTGACTGATAATAGAAATAACTCTGTAGAAATTAAATTGGAATCTACTATTAAGTTAAAAATACAGGGGAATCGAGCTTTGTTAGTATCTGCATTTTCAAACATCTTTAAAAACGCGGTTGAGGCGGATGCCGATAAAATAAGAGTTCTGATGCGAAAAGCAGGAAATGTTGTAAGAATTTTAATTGTCGATAACGGGAAAGGAATAGAAAAAGATAAGATTGGCAGGGTTTTTGAACCCTTTTATTCGAATAAGAAACAGAGCGGACTTGGTCTTTATTTATCACGTAAAATTATCGAATATCACGGTGGCAGTATAAAGCTTGAAAGCGGTAAAGAAACGAAGATAGATATACTTTTGCCTATAAAGGATTAAAATTGAACATCTTAATTGTTGAAGATGAGGTAAATCAGCGAAAATTACTGAAAAAAGTACTTTCAAAAGAAGGATACACTGTTGAAGAAGCTGGAAGTGGGGAAGAGGGAGTCAATATTTTTTTTAAAGGTAATTTCGACCTCGTTCTCCTGGATAGAAAGTTACCCGATAAAGAAGGAATCGAAGTTTTAAAAGAGATAAAGAAAATAAATCCTATTGTTCCGATTATAATTATCACTGCTTTTGCCAATGTCGCTAATGCTGTGGAAGCTATGCGGGAAGGAGCTTTTCATTATTTGACAAAGCCCATCGATCCGGATGAGCTTACATTGATTATTAAAAAAGCGGTTGATAATCTGAATTTAAAGAGAGAAAATATAGAACTAAAAGAATCTTTGAAGGAAAAATTCCAGTATGATAAGATTATCTATAATTCCGGGATTATGGAGGATTTGATGTCCTTTATTTTTAGGGCATCCAGGAGCGACGCAAATGTCTTAATAACGGGTGAAAGCGGAACAGGTAAAGAGCTTATTGCGGGTGCTATACATAATCTTTCGAATCGGAAAGAAAAACTTTTTGTTACCGCGCATATCGCGTCTCTTGCCGAGACGCTTGTGGAATCGGAATTGTTTGGGTATGAAAAGGGGGCTTTTACCGGAGCGGATAAAAGAAGAATCGGTAAATTCGAGTTTGCATCGGGTGGCACAATATTTCTGGATGAAATAGGAGAATTGCCTAATTCGGTACAGGTCAAGTTGTTGCGGGTAATAGAGGAGAAAAAAATAATCAGGATAGGTTCCAATGAAGAAATTCCCATTGATATAAGGTTAGTTTGTGCCACAAATAGGGAAATAGAGAAAGAAGTGGAAAAGGGTAATTTCAGAGAAGATTTATACTATCGGTTAAATGTAATAAGGATACAGATTCCACCTCTTCGAAGAAGAAAAGAGGATATTCCTTTACTCGCCTCCCATTTTATAAAGACTCAAGCAAAAAAGGAAAAAAAAGAAATTAAGGGGATTACGGATGGGGCGCTTAAAAAACTCCTCAAATATGATTTTCCCGGTAATGTTAGGGAACTTGAGAACATAATTAAAAGGGCTATTGTTTTTTCCAGGAGTGATTATCTGACAGAAGAAGATATTCCCGTGTCAGTTGATAAAAAAGTAAAATATAGCGGTGAGTTAAAAGATGCAGTTGAAGGTGTGGAAAAAGAAATGATAACTAAAGCACTTAATAAGTATGACTGGAACCAGAGTAAAGCTGCAGAAGAGTTGGGTGTCTCCGAGCGGGCAATTAGATATAAGATAGGGAAATACGGTATTAAAAAGTTATAGTAAAAATAATAATCCAACACGGGTATACCAAGAAAACAAAGCTGTAAATCCATGGAAATGTAAAAATCAAATGTCAAAATGGAAAATTGCAAATCAAAGTTTAAAAATAAAAAAAGAAACAACGAATATCACTAATAACGTAAATAACTTTAAATTTCCTGTAGTTAAGGGAAAAGATAATTTTACATTTTAATATGTCATTTTGATTTTTTATTTTTAATATTTGATTTCCAAAAAAAAAGAAAATATAACAAGATATTTTTTACAAGAGAAACAGAAAATAGATGACAGTTCTACGGATATCTAATCCCATTTTTTCCTAACTGTTTCTCTTTGTATATCCTTTAACGTATCTCGTGCTATCCATTTGGCGGATTTGCAGTCAGTTTTTTCTAATTCTTTTGCGAATTTTATTACTTCTTTATTCAGATTTTTATTCCTTTTCCCGATGTTTCTTAGTGCCCAGCTTACGGCTTTCTTTACATAATTTCGTTCATCCGTTGAGGCTTTTTTTATTACGGAAAAGAATTTTATAAATTCATTATCTGGTTTTTCTTTATCGTATACGGCAATACAGGCGATTAATGAAAATGCGGCGCGCTTGACAAATTCTTCTTTTCTTTTAGACCATTCTTTTATTTTTTTCTGCACAAATGGCATTTTTTTGAAAAGATTCATACAGACCTGATCACATACATCCCATGAATTAAAATCGGCCACCCATTTTTCGCACTGGCCTTCTGTAAGTTTTTCTTCTTCGCCAATCATGGAAGCTAAAATTCTTGTTTCATCGATTCCTTTTTTCCATAATTGGCTCGCAAGTTTATGGTTTTTTCCGATTTCTTTTGCAAGTTTTCGCAAAAAAGGTATAGAATTTCCTAATCTATTAGTTGTACTGATTCCGTAACGGGCCATCCCTTCTAAATTATCAGGATTGGCTTTGCTTTTTAATTTTGAAACTATATCGTTTATTGAGAATTTTTTATCAGATGTTTTCATATCTTTTTGAAAAATACGAAGTATTATTAATCAGTCCTATAAATCCATTGGTCAGAAGCCCTTAAGAGATATGTGCTGTCTTCTTCGTCAACAACTCTTACTATAACTTCGACCTGAATTTGCGGACCCCATTTAGGCCCAAATCTTGCAACTTTTTCAAGTTGATGTTCCCTGTTGGGATTTTGCGGGCGTTCTTCATCTGAAAATTCCGTTTCCCACAGTAGTTCGTCATTTACAATATACAAACGGTTGGCGTCAATCGACGATGGAAAAGGAAGTGAATCGATTGCTGTAACCCAGATTAGAGCAATAAGAGGTTGTCCGTCGGGGGGGCTGACGGGCATAAAATCACGCCATAAATAGGTTTCTAAGATATATTCTCTACCATCAATTTCAATTTGTTCTGGAGCAGCTAATAAATCCTGGATTGAAGGTCCTGACGATTCGAAAAGTTTACAGCCTGAGATTAAAATACAGAGTATCACTGCAAATATTATTAATTTTTTCAAATACATGATAATCTCCTTTAAAAGAGTTTCTTATAAATAACTTTTATGTATGTTTTACTGTTTTTGGCACATAACGTTATTTATTATTAAGAATTCTTTATCGATGGGAAAACTAACTTTATTTCCCGATAAAATTTCAAATCCGCTTTCTTCGTATTCCCACCCTCCGAAAAGATATTCCATTAATTGTTCTTTTTCTAGCTTTTCTATTGTTAAAATATAATTGCTGTCTGCGGCAGTCCAGGTTCCTTCAAGTTCTGTTATATATTCCTCGTTTCCATGTAATTCAAGTGTCGAGGTTTTTATCTCGAATTTATTGTCAGCGTATAATGCCATGTCGACCGCCGCAAAATCGTTAGCTAAAGATTTAAAATGAACTCTTATATTGTTTCTGATTACATTTTTCGAGGCGCAGGTTACTATAAAAACAGATAATAAGATTAGACAAAATTTAACAATTCTCATAATATCCCCAGCATAATAGCAATATAAGAAATATACTTAAGAAATACAAGGGTTATGTGTTGTTTTTTTAGTTTTTTTTATCTAAAACCTAACACCCAATACCTAACACCTAAGTAAACGGATTATATCCGGGCTTTTTCTGAAGTTTGTCGAATTTGGGGAGGATTTCATGTTTGTATACCGTTTCAGCCCAGTCCTCGGGAGCAATCTCCTGAATGTCTATAGAGACATGTTCTTCGCTTGTATTAGCAATATCAACTACAGACTGAGTAATTGCTTCAGCGAGTTTATTCTTTTGCTCCCCGGTACGTCCCGGATACATTTTAATTATTACATGAGGCATTTGATTTTTCCTTTTTCCCTTTACTTAGATTCTTTATTAAAGGAGTGACCCTTGATTTCCATTTTTGCCGAGTAGAGAGAAGTTCTGGCTGTAACGTAGAGCGTTTTCATCTCGGGACCGCCAAACGTTACGTTCGCGGGTTGCTCCGGAAATTTTATAATTCCAAGGAGTTTTCCTTCAGGATTAAATACCTGAATTCCCAGTTCCGAGGCTATATAAAGATTTCTCTTCGAATCTATAGATACTCCGTCTCCTCCGGCATTATCTTTTCCTTCCCTTTGAGAAAGCTCACAGAAAATCCTTCCCTCGCCCAATTTCCCAGGAGAAGTGACAGGATATGCCCACATATTCTTCTGCATAGTGGGTATTACATAGAGTGTTTTTTCATCCGGTGATAATATTATCCCGTTAGGGGTTTTCAAATTGTCTAGAATACGAGTCACTTTACCGTCTGCGCTTCTGTAATAAATTGCTTCTTTTTTCTGTGGTAGGGGTTGGGGTGCTCTAAATAGGGGATCGGTAAAGTAAGCGCCTCCCGTTTTATCCACGACAAGGTCATTCGGAGCATTGTAGCGAGTTCCTTCATATTTGTCTGTTAAGATCGTAATCTTTTTTGTTTCAGGGTTTATCGAGATTACCTGTCCGTCCATCTGACAGACGAGAAGCTTATCTTTGCTCTCTAACATAAGTCCATTGGCGTGACCCGAAGGTTCGAGGAATACAGAAATTTCTCCGTTTGTATTCATTTTATAAATTTTATTTGCCGATACATCGGAAAAATACAGGTTTCCCTGCATATCCGAAGCAGGTCCTTCCGTAAACTGAAAATCACCCTGAACTTTTTTAATCGTACCTACGGGACCTATTCCCGGTATAGAGGAATTCTCTTTGGCTGTACAAAATAACGTAACCATTATTAATAGTAAGGAAAAAGTTAATTTTTTCATTTTCCCTCCCTTTTTAAATGTATACCTGAAATAGAGGTCTATGTCAAGTGATTAATTTGCAAGAAATTAACCACAGATTTCACAAGATTTTAAACTGTTGGACTTTGGGTAGGTTGGTCAGTTGGTCTCGAGATTTTTGTCCGGATAGCGTAATTCTTTATCGGAAACGCCTTCAGTATACTCTTTTATTTTAACGGAGTGTTCATAGAATTCGTCGAGACTTATTTTCTTTAAATAGAGCATCCCATGTGTAGCTCTCAGTCTCGGATGAGGGTTTTGTGAAAAGTAATTGTCGCCGAGACAGACCTTTATATCTCTGTATTGTCTTACCCATATTATTTGACTCAGTTCCGAGAAGGGTCCTTCATGTTTGTAGGAGGGAAAAGATGCTTCCCTCTGGGAACCGAAACAGCTCATGAAGGCACTATTTAGAATAGAAATAGAGTTTAGAGAAACCGGTACTATCGAGTTTATCTCTGAAGGGTGGAAAGTTTCCCATACATTTCTATATCCCCATATTTGGATTTTTTTGTTATTATGTTTCTTCAGGGCTTCCGCGATTGCCTGGAGCACTTTATAGTGGGTGTCCGGTCCGCTCGATTCGGGGTCAAGGGCAATAGTTATAACATCGGGTTTAATCTTATCGAGCAATTCAACAATTGGTTCGACATCACGATAGAATTCCGGAGACTCCGTAAACATCTCTCCCTTATAAAAACCCAGTCTGAGGTGATGAACCGATTCTGAAGCGAAACCTGTATATCGCCAGAGAAGTTCCGCCTCCCATTCTCTAACCGACCCTTTTAATTTTTGAATGTGTTCCAGGTCTTTTTTGCCGGGATATTGAGTCTCGAAATAGTTAATGAGTTCACGGATCCTGTTTTTTATCTGAGGTAGACTCTTCTCTTCATAAATTCTTATTATGTTTCGCAGTAAACGTCTGCTTTCAGCTTCACTTTTTATTTTTACGTTTTGTCCGGCAATACCGTCCAGATAGAAATGAATGTCTTTATTCATGCCTTTGCGGTTATCTATGTCAAAGTAACCTTCCTCTAACAAATTTTCAAAATAGGGAGTTTCGATAAAATTTAATAGTTCTCTAACCAACTTTAGCATATATTTATTGGTTACGGAAACGAAGCCGCTTGTCATATAAGCAAAATGATGAGAATTTTTAGGAGTTCGGATAAGGTGCATGAAGTAGGGGAGATATCCCAGCAATATATCATCATGGTGAGGTGCAGTGTGAAGAAAAACTAAATTTTCCGGCTCTTTCAATCCGTCCTCAATTGATGAAAGCAGTTTTTTTTCTACGCTTTTACTTATTTCTTTGTATTCTTTTTGTTCTTTTTCCAGTACTTTTTTAGAAAAACGATTTTTCTTATAGTCTTTTTCAGTGAGATTTACAATACGTGTTTTATTTTGAAGAGATAAATTAATTACTACTCTTGCAATGTCTTCTTGGATAAGTTTTTTAGACCCGGCTAATTCTTTATAGTTGCGTTCAATAAGCTGGGAAGCGGCGCCTCTTGTTACATAAAACCTTGAATTAGAGAGCTTCTGTAATACAGTAGCAGGATAAATGTTACTCATCTCGTTTTGTATGGCATCCGCTACCATTTTAGACTTGCTCGTGCCAGCAGCAAAAATAATTGCCGTCACGTCTTTGTTAAAAGTTATTGTTGATAAACCTATTGTAGTCACACATCTTTTAGCTGTTGCTTCAATACCTCCGAGATCGGTTGCCGCAGCCGCTTGAGTTTCATAATTAGTAGACGCAAGGCGGGTTGTCGAAAAAAAATCGGAGCCTCTGACGTTGAAAACTATATGTCCATCTGGCCCGATTCCCCCCAAGAAAAAACCGATACCTCCGATTTTCCTAATTTTCTCTTCATAATCCGTACAAAACTGATCGACGCAGTGAATGATATTCTTCTCGATTGCCTCTTTATGGTTATGAGGATATCTGTTACGTAGAGATAAATCGACTCCTTCTTCAAAGAATATTTCTTTTGTGTATAAATTGTTGGGAACTCCTACTTTTGAGGTATCCATCAACAGTGCTCTATTTTTATCTAAGCCCAGGCCTTTAATATAGTAATTGTTTATGTACTGGTAGAAGCTATTTTGCTCGTCCGGATCCATTGGGTAGAAATCATCCATCTGGACAAAGTGAAGATTCTTGGTATTGGGACGTTTCCCGGAGTCGATTTCATAAGTTTCAAGTTCTTTCTTTACTTCTTTATTTTCCCAGTTGTCCAGATAATACTTTGCCCACTTTATAAAAAACTCAGGGGTTTTGCCTGTTGGGAGCGAAATAACTCCTCCCGGATTTTTTTTAATCCACTCGATGAAACGTAAAGCTGTAACTCTTCCCAGCATCGGAAAATTGTCCACAACAATGCAGGGGATTTTCTCGGATTCAGGATAAATAGCTTTTCTGCCCGTCTGCTTTAAAACTTGCTTCTCAACGTTTGAAAGATTGATTTTCTTATTTTCTTTCATTAGTTTAAGTATAAGGATGAGTGGATTTAAGTCAAGTGATTTCATAACGCGGCGAAGCCGCTAAAATTCAAAGATCAAATATCAAAGTGTAAAAATACAAATCAAAGTTCAAAAATTAAAACCCCAACATCCCCCAAATAGTAATTGAACCACAAAGTACACAAAGAGCACAAAGATTTTATTTCTGTTGTTTTTTTACTCGAAACTCAAAACA
>Ga0307437_1000955_pt1 | contig 20482 bp, 21 predicted proteins | sample SalMarWE160390MG_FD_202146 | JGI IMG/M metagenome (GOLD analysis project Ga0307437, IMG submission 202146) | Salt marsh sediment microbial communities from the Plum Island Ecosystem LTER, Massachusetts, United States - WE1603-90 | ecosystem: Environmental > Aquatic > Marine > Intertidal zone >...
CAGATACCTCTGGCTAAAAAGCCACCTCCGGCCACTTCCCATCTCTAACGCCCTCCTTCAGTATCCCCCCAAGGATACCAAAGTGTTGCGTTAGATTCTTGAGCCTAGCCTAGCTCGCTGATGGAAAAAGGTAAAATCCTTATTGAGGTTCCCGCTACTGGCTTTGAACCCACTTGGGAAAAGATCCTTCAGAAAACAATCAGAAAAATATTTAAATCACAGGGATTAGGGAAAAAACAAACAGCACATGCCACAAAAGATTACATCAAAAGCATGCGCGAATTTTGGCATATGAGAAAATATGTATAACAAAGCTTTGCAGCGGACGAGCCGCTGAATGCGACGTTGTGCATGAATGAAAATATGACTAATCAACATGAATCCATAATTTTCAAAGGTAAAGGCATATTCACTTCTGGCAATTGCCGGGTTGAGTCGCAATTCATTCTTCAACGACAATTTTCACATACACTCTTTCTAATACAAGAGGAGGATTCCGCTAAGACTTTTTCTAATCAGTTCAATAATTCAGACCTCTGGTCTTTATTTGGGCAACTTGAAGACGGTCGCCCTATTTCCGCTAACCAGCTAATGATTGCCAAAATCGGAGGCAGTGAGGAATTTGCAGAGCTTTCACCATTGACTGGCGTAGTCATCGGACGATCAAACTCGTCACCTCTGATGGAAGCCCAATATCCTCTTGTTGGCATGTTTGACGGGAAATTTTCGATTAAAGATTCCGGGTGGACAATTGAAGTTCTTGAATCTGATCAAAATGCTATCATCGCCGAGCATCGGTCAAAGGCTTGGCGAGTTCCTTTGGAGGGCCTTACGCTTAGGCTTTTAACCACCCAGAAAACACTTGATGAATATCATGAAAAGGCTCGGGAAATTATGTTGCTCTTGTCCTTGGCGAAAGGAAATGGGGTGACCTCCCACAGGCAAATCGCAAATTGGGGACCTCAGGGCATGATAGAGGTTTGGCGCCAGACGACCGGAGATGAAATTGGACCTGGTCCCATAATACCTTCTTTCCGTTTGGGGGAGTTCTTAAAACAAGCACTTCCCGTTTGGAATCAATGGAAATCTGATAAAAAATCTGATGCACGCCTCGCCATCACCTATATTAATCTTTCAGCTACAGGATATCTTGATACTCGTCTCTTTCAGATCGGTCAGGCATGGGAATTTCTTGCTACGTCTTGGATGCCGAAAGGCAAATTGAATGGTCTCGAAAGCAATTTACGGACAAGAATTAAATCCAGCTATCGTGAATGGAAAAAAGATAACCCTGGAGCTGACTCAAAAGGATTGTGGGGCGGCCGTGTTACCTTCCCATTCAAATGGCCAATCGCGAAACGACAGATGGAGTCTCTTGCTGACAGTAGGAGGGTTGCTTTATCCAAAATCGGACTTGATTTGGAAGTCTTGAAAAAAGCAAGAGATAGTGTTGCGCATACTGGCAAAATGATAAATCAAATGCATTTAAATCGGAATGATACTTATGAGCTACTTGCAGCAGCACAATTTGGCTTGCAGCTAGTGCTAATAGCTGAGCTTGGCTATTCTGGCCTAGTTAACACCTCAAATGAAGGATGGAAGACAGTTGTACCAATTGAGAAATTTTTTAAAGAAGTAGATGTATCGCACAACAAGGCTAATGCAGCCGACGCAAAAAAACCGCGCGGCTGATTAGCACCGTTGGTAGAGTTCAATATAAAACGATCAGATTAACTATTTCTGTAAATCTCTTTCCTTGCGTTACGCGCCGATGCAGAAGGTCTATTTCTTTAGCCGCTCCAGCTCCCTGACGAGGTCATCGAGGGGCGGCCTCTTGTTGATATCGTGGATGTCGATATAGCGGATGATCCCCTTTTTGTCGATGACAAAGAGGGCACGCTCCGATGTTCCGTCGGAGCGCAATATTCCATACTGATCCGCCACTGCTCCATGGGGCCAAAAGTCGGAGAGGGCAGGAAACCACAACTGGCCCATCTGATGGGTCCACGCGTAGAGCGTGGGGATGTTGTCCACGGTAATCCCGATCAATTGAGCGTCATATTGGTCAAAGATGGGCTTGGCGATGTTGTAGCCCGGCCACTGTTCCGAGCACACCGGCGTCCAGGCCGCCGGGACAAAGGAGATGACCACATTCTTTTTCCCTCGGTACCGGGCCAAGGATACCGTTTTGCCTGAGACAGCGGGGAGGGTGAAAACAGGGGCCTTGTCTCCGACTTTGAGCTTGGGCACACTGTCGATAGGCTTCAGTGCCCCTACATCGTAGACATTCTCCTTTAACGTAGCTGAACCCCCGTAGGCCATCGCCACAAGGCACACGACGGCAATCGCACCCATAACAACTTCGCAGTAGATTCTTTTTCTTTTCACCATCGTAAGCCCTCCTTATAGCCCTGATGAGGTGACTATTTGTTTGAGAAATTGTGCGGGGTTTTTAAAACCACCCTCTTTCGTAAGAAAAACATTGAGAGACCCATCTGCCTTGATCTTTACGCCGATAAAGTACGGTGTCCTCACCTCACCACATGCCTTGTGGATGGTATAATCCGCGTCAGGGAACAGGGGGAAGGCGACCTTGTAGGTTTTTTTGAATACCTCGACCTCAAGGGGGGTATTTCCTACACCAATCCCTATCATCTTGATTTTCCCCTTCAGTTTTGGATCCTTGTTCATCAGCCGGTAGAGTTCATTTACCCGTGGTGCTTCCCTCTGACAATTGTTGCAGTACATGTTGAAGATCTCGATGATCACCACCTGGGCCTTTATCTGTGATATGGCGAACGATCCTTCTCCCGTAAGCCCCAGATAGTTCTTGGCGGTGGGGTCTTGAGGAACAAGGAGTTTTATCGGCGCGAGGACCGCGCCCGTGATTGTTGGGTTCTCAGCGGCCACACGTGCGCCATTGAGCGCAAAAAGGCAGACGGCAAGGGCAGCAAAGAATATCATCGTCCTTGTCATCATCAATTCCTCCTCCCTTATAATAAAATATGCTTTCTTTTATTATAACAACAATTACCAATTGCATCCAGGCCTATGCATGACGTGCTCATCCTTGAGGCCACCCAACCGTAGCCAGGTAGATGACGGTCTCTTCAACCCCATCGACCTCTATGATACCGTTTACCCTATCGTCATAGAAGGCCCCGATTGCACAGACCCCCAGCCCGAGGGCCCCGCCAGCCAGGTAGAGATTCTCCCCTATATGGCCTGCATCGAGGTAGATGTACCGATAGGCCCTCTGGCGGTATTTCCACTTGGACCGTTCCACTATTGCGGTCCAGATAAAGGTCACCTGGGCCGCCATCACGATCGTCTGTCCGAGGGCGGCCTCGGCCAGTTCCCGAGTCTGATCACCCTTTTTAAGGAACTCGAGGTCAAAGGTATGCGGCCTGAAGTGATAGATACCCGGCTCAAGGCCCTCCACCGCCCTCACCAAGAGATAGGTCTCCACGGGATAGAGCCCACCGGCAGAGGGCGCTGTCCTGAAGAGAACCTCTCCGTATCTGGCCGTGACACCCTGCGTTGCCCAGAGGAGTGTGGAGAGCTTTTCGGTTGCCAGCGGCCGCCCCGCATCATACTCCCTCCTCGATCTGCGGCTATGGAGTAGTTGCCAGAGATGAGGGTCCCCGGTGAGATCGGGCTCAGGAAGGGGGATAACAGCCAGGGGGGCCTCGTAGTTTTTATAGGGTTGGGGTTGCCTGCTCCAGTCGAGGGTATGGCCCTCCATAGCATCCGGGTCGTATTTGGTCTCCTGTTGAAACCGTTCGCCGATCTTTTCTCTTGGTGATGTCATCCCTCTCCCTTCAGCAATCTCAGCATCTGCTGTGGCTCCGTTGCCGGAAGCTCACATCGAAAGTTCCTGCACACATATGCCGTGGCCTTATTATTGAGACGGGAAAGACCCTTGGTAAATTCAGCCAAGCGGGTGATGTCGGAGGGTTCCGGGCACGCGGGACGCAAGATGACCGCCTTGCTGGGCGCAAAGGCCTTTCTCAGGGTCCTCACCATAGCCTTTGTATCCTCTGCATGGGGATCGCCGACGATGACGACCTCGTAACAAGGGCCGCGTGCAAAATCGAGGGCGATCATCCACTGGGTATGGGCCCCTGGTGCTTGGGAAACAATGGTGGAGAATGCGCGGGAGAGGTGGGACGCCTTCTCTTCCAATTCGGGATTGGCTGTCAGACGCGCCAGGCGCAGAAGGTTGAGCATGGCCACCGCGTTTCCAGAAGGGACGGCACCGTCATAGACCTCTTTTTTCCGTGTAAGGATGGTATCGGCGTCGTCCGCAGTGAAATAGAGGCCGTCCTGTTCCCCATCCCAGAAGTGTTGGAGCATCATGGCGTTGAGATCGAGCGCCCTCTCCAGATAGCCGGGTTCAAAGGTCGTTTCATACAGTTCTATGAGCCCCCAGGTGAGAAAGGCATAGTCATCCAAAAAGGCCGCTATTGCGGCCTCGCCGTCTCGATAGCGATGATACAGCCGCCCCCTTTCATCAACCATGGTGCTCAGGATAAAATCCGCTGCGCGCCTCGCTGCCTCTTCGTAGAGGGGTTCGCCGAATACCTGTGCCCCCTTGGCCAGCGCCGCTATCATCAGACCGTTCCAATCGGTGAGGATCTTATCGTCTTTATGGGGATGCACGCGTTTTTCCCGCGCGTCGAAGAGCTTTGCCCGCGCCCCTTCTAACGTCTGGCCGAGCCCCTTCGAGGCGATCTCACGAAGGGTTTTTTTGAAATAGAGAATATTTCCCCCGGTCTTCCTCCCGGTCGCCTCTTCTGTAAAATTCCCTTCCCGCTCAATATTAAAGATCGCGGCGATCAGGTCCGCTTCTTCCTGGGAGAGTATGTGCCCCACTTCATCGTGGGCCCAGAGGTAAAATTTGCCCTCCTCCCCCTCGCTGTCCGCATCTTCGGCAGAGTAAAAACCTCCCTTCGGATCAATCATGTCACGCAAGACATAGGTGAAGATCTCCCGGGCCGTTTGCTCGTATTCCTCCGTGCCAGCGGTGGCCTGATAGGTCTCGGTGTAGGCCATGGCCAGCAGCGCCTGATCGTAGAGCATCTTCTCGAAGTGGGGCAGGAACCATCGGTTATCGGTGGAGTAGCGGTGGAAGCCGAACCCCACATGGTCGTAGATGCCTCCCAGCCTCATCCCCTGGAGGGTCTTCTCCACCATCCCGAGGACCCCCTCATCACCGGTGCGCCTCCAGTACCGGAGCAGAAACATCAGGTTGTGGGGTGTGGGAAACTTCGGCGCCGTTCCAAAGCCCCCGTATTGCTTATCGAAATTGTGGGAGAGCTGGTCGTATGCCGTCTTCAAGACACCCTCCCCCAGCTCATTGCCCGGCGTGCCCGGCGATTCGCTCGCTATCTGGTCGAGGGCGCCGGCGATCTGCTCGGCTGAGGAGAACAACTCCTCCCTTTTTCCTTCCCACAACGCCCGGATGCCGGGAACGAGCTCCTTCATGCCTGTTTGACCGAACCTGGTCTCTTTGGGGATGTAGGTGGTCGCAAAGAACGGCCTTTTATCAGGCGTCATGATGATGGTCATGGGCCACCCCCCTCTGCCGGTCATCATCTGGCAGAGTGTCATGTAGATATTGTCTATATCAGGCCTTTCCTCTCTATCGACCTTGATACAGACAAAGGTCTGGTTCATCAACTGGGCGACCTCCGGGTCTTCAAAGGACTCCTCTTCCATCACGTGACACCAGTGACAGGTGGAGTAGCCGATGGAGAGAAAGACGGGTTTGTCCTCCTTTTTTGCTCGCTCAAAGGCCTCGGGTCCCCATGGATACCAATCAACAGGGTTGCGGGCATGTTGGAGGAGATAGGGGCTCTTTTCTGATATGAGCTTGTTAGGCCGTCCGGCGCTCATTTCCTATTGTCTCCGTTCTATGCAAATTTGGACCGTGTTCCACATCACCGAAAACCTTCCATGATCCTCCCGATCACGCCTCTATCGGTTTTCCTCCCCACCAATGGCCCGCGGCCCACACGTTCCCCCAAAGAAGGTCTCACGTTGCGATAGATGATCCCGAGGGGGATCTTTGCGCCCCATTCCACGGCCTGCCTCATCGCCGCCCCCCAGTCCGTCGGATCATATTCCGTGGGTAAGGGGTAGCATCGCTCCTTGTACCAGACGAAGGTGTTGACCTTGTTGAACGAGACGCAGGGCTGCAGGATGTCGATGAGGGAAAAGCCCTGATGGGCGATGCCCTGCTGGATCAAATCCGATAGATGGTCGACCATACCGCTGAACCCCCTGGCGACAAAACCGGCCTGCATGGCCACGGCCACGGCGATGGGGTTAAAGGGGGCCGATAATACCCCCTCTGGCTGGGCCTTGGTAACGATCGCCTCGGCAGTGGTCGGGCTGGCCTGCCCCTTGGTGAGCCCGTAGATCTGGTTATTATGCACCAGCATCGTCACATCGATATTGCGCCTGATGGCCGCCAGAAAGTGGTTCCCTCCCTCTCCATAGTTACAGCCGTCGCCGCTTTCAACGATTACTGTAAGGTCAGGGTTGGCGAGCTTGGCCCCGGTGGCGACGGGGAGCGATCGGCCGTGCAGGCCGTTAAAGCAGTTGGCATTGAGGTAGTGGGGTGCCTTGGCGGCCTGGCCGATACCTGAGACGAAGAGGCATTGGTAGGGCTCCAGCGTGCTCGCGACGAGCGCCTTTTTTATCGCCTCAAGGATGGAGAAGTTCCCGCAGCCCGGACACCAGGCTGTCTCATACTGGCCGTAGTCTTCAAGCGTTACCATTGCATATATCCTTTGCTATGGCTTCAGCGCGCGGAGGATGAACTCCGGGGTCATGGGGAGTCCGTCATAGCGCAGTACGAGCCTTTCGATATGGAACCCGGTCTCCCGCCGGATCAACCGCGCCAGCTGCCCGAAGGCATTCCCCTCCACCGCGACCGCCTCTTTGGCCTCTTGTAACGGACCTATGAAGTGCTCCGGCACCAAAGGCCAGACCTGGGAGAAGTGGAGCGTGGCCACCTTTTTACCCGCCGACCTCAGCTGTTCTGCCGCCTCCTCAACTGAACCCTTGCTCGATCCCCAGAAGACCAACAGGAGATCCGGTCGCTCTGCCCCCTGCAACTCGGGGGGAATGACCTCCCTGCGGATTCCCGCTTCCTTTTTGAGGCGCTTTTGAACCATCTCCTGGCGCACCCCCAGGTCCTCAGTTATGTGTCCGTCCTCGGTATGCTCATCACTGTCAGCCACCACAAGGTGCTCGGTCAGACCCGGCAGGAGGCGGGGGGAAACGCCGCTGTCCGTCATTGCAAACCTGCGATAAGGAGTAGCGAACCTCAACCCTTCTGTGGACCACGGCTGAACCGAGGGCATATGGTCTAGGCGAAAAGGCGCCACTGCCCGGTAGGAATCAGCAAGAAACTGGTCCGTCAGGATAAAGACCGGGCCTTGATACAGATCGGCTATGTGCAAGGCCTTCTGTGTCACCTCGAAGCACTGCTCAATGGACCCGGGTGCAAAGATGGCCCGTGGGAACTCGCCGTGACCGGCATGCAGGACGAACTCCAGATCGGCCTGCTCAGTGCGGGTGGGGAGTCCGGTGGCCGGTGCCGGACGCTGGGCCACGACGATGACCACGGGGGTCTCGGTCATGGCCGCCAGGCTCACCCCTTCTGTCATGAGGGCGAAGCCGCCGCCGGATGTAGCCACCATGCTCGGCGCACCGGCAAAGGCCGCCCCTAAGGCCATATTGATGGCTGCGATCTCGTCTTCGGCCTGCTCAACAACCACGCCCATCTCGTGAGCCCACCCTGCCAGGTTCAAGGCGATGGAGGTGGCGGGCGTCATGGGATAGAAGGAACAGAATTTCATACCCGCTGCCACGGCCCCCAGGGCAATGGCCTCGTTCCCGTTCATCATCATGCGCTCAGGTGGCTGAGCGATGGGGGGCAGCTTTGCGAAGGCCTTAGCCCCTCCAACAGCCCATCGGTACGATTCAGCTAATACCCGCTTGTTTTCCTCAATAACGTCACGGTGGGCCTTGCCGAAGAAATCGATTGCGGTCTGGGCAACGACCTCCTCTTCGAGACCGAGGAGGGCGGAGCACACTCCCAGCGCGGCGATATTCGTGTACGGATCTGCGGCCAGCTGGCTGAAGGGCACCGTGAGGGTGCCATTGCCTTTTATATGGAGGGCCTCATCGATGACGATGAGCCCACCCCCTGACACCTGATCCCTATGAAGCCCCACGGTCTCCCCATTGAGGGCGACCAACAGATCGATGGTCTCCTGGGGGGCCTTAACCGCGTCAACTCCCACCCTGATGGCGAAGGTGTTGTGTCCACCCCTGATCCGCGATTGATAGTCCTGGGTTACGCAGATGGAATAACCGCTGCGTACGAGGCCCTTGGCGAGTATCTGCCCGAGCGTTACGAGCCCCTGTCCTGCCTCTCCGCCGATGAGGATGTTTATAGTGTGTTGCTTCTGAGCAGCATCCATGCCGGACCGTTATCGATGTGCCCCCAGGGATGGCAGAAACCCCTCCCGGACCCTGCATTCAGGGCATGTGAAGGGCTTTTTGGGGGGTTCGAGCTCCCAACCTTCTCCCGAATGTATGGTGGATCGTGAGAGGTACCGGTCTGGCCGCTGCCTAGGCCTTCCACAACCCGTGTATGTTGCAGTGTTCACGGGCCTCGATCTTAGTCGCCTGGATGTCAAACGTGGCCTCGGGTGTATCCCCCGGCTTCAAAAACTGCCGGTAGGCCTTGCCGTCCGCCATGATCTCGATCCATTCGATATAGTGCTTCTCCTCCATGGGGTGGGCGGCGCTTCCCACCTTTACGGTGAAGCCTGCCGCGGTCTTTTCTATCACCGGCACGTGCTTTTCTTTGGCCGCGTCGACGGTGTTTGCCACGAGGAGCGTCATGGGCTGTCCGCAGCACACGAGCTCACCCACTCCTTCGTGGAGGACCTCCACGATGTTACCGCACACCTCGCACTTATAGACCTGGAGCCTCTCAGTCATGATAGTTTCCTCCTTAGTAGTGGTTTTTATCAAATCCCCCTATTATGGGAATTACGTCATGCCGTTTGTCCTCCCATTCGATTCACGTAATCAAAGGCTGCAATAGCTGCCTTTGCCCCTTCGCCGCATGCCACGATAATCTGTTTGGCAAAGACATCGGTGACATCACCGGCAGCGAAGATCCCGGGTATATCGGTTTCACAGCTGCAATTAACTATTATTTCTCCCTTTTTGTTTTTTTTCACCCCTTGGACGAAATCCGATATCGGCGTTGAGCCTATCTCGACAAAGATGCCGCCGATAGACAGATCTTCCACCGTATCGCCCTTGACTATTTCCATGCCCTGGACAAGGTTGTCCCCGTAGATCCGCTTTACCCTTGTGTCGGTGTTAAAGACTATCTTCCCGCTTGCCGTGGCCTTTTCTATCATTACGCTGTCTGCCGTCCATTGGGGTTTCACTTCTATGAGGTATATCTTTTTCGCAATCTTTGTTAATTGTAGCGCGGCATCGAGGGCCGCATTACCTCCACCGATGACGGCAACATCCATGTCGGCAAACAACGGGGCGTCACAGGTCGCACAGTACGTAATTCCTTTGTTTTGAAATTTATCCTCGCCTTCTACCCCGAGTTTCCTGGGCCTTCTTCCCGAAGCAACGATTACGGTCTTGGTAGTGTATTTCTCCCTATCTGTTTTTATGTTCACGATGTTGTTCGATTTTTCTACTGATGTCACCTTTTCGCCTTCCCTCAACTCCACATCAAACTGATCGAGGTGCTCTTTGAATTTTTGGGCAAGCTCCGGGCCGGTAATGAATTGGTACCCGAGGTAATTCTCGACATCCCAGCTTAACGAAGCCTGACCGCCGACGTCCACGGCGACCATCAGAACATTCATGCGCTTCCGGGCGGCATAGACCCCGGCAGTGATCCCTGCCGGTCCTGCCCCCACTATAATTAGCTCATACGTATTCACCGCGTCTCTCGACCCTTAAACTCAATCCAGTCGATCATCTCCTGTATATTCTTGTTCATATACCAGCGGCCATGAGCAAAGACGCCGTAGTCGGCACCAGCCATGGCCGAGGAAAGGCGGGTGGAGTTGGCAAAGAAGAGCCAGTGCTCAACCCACTTCTTTTCAATGGCCTCGTTGAAGATGCTGTCCCCCTCGGCAAGCCCCTTGGCGACACCCGTGTCCCAGGCAGTCATGATGATCTTGGTGGCGGTCAGGGTGGACTCGTTGGTGGTTCTGATGGTGTTTTCGAGGCGTGCCCAGTGTCCTTCAACCCAGCCCTCGTGGTGGCATGAGAGGCAGACCCGCTCCATGGTCTTGCGCCTCTTTTCACCCTCCTGAGCGTCGATCAAATATTTGACCGCCGGTTCTCCGGTGAGCTCTGTGGGCAAGGAGAGGCCGGCCTTGTTTTTTATCTTGGTGGTGTCAGGGGACTTCGGATGGGGGTGGGCGTAGATCAGTCCGAGGAGCCTCCACGGGAGACGGTCGTTCATCCGGTGGGTCCTCTCCGCCACGACATCGCCGTCCTCGGTCACGATGAGGCTGGCGTGACAGGCGGCGCAGGTCGGTGCGGTGAAGTCTTTCCCCACCGTCCAGGGCACGTTTTTCATATCCCATTCCTCCTTAAGGGATGAGAAGATGTTCCCGTGCTTGCTGACCTCATAGACCTTGTACGCGGGGACATCCGGGCCCTTATGGCACTCAGAACAGGTGTAGGGTTTTCTGGCCATCTGGATGGAGAACTGGTGCCTGGTGTGGCAGGAGGTACAGGACCCCATGCTCTCGTCGGGGTTTATCCTCCCCACACCCTGATTGGGCCATCCCGTCAGGATGGGGAACTCCATCTGGCCAAAATCCGTATCCTTGGTCTTGGCACCCTGTACCTCAACCGTGGTGCCGTGGCAATAGTTACAGGATTCGGCATCGGTCTGGGCATCGGGCTTTTTGTAGACAATCTTCATATCTTCATAGGTCGGGACACCGTTGGTGAGCTCCATGAGATTGTGGTACACGGGATTCTTGTTGAGGTTGCCATAGGCGTGGGACATGAGGTTTTGATCGTACTGTTTCACTTCGGTGGGATGACACGTTGCGCAGTCCTTCGGGGTAACGACCACATGGACCTTATACCCCTCATGTTCAAAGGTGTCTCGGTGCTTTCGCGGATTGACCGTGTGGCACTCGGCGCAGCCGATCGTCACTGCTGCCAGCCCCTTCGGCGCCTTGGTGAGAGAAACCCTCCTCCCCAGGGATGGCTTTGCCAGGGCTTCCTTGGGGGTGACCTGGGCATGTCGGCTCCGCTCCCAGTCGGCGACTGCGCCGGGAGTGGCTGTACGATGACATTCCAGGCAATTGCTCGTTGCTGGACTGGGTTCGGCTGCCAGGGCACAGCAGGGGCCGATCAAAGCGACGAGTATCGCCAAAATCCTCGTTGGCGTCATGCTAACCCCCTTTCGCTTGCAATTTTTCTGCAATTGCCTTCTGGTCAAAACCCACCATGACGTCGCCGTCGATGATGATCACCGGCACGGCCATCCTGCCCGAAAGCTCAACCATCTCCTCCCGGGCCTGCACATCTTGGGTGACGTCCCGTTCCTCATAACTCACCCCCTGTTGCGAAAGGAACTCCTTCGCCCTGTGACAGAAGGGTCATGTCGGCGTGGTAAATATCTTTATATCCATGGTCCCCTCCTTATTATTGTCCTATTCTGGGAGTAAAGCCCTCACCATTAGGTGAAGACTTTAATTCGTTTTTTGTCCCAAAAGGATCCAAGGGGTCAAGGGTTCTATAAACACGTTAGAATGATTTTCACTCGAACCCTTGAATCCTCGCATCCTTGACCCCTAAAGTCCCGCCCTTGGCGGGATAGTTTACTTATGAATTTTTTATTCTCTGGGCCACCCGTCGACCCAATTCCTCACAGTGCTTGAGGGCGTCCCCATCGGGGACAAATTGCACCTGCAATTCTTCCATGACCTCCATACCCGCGGCCTGGAGATCCGCTGTGAGGGCCTTGGTCGTCGCCCCCTTGCCCCAGCCGTACGAGCCGAAGACTGCGGCTAGCCTCCCCTTGGGACGAAGTCCCTTTATATAGCAGGAAAACTCGGCCACCGAGGGAAAGACGCCGTTGTTCAAGGTGGGGGAGCCGAGTACAAGCCCCCGGGCCTCCAGGACTTCTTGGACGATGTCTGACCTGTCCGCGCCACGCAGCCGGTACATCTTAGTCGACACACCCTCCTCCATAAGCCCTTGGCAAATGGCCGCCGCCATCCGTTCCGTAGATCCCCACATGGTGTCGTAGACGACGAGGACCCGCTTTTCCGTCTCCCCTTTGGCCCATCGCTCATAGGTCGCCACGATCTCAGGGATGTACTTTCGCCAGATGATCCCGTGGCTCGGCCCGATGACCTCGATCTCGATCCCCTGGAGGGCCTCGAGGGCCTTGAGGACCTGTGGTCCGTAGGGCATGACGATGTTGGCATAGTACTTCGCCGCCTCAGGGCGTATGGCATCCCATCCCAGTTCATCGTCAAACCGCTCAGTGGAGGCTATGTGCTGTCCGAAGGCATCGTTGGGCAGGAGGATCTTATCCTCTTTTACATAGGTCACCATGGAGTCAGGCCAGTGGACCATGGGGATCTCTACAAAGGTCAGGGTCTTTCCCCCAAGCTCCAGGACATCCCCTGTCTTGACTGTCTTGAGAGAGATGGTATCGCCATAGTGGAGCTTCAATTCCCCCTCGGCCCTGGGGCTGCACAACACCTCCACCTTCGGGAAGACCTTTTTAAAAAGGGGTAACGACCCCGAATGGTCCATCTCCACGTGATTGGCAATCAGGTAGTCTATCCGCTCCGGTGGCATAACCTCCCTGATCCGCCCCATCATCTCCTCGAAAAAGGGGGCCTTGACGGTATCGACCAAGGCGGTCTTCTCCCCCACGACGAGATAGGCATTATAGGTAGACCCCTTGTGGGTGCTGTACCCGTGAAAATCCCTGATTGTCCAGTCTATGGCCCCGACCCAGTAGATCCCGTTCTTCAGCTCTACCTTCATGGTACTCCCTCGTTGAGGTCTATCTCATTCCTCAGGCTCGAATTGGTCCTTGCTCGCCCCACACACCGGGCAGGTCCAATCGTCCGGAATGTCCTCAAAGGGGGTGCCGGGGGCGATCCCGCCGTCCGCATCTCCCGCTTCAGGATCATAGATATAGCCACATACCGTACATTTGTACTTTTTCATTTTTTCTCCCTCCTTCTCTTTTTGTTCGATTCTATATTGCTATGTACAGGGGGACCGTCTCGGGAAAGATCCCCCGCCTCACCTCGTAATACTAGGCATTGGTCATCGCTTCCTCACCTTTGATAGGTAATGCCGCCGAATTGGCCTCCTCTTTCCGTTTCAAAGCATCCCATATCAAGTCGCGGGCCCCTTTTCACCTTCTGTAGTGTCTTCTTCTTTTTTGTCTTCCTCCTTATGAAGCAACTTGTTAAAGACACCGTGGATATCATCCCAGATTTCTTCCACGGCCTCTTTGACCTCCCCCCAGGTTTCCTCTCCAGCCCCCATTAATTCATGCAATTTTTCTTGAGCAACTTTTTTCTTTTCTTGAAGCTTGTGGATTTGTTCTTGATATTTGATTTTAAGTTCTGCTTCCGCCTTTTCGGCTTTTGCCTTGAGCACCTCGATTTTGGCGTCCCATTCATGTAATTGTGCCTGCTTTTTTTCCTGGTATGCCTTTTTCTCTTCCATTTTTCTTCCCCCCTTTTTAATGCTGGTTTCTGATTATGTATTCTTTATACTGGTTATAAATTTCTACACCAAATCCCCTGTGTGAGTGGTGGCGGCTCTCCCAAAGCCATAGCGTAGCATGTAGTTAAGTGGTCTGTATGACCTTGGACCTCCACATCAGTGTACAGCCTGTTGCATGTTCAATCAATTCCCTTTTTGAGTGGCCTTGGCCCGATCCTCTTGGGACATCTCTGCCAGGCGTTTCACCTCTTTTGCATCCAGTCCCAATCCTTCGGCAACGCGGCTCCCATACTCAGGATCTGCTTTATAGAAAACAGCTGCCTGGCGCAACTGAATGAGTTTTTGTGCGTTACCCAAGTGAGCGGTGATGTTTCCGATAAGATGGTTGCGATCCTCATCAGTCATCACACGGCGATAGAGTTCCCCGGGCTGGAAGAAATCGTCGTTGGGATGGGTATAGGGATGGCGCGCCGCCTCTCCGGAAACCTCGAACGGTGGCTCACCGGCATCGGGGTCGGGTTCAGGGCCACCAAAGCTGTTGGGATAATAATTGGGGGCTCCCCCGCCGTTGTCGCCAAAATTCATAAACCCGTCACGCTGATAGTAATTTACCGCTGCCTTAGGTCGGTTGATCGGCAGGAGATGGTAATTGGGTCCCAGCCGATGGATATGGGTGTCGTGATATGAGAAGAGCCGTCCCTGGAGCATCTTGTCAGGAGATGCGGCGATCCCGGGCACGAAGTTGGCCGGAGAGAACGCCGCTTGCTCGACCTCGGCGAAGTAGTTTTCCGGGTTACGGTTGAGCACCATGCGGCCGATGGTGATTGGTGGAATATCCGCATGGAACCAGACCTTGGTGATATCGAAGGGGTCAAAGCGATAGTCCTTGGCCTGCTCAGGGGTCATAATCTGCATTTCCAGCCGCCAGGAGGGGTGCTCACCCCGCTCGATGGACTGAAACAGGTCCCGCGTTGCATGATCGGGATCCTCCCCCTTTAGTTTGGTGGATTCAGCCAGGGTGAGATTCTGAATGCCCTGCTCCGTTTTAAAGTGATACTGCACCCAGAAATACTCCCCCTTCGCGTTGTACCACTTGTACGTATGGCTACTGTATCCATGCATGTTGCGGAAAGTCCGGGGGGTGCCGCGATCGGAAAAGAGGATCGTGACTTGATGAATCGACTCAGGCGTCAGCGAGAGGAAATCCCAGAACATGTCCGCGTCTTTGAGGTTCGTGCCTGGGTTTCGTTTCTGGGTGTGGATGAAATCGGGGAACTTCAGCGGATCCCGGATAAAGAAGACCGGGGTATTGTTCCCCGTCATGTCGTAATTGCCTTCCTCCGTATAGAACTTCAGTGCAAATCCGCGCGGGTCACGTTCGGCATCGGCCGATCCTTTCTCGCCGCCGACAGTAGAGAACCGGGCAAATACCTCGGTGCGCTTTCCGATTTCGGAGAGAAACTTGGCCTTGGTGTACTTGGTGACGTCAGCGGTAACCTCAAAGTAACCGTGTGCACCCGCTCCCTTGGCATGCACCACCCGTTCGGGTATGCGCTCTCGGTCAAAATGACCGAGCTTCTCCAGCAAGTGCACATCCTGCATTAATACAGGGCCGGTGCTGCCCGCAGTTTTGCTGTTTTGGTCATCATCGACCGGCGCCCCAAAGCCGGTAGTGTATTGCGTCTTTTTTTTCGCCATGGTGGGCCTCCTTTGTTACCATGATGCTTACTAATGGTTTCTTGTTGTGACCACTATGCTGCTGGCGTTTTCCCCCTGTGAACCTTCCTGCATCAGGAGCTCGCACTGTATTTCTCGTCTCTATTTTCTTTGGAACTAGCTCCTGCCGAGCTCGCATACCTCCATGGTCACTGCCTTGCCGCATTGGGAACAGGTAATATCCCTCTCGTCGGAGAACAACTCCAGCTCATGACCGCATTCAGGACACCGGCATTCCACCGGCGTCACATTTCTCCCCTCTACGGCACACCCCTTCAAGGGCCTGTCCTCTTCGTCTTCCATGATGATCCCCCCCTCCTGATATGAATTTGTATGGCGATGGTATCCCTGTCTATAAACCTCCATCACGCTATATTCGTTCCTATAAGCCCTTCTTCTCTAAGCCCCGAAAAAAGAGGATGATACCCGCGCAAACACAGGCAATGATGATCCAGTGATACGGGGAGCCGAGGCCCAGGACGGAAGGGATGGTGATCTTCCCATAGGAGCCCCATGCGAGGAGATTATCTTTCAGATGGTGATAGACCTCGGCATAGAGGCCCGCCCCCACCAACATCCCGAGGACACCGCCCCAGAAGGCGTCGGTGCGCCCCTCACCGATAGCACCGACCCCGGTACCGGGACAGTAGCCGAGGAGCGAAAACCCCACGCCGAATAAAAGCCCCCCTACGATCACAGCCCCAAGGTTGGTCGCCTTGACGCTGAGTTTCGCTATACCTGCATCGTTGAAGAAATAGATCCCTACCATGCCCACCACTATGGCGGTGAGCATGACCTTTACCATGGTAAAATCCTTCAACCTCATCTGTCCGACGAGGACATCGTATCGGACCACCTTCGACTTTTGGAAGACAAAACCGAGCAAGAACCCCGTTATGAGGCCGAAGATAAGCTTACCTGCCGCTGACGTCACCCATGGTGCCATTGCTCATCACCTCCCCCGGTAGAGCGTTTGGGCGGTGAGGATACCGCCCATAAAGAAACAGATCAAAAACAACCAGCCACTGACCGTAAGCTGCATGCCTCCGCTGAGCCCGTGCCCGGTGGGGCAGCCGCCGGCCATTCTGGCCCCGACGATAGCGATAATGCCACCTACAAAGGCCGCGACCCAACGCTTGGCCCTGCTGGGGCCGAATCGCTTCTCCCACAGGGGGGGGACAAACTGCCACTGGAATCTCCCGGAAAGTTTGGCCGCCACAAAGGAGCCGATCAATATCCCCGCGACCAGCATCCACTGCCAATCGATAGCAGGGGCCGTTTTAACGAAATAAGGCAGACTTTTGATGTGCTCAGGGGCAAAGAGCTTTTCGATCAACCCCGCAGTCCTGACAAAGGTGGTAGAAGCCCCCAGTGGTTTTACCGTCAGGAAGGCGAACCAACTCACCAGACCGATGACAATACCGCCCGCATAGGGAGACCACCCCTCTTTCTTCAACCAATTCATGTTCTCATCTTCCCTTCTTGATTCTTATCTCGAATGGGGGATAAAACCTGTGGCAGTTATGATAGTGTTTAAATGTGTGGTGCTGGACAGAGGTATTCACGAGGCTCTTCCCCCCCTCACGCTAACCCCTCTCTTCGATCGATCTCCGTAACTATATAGTTGCCACGCTCAAAGGACGAATACTATATTGTTGCAACCAAAACGAGGACAAGTCAACCCTTTTTTATGCCTCTTCTTCCTGCCTCTTCCAAAGGCAGAACAAGTCCCCGGCATGGTAGTAGCATTGAACCAGTTCCCACCCCTTGTCCCCTTCTGCATTTAGAATGTTCTCGAAAGACCCCATTTTCTTTTCCTGAAGATCATGGAGAAGGCAGTCTCCTTTATCGTCACATTCGATAACCCTATCGGGTTCTGAAGGCATATCAGCTAGGTTGTGCGTGCTTGTCTTATAACGCCATCGTGCCATCGTTGTATTACCCCCCTTCAGCATGTTGACAGGTAGGACAATAATAGGTCCCCCTGCCGTTCAGTTTTTTTCGTTTGATTTCCTTCCCACAGCTATAACACGCTGCGCCCTCCCGGCCGTAGACCGAGAGGCAATTTTGATGTTCCCCTTCCCTGCCGAAGAGATCGCGCCAGTCTGAGACCGAGGTGCCCCGGCAGGCGATGGCCCTTATGAGGATCTTGCCGGTGGCTTCCGCGATCTCCTTCCATTCATCCAGGGAGAGGCTATTAACCTTTCGCCACGGGTCCATGCGAGCATGATACAGGATCTCACAGGCGTAGATATTACCGATGCCCCGTAATCGGCGTTGATCCATGAGGAACGATTTTATCGGTAGCGTGCTGTGTTGAGCAATTTCCAGCAGGCGAGATGGGTCACAATCGGCAAGGGGATCGCTTCCTAAAGGGAGACTATTTCCCTTCTTGTGAACTGTCACGGTCGCAAAGCGCCGGGGGTCTATGAGAACGAGCCTCCCGTGGGGGAAGGAGACCACCAATCGGGTATGAGGCAGCAATCCATTACCGTTGTTCTGCCACAGAAGCCTCCCTGTCATGCGAAAGTGAAGCACAAGCGAAAGGTCCCCTTCTAACTCTATAGCTAAGGCCTTACCATGGCGATTGACCCCGCAGACCTGTTTACCCTCAATGCCCTCTATTGTTCCCAGCTTGGAATCAACAATGCGGGTCTTCGTGATCTTCGCACCCGCGATTACCTGTCGCAGTTGTCGGCAGAGGGTCTCTACTTCAGGAAGTTCCGGCATCATGCTCCTCCTGAAGACATACGGAACAGGTGCCGGTCATATAGAGCCGTGCTTCTTCCACCTTATGACCATCCAACCTACCTTCTCGTTCTAAAGAAACCTTTTCCACCTCTACGTCATATATGTTACCACAGTGACGACAGAGGAAGTGATGATGGGGCTCGGTCTTATAGTCGTAATGGGCCTTGGTGCGCTCGATGGTTATCTCCTGAATGAGCCCGTGTTGTTTAAAGAGGTCAAGGGTATTATAGACCGTGGCCCGAGACAGGGCAGGATACATCCCCCTGAGAGATTGGTAGATCTCTTCGGCCGTAGGATGTTGAGTATTGTCGTGGAGAAAGTCCAAGACCGCGGACCTTTGAATGGTCAACAGGATCCCCCTCTCCTTGAGCCTTGTTAACTTCTCTTCTAAGGTCATGCCTTTTCTCCTATCACGAAAGGATTTCTTTGTCAAGAATTAATCTAATCTTCAACTAATTACAATTTAATTGGTTGGGTCATTGCACACGGTGCCTTTGGAGTTGAAGAAAGATTAAGAAAGAGGGTTTGTTTCTTCCTCAAGGAAGGTTTTTCGTCTCGTCCTGGTACGGATGCGCCGCTTGCTGATCCAGGACCACTGACCGGGGTACTGTCTTATATAGGATTCCATGACGCGGGCAATCTGATCAGTAATAGTGAATATATCCCGCTCCTCATCGCCGCTGAGCGTAATCTTTAAGGGGGAGTCAATGATGACCTTATGTCTTCTCCCTCCCTGGCCAAGGATGAACATGGGGATGATGGGTGCCCCGGTCTTCAGGTGGTACACGGCCGGTCCCACGGGCAGGGCCATGGCGCGCCCGAGGAACTCCACCAACACCCCCCCCTGTTTTTGGTTTTCGTCGCAGATAAAGCCCAAGATCTCCCCCTTGCGCAGGACGCGCAGGATCTCTCTATGGAACCTGATGGGTGTATCGATGATGATGGAGCCGGTACCCACCTTCTCGGCCATTGATTTCCACACCTGTGCGAGGCGGGGATGGGTCTGGGCTCCCATGATCCACGTAAGGTGGAACCCGCTGGCGTATAACTTCGCCCCCAGGAGAGGGAAGGTGCTGAGGTGGGCGCTGACGGCAATGACCCCTTTGCCCAGGGCCAAGGCCTGCTTGAGGTTTTTACTTCCCTCAAGTTCTATCCATGGGTCGAACCGCTTGCGATACGTGTAGATGCAATAAAAGGTCTCCATGAAGCCCCTGATCATAGTTCTGAAGCTCTCTATGGCTATGCGCTGTTTCTCTTCCTCTGTCAAGGAATCATGAAAGGATAACGTGAGATTGTCCAGCATCTTCGTTTTATACTTCTTGGCAAATCGCCAGCCGATTTTTGCCCCTATGCCTTCCATGATCCTAAAGAGGGTCCACTTACCGGGGAGGAAACGGACTAATTGGACGAGGCCACTCAAGGCAGCGCTGACGAGCCAGTAGCGGATCTCCCACCACAGCCGTTTCCATCCTCGTTTTTCTTTTCTGATCTTCACGATAACCCCTCTAAGCCTCAGGGGAACCGGATGAATTGAGCACTTTTTTTCTCACCCACCATGCCCCGCAAGCAAAAACAACCCCTATCAAGCCCCCTACGATCACGTCAAGGGGAAAGTGCGCCCCCATATAGATGCGCGAAAGCCCCACCCCCACGGCCAAGGAGAGAAACAGAGGGGTCCAGCGAGGTAGAAGAAAAGAGAGGTAGGTCCCCGCGGTAAAGGCGGTCTGAGTGTCGCCGGAGGGGAAGGAGCGATACCACAGGTGCGTGCCCAAAACATGGACCTGTACCTTGCCTGCCTCGATGAGCGGAGCAAAATCGGTTAAGGGGCGGGGCCTGGGAATCATCTTTTTTAATGCGAAGATGCACAGCCCGGCCATCAGCATGGCGGCAAGAAACCAGGGGAGGTGCTGGCGTAGGTAGGCTGGCTTCTTTAAGGCAAAGAATATGACCACCAACGCGATGACGATCCCAGCGTTACCCAACCATGATATGATATAGGAGAAGAAGAAATCCAGGGGAGGAGTGAACCATTGGTTATTGATCCATAAAAAGACCTTTTTATCCAATGCCAACAGAAATTCCATTTCCCCCCCTGCTGGGTTGTGTGAGCGATCACCATAGCTATATAGAGGGCAAAAGTCAAGGGCGCCCACCTGTAATCCCAAAATGATAATGTCCTGTTTAACCAATTTAGAAATGTCCTCTTTTAGGCATGCTAGGATGCCCT
>Ga0307437_1000956_pt1 | contig 20468 bp, 19 predicted proteins | sample SalMarWE160390MG_FD_202146 | JGI IMG/M metagenome (GOLD analysis project Ga0307437, IMG submission 202146) | Salt marsh sediment microbial communities from the Plum Island Ecosystem LTER, Massachusetts, United States - WE1603-90 | ecosystem: Environmental > Aquatic > Marine > Intertidal zone >...
GACCCCATCAACTTCAGTTGATTTAGCCTGGACAGAAGCCAGTCCAGTGACTCATTATTCAATTACCTATGGAGAATCTTCAGGAGATTATAAATATGGAGTAGATAATACGGGCAACGTTACCAATTACAATGTGGGTGGTTTGAATTCAGGCGTGAACTATTGTTTCGCTGTTCGAGCGGTGAACGATTGTATGCCTAGCGATCTTTCCAATGAAATTTGCATGGGACGTCCTGTAGGTGGACAGGTTTTAGGAGCAACCACTTTAGCGGACACCGGTACTTTTTCTGACCAATTATTTCAAATTTTGTTTATAATCAGTAGTGTATGTCTTGGAATCGGTTTAAAACTTTTTCTTCCCGTCAAAAAACTGGCTTAATTCTCATCACCTTAGGTCTTTTTTCTCTTCTCCTTGCTTTCTCTTTTAAAGGTTATCAAGCCTTCCAGCAAAATATTCTTTCTTTTTCTCAAGCACCGGAGCCAATAAGCGTGGTGGAAGAAGGGGATTTGCCGGAAAAAGTTTTAATTTCAAAAATAAAGCTTGATTTATTGGTTTCACCAGTCAAGGTAGTCGATAATCAATGGATAATTTCGGAAAAAGGTGTTTCTTATCTCCTTGGTTCAGGCATTCCTGGTCGAGAAGGCAATGTGGTCATCTATGGTCATAATAAAAGCCATCTCTTTGGTCCAATTAGATGGTTGGAAATAGGGGAGGAAATTAAGCTGATTAGCCAACGGGGAGACGAGTATATATATAGTATAGTCGAGACTAAAATTGTTTCGCCTGAAACAGTTGAAGTTTTGGCTCCCACTAAAGATGCCATCCTCACTCTTTATACTTGCACCGGGTTTTTAGACCGAGAAAGATTTGTGGTTATTGCCAAATTGCAACAGGATTGAAAATAGTGTTATCATGAAAACACATGAACCTGCTCGAATGGGTAAGGCATTTTACTGTTCCTCACCCTTCTAACAATCATAAAGCCAAGATTCTTCACCCCTCAACCCTTTCGGTGATTGTGGCTGTTTTTCTGGTTTATCAATTTGCGATTAATTTTTATCTTTTGGTTCAACCTTCGATTCTTGGTTATGCTTCGAATATTACTCCGGAACAGGTAATTGAAATTACCAATCAGAAGAGGCTGGAAAACGGCCTTTCACCCCTAACTCTTAATGGCCAGCTTAGTGAAGCGGCCCAAAGAAAAGCGGGGGATATGTTTGCTTTTAATTACTGGGCTCACAATTCGCCTTCGGGCAGAAATCCCTGGTCTTTTTTTCAGGAGGTGGGCTATAAATACCTTTATGCGGGCGAGAATTTGGCCAGAGATTTTATGAATTCCGGCTCAGTGGTTGACGCTTGGATGAATTCGCCTACTCACCGTGATAATGTTCTTAATTCTCGTTATCAGGAAACCGGTTTGGCCGTAGTCAATGGCACTTTAGATGGGGTGGAAACAACCTTAGTGGTTCAATTATTTGGGACACCAACACCAACGACTGTCGCAAGCCAACCCGTAGTGACCAAATCAACCCCAACGCCAGCCCCGGAACTGGGCGAAGCCTCAACCATTGAAGAAAAGATTGTTTTAGCGCCAGTGGCGATTGCCCAAGCCAAAGAAGGAACAATCGCGGCGCCTCTAACTTCTCCCTTTGCCTTAACCAAAAACTTAGTGGTTTTGATTCTGGGAATTGTTTTAGGGGCCTTGATTTTGGATGTCATTTTGGTTTCCCAAAAGAGAATTATCCGCCTTTCCGGACGTAATTTGGCTCATTTGATTTTTATTACGATGCTTTTATTGGCCGCTATTTTAACTACTCAAGGAGCAATTTTATGAGCAAGGATTTAAAACACTATATGGCTTTGATTGCTTTTTTATCATTTGGTTTGGCTTTCTTTCTGATTTTCAACTACAACCGCCAGGTTCAAATAGGAATTACTTTGGTGATGGCCGCTGTTTATGTTGTTTGGGGAATTGTTCATCATCAGGTTAAAAAAGAATTTCATCTAAGAATTATTTTAGAGTATGTTTTAGTGGCTTTTGTGGCCAGTGTGGTAATGATTTTTCTTCTGATGAGGACTTGATATAGTTTCGCCCAAAAAGAAGATGGACTCCTTCGGTCAATCATCCTTCTTTTTCCGGAACAGGCCCAAGAATTTGGTGAGGCAGTGGGCGAAGTGGCGGCTAAATTGGGCTAAATCAAGGGTTTGGCGATAAACCAATTTTATGGTAAAATTAGCCCCGTATGAGGGCAGGAAATTTTTTTATCAGTCCCAGTAAGGGCAAGATGGCTATCGATGAGGTGGTTGATGATTTAGTGGCTTTTATGGGTGAAGAGCCGGATTTTTCTTATCGTTTGGTGATTGGTACCGACTCTAAGAGTAATAAATTGAACGGAAAGCAAAAAGTTGGTTTTGTGACCGCGGTGGTCATTCACCGAAAAGGTAAAGGAGGGCGCTATTTCTGGCAGAAGAAGAAGGTTGGTAATTTAAAAAGCTTGAGAGATAAAATTTATACCGAGACTTTACTTTCGATTCATTTAGCGGAAAAAATTGTTCCCCAAATTACCCAAAGGTTAAATGGGGAAAGATATAAATTGGAAATTCATATTGATGTTGGTGATGTTGGTCCCACTCGAGAAATGATTAAAGAGGTGGTGGGTATGGTTAATGGTAATGGTTTTGTTGCTAAGACTAAACCTGAGGCTTATGGAGCCTTTGTGGTAGCCGATAAATACACATAAATAATTAATCTGAGAGGGGGTGAGAAGTTTGAAGAAAATTTGGATTGTTATTGGAGCAATCATCATTTTTTTAGCTTTAAGTTTAATTGCTTTTTACAACAATTTAATTACCCAAACTCAGGCAGTTGATAATCAGTGGGCTCAGGTAGAAACTCAATATCAACGTCGCTTTGATTTAATTCCTAATTTAGTCAAATCAGTCGAAGGCATCATGACCCAAGAACAAGCAGTTTTTGGTGAGATTGCTGAAGCCAGAACTAGATATTCCGGAGCGGCGTCAGTTGATGAAAAAGCAGGAGCGGCAACGCAATTAGAATCTGCTTTAGGGCGTTTGTTAGTGATTATGGAGAATTATCCTGAATTAAAATCAGCCGAAAATGTTTCTCAATTAATGGATGAGTTGGCGGGAACGGAAAACCGGGTGGCGGTGGAAAGACGGCGTTATAATGATTTAGTTCGAGATTACAATACGACCATCAAGAAGTTTCCTGCTAATTTAATTGCCGGAACATTTGGTTTTAATGAGCGGTTCTTTTTTGAAGCCGCCGAAGGGGCTGAACAAGCACCTGAGGTTGAAATTAACCCAACTAAGCCTGAGTGATGAAAATTTTTAAGTTTTTACTTCTGTTTCTACTGGGATTTTTCCTAGTTGCTTTGCCTGTTTGGGCTCAAGATTTTCCTGAGCCGGTTGGCTATGTTAATGACTTCGCTCAAATTTTATCTCCCTCTTATCGTCAATCTTTAGAACAAGAATTAGTTGATTTTGATAATGAAACTACCACAGAAATTGCGGTGGCAACCATTGATTCTTTGGAAGATAACTCTCTTGAAGATTATGCCGTTCGTTTATTTGAAGATTGGAAAATTGGCAAAAAAGAGAAGGACAACGGACTTCTAATCTTGATTATCGTGGAGGAACGCCAAATTAAGATTGAGGTTGGTTATGGTTTGGAACCATTGATTACTGATGGTCGGGCCGGAAAAATCATTCGGGAGCAGATGAGACCAGCTTTCAGAGAAGATAATTATGATCAGGGAGTTGAAGTTGCGGTTGGGCAAATCAAAGATTATATTCGTTCAGGAGAGCCTCCGACGGGAGCAGAGGCGGCTCAGGAAAAAACAACCTCGGCTTTACCTCTGATTATCTTTGCTGGAATTATTCTGATTTATATTTCTTCTTTCTTAGCTCGAAGTAAGCGTTTTTGGCCGGGAGGAGTAATTGGCGGTCTTTTCGGAGCGATTTTTGGAATTATTATTGGCGGTATTCTTACTGTTATTCTTTCTGCATTTGGCTTGGGGTTAATTGGTTTAATTCTTGATTTTATTCTTTCTAAAAACTACAAGAAACTGAAGAAAAAAAAGAAAAAGACGGGATTTTTCTCCAGCTGGGGTGGTTTCTCGGGAGGAGGCGGTGGTGGGGGTGGAGGTTTTGGCGGTTTTGGCGGCGGTTCATCTGGTGGGGGCGGAGCGAGTGGGGGTTGGTAAAATAATAATATGAGAAAAAACAAGATTAAACCAATTGCTCCAGAAAAAATAAAAATTAAAGGCGTTAAAGCTTTAAAAAGAAATATTTTTTATGATCCAAGGGGGTTTTTAATTGAGACTTTTGCTTCTTTTAAGGAAAAAGGAAAAAGCGTTTACAGCTATAATTCAGTTACCCGGCCAGGTCAAGCAAGAGACAAAGATCAATATCATTTTCATAAACACCAAAAAGATCGTTTTACCATTATCCAGGGAATAATGTGGATTTTACTTTTGGACATGAGAAAAAGGTCATCTACTTATGGGATGCTTCAAGTAGTTGAAGCAAAAGGAGCAGATTTAAAAATAAAAACTAAAAAAACTGCTCCGGTTTATACGATCACCATTCCTGAAGGTGTTTATCATGGCATTATGGCGCCTGGACCAGGAGAAGCAGAATTAGTTAATCATCCGACCAAAAAATATGACCCTAATGATGAAGGAAGAATTTCTTTTAAAGAAATTAAAGTTGATTCTTTAGGGAAAAAGCATTTTGATTGGGATTTAGTTAAACGAAAATGAAAAAAGTTTTAGGGACCGGCTTATCAGGGCTTGTTGGCACAAAGATAGTCGAGCTTCTAAAAAAGAATTTTGAATTTCAAAACCTAGATTTAACTACAGGGATTGATATTACTAAAAAAAAGCAATTAGAAAAAGAAATTTCTTCCAGCCAAACTGATACCCTAGTTCATTTGGCTGCTTTTACTGATGTTAATCAGGCTTGGGAACAGCGAAACAATAAAAAAGGGATTTGTTATCAAGTTAATGTTATTGGCACGCGTCATCTTACTGAATTATGCCAGCAGTACAATAAATATTTGATTTATTTTTCAACGGATTTTGTTTTTGATGGTAAAAGAAAGACGCCTTACAAAGAAATAGACAAACCTCATCCAATTGAATGGTATGGGCAGACAAAATACTGGGCTGAAGAAGAAATCAAAAAAGCCATAGATAATTTCTGCATTTTAAGAATTGCTTTTCCTTATCGGGCAAAATTTCAACCGAAAGTTGATCTTATAAGGAAGATGATTAAAAGTTTTGAACAAAAAAATCTTTATCCCATGTTCACTGATCAAATCACCACTCCGACCTTTATTGATGATATTGTTTATGGATTAGAAAAAGTTATTGAAGTTAAGCCAAAAGGAATTTTTCATTTAGTGGCCTCAAGTTTTCAATCGCCTTATGATTTGGCTATAGAGATAGCAGATGTTTTTGGTTTTGATAAAAAACTAGTAAAAAAAGGTTCTTTAGCCGAATATCAAAAAAAACAATCCAGTTCATCTCGACTTTGGCATCAATATTTAGGTCTTTCTAATAAGAAAATTAAACAAGAATTGGGGATTGAGATGAGTACTTTAAGAAAAGGATTAGAGAAAATGAAAGCTCAATTAGTTGATTAAAGTAAGTCAGGTCTTCTTTTTTTAGTTTTTTCTTTGGCTTTTTTCTTTTGCCATCCGGCGATTTTTTTGTGGTTTCCAGAAAGGAGAATTTCTGGTACTTGCTGGCCTTTAAAATTGGCTGGGCGGGTGTATTGAGGGTATTCAAGTAAATTATTTGAAAAAGACTCATCTTGAACAGCCTCTTTTTTTTCTAAAACCTTAGGAATTAACCTGACGATTGTGTCAACCACCACCATTGCGGGCAATTCACCACCAGTCAAAATATAATCGCCAATGGAAATTTCTTCATCAACCAAATGTTCTCTAATTCTTTCGTCCACCCCTTCGTAATGACCGCAGATAAAGACTAAGTGTTTTTCTTTTGAAAGTTTTTGGGCTAAGGGTTGACTGAAAATCTTCCCCTGAGGCGTCAAAAGAATCACTTTGGTTTCTTTCCGGCGCAATTCTTTTAAAGCCTGGTCAATCGGTTCAACCATTAGAATCATGCCGACCCCGCCGCCAAAAGGACGGTTGTCGACGGTTTTATGTTTGTCTTTGGCCCACGCCCTCAAATTATGGATTTTTATCTCTACCAACTTTTTTTCTTGGGCTCGTTTAATCATACTTTCGTCAAACGGACCTTTAAACATTTCTGGAAAAAGAGTGAGGATATCAATTTTCATCATTGGGTTGTATTTCGGTTAGAAACAAACTTTTTGAGCCCAAAGGGCGAAAATATCAAAGTTGTTTAAACTTAATAGTTTATTTTACCAGGATTTTCTGTTAGAGTAAAAGATATGAAGGTTGTTAACATTATTGCTACTTACAACGAAAAAGAGAATATCGGTTTGATGCTGGAAGCCCTTCTTAAGATTGCCAAGGAGAATCCCAAATATCAATTTACTACCCTTGTCGTTGACGCTTCTACCGATGGGACTGATGAGGTGGTTAAGAAATATATAAAGGAGGATAAAAATATTCATCTTCTTACCGGACCGAAGAGAGGATTGGGACATGATCTAATTCGGGGCTATAAATACGCCATGAAAGAATTGAAGGCCGATGTCGTTATTCCCAATGATGCTGATTTCCAATGGGACCCCAAATACATTCCAGAAATACTTAAGAAAATAGATGAAGGATACGACGTCGTCGTCGCTTCAAGGCATATTAAAGGCGGGGGCGAAGCAGAGGAGTGGGGACTGTTTCGCAAGCTGAATCACTGGCTGGCCAATGACTTTTTTGCCGGTATAGTCGCCGGAGTCAAAGAAGTCAAAGACCACACTGGCTGTTTTAAAGCAATTAAAGTTAAAGGTCACCTAGACCAAGTCAAGCTTGACAAACTTAATGTTAAAGGCTTTGTTATTCAAAATGAGATTTTGTATCACCTTTCAAAAACCGGAGCTAAGTTTGCTGAAGTGCCGGTCAAATTCCAAGAAAGAAAAAGGGGCGTTTCCAAGGTCGGCTTTAACTTTCAATACCTAAAGGACATTATTGAATGGATAAAATCCTGTGTTTTAATTCGCCTTGACCGTTCCCAGCAGTTTTTCAAATTTGCCATCGTCGGTTTTATTGGCTTTTTGGTTAATGCCATTGGTTTAGAAGTTTTTTATCGGGCAGGGATGTCGCCGGGACCGGCGACCGCCTTGTCAACCGAGCTTGCCATCATTAGTAATTTCATCCTTAATAACATTTGGACTTTTACTGAGAAAAAAATTGTTTCTTGGAAGCGGATTCCCCGTAAATTTGTTGAATTCAATTTTACTTCTTTAGGGGCTTTAATTATTCAAACGATTACGGTTTGGGTGGGTACGGCTATTCTTGGTGACCAATGGCGCCTAATCTTGTTAGTTTTCTCTATCGGTTTTCTGGTTCTTCCTTACAACTTCTTTATGTACACCACTTTCATTTGGAAAACAAGAAAATCCAAACTCTTCGGCTGGCTTCAGAAAAGGGTAGGTTAACCTCTTTTTCCCCTTGTTTATGCTATACTTTTAAGTACGATGGAGGCTAAGGAACTCTCGGTTTTCTTTCCTACTTACAACGAAGAAGCCAATATTAAAGAAACGGTGTCCAAGGCGGTGGCGGTTCTCGACAAAGTGGCCAAAAAGTGGGAAATTATTGTTATTGATGACGGCTCGACTGATAAAACCGGTGAAATCGTTGAAGAATTGATTAAAAAAGACTCTCGCCTCCGGATGATTACCCATACTCCTAATCGCGGTTATGGTGCCGCCCTTAAAAGCGGTCTTTACCAGGCCAAGTATAGTTTCATTGCCTTTACTGATGCTGACGGACAATTTGATTTTTCTGAGATTACCAAGTTTCTTGATGCCCAAAAGAAAACAGAGGCTGATTTAGTTGTTGGTTATTACCTGAAACGTCAAGTTCCTTTTTATCGGATTCTTGGCTCTAAATTACTTTGGCAGCCGGCGGTCGATCTTCTTTTTGGTTTAAAGGTGAGAGATATTGATTGCGGTTTTAAATTAATTAAGAAAGAAGTGATTGATAAAATTCCTCGATTGGAAGCGGAACGAGGACCATTTATTTCCAGTGAGCTTTTAATCAAAGCCAAAAAAGCCGGTTTTAAGATTACTGAGGTGGGTATTCATCATTATCCCAGAGAAGCGGGGAAAGCGACCGGTGCCAGTTTGAAAGTCATTTTCAGTGGCTTTTTTGATTTATTTAGACTGAGGAGAAAATTGAGGACAATTTAAATGTTGACTGAGTCGTTTCAGAAAAGAAAAAAAGACTTGGTTTCTTGGATTAATAAAAACAAGATAGAGTTCTTGATTTTATTGGTGATTTTGCTAGCGGCGGCTTTCTTACGTCTCTACCGGATTGCTGATTATATGACTTTTTTAGGCGATGAGGGACGGGATGTTTTGGTGGTTAAGAGAATGGTTGTTGACCATAAATGGACTTTGCTTGGGCCAACAGCCAGTGTCGGCGGTTTTTTCTTGGGACCTATCTATTATTATTTTATGATGCCCTTTTTGTGGCTTTTTCGCCTTGACCCGGTCGGACCAGCAGTGATGGTGGCTCTTTTTGGCATCGCCACTGTTTTCTTGGTTTACAAAACGGGGAGAGATTTCTTTGATGCTAAAGCAGGTTTAATCGCGGCCGGACTTTATGCTCTTTCACCCCTGGTGATTGCTTATTCCCGTGCTTCCTGGAACCCTAATTTGATGCCCTTTTTCTGTCTTTTAACTATTTACACCCTCTGGTTGGCAGTGGCTAAAAACAAGTTGGGTCTTTTATTTCTGGTTGGTTTTTTTCTTGGGATTGGTTTCCAACTTCATTATTTAGCCACATTTTTGGTCCCCATTATCATTGTTTATCTTCTTTTTTTTACTCGAAACTTGAAGAGTTTCAAGGGTTATCTTCTTGGCATAGGGGGATTTTTACTTGGTTGGCTGCCTTTCCTTTTATTTGAGTTGCGCCATAGTTTTCCCAACTTCCGGACTTTTTATCAATTTATCTTTTTTGGCGAAGAAACAGGCTTCGTTTCTGCCAAGTTTTGGCCAACCGTGACTGATGTTATTTTTCGGCTGTTTAGCCGACTGGTAACCAACAACCAAATATTATTAGCTCAGTTATTGCTTTTGATTTCTCTTTCTACCCTTGCTTTCTTTTTAATTAAATGGCGGAAGAAAAAAGAATTTAAAACTCTTTCTCTTCTTGGACTTTGGTTGATTTTGGGGGTGGGACTTTTTGGTTTTTATCAAAAAGGAATTTATGATTACTATTTTGGCTTTATGTTTTCTTTGCCCTTTTTATTGGTTGGCTTTACTTTTTCTTCTTTTTCTAAATCTTTTCTTGGCAAAGTAGTTATTGGCATGTTCTTGCTGATTTTGGTGGTCGTTAACCTGCAAGGTATTCCTTTTCGCCACTCTCCCAATCGTTTGTTAAACCAGACAAAGCAAGTCGCCAGGATTGTTTTAAGAGAAGCTCAAAACGAGCCTTTTAATTTTGCCCTGATTACCGCCCAAAACTCTGATCATGCCTATCGTTACTTTTTGGAAATCTGGGGAAATTCGCCCATCACCATTGAAAATCCCCAAATTGACCCCGAAAGAAAAACAGTCACTGACCAGCTTTTGGTGGTTTGTGAAGTAGCTGATTGCAAGCCCTTAGGACATCCTCTTTGGGAAATCGCGGGTTTTGGCCGGGGAGAAATTGTCGGCACCTGGTCTGTCCCTGGCGGAATTACGATCGTAAAATTAGCTCACTATCTTGGAGAATGAAAAAAAGACCATTTTTATCAGTAATTATTCCTTGTTATAACGAAGAAACAAACCTGAGAAGAGGAGTTCTTGAGGAGGTGGAAAAATATTTGCGAGGTCAAGGTTATTCTTCTGAAGTAATTATTTCTGATGATGGCTCCACTGACAAGAGTATAAAAATAATAGAGAAATTTGTTAAACAGCACCCCGGTTTTAAGCTTCTTAAAAACCAACATGCCGGCAAGCCTTTTGCCATTAAGTCAGGTTTGATAAAAGCTAAGGGGGAAATTGTTCTTTTTACGGATATGGATCAATCAGCGCCAATCGCTGAGTTGGAAAAGTTGCTTCCTTGGTCTGAAAAGGGATTTGATCTGGTTATTGGTTCGCGGGGAAAAGAAAGAAAACATTTTCCCTGGTATCGCAAGCTTATCTCTTTCGGATTTCGTCTTTTTAGAAGAACACTTCTGCTTCGTAGTATTATCGACACTCAATGTGGTTTTAAGGCTATTAATCAAAAAGCAGGCATGGCGATATTCAAGAAAATGCAAATGTTTAAGGAGGAGAAAAAAACATCTGGCTGGCGAGTTGGGGCTTGGGATGTAGAAATGCTTTTTGTGGCCGGAAAATTGGGTTATAAAATCAAAGAGGTTAAGGTAAGCTGGGAGGATAGAGATGTGACTCAGGGTAAACAGAGGAATTTTATTAAAGAATCCAAAGAGATGCTTCAAGAAATTTTTAGAGTCAGGTTAAACGAGATTTTAGGTCGTTACTAGGTGAAGAAATCAAAGAAAATTACTCTTCTTTTTTCGGGTTGGCTTTTGGGTATTGTAGGTTTGTTTTTTTACTCTTTTACCCAGATTGATTTAGGTTTAACCCTGACCCGGATTTCTTTTTGGCAAATTATCCAAAGAGACTTTCAATTAATTGGCTATTTTAATCGACCCCTCTCAACAGTTTTTTATTTGGGGATTTTATTGGTTCTTTTTGGCTTTTATCTATTGATTCTAAGAAGTGTTCAAAAAGGATGGTTAACTTCAAAACAGGTTTGGCAATTAATTCTGGTAACAGCCTTCATTCTTTGGCTTTCTTATAATGCTTTCTCTTATGACCTTTTTAATTATATTTTTGATGCTAAAGTGGTTACTTATTATCAACAAAATCCCTATCAACATAAAGCTTTGGATTTTCCTGGTGACCCGATGCTAGGTTTTATGCACTGGACTCATCGTCTTTATCCTTACGGTCCTTTATGGCTGGTATTCACGGTACCGCTCTCATTTTTAGGCTTGCAGAAACTAGTTCCGACGATGATTTTGTTTAAAGGCTTGGCTGTTTTAGGTTATTTGGGAAGTTGTTGGTCAATTGACAAAATTTTAGCTAAAACAAAACCCAAATCAAGATTGATTGGTTTAAGTGTTTTTGCCTTTAGTCCTTTGGTAGTAATTGAAAGTTTAGTTTCGGCTCATAACGATATTTTAATGATGGCTTTGGTTCTGTTCGGCTTCTGGTTTTTATTGTCAAGAAAGTCTTTGTTTGGCTGGTTAATGCTAGCTTTGTCGGCTGGAGTAAAATTTGCCACTCTTTTACTGGCGCCTGTTTTTTTATTGATTAATTTTTGGCAAAAACAAAAAAGAGAAATTAATTGGGAAAAGCTCTGGCTTTTTTCTTTCTTTTTAATGGTGGCGGCTATCCTGGCGGCCATTAAAAGAGACGAGCTTAAACCTTGGTATCTTTTGTATCCCCTGCCTTTTCTGGCTTTAATGCCTGAAAAGAAATGGCTTTTTTGGCCAATGACCGGTTTATCTCTGGGGGCCTTGCTTCATTACGCTCCTTTTTTGTATCAAGGTAACTGGAACCCGCCTGTGCCTGAGATTAAGTTCAAACTGACCTTGGTTTTTTTAGCCGCCGGAATAATGGTTTATCTTCTGACTTTGGTCAAAAAGAAATTTACCACCGACTAAAATTACAAGAGAATGCTGGCGATATGGTAGAATAGTTTGGTAGAGATGAAAGTCATTACCAAGTTCAAAAAGGAAATTATCATCGCTCTTCTTTTAACCGGCTTTTATTTTTTGTCCCGCCTTATTCGTTTGACTTTAATCCCTATTTTTACTGATGAAGCGATTTATATTCGCTGGTCAGAAATTGCCCGCTATGATGCTGCTTGGCGCTATATTTCTCTTTCTGATGGCAAGCAGCCCCTTTTTGTTTGGCTGACGATGATTATTTTCCCCTTTTTCAATGATCCTTTATTTGCCGGGAGGCTGGTTTCGGTGCTTGCCGGCTTTGGCACGGCCATTGGTCTTTTTCTTTTAAGCTACGAACTGTTTAAAAAGAAAGAGATTGGTTTTTTGGCAGTGGGTTTGTATTTACTTTACCCTTTTGCTATGGTTTATGACCGGATGGCTTTGATGGATGGTATGGTAGGGATGTTTGCGGTTTGGGCTTTGTATTTTCAGGTTTTATTAATCAGAAGGCTTCGTTTGGACGTGGCTTTACTTTTGGGAATGATTCTTGGCGGAGGAATTTTAACCAAAAGCACCGGTTTAATTAGTATTTATCTTTTACCTTTTTCTTTACTCCTTTTTCCCTGGCAAGACAAGAAGAGAAAGAGAAAACTGCTTTTGTGGATAGGACTAGCCTTGATTGCGGTGATTGAGTCCCAAATGATGTATCTGGTTTTACGTCTTTCACCGCTTTTTAGTATGATTGCGACAAAAAATAGTGTTTTTGTTTATTCCATTAAGGAATATTTATCCCATCCCTTTCGATTTTTATGGGGAAACTTATTAGGTTTATGGGATTGGTTTATTGGCTATTTCAGCTGGCCTGTCTTTGGCTTGCTGGCTTTTTCAGTCATCACCTTTTGGCGTTTTTTCAAAGAAAAAGCCTTGCTTTTAGTTTGGTTTAGCCTTCCTTTTGTAGCCATCGCCTTGTTTGGTCGGGTTTTATACCCTCGTTTCATTTTCTTTATGACTCTTTCTTTATTGCCTTTGGTGGCTTTAACTTTAGATAAACTTTTTGGTTTATTAAAAAAACCATGGTTACTGGTAGTGGTTTCTTTATTGTTGGCTTGCTTTTGGCTTCGAAGCGATTGGCAGCTCTTAACCACTCCTTATACCGCTGACATTCCCAATGCTGACAAAGGCCAGTATTTTAATGACTGGCCTGCAGGCGGAGGCGTTAATGAGGTGGTTGCTTTCTTAAATAAAGAATCAAAAAAAAGAAAAGTCTATGTGGCCACTGAGGGAACATTTGGTCCTTTACCTTATGCTCTGGAAGTTTATCTTTATAAAAATCACCAGGTAGAAATCCGCGGTTTTTGGCCTTTGAAAGAAGAAATTCCCAGGGAGGTAACCGAAAGCGCCAGAATCAAACCCACCTATTTTGTTTTAAATCAAACTCAAGAAATTCCTTTAAATTGGCCCTTGAAGTTGATTGCTAAGTATAGAAAAGGGGTAGGCGATGTTTACCTTAGCCTCACTCAAGTAATCAGTGCCAATGAAGACTAGAAAATTATTGCTTGTCTTAGGCCTTTTTTTAGGAGTAATTTTTTTATTTTTTTACCCAGTTTTTCTTCGTGGCAATTTGCCTTTTCCCGGAGACTTATTAGTCGGTCACTATGCTCCTTGGAATTCTTCTTCTTTTTTAGGCTACACTCCGGGAGGTGTGCCCCATAAAGCTCAAGGGATTGATGTGGTCCGCACGCTTTTTCCCTGGAAGCATTTCTCGATAGGGATGGTTAAAAAAGGCGAACTGCCCCTTTGGAACCCTTATAATTTTTCCGGCAACCCCCATCTGGCTAATTTTCAAACCGGTATTTTTTATCCTTTTAATTTGCTTTTTTTCTTACTTCCTTTTAATCTTGCTTGGACTATATTTATTATTCTCCAACCCCTTTTGGCTGGCTGTTTTACTTACTTGTTTTTAAGGGAAATTAAGGTTAGTCGCTGGGGGTCTCTTTTTGCGAGTCTTGCCTTTGCCTATTCTTTGTACTTTACCGCTTGGTTGGAATGGGGAAATATTGATCATGCCATTTTGTGGCTTCCTTTAACTCTTTTTCTGATTGAGAAAATAATTAAAAAATTGGAGATGAAATGGATTTTGCTTTTTATTTTTTCTCTGGCGAGTTCCATTTTGGCTGGTTATATTCAGGCAACGATTTATCTTTTTATTGTCGTCTTTGCCTATCTTTTCTTTCGGATCTTTTCGGACAACAAACAAAAAGATAAATTTTCCAAAATAGTGGCTGTCTTAGCTGGGGGAGTAATTGCCCTTTTGCTTTGTTTAATTCAATTTTTGCCGACCTGGGAAATTTTCCTTCAGTCTGCCCGTGGGATTTACTCGTCTGAGAAAATTTCTGAGTTGTTAATGCCTTGGTTTTATCCGTTAACTGCTTTTGTGCCGGATTTTTTTGGCAACCCGGCTAGCCGTAATTACTGGCTGCCAGGAACTTATATTGAAAGAGTAGTTTATATAGGTGTTCTGCCTTTGTTTTTTGCTCTTTTGGCAATTTTTTATCAACGAAAGGAGAAAATCATTGCTTTTTTTACTGGCTTGGCAACTATTATTCTTGTGCTAACTCTAAATCTTCCCCCGGCCCGCTTTTTTTACGCCATGAAAATTCCCGTTCTTGGTACGACCGTGCCTACTCGGATTTTGTATCTTTTTGCTTTTTCGATGGCGATTCTTGCTGGTTTCGGGGTTGATATTTGGCTAAAGACAAAACAAAAAAAGTCCTTGTTAATCCCAATTATTCTCTTCGGTGGTGTTTATTTTTTTCTTTGGCTTTTTACTTTTTTAACTCCGACCATTTTTTGTTCTGATCATTTGTGGTTTGCCAATCGGGTAGTGAGCCAGAGAAATTTATTATTACCCACGGTTTTCTTTTTAGTTGGTGTTTTTCTTTTGGTAGTTTCCTTTTGGTTGCCAAAAAAATTGCTTTTCTGGGGAATTTTTGCGATTACCATCTTTGACCTCTTTTTCTACTTTCATAAAATCACTCCTTTTTCACCGCCTGAATTTGTTTATCCTCAAACAGCCGTCATGGATTATTTAAAAAAAGAAGGGGGAGTAGATCGCTTTTGGGGTTATGGGACAGGCTATATTGATAGTAATTTTTCTACTTTGACGCAAACATATTCGATTGATGGTTATGACCCTTTATTTATTAGCCGTTATGGCGAGCTTGTTTCAGTTTCGGATAATGGTAAGATAGAAGACCCGATTCCTCGATCGGATGTTGTTTTGACCAAAGGATACGGTCCAGAGGCGTTACGGGAAAATCCCTACCGCCAGCAAGTTCTCAATCTTTTGGGAGTGAAATATGTCCTTCAAAAAAATGAAGGGCTTGGCGAAGAGTGGCAGCCTGACTATACTACCTTTCCAAAGGAAATTTATCAGTTAATTTGGCAGGAAGGTTGTTGGCAAATTTATGAAAATAAAACCGCTCTCCCTCGGATTTTTTTAACAGGGGATTATCAGATGGAGAAAGATGGTCAAAAGATTGTTGATTTAATTTTTGATTCGGAGTTTAAACTGGACAAGAAAATAATTTTAGAAGAGGAATTACCCTCTGATTTTATTTTAGACGGCCAATCAACAGGAGAAGTGGAGATATTAGATTACCAGCCCAACGAGATTAAGGTGAAAACAATTTCCGATGCTAATCAACTTTTATTTCTCTCAGATAATTTTTATCCTGACTGGCGAGTGTACTTGGACAATAAACAAGGGAAAATATATCGGGCCAATTATTCTTTCCGGGCAGTGCCGATTCCCAAAGGGGAACACGAAGTTGTTTTTTCCTATAAACCCGAATCATTCAGATGGGGAGTGGCCATTTCCGGACTGAGCTTTGCTAGTCTTTTATCTTTGGGCTTTTTTTGGTATCTTAGGAGGCGTAAGTGAAAAAAAGACTTTTTTTCTTGCTTATTATTATTGGCTTGACTTTGCCTGCAGTTTGGTCTCTTCTTCAACCTGGATATTTTCCTTCTCATGACGGCGAGTGGATGGTAATCAGGTTCACTGATTTTCACCGGAGTTTTGTTTCCGGTCAGATTCCCGTGCGTTGGGCAGCGCGCCTCAATCACGGTTATGGCTATCTCGTTCTTAACTTTCTTTATCCTCTGTTTATGTACATCGGCGAGTTTTTTTATTTCTTTACTGGCAGTTTTGTTTCTTCAATAAAATTGGTTTTTATTATCAGTTTTTTTCTCTCGGGTATTTTGATGTACTTATGGGCAAGGGAGAAATGGGGGGACTGGGGCGGTTTAGTCAGTGCCTTGTTTTATATTTATACGCCTTATCGTTTTCTGGATGTTTATGTGAGAGGTTCAGTGGGTGAGGCACTGGCTTTTGTTTTTCCTCCTTTGATTTTTTGGATGACGGATAAATTAAGTAAGAAAAAAGATAAGATTTATGTCATCATTGGCGGCTTAGCCTTTGCGGGTTTGATAACGGCTCATAACACGATGGCCATGTTGTTCACCGCAATTTGGGGAGGTTATTTAATTTTTCATTGGTGGTTTTCTCAGAGAAAAAAGATCCCTTGGCCACAGTTAAGCATTTTGCTTTTAGGTCTTGGTCTGGCCTGTTTTTTCTGGTTTCCCGCTCTTTACGAAAAACAGTTTGTTTATTTACAAGGGGAAATTGTCAGCGATTTTTTTACTCATTTTCCGAGCTTGCCTCAACTTCTGATTCCCAGTTGGGGCTATGGTTATTCTTTACCCCATTCCTACCAGGATGAGATTTCTTTTCAAATTGGTCTGGCTAATTTAGTTGTTTTGTTGGTGATGTTTTTTGTTTTCATGCCACGTCTTTTTTCCTCGCAGAAACTTAAAAAAATCAAAAAGAACTGGAATATTTATTATTTCCTTTTCGTGTTTTTAATCTCTTTTTTCTTGATGCTCGAGGTTTCTACTAAGGTTTGGCATTTCCTTCCTTTATATAATTTGATTCAATTTCCCTGGCGATTGCTTAGCTTAACTACTTTTGCCAGTGCCTTTTTAGCAGGCGCCCTGATTCAATTACTTAAAGGACATTCCCAGATATTGCTGATGATTGTTTTAATAGTTTTTATTATTGGCTTGAATTATCAGTATGCCAGACCCGGAGTTTTCTCATATCAAGACGAGTCTTTTTATACTACTAACGATGGGACGACCACGGTGGCCAATGAATATTTGCCGGTTTGGGTTAAAGAACCGCCCTTGAATCGGCCAGAAAATAAAGTGGAAATCATTTCCGGGAAGGGGGAAATTAAAGACTTAATCTATAACTCTAAAAAAATTAGTTTTTTACTTGAAGCCGGAGAGGAAGCCGAGGTTCAGATTAACACTATTTATTATCCGGGTTGGCAACTGAAAGTAGATAACCAAAAAACGCCTCTAACTTTTGAAAATGAAAAAGGAGTGATGAGGTTTAAAGTCACCCCTGGCGAGTATCAAGTAGTAGTTAGTTTTGGCGAAACACCGGTTCGACTTTTGGCTGATTTTGTTTCTCTGGCAAGTATAATGGTAATTGGCGGCTTGTTGGTTAAACGAAGGAAAGATAGATGAAAAAATATTGGGGATTATTGCTGGTTTTGCTTCTATCTTTTGGGGCGATTGTGCCTCTTCTTCAATCTGGGTTTTTCCCCATTCATGATGCCCCTCAAGTAGTCAGGGTCCAGCAGATGGCCCAAGCATTAGGCGAGGGTCAGTTCCCGGTTCGTTGGGTGGGTGATCTAGGCTATGGTTTTGGCTACCCGATTTTTAATTTTTATGCCCCCCTGGCCTATTATGTAGGGGCTTTCTTTAGTCTGATTGGCTTTGACGCTTTACTGGCAACGAAGCTGATGTTTATTATCGGCATTCTTTTATCAGGGGTTTTGATGTATCTTTTGGCTCGGGAATTCTGGGGAGAAGTCGGCGGAGTGATTTCAGGACTTTTTTATCTTTATGCGCCTTATCACGCCGTTAATATTTATGTTCGTGGCGCTGTCGGAGAGTTTTGGGCAATGGCTTTCCTGCCTTTGGTTTTTTTGGGAATTTATAAGCTGAGTCAAGAAAAAAAGCGGCTTTGGGTAATTATTAGCGGAATTGGTTATGCCTTGGTTATTTTCTCTCATAATCTTACGGCGATGATGCTGACACCTCTGATACTATTAATAGTCGTGGTTTTAATTATCCTTTCGAAAAACAAGAAACGGGATTCTAAGCACTTCTTATCATTTATGGCTCTTGCCTTAGGTCTAACGGCTTTTTATTGGTTGCCGGCGATTACGGAAATGAGATTAACTAAAGTTTTTGGTCAAATCGGTGGAGGAGCTGATTGGCGCGACCATTTTATTTTTCTGGATCAACTTTGGGCCAGCCCTTGGGGGTTCGCCGGTTCAAGTCCAGGAAGACTGGATGGGATGAGTTTTATGATTGGAAAACTTCATCTTGTTTTAGTGGTTTTATCTTTATTGGCAATGGGTTGGTTTTTAAAGAAAAAAGAAAAGAAAAACGCTTACGCGATTTTAGCGGCTTTTGGTCTTTTTGTTTTGTCAATCTTTTTTACTCATCAAATGTCAACGCCGATTTGGCAAGCAATACCTTTAATGGCTTTTGTTCAATATCCCTGGCGATTCTTAGTTTTTACTGTTTTTGCGGCTTCTTTTATGGCAGGGGCGGTCAGGTTATGGTTTAATTTATTGCCGCCGCTCCCGACGAAAGTCGGGAGTAGTGTCGCCACGAATGAAGAATCCCCCAGCATGGAGGCTGGGGGAGGATTCAATAAGAATCATAAAATTACTTATATAGGCGGGGGAGTGATTATTCTTATTCTCCTGTTTTTCAGTCTTAAATATTTTCAACCCCAAACCTATTTTGATGTTTCTGCCGCAGATTATATAAATGAGGAGAACATTAAATGGGAAACATCAAAAATCTCTGATGAGTATTTACCAAAGGACTTTCCTAGACCGCAAAACAAGAACGAAGTTGCTTGGGGAAAAGTGGCTGTTTTAATGGGGGAGGCGGAGATAAAAAACCTTAAATTGAAACCTCATCAGTATTCATTTGAATTAAAAGCAGGGGAGAAAGCGGAGATTTTAATCAATACCGCCTACTTTCCTGGCTGGAAAGTTTGGGTAGATGGAGAAGAAATAAAAGTTACTTTGGACAACGGTAAAATTAAATTCACTCCCCCGCCAGGGGAACACAAAGTTATTGTTCGCTTTGCTAATACACCGATAAGGGCGTTAGCCAACTTGATCTCTTTAGTCTCGTGGGTGGGAATATTAGGGTTTGTAGTGATAATAAAAAAATCTTAGAAATTTTCTTTGAAGAAGTTATAAGTGAGTTTGATTGCTTCTTTTTCTGCATTTGGAGTGTGAAACCCGTGAGGTGAGTCTTTAATTACTTTAAGCTTCTTGGGTCCTTTAATTAGTTTATGATATTTAATTGAATCTTCAAGAGGAACTTTTTCATCTTTGTCGCCATGGAGAATTAGGGTTGGGCAGGAAATTGTGTTTAGTATTTTATAGGGTTTGTATCTTGTCATTTGAATAATCAAATCTTTACTAAAGTCGAACTTTTCGGCTTTTATTTTTAAAGAGCGTTGATGAATGGAATCTTTAATTTTTCCTTTTATCCAGGGAACGATGAGTTTATTGATGCCACTTTTATAATCCAAAGCAGGATTCCATAAAACTAAAGATTTAACAATCTCAGGGTTGTCTTTGAGTAACATGACTCCAATTCCGCCACCCCAACTCGCTCCCAATAAACCGAATTCTTGATAACCTTGATTTTTCATAAATTTAAAAGCTTTAGCTAAATCTTGGACATCGGTGCTTATAGTTCTATTAGCAAATTTTCCAGTGCTTTCACCACAGCCCCTGAAGTCAAAGCGAAAAGTGGCAACACCAAGTTTAGTTAATTTATTAGCGGCGCGGATGAAAATACCCCCCTCGTCTTTATCGACCCGTAATCCGTGAGCCATAATGATTACCTTTTTAGTGGGCTTTGTAGGTAAATGAAGAACTCCTGCAAGCTTAAAACTATCGCTTTTAAAACTAACTTTTTTCATCGCTGACATTTTATCATGGTTTTACACTTGACAAGGTTTAGAGACTATGTTATCCTTGTACTCGGTAAAGGCAGGACGCCCGTTTTTCGGGACTCCTTAAAGCTTTTACCTTTTTTGTTTACTCCGAATAATCCTCCACGTGGTTTTTATTTCTTTCTCAATAAGTTTTTCTATAATCTGCTTATATTTTATTTCTTTTTTTGTATAGCTTTTTCTTACACCCCCAGCTATAAAATCGGGCAAGCTGACAATAGTATTTTGTTGACTATCAAGATGTTCAATAAATAATTCTTTATTCAATTTCTTTTGAAGTAGGTTGTTGAAGTCCTCTCTTTGTTTGATCCACGTAAAATGTCTGTCGATAATGATATGGTTAATTTTAGAGTATTTCTTGATAACAAATTTCAACAAAGTGCCCACTAAAAGAGAGTAATTCTTGGGATTATCAGCAATTTTTCTTCCTTCTTTATTTACAATCAATAAAAATATTCTTAGTTTCTTTTCTTTTATTGCCTCCAGAACTTTTAATCTTGTTCTT
>Ga0307437_1000957_pt1 | contig 20451 bp, 8 predicted proteins | sample SalMarWE160390MG_FD_202146 | JGI IMG/M metagenome (GOLD analysis project Ga0307437, IMG submission 202146) | Salt marsh sediment microbial communities from the Plum Island Ecosystem LTER, Massachusetts, United States - WE1603-90 | ecosystem: Environmental > Aquatic > Marine > Intertidal zone >...
TTTTTTTACAAAAAGAACAAAAAGTTGATCGGTGAAACTATAAGGAGATTAAAATGACAAATGAAAAAGATCTTGAAATCGTAGCTGCAGGTCATACCTGCCTTGATTTAATACCGGCTTTTACAATTGAGGGGACAGTTGATAAGATGACTGATGTCCTTGTGCCCGGTAAAATGATAAATATGGGTAAGTGTGTTGTCGTGGGCGGAGGCCCTGTTACCAACGCTGGCGTTTCTATAAGACGGCTTGGTGTTAAAACCGAACTCATCGGTAAAATTGGTGATGATGATTTCGGCAAACAGATTCTTCGGTGGTATGAAGAACATGAAGGTCATTTTAAAGGTATTAAAATGGTCGAGGGTGAATCCACATCGTATACAATTGCGATTTGTATACCAGGAATAGACCGATTTTATCTACATCATTGTGGTGCTAATGATACATTCGGTTATGATGATATGGATTTTGATATTGTAACTCGCTCGAAGCTTATGCTCTTCGGTTATCCGCCATGGATGAATAAACTTTACAGCAATACCGGTGCGGAATTGACAAAAATACTTGAAAAGACCAGAGAATTAGGAACCACAATCGCGTTGGATCTTTCTCTTCCCGACGTAGATGGCTATGGTGATAATATCGATTGGTTTGCTATTGTTGAAAATTGGATTCCTTTATCTGATATTATGGTACCGAGTGCCGAAGAAATTTTCTATTTCTTATACAAAGACAAATTTCTTGAAAAAAGGAGAAATCTAAAAGCTAAAGAGACAGTTCTTGACAATATGAGTGTCGAAGAAATTTCTAGGATAGGTAAAGATTTAATTGAAATGGGTACGGGAGTAGCGATGGTCAAGTGTGGAAACAGAGGGTTATATGTAAGAACCGCCAGTGCTGATCGGCTCCGTAAATTCGGGGCTGCAGGATGTTCCGACCTCGATAACTGGGCTAACCGTGAACTCTGGTTACCGGTATATGAAGAAGAAAAATTTGTAGGTGCTCTTGGTTCCGGTGATTCCGCAATTGCGGGATTCCTTTCTGCGTTTGTTTGGGGGCATAGTGTTGAGTCTTGTCTGCGTTACGCAAATGCAGCCGGAAGTATGAATGTTACCGTTCCTGATGGGCTTACGTGGAATAAAGGATTTGATGATTTGACAAGACGTATCGAGGCTGGCTGGAAAACAAAAGAGATGCAAATTAATGAGAATGGTTGGAAATTAAAAAATGGGTTCTGGGTTGGGCCGGATAATAGTGGTAAATGGGAATCATAAAAAAAGAGGAGATAAAAATGTCAAAAGAAAGAGATAAATTTGTAAGCAAGCAACTTTCAAAAATGACTTTAGAGGAAAAAGTAGGGCAGGTTCTAACATTCACCTGGCGAGGTACGGTGTTTACTCCGAGCGGTATCGAACAGGTTACGAGGTTGCACTGCGGCGGACTCTGTCTGGAACCTTATGCTGTGGAAACGTGTAAGAACCTTTACTGGGGTAATTCCCAGGTTGATAAGACTTTTAAAAAACCGAAAGATTATTTCAATATAGCCAGCACTTATTTCGCGGGGTCCGATTTTGGTATCAGCATAACACCGGAAGAATACGCGAAAAGACTAAAAAGATGGCAGAAAATCGCGATGAATAGACCTTCGGGAGTTCCTCTTCATATAACCATCGATTTTGAAGGAGACTTTAAGAATGATTATATGGCGGGCGGTATAAGGCAGTTTCCTGGTCCGATGGGTATGGCAGCTATAGGTGATAAAAAAATAACTTATAAAATCGGCGAAACTATTGGAAAAATGTTATCGACTATGGGTGTTACCCAGATGTATTCACCGGTTTGTGACGTGAATACAAATCCCAAGAATCCTGAAATAGGAGTCAGGTCTTTTGGGGATGATCCCGAAGTTTGCGCGGAACAAGCAGTTGCATTGATTAAGGGTTTACAGGATAACGGCATAGCGACGACTGCCAAACATTTTCCGGGAAGAGGTAGCTCAGTTACTGATGCTCATGATGTTCTGGAAGTATTGAACTTAAGCAAGAAGAGAATGCATGAAGTCGATCTGGTTCCTTTTAAAGCCGCTATCGACGCGGGAGTAAAAGCTATTATGACGGGACATTCTATTTATCCGGCTTATGACAGTAAATATCCGACTACTTTGTCGGAAAGAATACTTACCGGACTCCTGCGGGAAGAATTGGGGTTCCAAGGAGTCATTGTTTCTGATGCTATTGGTATGGCTGCTATTCTTAAAAAATGGCCTCTTCCTCTTGCTTGTGTAATGGCAATAAAGGCAGGAGTCGATACGATTCTTTTGAAAGCCGATGATGAGTCCAGGTCTCAGACTTTCTTTGGAATTAAACGAGCCGTTGAAAAAGGCGAGTTATCCGAAGAAAGACTCGATGAAGCGGTTACTCGTCTTCTAAAGATGAAGTATGACCAGGATTTGTATAAAAAGGCACCTGCAATTAGTCCTGAGAAAACTTACAAAATCACAACCGATAAGAAAGTTATAGATTTTTCCTGGGATGTAGCGAAAAAAGCGCAAATCATAATGAGGGATGATAAAAAATTACTCCCGCTAAATAAGAAACAGAAGATACTTGTAATAGAACAGCGCATTCCTTATGAATTCTGCGGAAAAGATCCCTATATGCATATGCATATGTTCTGCGAAAGAATGGTAGATCATTCCGAAAATTTAATTCTTGTGGATACAGAATTCTCCGCATTTGAGGAAGAGATTAAAGAGTGTATGGAACTTGCCAAAAAGGCGGATCTTATTGTTATGACTAACTATTTTGCTCGAATAGTAAAATCCGGTAACAATCAGCTGCTCGCTAAGAAACTTAAGAAAGCAGGACATAAGGTTATTGTTGTGACGAATAATCCATATGTTGAAGGAACGACCGACGTAGCCGATGCGGTTATTTGTCACTTTAGCGCTACGCCTGATTCTATAAGGTCTTCTGCAGATTTACTTTTTGGTAAGTTTAAACCTCGCGCTGCTACTAAAGTACCTGTTAAACTGGGAAAGCAAAAATCCACTCCTGAGAAAAAACTGAAAGCGAAAAAGAAGTCAAAAAATCCTTTGGATTTGTCATACTGTTAAGGAGGGAATTATATGCCAAAATCTTCTAGTATAGAAATAAGCGACATTTTTACGATTAAAGGAGCACAGATATCGAAGATTTATGACGAGAACTGTATGTCAGTTCATTTTCAGGGAATGTCAAAGACTCTCCTTTTTCCTCATACCATCGCTATTCAGGGTGCTCCTACTTGTTCTATAGGGATATCTCCCGATGGTCTGTACAACAGGCTTAATAATGCCGGTAGATTGATTTTAATGAATCAAAACGCGATTCAATTTGCTTCTGCTCCGTTTATCCATATTGAGGGAGAAGAAGAGGAGGAGGAAGAAGAAATTTTAGTAGAAGAAGGGACTTTTATGCTCACTAGAAGAGATCCTGAGAAGGTAGAAGGTATCGATGATGTACCGGCTTTGAAGAATTATTATCATAAACCTGTACCTCTAAAGGATATTACGATTTCCATCGCTACGCCTTTTCTGGAGATGGTATATAAACTCGGTAAAGTTAGTGTTAAAAGACGTCTGGTCTCTCCTTTGTTCTCCGAAAGAGACCATGCTTTAATGCCTCTTGGTGTAGAGGAGTATGAAGTTATTAACTCGAGTGACGAGAAAAAGCAGATTACTCTCGTTGTACCGAGACCTTCGCTTGTCAATCTTCAAGAAAAAGAATTGAAACCGACGGATCAGGACACTGTGTATGTTTGTTCGGCGCCTGTAAAAGGTCATGTTCATGAAGAATTTGAATCTGATGGAGTTAAAGGCGTTGTGATGGCGAGTAAGGAATGTAAAGACAGAATGGTTATAGCTACTACCAAGACGAAAGGTGTACGTGTTGATACAAATCCTTATTTTTGTCTTAATTTCCTCAAGCAGGATTTATTGCTTAATGACGACGGCAGTTTTTACAAGAAGAGAGATCCTCTTTTAAATCAGGATTATGGTGCAGCTGTCAGCTTTACCTTTACCTTGAAGCCGAAAGCAACAATGAAAGTACCTGTTGCTATCGCTTTAGATTTTCCTAAGCAGAGATATATGGACGGGAAAGAATTTGACCGTAAGTACTTAAAGAGTTTCAAGAATGAAAAGACAAGAGCCAAGGATATGGCTAAGGTTGCTCTTCATAATTATAAAAAATGGTTTGACCGGACAATGACTATTCAGAACAGGATATATAATATGATAAAGAATAGTCCGTCTTATAAAGATGATAAGAAAGGGGCATTGAGGCTTACAAGATTGATTTGCAATGAATTCAGTTTTCCGCTGTCTAATGGCGCAGTCTGGGTCAAGGACAAAGACGGTAAGGAGAGGGCCAGGTTCTTAGAATGTTTTGATTATGCTTATATCGATCCCTCGGACGTGGATTGGTATTCTATGGTACTTTTAATCTTCTTCCCGGATATAGAAAAGGAGCTCTGTCAGAGTTTTATCAATTCAATCAATAGAGAGAATAAGGGAAAGAAGTATTATCATTTGCATGCGTCTTTTGTTGAGGCACAGCAACATTTCGAAGATTATCCTGAAGAATATGAGGATAAATCTCTTACACAGATATACGATCAAATTAAAATTAAAGGTGCTGTTTCGCATGATGTGGGAGCGCTACCCAAAGGTCATCCATTGCGTAATGTAAGTGAATACTCATGGTATAATGATAACTACTGGGTCGATCTTTTTCCGAAGCTCGCAACAAGAGTGTTCAGAAACGTTAAGTTCACGGGCGATACTGATTTCTTGAAGAGAAACTGGAAAACAATGAAGTATGGTTTTAAGCACTTAAGAATGCATGACCACGATGGAGATGGTATCCCCGAAGGTAATCCGGGTGAAGTAAAAAACACTTTTGATAATCTGACGCTCTTTGGTGTAGATGCTTATGATGCTACTATTTTTATGGCCGGTTGTAGAGCCATGATTATAATGGCAGATATGATGAAGGACAAAACCGCAAAGAAAGAATACGAAAAGACATTTAAGAAAGCTCAGGTGGAATTCGAGAAATTATGGAGAGAAAAGAAGAACAGCAAGGGTAAGAAATTGGAATATTATCTTACCTGTTATGATCAGGATACAGGTGAAGAAAATACCGACACCTGGTTAAACCAGCTGGATGCTATATGGTCATTAATTGCGATCGGAGAAGAGCCTTTTATACCACCCGAACGAGCTCGAAAGATCCTTGAGACAATCTATAATAATAACAGGACTTTTATGGGTTGGGCTATGTGCCGTACGGAAGACGGAGGAAAGGTAGAGTCAGAACAGGGTCAGGATGTTTATACGACTTCCAATTATGTTTTTGCCGAACTTCTTGACTATTACGGTCTTGTTAAGGAAAGTAAAGAAGTCTATAAGGCGATGGATAAGGTTATTTTTGATTATGCTAATTCATTAATATCTCCGGATAACTTAAGAGCCGAATTGGAAATAGAGGCAGGCGAAACAAAACCGACTCCTCATTATATCGTGGCAGCGTATCCAAGACCGGGTGCAGTCGTTACTCAACTTGTGATACAGTACATCAAGGATCTTCAAAAGAAAAAGAAGAAAATAAAAATAAGCTCCAAGGATTTGCAAACTTTTATAAAAGACTTGATGAAGTAAGAAGTATAGCTTACTTTAGCGAAAATATATGATAGGTTTAAAGCCGATAGGTTTTAAACCTATCTTTTTTTGATAATATTAACCACAAAGACCACAAAGTACACAAAGCCCCTCCACACCCAACTTTAATTTATTGTGTTTTTTAAACCCCTCCCAGCCGCCGAAAGTTGTTATCTCGCAAATAATTTACGCATAGAGAAAAAGGCATCGCGAGGAGTGAAACGACGAAACAATCTCAGAGCTGTACCCGTCCGATTGTTTTTTTAGTTCTTTTAATTAATATTAAAAAAGAAAAAATGAAAAATCGAATTTATTTTTCCGGGTTCAATAAAGATAACATAGTACAAAAGGGCCAAACTATACTAAAGGTTGCTCAAGATTTGAATATCCCCATAAATACAGGCTGTGGTGGACTTGGTATATGCAAAGAATGCAAAGTTAAAATAGAAAAAGGCTCAGAGGCTTTGAATGATAAAACGAAAGCCGAAGAAGCATTAGAGAAAAACGAGAGATTGGCCTGCCAGGCAGTTATCGAAGACGACAGATATGATATTTATGTAGGTGTCATACGGTACGGTTTTATAACAAATATTCTTACCTACGGGGAAAAGAGAAAAGAAGTTTGTTTGAATCCGCATGCGAAAAGAGAAGACGGTAAAGTTTATTTAGGTGAAAAAGAAATAGATGATTATCAGGGCGGTATGTTTGGAATTGCGGCTGATGTTGGAACGACTACCGTAGTATTACATTTAATCAATCTTGAAAAAGGTAATATCTTATATACATCTGCATTCGAGAATCCGCAAAAAAGATTGGGGGGTAATAACGTTATAAGCAGAGTCCAGTTTGACAGGGAAAAGCCTGGTGTACTACATTCTGATTTAATATCAAAGATTAACGAAGAAATAAATAAAATGCCAGTATTGAAAAATAATATATATGATTTCGTCGTGGTGGGTAACAGCACAATGAGAGATTTGTTTTTCGGACTCGATGTTCAGAGTATCGGAGTCAGCCCCTTTAAATCCGTTACTGAAACGGATGAAGGTACAGCCCCTTTGAAGGTCATATCTTGCGAGCTTAATCTTGATATAAACAAGAATGCCGAAGTTTACGGTCCTCCCTTAATAGGTTCTCATGTTGGTGCCGATGCACTCGCTGTTAGTCTTTCTTGCGGTGTATTTGACAACGAGAAAGAAAATATAATGTGTATAGATATTGGTACCAATGGTGAAGTGATTTTAAAAACCGATAAAGGAATAATTGCGACTTCATGCGCTGCGGGTCCTGCCCTGGAACCCATGTCAGCAGTACCGGGTGCTATTAGCAGATTTAGTATCATTAATAAGAAAATAAATTTTGAGACTATTGGCAATGCTGAGCCGATTGGTATTTGCGGTTCTGGTATAATAGATATTTTAGGGGAATTAATTAAAAACGATTTAATGGATGAGGATGGGTACCTCAAGGATAAAAAAGATTTTTTAATTACAGACAATATTAAAATCACCCAATCGGATATAAAGGGAGAAAAGGGATTTTTGTGGAGTAAAGCGGCTGTATCTCTTGGGGTAAAAGTATTGCTGGAAGAAGCGAATTTAACAACGGATGATTTAGATAAGATTTATCTTGCTGGTTCTTTTGGTACCTACATTGACAAGGAAAATTCCAGAATAATCGGTCTCGTTCCGGATATTCCAATTGATAAGATAATACAGGTCGGTAACGCAGCAGCCCTCGGTGCTCAAGAGATGTTGTTGTGTTTAGAAATGAGAAATCTGGCTGAGGATTATGCTAATAGAATAAAACACATTCATCTTGAATCTATCCCCGATTACGGGGAAAGATTGATGTTAGTTGAGCAGAAATTTAAAAAGCTTTCTTCCGAAAGCAGTTGAATTGTTAAATAGAAAAATAGTCAAAAATTCATCGCTGACCGCATACCGCTTACGGCTAACCGCTTTTACACCCTACAACTCTTATTCTTTCTTTCAAAATATTTTAAGCGGAAAGCGGATGGCGGACAGCCGATAGCGGAATATCTCTGTGAGCTCTGTGGTGAAATATTTTGGTGTGGTGTTGTGTGGACTCTGTGTTCTTTTGAAAAGGTTGGTTGATAATACTGTTGTGTCATCCTTAAACTTATCGGCAAGTAAGGAAAAAGAGCGCTTGACGTTATCGTTAAATTTTAGTATAAATTTTAGAGGAACATTCAAATAGTTTGATATTGAAGATAATTGAGAATTTTTGTTAAGCTCGCTGAAATTGAGGAGGGGGTTAATAAAATTACACTAAAAAAAGAGAGTGTTATCCATACTCATATTTATTCTGTTTTGTATTTACGGTCTAGATCTCAGGTAAAGGTTTTAAGCCAATTAACTTGTCATATATTATTTTAAGGAGGTGTATACAGTAAAAATGATTATCAATGTTTTTTTGTTTTGTTTACCCAGAGTAACTTATTTCCTGAAATCTAAAGAAGGGAGGTTTTAATGGAAAAAGCAGTAAAGAGAAGAGAGTTGTTATATAAATGGATTTTATATGGCTTGCTTGTATTTGTTGCGTTATTTATGGTTACTCATGATGCGAAAGCAGCGGTTACAGGAAAGATTGCCGGTGTTGTTGTAGACGCAAGAACAGGGGAGCCTCTACCTGGTGTCAATGTTTTAATCGAAGGTACCGAGATGGGGGCTGCCGCTGACGCGGATGGTTATTATTACGTAATAAGATTGGACCCGGGGATTTATGATGTCCAGGCGAGGATGATGGGGTATAAAACCTTAACAAAAACGGGTGTTAGAGTTGAATCCGGACATACTACACCGCTTAATTTTGAATTAGAGCCAGGAGTAGTAATAGGAGAAGGTGTAGTAGTTGAGGCCGAGAGGGAAGTTGTCAAGCTGGACCTTTCTTCAAGTTCTTTCTCTGCGGATAAAAGTGAAATAGAAGCTGTTCCTCTTATCTCAGACGTGAGAGAATATTTCAACTTACAGGCCGGGATAGCAGGCTGGAGTGTTAGGGGTGGTAGTCAAGGTGAGACCAAATTGCTGGCTGATGGTTTACTTCTTGTCGACCAACGAGCAAACGAACCTATCATGATGCCAAACCTGAGCGAGATAAAAGAGGTTAGGGTGATGAAAGGAGGGTTTAACGCAGAATACGCGAATGTTCGTTCGGGAGTTATAAATGTTGTAACCAGAGAAGGTTCTCCCGGAAAATACGAAGGTTCCTTTGAATTCAGATATACTCCGGGTTATCAAAAGCACAGCGGTAAATCTATCTTTGACCCTGATAATTATAATAACGCGGTGTATTTCTGGAACAAGCTGGATACGGGCTATTTGAATCCTCAGTATGATACTTCAGGTAATATTACTGGGTATCTAGATACGATTATTAAATATGACAGCGTTTGCTGGAAAGGTACCAGGTGGGTATGGGGGGAGAAAGGCAGCCCGTTTTACGATACAGTTAAATATAAAAATTATCCGAAGTTTAATAATGGATGGATAGGAGAGGTAGGAGGAGACACGGATATTACTACTCCTGAAATGCAGCGCGATAGACTTCTGTGGATGCGCCGTATTAATATACCCAGAACAGATTCTCTATTATTAATATATAACGGCGGTGATTCCATTTACGCTCCGATTTATGAAAATGATACTTTATTAACAGGATATGAAAAGGTTGCTTATGATTTTAGTGGCCAAGATAGGACTGGCGAATACGGCAATAAGCCGGATTGGACCCTGGACGCTGGCTTTGGTGGTCCCATTCCCGTTATTGGCAGTTATTTAGGTGATATGACATTTTATACTTCTTACAGGGACCATAATGAAATGTTTGCTATTCCGGACAGCAGGGATTATTACCGGGAACGAATGACAAGTTTAAAGCTGACTTCTCGTTTTGGTAACTTTAAGGTAAATCTGAAGGGTGCCTACTCAATTACTAATTCCCTTTCTCCGTACGGCGAAGGTCACATGTGGCAAGGGGATTATCCCCAGGGGGAAATCGGACAGGTCTACCTCCGAGACGGGTCGGATATGCTATTCGGTATTGCGGAGTATGATGGAATATGGCACGGCAGTAATAAAATGGGTCTCGGTCAGCTGTACAGAGCAAATGCGTTAACCCCGTTCGATATTACTTCCAGAATGTACGGTCTCACGCTGCAGCATGCTTTGAGTGAGAATACTTTTTATGATGTACATTTGACTTATATAAACAGGGACAATAGGGCTCAATTCAATTATGATGTGCCAACTCGTATGATGGGAGATACAGTGGTACTATGGTTTGCAGATAGTGTAGGAGAGAGTGAATGGGCCGTGGACAACGTCCCGTTTGGATGGGCTCACCCTCTATATGAAGACAACTACGGATCTGATGTTGGTGGCGAAGTGCAATTTGGTTTTTCCCATCAATGTGGAACCTGGAATACTTCCTGGTCAGAGACCTACAGCGCGGGTTTCAGTATAAGCTCACAGTTAAATAAGTACAATCTGATAAAATTCGGTCTTTCGTATCAATATGATAAACTGCATGAATATTATATTACCAATGAAGGATGGTTCTGGCATGACGATGGTATAGACCCAAACCCAGTCGAGGATCATAGTGTGGGTTATTATGTTAACTATGATGCATATCCTATCCTTGCAGGCGGTTATATTCAGGATAAGATTGAATTCGAAGGAATGTTTGCCAATTTTGGTTTGAGGTTTGATTACTCGGACCCGAATACCTCCTGGCCAAGAAGGGGAACCAATGATGATTTCTATTCGTTGTTTTATTCCTCTTTTCTGAAAGATTCTTTGTTAACTCAGGGTCCTGTGGAAGACATGGCTTCTACCTTTAGCATAAGTCCTCGACTTGGAATTTCATTCCCGGTATTGGAAAAAAGCAAGTTGTTTTTCAATTACGGACACTTTTACTCCCTTCCGAAGAGCGAGGACAAGTATAAGATTGACTGGAGTGCACAGGCTGAACCGATTAATTTCCTGGGGAATCCGCGTCTTGAGATGGAGAGGACAATTTCTTATGAGGTGGGTCTTGAAAGCAATATAGCCAACACTTATATGGCAAGGATTTCGGGTTACTATAAGGATATAGATAATGAGATTGCTGATATTGGGTATGAAAATATTGACGGAAGTGTTAATTATACGACGGTCGAAAATACCGGCTATGGTGATACAAGGGGTTTTGAATTTGAGTTCAGGAAAGACCAAGGAAGGTTTTTTACCGGATGGGTAAATTATGATTACATGGTGGTGACATCAGGAAGAATCGGGGTAACGCAACATTATGAAGATCCGCTGCGAGAGTCAAGGGAAGCAGAGGTAGACCCCGACGAGGATAGACCCCTTCCGCGACCAGTTTTCAGGGCTCTACTTACATTAAAGGCGCCTCAGGATTGGGGAACATTTTTAGGAGGCTATAATCTTTCATTTTTGTATCAATGGAGAGCGGGATATTATGAAGACTGGAATCCTTATGGAGATGACTACGTAGATGTGTTGTATGACAATATTCAATGGCCGGATGTTCATAATATGGATATGAGTATAAACAAGAATCTTTCGATCGGCGGTGTTACAGCTAATCTGTTTATGGAAGTGCACAATATTTTTGACTGGAAGACTCTGAATTCTCAGGGCTTCGACCCTACGATACCTAACAATGGGGACCGAATGGCATATCTTAAATCCCTTCATCTCGAGATATATGATGAAGAACCTTTTCTGGCTGATGATGAGGTAAAGGGTCCTGAAGAACTCGAAGTTGAACCGGATCACGTTGGAGATTTGCGAAGTGAAGATAAACCGTATATAAATAATCCAAACAGAGAATATCTATATTACCTTGACCCCAGATATGTGCAGTTTGGAATAAGGTTCTCTTTTTAGAAGAAAAGGAGGTTATTGAAAATGAAACAGATGAAGTTATTAATATTGATTTTTCTGCTGGCCTTTTTCTGGGTGGGTGGTGTCCATGCCCAGATTGTTAAAATGGTCAAAGTGGGAAAAGCTGAAGCCAGGATATATGACCACGGCTGTCAAAGCCATGAAGTTTATGATCATAGTATGGTTACCTACTTTAGAGGCAGTTACATTTCCGTGGCTGATGCGTATGAAAACACCTGGCCGGGAGGTCTTCTTAAGAGTGGCGGAATGCTTTTCGGTGCTCGAAACTGGGTGGATACAGCCGGACAAGTATGGGATGTTATGATTACAGGGCACAACACTCGTAAACGTGAACTTGATGTTTATCAATTTGCAGTTCTGGATGAAGACGGTTTTTCAATTCGCAGGTATATGAGATATCCTCTTCCGCAGATAATTGTCGATGGAATACATACAGAAGATCCATTTCCTACGTTTGGAGATGAGGTGGCACCCGGGGAGATGTGGGGAACCGCCGATATAATGGTCGAGTCCGATATCAGGTTGAGCATGGGTCTGGATGTTAAGCAGAGAGTGTTAGCCTGGAGTCAGCCCGGACATGATGATTACATTATATGGGATTGGACATTTGTAAATACGGGTAATGTAGATGGGGATCCGGAAATCGAACTTCCGGGACAAACATTAAATGACGTTTATATTGCCAGGGTTAACGAGGCTTTTCCAAACGGTAGCGGGGGCAATAAATCAATGGGTACCTTTGCAGGAACAACAGAAAACCAGGACACGAGACTTTCCTATCCTCAGGATGATGATTCTCTTCGGATTGATTATATGACTCCTCTTAGAGCAGGTAGTAGTGGATCGAGAGATAGTTATGGTTTTAACGTTTCACTTAATCAGTGGAATGTTCTGACCGGAGCCCGTTTTGGGGGCTCGGCGGTTTTATTTGCCCCTAAATCATGCGATGTTCCTCAGAGACATCCCATTTCGAACATTGCCGCGAGTAATGACCCTGCTCAGCCGTCAATGCATACAAGTATGCTTGCGGAGCCCAGCTGGATCACATTGCACAATGATATATTGAGTGATTTTGCCCCAATGACACCCCAGGAATTCGTTGACGCTTATGAAGTTATGGTGAAGGGAGTATTTGGTATTGACACAACAATTCCTAATTTTCAAGAGACTTATTATATGGATAGTCTTTATGACGTTTACGATACCACCGCCAGCGGAGCACCTACTTATTATGAACAACCCATAGATAGATGGGGAGAGCTAGACCCGGATAGGGGATATGCCTATGTCTCAGATATCTCGTGGGCAAGGTTTGACATGCAGACTCATTGGTCTATAGGACCTTACCAGATGGAATTCGGGGATACTCTTAGATATGTCTATGCCTATATAGGTGGTGCTATAAGCAGGAAGAATTCATACCTTGCTGGAGAAGCCTGGGGTAATGGTGAAGCTGCTTCTTACAGCTGGCTGGCAGAATTGGATTCGGCTCAAATGGTAGATGAATTGAGGCAAAGAGATCCCATATTCAATGTATATTATACGAATCCAATATTACAGCCTCCACCTACAGTTAATGACATAGCGAAAGACCTGTTGGTGGCTACAGGCAAAGATTCTCTTTTCAACAACGGTATGAATGCTCAGAGAAACTTTAATATGAATTATAATATACCTGCTTCTCCTAACCCTCCTTCCATTTTTGAGGTTACTTCCGGGCCCGATATGATAAGGCTGGCATGGAGTTATGAGGCTGGTTATGAACCGTCGTCTTCGGATCTTGCAAAGTTTAAAATCTACAGAGCTTTAGGCGGCTATGTATATGAGAAGCAAGGAGAGATAATTACAGGTGACTGGCAATTGATCGACTCTGTTGATGGGGGTTTAAGACAATATGAAGATACGGCTGTTACTCCGGCTGTTGAATATTATTACGCGATTACAGCCGTTAGCCCTTCAGGAGTTGAAAGCGGAATGTTTTTGACAATGACCAGAGTAGAGGCAACTTTACAAAGTTATCCGGGAGACAGTCTCGAAATGGTCAGAGTCGTCCCCAATCCTTTGAATGTTAATTCTTCGGCACGTACGAGGTACCCTGCAGATGAACTAAAAATAACCTTTGTCGAGTTACCTCCCGAATGCACAATTACTATATTGACAGAATCGGGAAATCTGGTGAGAACAATCGAACATATTAACGGAAGCGGAACGGAAATATGGAAAGTTAGTAATCAATTTCTTCTTACGGATTCCGATCAGCAGCCTGCGAGCGGCATTTATATTGCTCATATACGCGATAATAGAACAGGTGAAAGCATTTCCCGCAAGTTTTTAATAGTAAGATAAGGGGGCGAAAGATGAAGAAATTTATTGTTTTTATATCTCTGTTGGTACTTGTTCTTTCTGTTAATGCTTACGCTCAGAATAAGGTTGCCCAGACAGGTTGCGGATTTTTAGATGTTGGTGCGGGAGCTCGGGCTTGCGCAATGGGAGAAGCATTTACTGTATTAGGACAGGATGCTTCGGCTCTCTTCTATAATCCTTCAGGTATAGGAGAAATTGATGCCAATTTTGATTTATGCGCCGGCGGAACTCAGTGGATTGCCGATATTAATTATCTTTATCTGGCTGGTGCCTTTAATGCGGGAGTTTGGGGAAATTTCGGTTTTAGCGTTATAGCTCCCGATTATGGTGATTTTTACGGCACCATAGTTACTGAAGGCGGAACAGGCTATGAGAATACTGGTCTCTTAGATGTGTCGGCGTTTTGCGCGGGTGCCGCTTATGCAAGAGAATTCACCGATAAGTTTACGGTCGGTATTCAGGCCAAATATGTTGCTCAACATCTGGGAGAGAACGAAAAAGGAGATAGTGCGGGGGGGTATTATATGGAAGATAACAAGGCTTCGACTATGGCTTACGACTTTGGGTTGCTTTTTTACCCCGGTTTTAAAAGTTTTGCTTTTGGTATGTCTGTCAGGAATTTTTCTCCCAGGGTAAGTTACGAACGAGTTGGTTTTGAGTTGCCTATAACCTTTACTCTTGGTGTGGGTATGGATGTTCTGGATTTTTTGGGAGAGCATCCTGATCATTCTTTTAATGTTGGAGCAGATATGTTACATCCTCGCGATTGGGATGAGCAGTATAATGTGGGAGGAGAATTCGGATATAAGAATATGATTTTCATTCGAGTGGGATATAAATTTAACTACTACGCTGAAGGTTTAAACGCAGGAGTCGGTATTAATATAGCAGGCGTGAAACTCGACTATTCATACAGCAAGCACGAGTTGTATGACATGATCAATAGAGCCTCTGTCGGATTTTCATTTTAATAGAGAGGATTCTTAGGTTTTTGTAAATGGGTAAAAAAATAGAGGAAGGAAAACCTTCCTCTATTTTTTTTAAATCGGCTCTTTGCTAAAATATGGTTTCGGGTTTCGGGCTTCATAGATTCTCCGAATCGGTTAAGTAGTTGAGTTGTTGAGTGATTGAGTTGGGAAAAAACAACAAAAATTCTCTGTGCTCTCTGTGTGTTTTTTTCTCTGTGCCCTCTGCGGTAAATGTTTTAGTGTGGTGTTGTACGGGCCCGCTGGTTTTTTTGAAAAAGTTGATTGCCATCGTATAATCCATATGCTGATTAAAAAGGTAGGAAAAAGAGCACTTGACGTTATCGTAAAATTCTGGTATATTTATTTTGTAATTTTGTAAGAACGTTCAAAGAGTTTGATATTGAAGACATAGGGGAATTTTTGTTAAGCTCGCTGGAATAAGGAGGGAGCAATAAAAATTACGCTAAAAAAAGATATTGTTATCTATACTAATGTTTATTCTATTTTATGTTTACGGTCTAGGTGCCACGCAAAGGTTTTAAACGAATTAATTTATCATGTCTTATCTTAAGGAGGTGATAAAGGAAAAATGTTTATCGATGTTTGTTTGTTTCGTTCGCCCAGTGTAACTTATTTCCTAAAATATAAAGAAGGGAGGTTTTAATGGAAAAAACAGTAAGGAGAAGAGAGTTGTTATATAAGTGGATTTCATATGGCTTGCTTGTGTTTGTCGCTTTTTTTGTTGTTACTCATAGTGCTAAAGCAGCAGTTACCGGAAAGATTGCCGGTGTTATTGTAGATGCCAGGACAGGTGAACCTCTGCCTGGTGCCAATGTTTTAATTGAAGGTACCGATAGGGGAGCTGCCTGTGATGCGGATGGTTATTATTATATAATAAGACTGGAACCGGGGATTTACAATGTTCAGGCGAGAATGATGGGCTATAAAAACGTAACGAAGACAGAGGTTAGAGTTATGTCCGGACATACTACACCGCTTAATTTCGAATTAGAGCCAACAGTTGTGGTAGGAGAAGGTGTGGTTGTCCAGGCTGAAAGGGAAGTTGTCAAGATGGACCTTGCCGGCAGTTCTTTATCTGCCGATAAAAGTGAAATAGAGGCGGTACCTCTTGTCTCAGACGTAACTCAATATCTTAACTTACAGGCTGGGATAGATGGTTGGAGTGTAAGGGGTGGTGGTATAAATCAGACTAAACTGATGGCTGACGGTTTATTACTTGTCGACCAGAGGGCAAATGAGCCTATCTTGATGCCTAACCTCAGCGAAATAAAAGAGGTTAATTTGATAAAAGGAGGGTTTGAAGCCGAATATTCAAACGTTCGTTCAGGAGTTATAAATGTGATTACCAGAGAGGGTTCTCCGGACAGGTATGAAGGTTCGTTTGAGTACAGATTTACTCCGGGATATCAAAAACATAGTGGTCAATCTATTTTCGACCCGGACAATTATCACAATTATCCATTTTTAACGCAGGATGACAGTGTATGCTGGTTGGGTACCAGACAATGGAGGAGTGGTGATACGACCGACCCTGATTATACCATCGAGGATTACATTGAAGATACGATTAAGTTTGAAACCTATCCGCAATTCAATGGATGGATAAGTGAAGTAAGGGGCGATACAACAATAATATCATATGAAGAGCGTCGTAATTTATTCTTATGGAGGCGTCGTATTATAACTGAAGGAAATTCTTCTTTGCCCAGTTGGGATGAACTTCTGCCGGATTCAGCATATGCTCCGATTTATGGGGGAGAAGGCGACACTACATTGATAGGATATGAAAAGTTTGCCTGGGAACCAAGAGAGGGCGAAGAATGGCCCGGTAAATACGGCGATAAGCCTGATTGGACCCTGGACGCGGGCTTTGGAGGTTCTATTCCCATTATTGGAGCTTCTCTTGGTGATATGAGCTTTTATGTCTCGCACAGAGACCATAATGAGGCGTTTGCGATTCCTGATAGCAGGGATTATTACAGGGAACGCATGACGAGTTTAAAACTTACTTCACGTTTTGGTGATATGAAGTTAAATCTAAGAGGCGCATACTCGATTATTAATTCCCTTTCCCCATACGCCTGGGGAGATCGAGAGGGTCAAACTGATTTTCGCGTCGGAAATAACGGACAGGTATACTTAAGAAATGGTATAGATATAATCGAACCCATTGGGGAGTATGATGGAAGATGGCACGGTAGTGATAAGTTGGACAACGGAAATCTTTACAGAGCAAATGCGTTAACCCCGATAGATGTGATTTCTAAAATGTTAGGTCTGACGATGCAGCATGTCTTAAGTGAGAATACTTTTTATGACGTTAGGTTAACCTATATACGCAGGGATAATGATGCCCAATTTTATTATGATGTGCCTGATCGTATAGGTGGAGATACAGTGGTAAGATGGTTTGGAGATATGGTGACAGGTGGTGGGGAGTATGAAGTTGATAATATACCGTATGGACATGCTGATTTTGAAGAGGAAGACGACGATATTCAAGATGCCGGTGGCGAACAATATGGATATATACATCACCTCGGTACCTGGAATACTTCATGGTCCCAGACCTATAACGCGAGTTTTGATATGACTTCACAGTTGAACAAATATAATCAGTTAAAATTCGGTCTTTCGGTTCAGTACGATAAACTTAATGAATACTGGATCGCAAATGACGGCTGGGCCAATCCGCCTGATACCATACCTGTAACTGAATTTGAAGGTCAGCAGTATTCCTATAATACATATGAAGCATCGCCGATTCTTGCGGGTGCTTATATTCAGGACAAGATTGAATTTGAAGGAATGTTCGCTAACTTTGGTTTACGTTTTGATTACTCGGATCCTAATACCGAGTGGCCGCTGGAAGACGATTATTCTGTATTTTACTCAAGTCGTCAGAAAGACTCTTTGTTTTCCCAGGCTCCTATGCAAGATGTGGATCCGCTCCTTCAGTTGAGCCCCCGTTTAGGAATTTCATTTCCTGTACTGGAGAGAAGCAAGTTGTTCTTCAATTACGGGCATTTTTACTCTCTGCCGCCCAACGCATATAGGTATAGAATTACCTGGGGTGAATATAAAGATCCTATTCTTTTCTTAGGAAATCCTTCACTGAATATGGAAAGGACAATTTCTTATGAAGTGGGTTTCGAAAGCAGTATAGCCAGTACTTACCTGGCAAGGATCTCCGGTTATTATAAGGATACCGATAATGAATATGCCCGGGTGGGATACGAAAGTTATTACGGGAATGTTGATTATATAACGTTTGAAAACAATGGATATGGTGATACGAGGGGTTTTGAATTTGAGTTTAAAAAAGCTCAAGGAAGATTCTTTACGGGTTGGGTTAACTATGATTACAGGGTAACAACTTCAGGACAAGTTGGAAGAACGCAAAATTATGAGGAATTACGAAGGCAGCAAAATGAAGGACGAGTAGAGCCTGAAGAAGATGATCCGCTTCCGCGGCCTGTTTTTAGAGCTAATCTTACGTTAATGGCGCCTCAGGATTGGGGAGTATTTTTAGGAGGTTATAGTCTTTCATTTATGTACAGCTGGAGGGCAGGCTGGTATGATACCTTTTTAGGCGGTCTCCCTTCTGATCTGTGGGAAAACGAGTTACGAAACAATATCCGGTGGCAGGATGATCGTTTTGTGGATATAAGTCTGAGAAAGAGTTTTGTAGTTGTAGGAGCTCCGGTTACTTTGTTCTTTGATATGCATAATGTTTTTGATTGGGGAACTTTATCTACTCGGGGCTTCAGCAGCTCAATTGATCAAAACCAGTATTTAGCTTCACTCCATCTTGAGATGTATAATGAATATCCGTGGGTTGACGAACCGTATGTTACCGGTCCTGCGGAAGGAGAAGAACCGGATCACATCGGAGATTTACGAAGTGAAGATAAACCACATATAAACAATCCGGATAAAGAATACCTTTGGCACCTCAACCCGAGATACATGCAGGTTGGAATAAGGTTCTCTTTTTAGTAGAGGAAAAGGAGGTTATTGAAAATGAGACATAAGAAATTATTAATATTACTGCTGGTTTTATTTTCCGTGAACGCAGCCCGTGCTCAGCTTTTCAAGATAGTGGATGTGGGAAAAATGGAAGCCCGGATATATGATCACGGTTGCCAGAGTGAAGATGTTAGAGACCATGGTATGGTTACCTATTATAGAGGAAGTATGGTTACCATGGGTGAGATTTCCAATATGTGGCCGGGAGGGCTTCTTAAGAATGCCGGAATGTTTTTTGGTGCTCGAAACTGGACAGATACCACCGGGTATACCTGGGATGCTTATATTACCGGACACGCAGCTCGTAAACGTGGCGATGAAACTTATCAATATGCATTAACGGATGAAGACGGTTATTATATACGAAAGTATATGAGATATCCCATTCCACAAATAATTGTGGATGGAGTGCATTTAGAAGGTCCAATGATGTCCGGAGACGAGGTGGCACCCGAGAAAATATGGGGAACTGCAGATATGATGATCGAGTCCAACATAAGACTGTCTATAGGTGTGGATGTCAAACAGAGAGTATTAGCCTGGAGCCAGCCTGGCCATGATGATTATATTATATGGGATTGGACATTTGTAAATACGGGTAATGCGGATATAGATCCGGAAATAGAACTTCCGGGGCAGGCATTAGAGGATGTTTATATTACAAGGGTTATCGAGGCTTTGATAAATGGTACCACGGCAAATAAAGTATTCCCTACCTGGGCAGGAACAACAGAAGATCATGACACGAGACTTTCCTATCCTCAAGATGATGACTCCCTCCGGATTGATTATGTTACTCCTCTTAGGGCAGCAGACGCTGGTTATGATAGTTATGGTAAAAAACCAAATGCAGAGATGACTCTTCTGGACGGGGCACGTTTTGGAGGTACGGCGGTTTTATTCGCTCCTAAAGCATGCAATGTTCCTCAGAGTTATCCCATTTCGAATATTGCCGCGAGTAATGACCCGGCTCAGCCATCCATGCATTCAAGTCTGCTGACGGAGCCCAGCTGGATTATATGGGATTTTCCCGGACTGGACAGCGCGGATTACTATAGTGCTTATCAAAGAATGGCGATGGGAGGATTTGGTATTCTTGACTCTTCAGATCTGTTCTTTCAAGATGTTTATTATATGGATAGTGTATACGATGTTTACGATACTACCGCCTCAGGAGTAAAAACTCATTATGAACAGCCTCTGGATAGGTGGGGGGAGCTGGAGTCAAAGGGATTGGAATATGTCTATGCCGGAGATATAGGGTATATGAGGTTTGATCAGCAGTGTCATTTTTCCGTAGGACCTTACCAGATGGAATTCGGGGATACCCTGAGGTATGTATATGCTTATGTAGGCGGAGCCATAAGTCGTAAGCATTCATACCTCGGCGGAGAAGCGTGGAATTCCGGAGAGGCAACTTCTTACAGCTGGCTGGCAG
>Ga0307437_1000960_pt1 | contig 20428 bp, 14 predicted proteins | sample SalMarWE160390MG_FD_202146 | JGI IMG/M metagenome (GOLD analysis project Ga0307437, IMG submission 202146) | Salt marsh sediment microbial communities from the Plum Island Ecosystem LTER, Massachusetts, United States - WE1603-90 | ecosystem: Environmental > Aquatic > Marine > Intertidal zone >...
CCTGGTCAATTGCTGGGTCAAGTGTGAAATAAATTTTTGGAATGCTTTACCGCTGGCCGATACAATATTATCATTCATTGTGTACCTCCGTGTACTAAGAGCCTATCCCAATAACCCGCTCTATTGCGGCCGGCTACAAAGCCCGATGCCTGCGTTGTCGGCCAAAAACGTTCTCAACGTGGAGCAAACCACGCCTCCGAGCATTTTTGGCCTGCCGCCTTGGCCTCGAACTTTTCGATCGGCCTCATAACGACCCGGTTATTCGGATAAGCTCTAAGTAGTTTTTTAACTACTTCGGCACATGGAGGTTATTTTTTGTAGAGCAAACACGGCTCTGCCATCTGCTGGTTAAAAAATGGGTCATCGCGAAAATATTATGACTTGACAACGGTCGTTCCATATCACCCAGGTTGGTGTACAGCCGCATCGAAGAGCGATTTCACTATTGTTTAGGCCACCGCGAGAAAGCCGAATAATTCTGGCATGAAAACAATTGACAGAATTGGTTTTTTTGTCGTTTCATACGCTTTAATTTTTGGGCTTCGTAAGCCCTGAGCTTCCGTGCCACTACCTTGTTAATGATTTGTTCTCCACTTTTTGCCGGCTGCCTCGTGCAGCCTTAGCGGGCGGATACGGGCACACATGGCCAGAGAGGTGAAAATTTTGTTGAGCGAATCGAGAGTCCGTCAAATTATGAAAGAAGAAGGGCTTGTTTTCAAACGCCCCAAACATACACTTGCCCAAAAACGCGACAAGGAGGCTATTGCAGAGGTTAGAGGCATCTTGGAGCAAGTAAAAAAAACCATGGAACCCAGCTCCAACATAGAATTTTTGTTCCTTGATGAGAGTGAAATTCATTCATATCCGCATTTGGTTCGGATGTGGATGCCCAAAGGTGAGTGCGTTGAAGTACTGGCACCTGGCAAGAATCAAAAGATTCCCATATATGGTGCGCTGGATTATCGTGAATAAGGTCTCTTACCAAATTAGCTATGGCAAAAATACGGTAGAGTTTCTTGCTTTTCTCGCGCAATTAGCCCCTGAGTATCGTGATAGGTATTGTATTGTGTACTCGGCAATGCCAGTTCTTTGCGTCAGGCGATCGCTGAAGTTCTTGACGAACTTAATAGTAATCCGGAAAGCGATTTGACACTTCGTTTCCGCGAGCCATTGTCTAAAAATATACTCAAGGTAGCTTAGATGATGAAGCGGGGCTTCTGTTGATGAGATACACTAAACAATACATACCCCCGTGGTAATCCACACTGGACCAGTATCGTATTCGGCCATACATTCTGGGGCGGAGTTTACAGAAAGAACGCTACACTCTCCAGGATATTTTCTTCCTCGAAAGGTTTAGTAATATAATCGTTAGCACCCACTTTATAACCTCTAACTCGGTCATCTATCGCTCCTTTGGCCGACACCATGATGATCTTTGTATGCGATAGCGAAGAGTGCTCTCGTAGCAGTCGACACACCTCGTAGCCGTCCATATCGGGCAACATAATATCGAGCAAAATGATGTCAGGCCGGAAATCCAGCGCGGTCTTCAGAGCTTCCTTGCCTGTTGCGGCTGTCCTAAGATCGTAGTGATCACCAAATAGTTCCTCGACAATTGTGGTATTGTTGGGATCATCATCGACGGCCAACATTTTCTTCTTTGCTTGCATACGCCTGTTCCTTTCCATATTTCATGTTTTAACTTAGTTTGTGCCAACTCAAGTTACTCACATACTCCGGAGTCAGCAGCAGCACCACTCAGTGCCGGCTGTGCTGCGGTTCTATTCTCCGCAGCTATCGGGATCTCAAATGAGAATATGACGCCGTCCTCCGGCCGGTTCTCGGCCCAGATGCAACCGCCGTGAAGCTCAACCAATCCTTTGGCCAAAGCTAACTCAAAGTCCGTGTTGTGTCTGCCTGAGCTAACATATTTCTCAATCTGAATTGATCGGCTGAAGAGCTCGTTTATTTTGCTGATTTCTATGCTTCGACCGTTGCCTTCAATATCCACACCAATTCTGTCTCGTAGATTTTTCACTCGTATATAGATACTGTCACCTTCATGGGCATCTCTGATTATGTCGCCTATCAGATGTCCAAGTATTTTGACAATCTTTTGGCGATCAGCATTGACTAACAACTCTTCAGTTGGCATATCGATGTTAAAGTCGATCAACTTCAAAGCCGTCTTCAGCTTGAGCAGGTTTACTACTTCTAATACCACAGATTGCATACTAAAAGGGGTCGGTTGTAATTCCACTTTGCCGGCATATATTTCTGAGATATCAATGAAGTTGCTGATAGTTTTCTCAAGATGTTCCATACAATCATTAGCTATTTTGAGCTGGTGACGTAGCTTCGAATCAATTTTTCTGTAGACATTCGTGTCAACATTGGAGAAGACATTCGCGCTAACAATGGAAATGATGTTCTTGGCAACTACTACCGGAGTTCTCAAGTTTTCCATTACTGTAATAGTAAGTTCATGTCTCATCTGTTCCACTTCTTCGGCGTGTTTTAGGTGCAGATAGACGCGTACCTTTGCCAGGAATTCATCTCCCTCGAAGGGTTTAGTTATATAATCGTCCGCTCCAGCCTTATAGCCTTCAAGCCGGTCCGTTACCATCGCTCTGGCGGAGACTATGATGATCTTCGTATGCTTGAGCGTACAGTGCTCTCGTAGCCGTCGACACAGCTCGTGGCCGTCCATACCAGGCATCATAATATCGACCAAAATGATGTCGGGCCGGAAATCCTGCGCAATCTCCAGAGCCTGCTCACCTGTCGTGGCCGCTTTGAGGTCGTAGTTATCATCTAATAGTTCCTTCAAAATTGCGATATTGTTAGGATCATCATCCACAGCTAAGATTTTTCCTTGTATTTGCATAATTTTGTCCCATTCCAAATTTTTAGACCCTGGCGCAGTATACTTACGCAACGCTATGGGCCCCTATAAATTTACTGTTCGACTACAAGCCATTGTCAGCACCAGCCAATGCAAGTTGGTCATCCGTATGTGTGTCTATGGATAGCGGTATCTCAAATGAGAACACCGCGCCACCCTCCGGCCTGTTTTCTGCCCAGATGCGGCCATTATGCGCGGTGACGATCTCGTGACAAATCGCGAGCCCCAGGCCTGTGCCACCTGCTCCTGTCTTCGTCTTGCTCGACTGTATAAACTTATCGAACACAACTTCCAGCTCATCCTGAGGAATCCCAGGGCCCTGGTCACAAACTGAAACTCTAACAGAGCTCCCCACACGGCATATAGCAACATCGATGATCCCGCCCTCCGGCGAGAACTTAACTGCGTTATTCAGAAGGTTGCGGAGTACCTGCTTTATCTTATCAGCGTCGAGCGTAACCTCCACATCGAATTTTGACACTTCGTGCCGTATGCTTAAGTTCTGATCCGATAGCAATGAGTCCAATTCATTTGTCACAGATTTGACAAGTATCCCAAGATCAGCGGGTTCAAACGCAAACGTGGCTTTTTTTGATTCCAGTTTGGCCAGGTCAAGAAGATCGTTGAGTAATTCCAGGAGCGTTTGTCCGCTCTTTTTGATTCTATTGAAGTAATCGAGTAGCTTTTCTGGTTTGGCATTAGCGTATTTTTTGGTGCCAAACGAGGCGAAGCTGAGGATGCTATGCAGCGGAGTACGCAGCTCGTGTGACATATTGGCCAGAAATTCAGTTTTGGCTCGGTTGGAGGCCTCGGCTTCTCTTTTGGCTATCAATAGTTGCTGTTCTACCTGCTTGCGATCATCTATCTCATTGCGTAGTTGTTTGTTTACTTCCTGCAGGTTGGCGGTGCGCTCATTCACTATTAGCTCAAGGTATTCATGGTGGTGTCTTAGTTCGTCCTCCATGTGTTTACGATCGGTAATGTCTTGACCGACTACGATGACTCCAATGGTTTGGCCCTTAGCATCGAAGAGAGCAGAAGCGTTCCACAACAGAATGCGCCGACTTCCATCGGGTATTTGAATCGAGTTTTCAAGACTTTTGATAGTTTTCCCTGACAACACCTTTCCCATATCGGTAGCGACTCTATCCCGGATTTCTTCCGGTACAAATAGCCGTAGATAGTCTTTATTCAATACCTCCTGCCGTTGCCAGCCATAGAGGTGCTCTGCTTGCTCATTCCATTCGAGTATTCGATATTCGGGTGACAGGACGAAGATTGCGCTTCCTGCGGTTTGGACTACCGAACGGAACAGGTTCTCGGTCTCCATCAACCGCTGTCTCACACATTTCCTTTCAAGCGAATATCGTATAGTCCTGACTAATATGTGCTCCAGAGATTTTCCTTTAATAAGATAGTCTTCTGCTCCCCTTCTTATAGCCTCAAGGCCCATTTCCTCGTCATCCAAGCCGGTCAAAACAACAATCGAAGCATCGGAATTTGTGTCTTTAGCTTGTTGGATAGTGTCGATTCCGCTGCTGTCCGGAAGATTAAGGTCAAGTAACAGAACATCGTAGCTGCTGTTACTTAGACGTTTGGTTGCTTCAGACAGCGTACCTGCAGTTTCCACATTATACTGTACAGACGTGTTGGATCTGGCCAAAGTCACCTCTACTAACCGGCGATCCAGAGGGTCATCATCCACCAGCAGAATGTTTACCTTTCTATTGTTCATTTAAAGCTCGTTGCTACTTCCTTGAATAATATATGCCTAATCTCCATTTTTCAGAACTCATCAGAAGTAATACATTCGCGTTCGCGTTTTCTTTACCAGGAATTAGTGGATAGTACCCACTGCCCTTTATGAATGGGTTGCGACAGGGTCATTTCCATTTCATGTGGGCAGCGGTACTATCCGTTAGCAATTAAGAACTCCTGACTGCAAAGACGCCTATTCTTGCTAACAATACTACAGCGCCACTTAGTTGTGGCATTGAGAGCTCTGACTTAGGTGCTTACCGATTGTAAATAGGCTCTCAAAAGCGATTATCGAGGGTGCAATAAGCCCAAAAGGGTGACCAACGAATCTACCGTCAAAGAGCGTAAACAACAAAGATGTATGTAAGTTCTCATCTCTGAAATACATGCCTTATTATCTCCATCTATACGTGGCGCTGTAGTACTAAGGAGAAACACCAGCTATGTAATTAACTCTTCCGTTCCAAATCATTATTATATACCAAGTGCTCGTCTCGGATAAACTAATCGGGGCTTTTGGCACAGCAAATCACTATACGATTCCTGGTCGTCGCGCTCCAAAAACCTGGCATCACAATTGAAGCAACATAATGCTGCCGGGAATTTGGACCAGTCTACAAGCAGGGACACTGTGGCATATTATGGATGGACTGGGCATTCCGAATAACAAACCCAGGAAGAGCCTAGTTAAACAGACCTATGATACAGACGACAATCCCATTAAAACAGTTGAAGGAAATACGATGTAGGTACGCTACAAGCTCAGGCTACGTGTACTTGTTCTGGAGGCGTCGGTTAGAGGTAAGATTATGGTTATTAGAGGTAAGATTATGGTTATGCGAAAAAATTCTCTAAACAAAACGTTAGTGCTCATGGTAATAGGTCTGATTATGTTTGGCCCTGCTCCGCGTTCGTTCGCCCAGCAGCAGAACGCAAATGAGCCGGAGGATTTCTTTGAGATGTCCATCGAGAAGCTGATGGAAGTACCGGTAGTATTTGCTTCCAGCAAGAGGCTACAACCTATTACTGAGGCAGCATCAAGCGTAGAAATTATTACTGCTGAGGATATCAGGCAATCAGGAGCTTTAAATATTGCTGATGTATTAAGGAATGTGGCCGGAATCCAGGTAAGGGAGCCTTCTGTAAGCAGCCATGCTGTAGGTGTTCGTGGGTTTGCTGATGCCCAACATGTCCTGATTACACTTGATGGCAACAGTGCCTACCTGCATCATGTGAATCACACATATCTTAATTTAATACCTGTATCTTTGGAGGAGATCGAACGCATTGAGATTGTTAAGGGGCCCGGAGGCGTTTTCTATGGCGGTTCTGCTTTTAGTGGAGTAATCAATATTGTCACCAAGACGCCCAAGCAATTAGATGGAACTCAAGTGACTATGGTCGGTGGCAGTCAGGATACCTTGCGCAGCAGCTTCCTGCACGGTGGAAGCTTGAAAAACTGGGACTACAGTGTCGCGGCAGGCTATTTAAAGTCCGACTATACGTCGCCTCCACGGGACTATTTTATGCACGAAGATACCCGCACTAATTATGGGGCTGGAAGGGTCATTTATCATTTTGATGACGAATCATCCATTACTGCGGATTTTCGACAGCGTTATAGTGATGATGCAATCTCCCGACACTGTACAAATGTAAGAAACACCTATTTTACTCTGCGATATGACCAACCTGATTTCTGGGTGCGTTGCTTCTACAACAAGCAGTTTAAAAACGCTGTGAATAGATTGCTTAGCGTGGATGACACAAACTATGAGCTTGAAGTTATGCGTATCTTCAAGTGGGACAAGAATATTACCAGCATAGGTGGGTTTGCAAAGAAAGTTGATTTTACAGTCAAAAACAACACTGGTGACAAGCACCAAAGCGACATTGAAGATTATGCTATAAAGGCAGAGAACGAATATCATGCAACAGATCACTTTATCTTTACCTTAGGAGGCAGGGCTGAGTATTTTTCTGAGGTGGATTGGGTTGGTCTCGGACGGGGCAGTATTATCTATAAGCCGACCGAGGAACAGCGTCTTGCAGCAACTATTGAAAGTGGCTATTATCTGCCTTCTCTTGCCCAGCTCTATGGTTGGGGCAGTATCCTCCCATATCAATTCAACCCTTCTTTGAACGAAGAGAATATTACCTCTTATGAATTAAGTTATTACGGCCCCTTGAACAAGAAGATAAAGCTAAAGTCTGCGATTTTCTACAATGAGTACCGAGGTCTAATTTCTAACGATTTCAGTGCCGCTCTGACAAACTCGGTTAATGCCCACCAGAGTGGATTGGAATTGGGTCTTGATTTCCTTCTTACTGACTGGTTAACAGGTTTCGCCAATTATACTTATCAGAAGATTCATCGCAGCGACCTTGGTAATTTGGAAGTGGACCCCAAAAATATGGTTAATTTTGGTTTCCACGCTAAATCTGGCAAATGGTTGTCCGGTTTAACCTTTCATTATGTTGACAAGTTTTATGAGATATACGATGCAGCTAACCCGGCGTTGGGTCGTTTATCTGCAGCCCAAAAAGTAGACCCCTATATCACTGTTGATGCCCGGATTGCTTATAAGCCGAAGGATAATCTTGAATTTGCGTTAACTGCCTTTAACCTTTTTAACGACAGACATTATGAATCAAATCCAGTTGGGTGGATTGGTGCAGACAAGGTCGAACGCCGAATAATGGCAAGTTTAACTTACAAATTTTAGTTCCGAAATGTGGGACAAAGGACAGATGACAAAAACCGTTTTGTATGTGCTAAACAATGAGAATTAAAGCTTGCATCTTTGTAGTTTTGGCTCTGGCCTTGTTTGCAGCGCCGATTTCGGTACAGGCCCAGGATGATTCCGCGCAAAACAGGGAGTATCAGGTCAAGGCTGCGTTCCTCTACAACTTCGTAAAGTTTGTGGATTGGCCCAAAGAAAAGGTCGCTGACGGCAACGAGCCAATAATTATAGGCGTCATCGGCAAAGACCCATTTGGAAAGGCTTTCGATCCTATTAAAAATAAGCAAGTTAAGGGCAAAAAGGTTGTCATTAATCGGTTCAAGGGTCTCGAAGAGCTAAGAAAATCCGGTGAGCAAATCAAGGCTATCAGGAAATGCTACCTGCTTTTTATTTGCTCCTCAGAGAAGGAAAAGCTCAGGGAAATCATAAATTTAGTTAAGGACGATAGTGTTCTTACTGTTGGAGAGGTGAAAGGTTTTCTCGAAACCGGCGGAATTATCAATTTCTTGGTAGAGGAGAAAAAAGTTGTTTTTGAAATAAATAACCACGCTGCCAAGCAGGCCAAGCTCAAAATCAGGTCTAAGCTTTTACGTCTGGCAAAAAGAGTGATCCCGGGAAAACCATCCAGCGAGGATAAGAGCTGATTATGTTCATTATTCGAAACATGGCAATAAGACAGAAGCTGATGTTGATTATCATGGCAACATGCATAGCGGCTTTACTGATGGCCAGCATTATACAACTGTTATTTCAGCGGAGTGAATATTATAAAGAAACAGTGCGCAATATGTCATGCTATGCGGAAATGATAGGAGACAATTGTAGGGCGGCGTTGGCTTTCAAAGATGCCGAAGATGCTGAGGAGACTCTCAAATCATTGCGAGCAGAACCATCCATTGTTTTTGCCTGCGTATATACTAAAGACGATAAGGTGCTGGCCCACTACCAAAACGCTGACATTACAGATGAATTTTCGCCGCCGGTATGTAGAAAAGAGGATTACCAGTTTGATAACAACTACTTTAATCTGTTCAAACAGATTAAAGATAACGACGAGATTATCGGTACAGTTTACATTCAGCTCGACTTACATAAAATGAAGGCTATGCTTTGGTTGAAAGCAGGAACTATCGCACTGGTTGTGCTGGCGTGTTCCCTTTTAACCTATCTGGTTTCATCAAGACTTCAGCGGATTATCTCTGTACCAATTTTGAATCTGGCTGAGGTTGCAAAAGCCGTCTCAGAAAAGAAGAACTACTCTGTCCGAGCCCTGAAGCGGAGTAACGATGAGGTAGGCCAGCTTATAGATTCATTTAACGAAATGCTGGAGCAAATTCAACAGCGAGATTCAGCTTTGGTTGAAGCCAAGAGTCAATTAGAAATAAGAGTTAGAGAACGTACTGCTGAGCTAACTACAGCCAATGAGCAACTAACCAAGCAAATTGCCGAACGCAAACAGGCCGAGGAGGCCCTGCGGGAGAGCGAGAATAAATACAGAACACTTCTCGAGAACCTCCCTCAAAGAATATTTTCAAAGGATAGAAATTCAATTTACGTCTCGTGCAACGAAAATTTTGCCCGGGATTTAGGGATTAGGATGGAAGAGTTTAAGGGCAAAACCGATTACGACTTCTTTCCCAAGGAATTGGCTGAAAAATACAGGGGAGATGATAAAAGAATTATGGAAGCTGGAACAACAGAAGACATCGAGGAGAAATATATCCGGAACGGGCAAGAGATGATCGTCCAGACAGTCAAAACGCCTATCAAGGACGAGCAGGATAATATCGTTGGAATATTGGGTATTTTCTGGGACATCACGGACCTCAAGCACGCCGAGGCCGAGCTTAAAGCAACCCAGGGCAAACTGATTGAGACAGCACGTAGAGCGGGCATGGCGGAAGTGGCCGCCGATGTGCTACACAATGTCGGAAATGTTCTCAACAGTATTAACGTATCGTCAACTGTGATAAGAGAGAAAGTTACCAGCTCAGAGGTGGCAAACCTGGAAAAAGTGGCGAGTATCATCAATGAGCATACTGATGACCTCGGAACTTTCCTTACCGAACACCCACAGGGAAAACATATTCCCGTGTATCTGACTGAGGTCAGCAAATGTCTGCAAAATGAGCAGACTGATATTATCGACAGACTCAAGGTATTGACCGACAACATCCAGCACATCAAGGAGATAGTCAGTATGCAACAGTCATACGCTAAGGTCTCTGGCGTTGAGGTCCAAACGTCTCTGAGCAAATTAGCCGAAGATGCCATTCAGATCAATAGTGCAGGTTTGGAACGCCATGGAGCTCGGCTTATACGTGAGTTTGAGGAGCTTGGCGATGTCGAGATTGACAAACAAAAAGTGCTTCAGATCCTGGTGAATCTGGTAAGCAACGCCAAGTATGCCTTGAGCGGCAGCAAAAGAGAAGAAAAATTACTGACTATTCGAATCTATAAACATTGTGAGGAACGCTTCCGGATTGAAGTATCCGACAACGGCGTTGGGATAACCAAGGATAATCTGGCGAAGATATTCAGCTATGGATTCACGACCAAGAAAGATGGCCATGGTGTCGGTTTGCACAGCAGCGCCCTGGCAGCTAAGGAGGTGGGAGGGACCTTGAGCGTCCATAGCGATGGCTTGGGGCAGGGAGCGACGTTCACGTTGGAATTGCCATTTAAGCCTGTGGAGGTCATGAGATGAAAGAAAAATGCCAGAAGAATCAGCGTATCCTGGTGATTGACGACAGCGAGGGCATTCATAAGGATTTCCGGACAATCCTTGGAAGCACTGACGCCGATACTGCTGCTCTCCACGAAGCCAAAGCCGCAATTTTTGACAACACATCAAACTCATCAGGGCGAATAAGTTTCGAGATCGACTCTGCCTTCCAGGGCCAGGAGGGATTGGAGAAAGTTCGGCAGGCTTTACACGAGGGCCGTCCCTATGCCATGGCATTTGTTGACGTTCGCATGCCGCCGGGCTGGGATGGAGTCGAAACAATCAAGCGAATTTGGCAGGAATATCCAGAACTTCAGGTCGTAATTTGTACAGCTTATTCCGACTATGAATGGAATGATATCGTTGCAAAGCTCGGACAGAGCGAACAACTGCTGATTTTGAAAAAGCCGTTTGACAATATAGAAGTTTATCAACTTGCCAGCGCACTTACCGAAAAATGGCATCTCTCCAAACAGGCACGGCTCAAACACAAAGAGCTGGAGCGTATTGTAGAGCAACGAACACATCAACTGGAAGAAGCAAATAGAGAGTTGACTATTGCTTTGGAGAAAGCCAAAGGAGCTGAAAAAGCCAAAGGTGAGTTCCTCGCGAATATGAGCCATGAAATCCGCACACCAATGAATGCCATTATAGGCTTCAGTGATATGTTGGCAGAACAAGATTGCGATGCAGAGCAAAAAGAGTATGTGAATATTATCCGGGATTCCGCAAAGAACTTGCTGGATCTGATAGATGATATCTTAGATTTTTCGAAGATTGAAGCACACCAGCTTGATATAGAAATTAATGAGTGCTCATTAGGTAGGATACTAAGCTTCATCGATTCAACGATGAAGCCGCAGGCAGAGAATAAGTCTTTTGATTTTAAGGTCGTCGAAAGCAATGGCCTACCTGAACGAATACGCACCGACCCCGTCCGTTTGCGTCAGTGTTTGATCAATCTGACAAGTAATGCTGTCAAATTCACTAAAAAAGGACACGTTTACGTAAATGTTTCCTTGGCAAATAGAAACAATCAACCATATATCCGCTTTGACGTTGAGGACACCGGCATCGGTATCCCAAGAGACAAACAGGAGGCAATATTTAGGTCGTTCACTCAGGCAAATGGGAGCACAACCCGCAAGTATGGCGGTACAGGATTAGGGCTGACTATCACTAAGCAGTTGGCAGAACTGCTCGGTGGAGAGCTTACTTTAACCAGTGAAGAAGGAAAGGGTTCTATATTCTCACTTGTAATACCGGCTGGTCTTGATGTGACGAAGCAGCCTGCTTTGGACATGTGTATTGATCATATAGAGCCCCGTAAAGAGGAAACAGGTCAATCTGAGTTTACAGGACACATACTTGTGGCTGAAGATGTAAAAACTAATCAAATGCTTATCAGATCACTGTTAAAACGAATGGATTTGGAGGTAACAATAGCAGAGGATGGAAGTGAAGTGGTACAAAAGGCACTTGCCCAACAATTTGACCTCATATTTATGGATATACAGATGCCAAAAATGAATGGCTACGAGGCCACAAGGAAACTCAGGAATGAGGGAGTCAAAACCCCAATTATTGCTCTGACCGCCAGCGCAATGTCTGGTGACGAGGGTAAATGTATTTGTGCCGGTTGCGACGACTATTTGTCCAAACCGCTTGACCGCCGGAAACTGTTGGAAAAAATTCGCAAATACCTACCGGTGGAAAACGAAGCTTTGAGTGAAAAAGCCAACTCAGTCAAATCTCAAGTAGATGAGTTGGCAAATCTCTGTTGTGACCGAATATCTCAAGAATCTAACTTGGGGAAGACAGTTGGAATCGAAGACAGTAAAGAAATACTTAACTGGGACGAGCTTATTGGCAGATTGGGGGATGAGGAGTTGATCAAGGAAGTTGTGCCTATATTCTTAAACGATAGTGAAGAACGCTTTAATAAGCTTACAGAGGCAGTGAAAGCCGGCGATGCCAAGGGCATTAAGTTATACGCTCATGCATTGAAGGGAGCAGCTACAAATGTCGGAGCAAAGCGGCTCTCTGATATAGCTTATCGTCTGGAATGTGTTGGCAGAGAGAACGATGTGGAGGCTGCCACGCCACTCTTTGATAAGCTGAAGACGGAACTTGAAAAAGTGGTGACGTTTTTATCCCGCACGGACTGGATAGAAATAGCAAAAGGGGAAAAAGTGGTTACAGATGAAAAACTCGAAGCCAATATCTCTGCTGGAGGATGATCGTACTAATTTGAAGATATTCGTGCACTCGAGAATTTGAAAATTACGAACTCTCTGGTTCATTCAATCAATTGCAAAGAAGTGTTGACATGGCCAAAAGATTAGAAGAACGAGAAACCGTGTATTGTTACTACAGATTTGAACATGCCGGTAATGGACAGTTTAGAATTTCTGAAGAAGGATACTGGCCGGACTGCTATAACTCTGGAAACGGTGGATAATAGGAAAGTATTTAAAATTGAAAATTCACACGGACAACTGGTTACTTATGGGAATGGGAATACAGAAGGCGCACAAATCAAAGCTGGATGTTCGTCGATGGCGCAGCCTTCTACTGGCTGCCGCACTGTCAACTAGTGGTATCTTCTTGGCGTTAAGTATCTCGAGCATCGCGGAGTTGCTGCCCAGATTTCAGATTAAGGATGAGGTCCTTCATGCTGTGTTTGAAACTCTTGGCTGTATGCTCGCTTTGGGGATTGCCAGCTTTCTACTGATGCGTCATAGCGAAAGTGGCAATGGATACATGATGTGGTTGGCGTGCTCTGTACTTGTTACGGGAATTATAGACGCCTTTCATGCGAGTATGACACTTAGTAATGAGTCTGTCTGCCTGCGCAGTACAGCCCAGTTGATTGGTGGTTTGTGCATTGCTCTGATATGGCTACCTGAGCGGCTAACTCAGACGCGACTGGCGAAAGTATTGCCCAAAATACTTGCGATGGCAGCCGGATCATTCGGCTTGATATCGTTGATTTTTCCTGAGGTGCTGCCTGCGGTCCTTACCGATGGGAGATTCACATTGACTGCCAAAGCGCTTAACTTCACTGGAGGCATTTTCTTTCTTTCTGGAGTAGCATATTGTATCAGCCATTTTGACCGCAGCCGATACACAATATACGCGCTGTTTGCGACCTACTGCCTCCTTTGTAGTATAGCCGGTTTGACCTTCATGTTTACTAAACTCTGGAGCCCGGGGTGGTGGTTGTTGCACCTGGCGCGTTTGGGAGCTTATGTCGTTGCGTTTAAGTACGTTTCAACTAATTCCTCAGCAGAATATATGTTTCTCGTCAGGAGCAAGGAGACTCTCGGGCGTGCAAAGGCAAGAGCGGAAGAATCAAAGAAGGAGCTTGAAAGGGTCAACAAGCAGCTCGAAAAATCTGTCCAAGAGGCAAATCGCCTAACCCAGGAAGCCATAGTGGCAAATCGAGCCAAGAGCGAATTCTTGGCTAATATGTCACACGAGCTGCGTACCCCCCTTCACAGCATCATCAGCTTCGCCTCTTTTGGCATCAAGAAATACAATAGTGCCCAACTAGAAAAACTCCTCGATTACTTCAATAGGATCAAACAAAGCGGAAAAACGCTTCTGGAGTTACTCAACGATCTGCTTGACCTGGCAAAGCTGGAATCAAAAAAAGTGACGTTTGCGTTCGAGCCAACCGATCTTGGGATACTTGTCAAATCTGTGACAAATGAATTAGACACATTGCTATTGGAACGAAACTTAAACGTACGATACGAAGTGTCCAAATTCGATGGGGAGGTCGCACTCGATGCTGATAAGATCAAGCAGGTACTCCGTAACCTTCTGAATAACGCGATCAAGTTTTCGCCGGAGAGTGGGATCATCGATGTTACTATATACCGTGCGGGGAGCTCTGTTAGAGTTTCAGTTCATGACCAAGGCCCTGGGATTCCTCAGGATGAACTGGAAACGGTGTTCGACAAGTTTGTTCAGTCGAGCAAGACGAAGACAGGAGCAGGTGGCACAGGCCTGGGACTCGCGATCTGTCACGAGATTATCACCGCGCATAAAGGCCGCATCTGGGCAGAGAACGGGCCAGAGGGTGGCGCGGTGTTCTCATTTGAGATACCACTATGCATAGACACACATACGGATGACCAACTTGCCTTGGCTGGTGCTGACAATGGCTTGTAGTCGAACAGTAAATTTATAGGGGCCCATAGCGTTGTATATGTATGCTGCGCCGCGGTCTAAAGTGTGAGATGGACAGAACTATGCAAGTACAAGGAAAAATCTTAGCTGTAGATAATGATCCCAACGATATCACAATTGTGGAAGAACTGTTAGCAAATAACTACGATCTTAAAAAGCGGCTACGACAGGTGAACAAACGCGTGTCGGAGGAATATGTCCTATAATACAGGGGTTTGCCGTGCGCGATACAAGATTATTTCTGGCTTAAATCACGACATTTCCTATCTTAAGTCGAGCATTTCTCGTGCAAGGATTCACAGTTGCGCAGCCGATACTATATGTGCGCACGCAGTGAATTATCAGCTTGGTGATCCATGGTTATGGAGAACAAGAATAGGTTGCTAAGCGTTGATTCTTCTGTTAGCGACTTGCTATGGATAGTAAGTCGCTGACTGTTTTCGTATTGAAAGTATGAATCAAGAAAATGCATAACTTCACGTGCAAGGATTTGTCAAAGAGTTCAAGTGCTATTTCAGGGCATATTAGAGTCGATACCTGTCTTGTCCTGCAATACCACAGAGTGGCATCGTTGTGCTTTGATCCTCTCCAACTGGCAGTGGAGCCGTACCATTTTGAGAAGCAGATAGAATATCTGGCACAGAACTTTAATGTCATATCGATTGATGAGATGAAGCATCATCTGGAAACTTCAGAGCCTTTTAGAGAGGGAACTGTAGTGGTAACATTTGATGGAGGTTACACTGATGTGCTTTACACGGCTAAAGAAGTGCTCGAAAGATTTGGAGTTTTTGCCACAGTCTTTGCCAGCTCAGCCAACATTATAGAAGGGGGACAGTTCTGGTGGCAGGAATTAGAAGATTTTCTTATTGCAAACCATTTTGAAGGGCAACTAAAGCTGGAGATAGACTGTCAGTTGTATAAATGGCCTCTGGTGACACAGCTCGATAGGTTTCGGGCTTATGACGATTTGTATTCAATCCTATCTGACAAAACACCGTCAGAACAAAGAACAATTGTTGAACAAATTACCAGAAGCATATACCTGCAGGCTGAGGAGCTCGACAATCATAGAACAATGAGTGCTCAGGAACTCAGGCGGCTTGCGGAAAGGGGATTGGTTACAATTGGCGGACACACGCACAGCTATGTAAAGTTATCATCTTTGCCTAAATGGCAACAAATTGAGGAAATATCGAAAAACAAGAATGTATTAGAGGAGGTATTAGGACACAATATCAAATATTTTTCTTACCCGTTTGGAAATGACAACAGCTACACAGCGGAGACTATTAGTATTTTAAAGGATATTGGATTCAGCTTGGCGTGTGGTAATTCTTATGGCACAGTCAGTGTGATAGGCCAGACAAGTCGTTATGAATTACCGAGGGTCAAGGTTGGAAATTGGAATCCATTCACTTTCTATAGATTTCTAAAAAGATTCTTTAACTGAAGGATAAAGAATTCGCTGATTACAGTGAGAAATAAGCGTTTGGGTGGGAGACTGAGGTGAGGCTGTGAATAAGAGATGGTCACAAAAGCCTCCGAGAGAGACAGGGAGACACCTATGGAAATAAGAATATTGGTTGCTGACAAACATAGGGTTGTGCGCGAGGCTATTTGTTCCCTGCTGCGCAATGAGTTTGGGATGGATATCGTTGGAGAGGCTGAAGATGGCCGGACCGCAGTCCAACTTGCCCGAGAACTACGCCCAGATGTCATTATTATGGAAACCTCTATGCCCAATCTAAACGGCATCGAGGCCACCCGGCAAATAGTCCACGAATTACCTGACGTCAAGGTAATAGCCTTGTCAGCACATTCAGACCGGCGTTCTGTGTGTGAAATGCTTAAAGCAGGGGCATTGGGCTACCTGCCAAAGCGCTGTGCCTTCCAAGAGCTCGTTTCTGCTATACAAAATGTCGTTGCAAATCGCACTTACCTCAGTTCCCACATAAGTAGGATAGTTATTGAAGAATACTTACATCATGCAGCGGAGCAAGGACAGTCCGCCTACTCGGTATTAACGGACAGGGAGCGCGAAGTGCTTCAATTGATCGCAGAGGGTAAGTCGACGAAAGTAATAGCGAGAGAATTGTACGTTAGCCCCAAGACTATTGAGTGGCACCGTAACCAGTTAATGAAGAAACTAAATATAGAAAGTGTGGCTGAGCTTGTCAAGTATGCAATAAGTGAAGGGCTGACCAGCATTGCTTATGCATGACTTGAATACTCTGTGATTAGCGTAGTCTCTAATACTTTATCTACGTAATTTGGTCAATGAATAATTTGTTCACTCCTTTGTAACAAGCATTTTCCAGCCGGCGAGTTGGGATACTTTACTACAGTTGAGCTCACACGTTCTTTTCTAAGAATTGTGTGACGCACCCATTCAATTATTACATATACGCGCTTTTCGCTAACTGGAATTATAAGCTGACTAATCTCCAGGCGTCCTTGCTACCCGTTTTTTCCAACCTTAGAACCAGTAAAAGGCTGGTTAAATAAGCGTGTGTTCTACCCGACAATCTAACTGAAGTATTTGATGCATTTGTCAAGTCGTATGCGAAGCGGAATTTACCTTTTGGGTTCGGACTTGTGCTGTAATCGTTGTGGCATTTAATCAAGGAATTTGACGAGGGAGGCTGGTAATATGAGTATAAGGCTTTTGATTGCTGATGATTATGATGTTATGCGGGAAAACATAAAATCTTTTGTTGTCAAGCAGCCTGATATTGAGGTTGTTGGCGAAGCGAAGGATGGAGAAACTGCAGTAGAGCTTGCCAAGAAGTTGTCACCGGACGTGGTACTTATGGATATTAGCATGCCTAAATTGAGCGGGATTGAAGCTGCTGGAAGTATTCTTAGCAATAATGCTTCTGCACGAATTATCATTTTGTCCACTCGTTCCAATAAGCGTTTCGTGGAGGCTGGGCTCAAAGCGGGTGTTTCTGGCTATGTGCTCAAAAGTTCCATTTTCGACGACTTGATCCCAGCTGTGCGCGCCGTTATGGCAAATGAGCTTTTTCTGAGCCCTCAGATAACGGATGTCAAGATTGAAGACTACACAAAACAACCGCCGAAGGCTGACGACTCAGTTTCAGGGACTTAAGAACATGGGACCCTTGTAACTGGGTTTTTCGAGCCTCATAACCAGGAATTGCCTGGATAAATAGGCAAACGATTTAACCGATAAAATTTAACTGAGAGTGTTGGTTTGTCGTGAAAAAACAGGAGAAACAAAAGATTTGAAAGGGTAAAAATATGTTTTTTTCAAATGAGACAAAAGGGTTTTTCAGGCGAAATATTTGTTTGATAATGGCGCTGAGTATAGTGTTGTTATCAGGTACTGCCGGCTTGGCGAGGGAAACGGAAAGCGTGCAGCACTACAAAATGATTTCATCTGTAGAATACACGGGTGGGGGGCAATTCAGGAATCAGGTTGAAACCTTATTTACGGTGAGAAAAGAGGCTCTGTCAGACGATAAGGTTCTGTATTCGCTTTCTGGAAGTAATCTCGATCCGAATCTCTCTCAGGAATCTTCTCCAATAGAATTTTCATTTGCTCTTGATAAAAATACCCGACACTTATCAAGCGTTGATGAAGACCTGGCTTTTTGGGCCAGAATCAACAATGAGTCTGTCAAGTCGCTCGAGAAGGTGACAAAGGATAATGTCGGGAAGACATGGAAACAATCTATCAATCTGTCATCCCTTGGTAATTCGCTTCCCGGCGAATTGAGGTTCACCTTAACGGCGATAGAGCTTAAAACAGATGTTTTTGGTGAAATGATAGCTGTTAGGGCATTGTCTGAGCCGTTTTTTGTTAAAGGTGGCATGGGTTCTTTAAGGTCCAGAATCAACACTGTTTATCTTTTTGATCCGAAGATTGAGGAGATTTATCTGAGCGTATCTGTTTTCGAAGCGACAAAAGACGCCAACGGCAAGAAGACGTTGCGTCATGAGGTTGCGACATACAGGACTGATGCTGCCGGAGCATCGGTTGATTTGAACGGTCTGGGCCCAAAATTCGAGAAGTTTGTAAGAGAAGTGGGACTCAGCAGGAAAAGTGTGAAGATTGAAAAGAAGTCGCCTTTGCCCCAGTGGGCTCAGTCTGAAGGTTTAGCTGCCGCCCAGGTGGCCAACATATGCGCGGCAATGGCGTGCGAAGGCGCTCTAAATCCCGTTGTAACAGTTTGCATACCTTCGGCCCGGATAGTTGCAATGCAAAGTCTGGACGAAATATACTCAATTGGTACATTCACAACAGCCGAGACTGTAGCCGGTTCGTTGGGAAAAAGTGTCCCCGGTATCGGAACCATGAAGATCGCAGTGGCGCCGGCATGGACAGGCATGGGATTGATTACTGCTAAGACCGCTACTCTTGCGGCGGGGGCTACCGCTGGTGGGCTGGTCATAGCCAATAACAGCGGTCAAGGTAGAAATCGCAGTCCAAGTACGCCATAGTTACTAATATCTCAATATTTGAGGTAGAGAGGGGCTTGGCCCTGTCAAAAAAGCTGGGGCGTGATGATGGGGATTTTGAAATTGAATTCGCGGATTGTGCCGGAAGAGCTTAGCACATTTCTTGGTTGAGGCACGTATCGAGATTGAAGAATCATGGCAGAAGGCTACCGGCTTGGTGGATTCTTCAACCACATCAGATCCTGCTCGAAATCAAGAACCATCACAGTATCTGCAAAATACTGCATCCCCAGCATTCCGGAGCACTGGTCCACAATCGGGCTATCGTTCGGGAAAACAGAAATCTTAGCATTTCTGACTGTTCTATTCCCAACTTCAAGTTCTTGAACAACACCGCGTTTGCAAACCAGCCGTCCAATATATGGATATATCTCTCTGCCCTTTCTCAGCTTGACATGCTGGATTTCTTTGCGCATCTCCTCCCACAGCTCTTCGGCGATCGCCATCCCTCTTCCGCTGCCGGTATCAAGCTGTAATTCAATTTCCTCCCCGGCAATGGGAATCTTAACGAAAAGAAAAACGTTGCCGCCTAAATCTTCTTCGATCGCAAAGGAATACTGCGTCCACGAATCCAACTGGTCAGGCTTAAATACTTTCTTGAGTGATAACTCCACTTCCTTCCTTACGCTGTCAAACGAAATATACTTAAATCTCCGCAGAGCCGCCAGTCCTGCTATTACAGCCTTGCCCTTAGCAAGCGGCAGTCCGAGTAGCTGAACTTCCGTATGCTGCTCTTGATAATAACAAGGCCAGTTGGCCAATGTCACTTGCCCTATGTGCAGTTCCGGAAGATAGCACATCCCCCATCCGACAGAATCTACGTTATGACTTTTAAGTGGATAAATAGCCAGCTTGTTTTCCATAATGTGGATATCGTTCACGAACAGAGCGATTGACGCTCCTGTATCCAGGACGACCGGATACTTCCTCCCATTGTCGAGCTTACCTTCAACGGCCATCCAGCGGTTTACCGAGTAGGAAGAGTGATATTTAATCCGACAAGGGTCTCGCTGCTCTGTATCCACATCTATTTGGTTGCTATGGTTCCAGTTGCCATTATATATATCCTTCGCCCAATTGAACCCATTAATTGGGTCATCTTGACGCATCAAACGTATACCTGCCATGCCTTCAAGCCTCTTGCTGTTTACTACCACCATCTGGCATCCTACTTGCAATAACAAAAACAAGGCAAGCAAGCTGCGCAAAGTGATTCTTCTCATATTCATCACCCTGACAAAATAACGTTCTATCCGGCAATAATTGCTATTGTTGCGTATCCAGAGTGTCCCAATGCCGGGCCGATTCCTCCCAATCGCACAAAAATTGATATTACCCTCCTATGGAAAACCCCCAAAATAAACTTCCCTTATTTTAACACTTCTAACGCTCTGGGTCAAGCATTTTTGGTAGTTGGTATGAAGTGGGGTGCCCGTCAAGTTTGTAGGTGGATTTTTCAAGCCGCCAGCGGCTTTTGTAACCATAGCTCATCCCATCTTTTATTCAGCCAAGTTATCCGTAATGCTAATGTTGCTGACGAGCCGGCTCTGCTCCAGATCATACCAGATTGCTTCAAGCGTTTGCCAACCACATGCTTACAAGCGCCCTCGA
>Ga0307437_1000962_pt1 | contig 20398 bp, 15 predicted proteins | sample SalMarWE160390MG_FD_202146 | JGI IMG/M metagenome (GOLD analysis project Ga0307437, IMG submission 202146) | Salt marsh sediment microbial communities from the Plum Island Ecosystem LTER, Massachusetts, United States - WE1603-90 | ecosystem: Environmental > Aquatic > Marine > Intertidal zone >...
ATAATCGTAAGACCTTCCTGAAAAATATCCTTAGCATCCTCTGAGTTGCCTCCCATATGAGTAACCATGTTTTTGATCATGGGAAGGTACTGGTCAGACAGATAAAGTACCACGTAGCTTTGACGGTTACGCAGACATTCGATGATTTCGCTGTCGGTGTACTCTTTCACAAAAGCTTATATTTCTTGCGGGGGCAAAAAACAGCATCCCAAATTTAGGTTTTTTTTCCTTTCAAACAAAAATAAATTGTTTTTTCAGGGTAACAATTTCATGCCAATCGAGATTAAACTATGTTTTTACTTATGGAGGCAGGAATATGTATTTACATGTATCTGATATAGAGTACTTTACTGTTTTCATGAAAATGGGAGGGGTAAGGCATTTATATATTTCCTGGCAAAAAAAATATAAGAGAATAAAAAAAAAATAGCTGAAATGACGATTACAAAGTCACAATACGATCATGGTTATCACTTCAGCGGGAGTGAAGAGGGAAAAATCAGCGATACCGGAACATTTGACTTCCTCGTAAGTGAAAATGCTGATGGAGTACCTTTTCAGTTAATCTTCGGGCAACAGATCGGAGAAGGAATTTATCTCAATACGGGGGCTGGGGTAAAACAGCTTCTCGGCATCTCGCCCGAAGATTTTACTGAAAAAATCTTCCATGATATGATAGAGGAAATCGTTCCTCTTTCCGATGATATACCGGCTGATCCTATAATGACACGCAGGAAATTTATCAATGGTGAGATAAAGAATTACAGGGCTGAAATTCTTGTAAAGCTCCCGGGGGGAGGTAAGAAGTGGATCCTTGATACATCGGTTCCGATGATCGATGATGAGACTGGCACAGTCACAGGCACCATAGGTATTTTATATGATGACACCACAAGAAAGAATATACTTGAGAAGCTTGTAGAAGCCCGCAAAAGAACTGATGACAGTGAAAATCTGAAGGCTGCCTTTCTTCATAATATTTCACATGAAATAAGAACTCCTTTGAATGCCATTGTCGGATTTTCCACACTGCTGGAGGAGTATCCCGAAAGTCGTGAAAAGAGGAGGGAGTATCTCGATATAATATCCAGGAGCTCCGATCATTTGCTTGAAATCATTGACAACATAGTGGAGATTTCAAAAATTGAGGCAAAGACGGTAAAGATCAGCAGGGAGCAGGTTAATCTTTATAAGGTTATCCGGACTGTTTATGACCAATTCAGTTGCATTGCCTCAGAGAAAGCAATTGTGTTCAATTATATTGTGCCCGGTGAGAGTGATCCATGCATTTATACCGATAATTTCAAGGTTACGCAGATACTCAGAAATCTGGTCAGTAATGCCCTCAAGTTTACAATGGAGGGCAGGATAGAATTCGGATACACACTAAAGGATAAGTATATTGAATTCCATGTGTCCGACACCGGAATAGGCATTTCCTCTGAACAGCAGGCAAATATATTCACCAGGTTTTACCAGGGCGACAATACTTCAAAACGAAGCTATGGAGGAACCGGTCTGGGGCTTGCAATCTCCAAAGCCTATGTAGAGCTCCTTGGTGGCAATATCTGGTTCACCTCACACAATGGTGAAGGCTCAACATTCAGGTTTACACTTCCTAAAGAGATAGCTGTTAAATAAAGAATAATCCTCAGTATTCTGTTTTCACTTACAGCTTGTTGTACTGCAAGTTGTACATTTAGCACAGGAAACTCCCCGGCAATGGTGTGTGCATATAAGGGATATCATCTCTGTTTGCTTTTGATATTCAAAACAATATCCATGCATTATGGCTATAAAGATTAAAAAGAATTTTTTTATTAAATTGCATTGAAAAATCCTATGAAACATTAAATTTTTAGTAATGAAAACAAAACATATCTTTATTCTTTTCTTTACCTTGTCGCTACTCATAATCAACTCCTGTGCGCCGGCTTATGTACCTAATGTCATTAATGCGCCTATGCTTACCAACAAGGGAGAAATACAGGCAGCTATTCATTTTGGCACTTCCGGATTTAATCCCCAGTTTGCGTATGCATTGACAAATCATTTGGGAATAATGCTTAACGCAAGCTTCCTGGATATGACATCCGATACATCCTCTGCTTCCGATTTTTACCATAAGCATAATTTTTTCGAATTCGGCCCGGGTTTTTATACCAATTTTGGATCGTCAAGATTTAAATTTGGTACATACGGAGGTGTTGGCTTTGGAAAAATAAATGCTGAATATGAAAATGAAATATGGACTTCCAAGGTCGATGTCAAATGTACCAGGCTTTTTCTTCAACCGACAATCGGTATCACTTCAAAGATTTTTGATTTGGGTATCTCAACACGGTTTGTAGTGGTTACTTTTAACCAGGATTCAGAAAAAGATACAGGTGTAATGTTTGAACCGGCCCTGACAGCAAAGCTGGGTTGGGACCATATAAAGGCAGTTGGACAGATAGGATTATCCTATCCCCTTAATTCCGATAATATCCATTTCGTTTATCAGCCGGGACTTGTGTCGCTGGGCATTCAGGGTAATTTTGGCAAAATTTTTAAATGACCCTGATCAGGAATCAGCAGGATAAGCATTTATTTCATGATTTCGCCTGTCCGCGCCGCGAGAGATATCGGGCCCTTGCCTCTTCAGGATCTGCATCCGGGGCAATATAAATTTTGGTTCTGTGGTCAATAATAACTACCTGCATCTTATTGAGGTCAGGAGATTTTAATACTAACTGTTTTTTATCGTAAATACTGTTATTCTTCATCTCATTGATAATTGATAATTGATTTTTGGATCCCGTGAGTGTTATTGTCAGTTACACCCTTGTATTGATCTGATAACTCTCTGATTGATTTTGTTCTGTAAAACATGCATTTCAAAAAAAAAGTCCCGCTTCTGGCGGGACCAAAAATCTTAAATGATTAATATAGATAAACTAAGCAAGTTTAACATTTACTGCATTTAATCCTTTTTTTCCCTGTTCAACGTCAAAGGTTACCTCATCATTTTCTGAAATGATATCCTTTAATCCTGAAGAGTGTACAAAATACTCTTTAGTAGAATTCTCCTCTTTAATGAATCCGAATCCTCTTGATTCATTAAAAAATTTTACTGTTCCTTTACTCATAATTTATTTTTATAATTTGGGCGCAAGGTACGCTTTCTTTTCAATATATCATATTTATTTACAATAAATTAAATATTTCAGTACTTTATGCCATATCAAACACGTAAAAAGAGGGGGTGAATTCATTTCTAAAAAGCATCGTTTCACTCGGTTCTGATTGAGCTGGCCGGATTCATGATTGCTGCCTGGTATGCCTTGTAGCTGATTGTAATAAATGTAATGACAACTGTCAGCAATGCTGCCAGTATCAGAAGCATTACACCTATCTTCGTTCTGTATACATAGTTCTGTAGCCAGTTATTCATGAAATAATATGCTACCGGAAGCGCAATAACAATTGAAATAGATACTAGTATCAGGAAATCCTTTGAGATCAGCCTTATAATGACACCCTCATTAGCACCGAAGACCTTTCTTATTCCAACCTCCTTGGTCCTCTGCTCGACCATGTACGAAGCAAGACCGAATAATCCAAGACAGGCTATCAGGATAGCAAGTATTGTAAATAATGTAAATATAAGTCCCCTTTTCTCATCTGTCTCAAACTGCCTGTTAAATCTCTCTTTAAGAAATGTATATGAAAAAGGCTGATCTGGGAATACTTCATTCCATTTTGATTCAATGAAACTGATTGTTTGCCCGGTGTTATTACCGCTGAGTTTGACATATATTATATTACCAAGTTCACGGTATACAAGCATTAAGGATTCTATCTCGTTATACATGCCTGTTTGGTGATAATCGGCCATCATCCCGATGACACTTGCCCGTAACGTATTTTCATCACCCAGTTCCACTTTCTTACCTATGGGATCCTGCCACCCCAGCCTGTTTGCCAGAGTTTCATTTACAACTACAGCCAGAAGTGTATCTGAAGGCATATCCTGCTGAAAATCACGACCTTCAATCATCCTTATGCCCAGCGCATCTATAAAATCATGGTCGACAACCGCAAAGTTTACTCCCCTCTGGACCATTCCCTGGTCTGTTTCAACATTGAAAATTACCTTTCCCGAACCTTCTCCAACAGGAGTATTCGTGGAGGTGACATACCTTATATTTTCATTCTCAAGAAGAGCCTGCCTCAGCACCGGGTATTTACGTACCATGCCTCTGTTCAACTGCAGCGTCAGCACATTATCCTGGTTAAATCCCTGATCCATTGTCTTCAGGTAGTTAAGCTGCCTGAATACGATAAGGGTACACACTATCATAACCACAGATATTGTAAACTGTATTACTACAAGTATCTTTCTGAACAGGCTACCTGCAGAACCTTTTGTAATCTCACCCTTCAGAACGGTTACAGGACTGAATCTGGATAGAAAAAATGCGGGATAACTACCACCGATGATACCGGCCACAATTATAACACCTATGAAGGATATCACAACAACCGGACTGTATAGTATTGAAAGGCTGAATGATTTCCCTGCCAGCATGTTAAACTTAGGAAGAAGTATTATAAGGAGTATAATGCTTAATATCAAAGATATAATTGTCAGTACCACTGATTCGGACAAAAACTGTGCTATCAGTGTTGACCTCCTTGATCCTACAACTTTACGCATACCTACCTCACGTGCTCGTCCTGCTGAACGTGCAGTTGCAAGGTTCATATAATTCATTGCTGCTATTAAGACAAGGAACAGCGCTATAATACCAAAGATGTAAACATATGTTATACTGCCAGTAGGTTCCGGTTCGCCGGCATTAGTTGAATAAAGATGTATCCTGGTGATAGGTTCCATGATATATTCTATTGTTATATGTAATGGCTCGAATATTGTCTTCATATGCGCATCATACATACCCTGCATCTTTGTTTCAAAAGCGTCTACATCAACTCCCTCAGGCATAAGTAGATATGTAAAGACACCGAAATTACCCCAGCTCCCGATCTGTTTCGGAAGGTTATTCCTTGCAGCAACAGCGTCAAACCGGAAATGTGAATTGAAGGGTATATCCTCGATAACACCTGTAACCTCATAGGTATCCTCGCCAGCAGTAAAAGTTTTCCCTATTGGATCATCATCCCCGAAATACCTGGAGGCTACAGTCTCTGTAAGGACTATTTTATCCGGATCCTTAATAGCAGATCTTACTTCACCCTTTAGTACTTTATAACTAAAAATATCGAACAGGGTGGAATCGACAAAATAGAAGTTCTCTTCTATAAATTCCTTATCTTCATATTTATACAATGCTCTCGGCATATTGATAAATCGTACGAAAGACTGCACTTCAGGATAATCCTGGACAACCTGCGGTCCGAAAGGAATCTGTGCGACATTCCATGTGAACTGGTCATCAGTTTCTGTGATTTTCGATGAAACACGATATATCCTGTTGGAATTTTCATGATACCTGTCGTAGCTTATCTCATCAGAAACATAAATAATAAGAAACAAGGCACTTGTAATTCCCAGTGTAAGTCCCAGTATATTCAGAATACTGTAACCGTAATGTTTTCGTATATGACGGGTGACTGACTTTAATAGGTTCTTAATCATAAATTCAAGTTATTAATAGTTGGGAATCTAAAATTATAATCAATTTTAAGTTAAACTTATACTATTTCGAAACATTAACAGTACTTTAACATTCTATTGACCTTTTGGTGATCAATAACTTATTATGGTTACTCCAAAGACGTAATAAATATTCTAATGCAACAGAATAGCAATAAAAACGTCTTTATAATGATTGAAAACATATTATGATAAGAAAATTCCTCCGCCTGTCCTTACGTAATATCCTGAAACATAAGGGTTTTGCTTTTATTAATATAGCCGGTCTGGCAATCGGTCTTACTGCATCATTACTGATCCTTCTTTGGATACAGGATGAACTGAGTTATGAAAAATTCAACCTTAATGGTGAAAACATTTACAGGGTTGAAGAGGATCAGTTTTATTCGGGTGAGAGATATCATGTAACAGTGACGCCTCATCCGAGCGGACCGGTATGGAAAGAAAAGATCCCGGAGATAAGGGAACAGACACGGTACAACAGGCTTCCCAGGATACTTTTCCGTCTGGATGAAACAGTATTCTTTGAATCTTCCATTATTGCTGCAGATTCCGGTTTGTTTAAAATCTTCACTTTGCCTTTTTTAATGGGTGATCCTGAAACTGCATTACGCTCACCGAACACAATTGTTCTTACAGAAAAACTTGCCGCGAAATATTTTGGGGAGACAAATCCAATTGGAAAAACACTGACACTTGAGAATAAATACCAGTTCACGGTGACTGGCGTGATGAAGAATCTCCCGCAAAATTCGATGTTCACATTTGAAGGAGTGATTCCCTATTCTTTCCTCAAAGAAATAGGAGCGATAAGTGATCACTGGGGCAGCAATTCAATATATACATTTGTACTGCTGGAGAAGGGTTCTGATATTGATGCCGTCAATAAAAAGCTGACGGATGTTGTGCTTGAGTATATTCCTGAGACAATCACTAAATACCTGTTGTTCCCTCTTCTGGATATTCATCTCCATGGCCAGTTTGGCTTTGAAATCAGTAAAGGTCCGGTAATTGTAGTAAGTATCTTTGCCCTTATTGCGGTATTTGTTCTTCTTATTGCATGTATCAATTTCATCAACCTTGCAACCGCCAAAGCTGCTGGCCGTGCTAAAGAAATAGGAATCAAGAAAGTGGCCGGCGCCAGTCAGAAGACTTTGATAATTCAGTTTATGCTTGAATCTTTCTTTCTGGTCATAATGGCACTGGTACTGGCTTTGATCCTGGTCGGACTGGCGCTTCCCCTGTTCAATAGTATTTCAGGAAAGAGTTTTATTCTTTCCGACCTGTTACGCTTCAGGTTTATTATCAGCATCATTATTGTGGGAGTTATCGCAGGATTGTTATCCGGAATATATCCTGCCCTCTATCTCTCTTCATTTAAACCGGCTGCAGTGCTTAAAGGAGAGACAGTATCAGGGAAGGGCAGCGGCAGGCTCAGGCGTATTCTTGTTGTGATCCAGTTTACCCTTTCAATACTCATTGCGATAGTGGCAACAATAATGTACCTGCAGATGAAGCATCTGCAGAATAAAGAGCTTGGCTTTGACAAGGAAAACCTTTTATGTATCCCAATGGCCGAAAATATGAAACCCAAATACTATTCATTGAAGAACGAGCTCCTGAAAGAGACTCTCATTGAGGGAGTTACAGCATCAACGAGCAATCCTGTACGAATAGGCAGCAATTCGGGAGGAGCAGACTGGGAAGGGAAGGATCCGGAAAAGCATGTATTAATAGGTACCAATGCGGTTGATTACGACTACCTTGAAACGATGAAAATGGAACTTTTGTCAGGCCGGGATTTCTCAAGAGAATATGTCTCCGATCTCGCAAAAGATACTACAGGTAATTTCCTGATAAATGAAGAGGTGGCAAAGATGATGGGGACTGACGATCCTACAGGTAAAAGATTCCACTTTATGGGTCTCGAAGGCAGGATCGCGGGAGTATTGAAGAACTTTCATTTTAAAGGTGCTGATCAGGCTATTGAACCGATGGCTTTTGCTCTCACTGAAACTGACTGGTTTAATTGTATCCTCATAAGGCTCAATCCCGGGAATACTGCTGATGCCCTGAAGGCTGCAGAGAGGGTTTGGGGGAATATACTTCCGGAATACCCTTTCGACTATTCCTTCATTGATGAAGATTATAAGAAACTTTTCAGTACAAATATCCGTCTTACTGAATTATTAAGGTATTTTACAATTCTTGCAGTGATAATAGCATGTTTGGGTCTTTACGGCCTTTCTGCCTATTCGACGGAAAGGAGGACCAACGAGATAGGGATAAGGAAGGTGATGGGAGCCGGCTCCACCACAATACTATGGACTATGGCAAAGGAATTCCTTACTCTCATTCTTATATCACTTATAATTGCTCTGCCGGCAGGCTGGATAATTGTCGGAAACCTCCTGAAACAGTATGCCAGCAGGATCGATCTGTCGTGGATAGTGTTTGCAGGAATAGTTGCCTGTGCGATGATCATTGCTCTTGTCACGGTCAGCTTCCAGGCATTCAAAGCCTCATTGATTAACCCGGCTATTGCACTTAAAGTTGAATGAAAATAATTCTATATTTGTCTGATAAACATTTATTTATAACCATTATTTCTTATTACTATGCTCAGCAACATGATCAAGTACAGTTTACGCTCTTTTAAAAGGCAGCGTGCTTACATAATAATAAATATCCTTGGCCTTTCGATAGGTATTGCCTGCAGCCTGCTTATTGCACTTTTCGTAATAAATGAGGCTGGTTACGACAAGTATAACGTCAAAAAAGACAGGATATACAGGCTGGTGCTTAACGGCAAATTAAGCGGACAGGAATTTGTCGGAGCCTATACCTGTGCTATTATCGGTCCTACTATGTTAAATGAGTTCCCGGAAATAGAGAATTTCCTCAGGATGACGGGCCGCGGACCCACTGTTGTTGAATATAAGGATCTTACATTCACAGATGATCATGTGGTTGAAGCGGACTCCACATTTTTTGATTTTTTTTCAATTCCCGTAATAAAGGGAGATCCAAAGAATATGCTCAATGCTCCGAGAAAAGCAGTTCTCTCGGAATCAACTGCAAGGAAGATATTCGGTGACGAGGATCCGATAGACAAAGCAATAAGGATCGGGAACGATACAACCAGGTATATTATTTCCGGGGTCATGGCAGATATTCCCGGAAACTCTCATTTTGAAGCAAATATCATTACATCATTCATGACCAATCCACGGTCGCAAAGCCCGATATGGTTGAGCAACAGCTTCAGTACATATCTGCTTTTGAAACCAAATACCAATTATGTATCTGTCGATGAGAAGATACCTGCCATGCTGGAGAAATATGTAGGACCCGAGATACAACAGTTTATGGGAATAACTCTTCAAGATTTTGCAGCACAGGGCAACAAATACATGTTCTTCCTTCAGAATCTTACCGATATACACCTTGATCCTTCGATCCAGCAGGAATTTAAAGCAGCAAGCGATCCGAAATACATGGTAATATTCGGAAGCATATCTATCCTTATTGTTCTTATTGCAGCTATCAACTTCATGAATCTTGCAACTGCACAGGCTTCACGAAGATCAAAAGAGGTGGGGATTAAGAAAATAGGAGGTTCCACACGCGGAATACTGATAACACAATTTCTTTCAGAATCGTTTATTATTACATTCATCTCCCTGATAATAGCCCTGATAATCATATGGATCACTCTTCCATATTTCAATAACCTGCTTGGAGCAGATTTAAAGCCGGATCTCTTTGCCGGGTGGTACACTATACCGGTATTGATTCTCTTCACACTTCTGGTGAGCTTAATGGCCGGCAGCTATCCTGCATTGTTTCTTTCTTCATTCAGCCCTTACGAGGTTCTCAAAGGCAATGTGCACGGCAGTAGTATGTACAGCAGAACCCTGAGAAGAATACTGGTCGTATTTCAGTTTGCTGTATCAATTCTTTTGATAACAGGAACTTTGATTATGTACCGGCAAATATACTTTATGATCAACAAGGATGTAGGTTTCAACAGGGAACAGATGCTGGTAATTAACAGGGCTGGGGCCCTGGAGAACAGAGTAGAGGCATTTAAAGATGCTGTAAAAGAGATCCCCGGCGTGATAAACATTGCCAGCTCCACTGCTGTTCCCGGGCGTAACAACAATCTTAACGGCTACGGACTTGAAGGAAGACAGGAAGAATCATTTCTTTTACAAACTAGCTGGATCGACTATGACTATCTTGATACATACCAAATGACCCTGGTTAAAGGCAGGAACTTTGACAGATCATTCACTACCGACAGGTAGGCATGCATAATAAATGAAAGTGCTGCAAAGAACTTCGGTATCACTGATATTGATAGTACCAGGTTTATTAAACCCGAAGAGTCAGGTAATTTTACCTATTTACAGGTGATAGGAATCGTTAAGAATTTCAACTTTGAATCACTGCGCAATCCAATTCAACCTTATATTTTCTGTTTCAAAGGAGATGAAAACTTGTGGGGATATGCAACTGTCAAACTATCAGCACAAAATTATCAGCACACTATAACGGAAATTGAGAAGAGGTGGCAGCAGTTTACATCCAATGATCCCCTTCAGTACTATTTTGTTGATGAGGATTTCGAGCAAATGTATGTCCAGGAAAAGCAGAATGCTCAGCTTGCAGTAATATTCTCAATACTTGCGGTCTTTATTGCAGCTCTCGGGCTGTTCGGTCTTACCTCCTTTACAGTTGAACAACGAACAAAAGAAATAGGGGTACGTAAAGCCATGGGATCATCAGTGGCAGGGATCTATTATGTTATTTCAAGGGAAATATTTCTTCTCGTTTCCATATCAGCAATAATTGCATGGCCGCTTATCTATTTTATTGCGAACAGATGGCTGGAGAACTTCTATTTCCGGATTAATCCTGGTGCTATAAGTTTCCTGTCCGGATTGCTTATTGCTATTTGTATAGCTCTCATCACAGTGAGTTACAGGATAATGAAAGCGGCAAGAGTAAATCCTGCACAATCACTTAAATACGAATAATACTATATCTGATGTTCAGGAACTATCTTCTTGTCACCTTCAGGAATTTATGGAAGAACAAGATCTTTACCCTGATAAATATTGTTGGTCTTGGTATTGGGCTTTCAGTCTGTATAGTTGCATTTTTCAATCAGATATTCAATTATGAGTTCGACAGGAGTCACGAAAATTTCAACGAGATATACAGGGTGAACTGCTTCAGGGATATGCAGGGCAGGGAGCAGGAATACGGGATCGCACCGTCGACTCTCGGGCTACATATCAAAAATGATATTCCGGGAATACTGAGAGCATCCAGGTTACAAAGGACTGGATCTCCTGTAAAGGTGGGCGATGATGTCTTCCCGGCACAAATATCATATGTCGATCCCGAGTTTCCTGAGATATTTACCTTTCCATCTGTTCATGGTGATACAAAATCAATACCCGGAACCGGGAGTGTGCTGGTAAGTGAGACAATGGCACATACTCTGTTTGGTAATGATTATCCGGCAGGTAAATCTTTATCGATTGTCAACGATCAGAATCAGGAATTCACATTTACAGTAAGCGCTGTATTTAAAGATATGCCTGATAATTCCAGCTTCAGGATTGACATTCTGTCTCATTATGATAACTTCCTCCGGATGTGGAATGTTGGTGATGCTGACTGGAAGCTTTGGACAACAGTGCTCTTTATTCAGGTACCGGACAAATCACTTTTACCCGCCATAACAAATTCGTTAAAAGAGTATCTGCCCGTGCAAAACAGGGCTCGAGAAGATTTCCGCATAAACAGGTTTACTCTTGTTCCACTTAAAGATGTAGGCTCTAACTCCCGAAATATATGGTCTTCAGGTCTCTTTCCTTCATTACATCCTGCAGCTCTGATAGCTCCTCCCGTCATGGCAATTTTTATCCTGCTGATAGCCTGCTTCAACTTTGCAAACACCTCAATAGCTACACTCAGCAGGAGACTGAAAGAGATTGGTTTAAGAAAGACCTTCGGAGGACTAAGGAGTCAGCTTCTGACACAATTCATGTTTGAGACTCTTATCATATGTTCACTTGCTTTGCTTGTCGGCATAGCGCTTGCATCAGTGCTTGTGCCTGCCTATAGCAACCTCTGGGCATACATGTCTATCAAGCTTACCTTCAGCCGATATGCATTCTTCTGGGTATTCCTTCTCCTGCTGCTGCTTTTAACAGGCTTTATTTCAGGAGTCTATCCGGCAGTACGTGTCAGCTCTTTCAGTCCTGTAAATGTCATTAAAGGGCTGAATTTTTCCGGGGGCTCCGGAAGACTCTCCATTATTCTCCTGACAATCCAGTTTGCAATATCTGTAATGGCACTTGTAATGGGGATTGTCTTTGCCAGAAATGCAGAGTATCAGAGAACCCTGGATCTCGGCTATGACAGGGATAAACTGATAGTAGTCCCGATTTCTCCGGAATTATTCACCTCATTCCGGAATGAAATTATCATGAATCCAAAAATAATTGCAGCTGAGGGGACAAGCAACCATATTGGATGGGGTAACTACAGGAGGCCGATAAAGGATGCCGAAAAGCAACTTGAAGTGGATGTAATGGATATAGGTCCTGAATATGCCCAGACAATGGGACTGCGTCTTGTTGCCGGCAGGCTTTTCGACAAAAACAGGGCGGAGGCTGACCGGTCGAACCATTCAATAGTTGTTAACAGCAAACTGGTTCAGGATTTCGACTGGCCCGAAGCTGTAGGCAGATCAGTCACTCTTTATGATACAACAATCCTGAATATAATTGGTGTAGTTAAGGACTTTAACATCGGGGGAGTATGGCAGGAGATAGAGCCAGCAATGCTCAGAATAACTGATAACGATCAGTTTTATACAATGGCCGTAAGGGCTAATCCTGAGGATCTCCCTGATGTGCTGGATTTTATAAGTCAGAAATGGAAGGCAATGGGAACAAACCAGATCTTTGGTGGAAGGCTGCAGGAGGATCTTATGCAGGAAGAGAAGGATATAAACGGAGGCATCCTTAAAGTAAATGTATTCCTGGCAATTGTAGCAACGCTATTATCATTGATAGGTATGTACAACCTGGTTTCCCTGGATATAATAAAGCGAACAAAAGAGGTGGGAATAAGAAAGATACAGGGAGCACCCGTATCTGTCATTATGCTTCTTGTCAGCAAAAAATTCCTTATTGTCCTTTTGGTCGCGTCAGTTCTTGGATGTGCCGGCGGATACTATATGTCACTGTGGCTGATGGACAGCATATGGGATTATTTTGTAAAAGTCAGCGCGGGTGTCCTTTTGTTGTCAGCTTTTATTATGATCGCTGCCACTATTCTGACTATAAGTGTGAAGGTTTACAAGGCTGCTATGAGGAATCCGGTGGATTCTCTCAGGTATGAATAATCCCCGCCCCGAGTACTCGGGGCACCCCCTGAAGGGAGTCTGGGGGGGTCAATACATCCTGTTGATAAGCTGCCCGATCTCATCGCGTTTCTTCAGATGAAAAGTGTGGGTTTTTCCGTCTCTCGTAACAACATTTATCCCTTTTACAAAACTCAGATTCTTATTAAAGAAAATTACCTCCAGGATATTTTCAAATAATATCTCGAAATTGAATTTCTCTTTAAATTCATCCAGCGATTTGAAATATATCCGCTGGTTTGTAACAATCAATTTACCATCAACTTTTTGGTTATCAATAACCTGATTGGTATCTCCAGCCTTTAAGACTATTTCGTTCGGGTATAATTTTACGGTCATTTTTGATTGTATTAAGTGTTCTTCGTCAAATCATTCAATGAATATTCATAATAAAGACGGTGAGCATAACCTAAAGTTGCATTGTAAAGTAAATATTTTTTTTGTTCTATTCGGCGACTTTGTGTCTTTACAGGATTTTATTAAGTATTCAGAGTTTTAATATTAATCATTATTGAATGGGTAATTCAAAAATATTGAAAGAGATTCTTCACTCCACTTCGTTCCGTTCAGAATGACAGGACCCTATGGATATAGAGAGAAGGGTGAATGGTGGATTTCCCGCCATTCACCCCTCTCTCTTTCAAAACCCACGAAATGAATGTCATTCCGAACGAAGTGTGGAATCTCTTACTATTAGTCGAATATTAATAATAGCAAATTATGAAAAGAGTTGTATAATTAAACCTTTAATTAATATGTCTAATAATTAGACATTTATCACTATATTTGTTTTTAATTTTAAAATAAATATGAGAACTGATAAGCTTGTTCCGGGGGCATCACCAACAATGATAAATGTATTGAACATTGTGCGAAAGATTGCCCCGACAGATGCCAATGTTCTCATAACCGGCGAAAACGGGACCGGAAAAGAACTCATTGCCAGAGAGATACATAATTCATCAGGAAGGGCAGGGGAGTTGATGATAAGTGTTGACATGGGTGCAATCACTGAAACACTTTTTGAAAGTGAGCTTTTCGGTCATATAAAGGGAGCCTTTACTGATGCCAGGGAAGACAGGAAGGGGAAGATTGAACTTGCCTCCGGCGGAACACTATTCCTCGATGAGATAAGTAATCTTTCACTACAGTCACAATCAAAACTGCTCAATGCTCTCCAGAACAGGGAGGTTGTCAGAGTTGGTTCGAACCGGCATATTCCGGTTGACATAAGGCTGATATGCGCCACGAACCGCGATCTGGAGAAGATGGTAGAAGAGGGAAGGTTCCGTGAGGATCTGCTTTACAGGATAAACACCATAATTATTGACGTACCGCCTTTACGCGACAGGGTTGATGATATTCCGATTCTTGCAAATTATTTTGTGAAGGTTTATTGTGAAAAATATAACAGGGGTGATTCTGTACGAATAAATACACACGCCCTGGAAAAACTGGCCAATTACACCTGGCCTGGTAATGTAAGGGAGCTGCAGCATGCAATTGAGAAAGCTGTTATAATGAGTGATTCAAATGTCCTGATTCCCACGGATTTTGAGTTCAGACCACAAGCAAAAAGTATTTCTCATCAGGAGACCACTCTTGCCGAGATGGAGAAGAAGCTGATACTTGAATGTCTTAAAAGGCATGGAAACAACATCAGTGTGGCTGCCGCAAAACTTGGTATAACCAGGCAGACACTCTATAACAAGCTCAGGAAGATCGACCCCGGATCTTACTAACTTACTATTTTGCCATCAAACAGGTTCACAATTCTGTGAGCATATCCTGCATCCCTGTCATTATGAGTAACCATAACGATAGTGGTACCTTCCTTGTTAAGTTCCAGAAGCAGGTTGATCACTTCGATACCATTTTTTGAATCGAGGTTTCCTGTCGGCTCGTCGGCGAGGATAAGTCTTGGATTTGCCACAACGGCCCGTGCAATTGCCACTCTCTGCTGCTGTCCTCCTGAAAGCTGCTGCGGAAAATGCTTTGCCCTGTGTGTGATCTTCATCCTGGTAAGTGACTCCTCAACTTTTTGCTTTCTCTCGCTTGCTTTCATTTTCAGATAGATAAGAGGCAGCTCAACATTTTCATAAACATTCAGCTCATCGATAAGGTTAAAGGACTGAAAGACAAATCCGATGTTGCCTTTCCGGAAGACAGTTCTGTCACGTTCTTTCAGGCTTGCCACCTCAGTGCCGTTGAAGATATAACTCCCTGCAGTCGGATTGTCGAGCAATCCAAGGATGTTGAGAAGTGTTGATTTGCCGCATCCCGATGGTCCCATGACTGCGACATATTCACCCTCTTTCACAGTAAGGTTCACTTTATTGAGAGCTGTTGTCTCAACCTCTTCAGTTCTGAAGATCTTGGTAAGGTCATTTGTTTGAATCATTACATTAAGTATTAGTTGTTGTTTTATTTCTTGAAAACCAGTTTTTCATTTTTGCCGAAGGATTCATAGCCCGAAATGATAACTTTTTCTCCGGGCTGTAGTCCTTCAAGTAATTCATAGTATTTCGGATTTTTCCTCCCGATTGATATATTTCGTTTAATGGCGAACGATTCGGAAGGATCAAGTACAAATATCCATTGTCCGCCGGTCTCCTGGAAAAATCCTCCGATAGGCACCAGAAGAGCCTCTTTCGGCTGCCCAAGTTGCAGACTTATATAGTAAGTCTGGCCTGTTCTTATATTATCAGGCATGGTGTCAGTGAAGACCATATCGATCTCAAATGTTCCATTCCTGACCTCAGGATAAACCCTTCTGACTACCAGGTTGAACATACTGCCCTGCCTGTCAAGTGTAGCAGTAAGTTGTGTTCTTACCCTGTCAATGTAGTGTTCATCTATCTGAGCAGATACCTTATATGATGTTAATACATTGATCTGTCCCATGTTGGCGCCGCGTGAGATAGATTGCCCTATCTCAGGCACCAGCAATCCAAGCTGACCATCAACCGTAGCTTTTACATTAAGGTTCTCCACTCTTTGCCTGACGAGAGTAAGATTCCTGCGCATGTTGTCGAGATTGGCTTTTATGGTTTCTACCTGTACTGACCGGAAGATGGAATCTGCCTTTTGTCTTTCAATAAAAAGCTCCTGTGAACTTCGTGCCATATCAATATCCTCTTTCGAACGGATGAATTCTTCCTTAGAGATAAGGTTATCTTTGATCAATTCTTCATTTTGCTGATAGGTACGTTCTTTTCTTTCAATATCATACTTAAGATTGATCAGTTCTCTTTTTATTGCGATTCTTTCCTGTTCCATTGTTACCTGCGTATTTCTCAGAAAGTTCCCCTTTTCGGCAAGCTGAGCCTCGCTGTCGAGGATATTCAGGTATAGATCAGGATTTGTAAGCCTTAAGATAACATCACCCTTTTTGACCATTGAACCCTCCTCAATAAGTATCTCCTCAACCCGTCCGCCTTCAAGGGCATCAAGAAAAACGGTGCTTATGGGTTCCACGGTACCAGGAACAGTAATATAATCATTAAACTGGCCCCGGATAACTGATTCTATTATGAGTTTATCTTTCTCCACCTTATATGTTGACACATGGCCGGAGAAAAAAGCCATATAAAATAACACCAGAATTATTATACCGCCCAATATATATCCTATATGCTTCTTTTGGAGACCTTTTTTCTTCTCAATAGGTCTGTCCATATTATCAACAGGTGTATCCATGCCGGTTCTGTATTTATCGTATTAATTAAAGATTATTTTCTCATATTCTCCAGTTACATAAAAACTTATGGTGAGCTTTCTTATAAGCATCTGGAGTTTTGTCCTTAATGCTTCAGCCTCTGCCCTGAAAAGTGTTGTTTTGGCTGCTGAATAATCGGTTACATCAACGAGACCCGATTCAAATTTTTTTTCAACAGCGAAGAATGATCTGTTGTTAAACTCAAGGTTTGATTTTGCTGCCAGGTATTCATCCCTGCCTCTTGTATAATTGAGACAGGCATTCTCGATTTCAGTAAACAGACTGTTCTTTTCCTGCTCGAGCCTCAGTTCCGTATCATTCTTCCTTATCCTGGCATTCCTGATGTTCCTGCCGGTAGTATAGTTGTTGAATATCGGGATGTTAAGTGAAAAGTAGATAGCCTGGCTGTTATTGTTTTTTAACTGTGTTGAAAAGGAGGATTGTTCCGGTGCATCATCGCTGAGAATTTTGTAGTAACCGGTAAAGACAGCACCTCCTATGGAAAGACCTGGTGACAGATTACCCTTTGCAGCAGAGATCTGCTTTCTGTTTGCCTCAAGTTCATATTCAATGGCTTTGAGACGGGGAAGGGTCCGGGTGGCGACCTGATAGATGCTGTCAGTTTTGAAGAGGTCGTCAGTAACAGGCAGATTATCAAGATCCGGTATCACTATATCAAATTCTGTTTCAGGGTCAAGCTGAAGCATCTGTTTAAGAGTGGTTATTGCCTGGCTGGCATTATTATGAGCAATGGTATAGGAGAGCCTGTCATCCGAAAGCTGGCTTTCTATCTCATATTGCCTTGATAATGCCTCTCTGCCTGTCTCCACCATTTTTGTTATCCTGAAATATTGCTTTTCAGAAAGCTCAAGCTGCATTTTTGAAGCCTCCTCAATCCCTCTTGCATACAGCACCTGGTAATATTGTCCAAGAATATTTATGATCAGTGTGTTGCGTGCAATCTTCTCTGTTTCCAGTCCAGCCATATACATATACCTGTTGGCTTTACTGGTATTAATAGTGTAAAAACCGTTAAAAAGGTTTAAGCTTGTACTTATTGAATATGAATTACTTATGTTCTGTTCAAATGTAATAAGGTTTGTTACCGGGTCTATTGATCGTCCAAATCCCATCTGGGCATCAGATCCGAAATTAAGTGACGGAAGATAATCCATACGTGATTTTAATAAGCTGGTTTCATAAGTTTCAGTCTGGAGCTTCTGTCGTTTTAAACCAATATTATTCTCAACAGCATAACTGATACAATCCTCCAGTGTCCACTTTTTATCCTGCCCGATACTCTCATGCCGGAAAACTATCATAAATAATAATATCATCAATATGCTTTTCTTCATTTCTGTATTTGCTATTAATCCTTATTATGAACCAAAGATCGTGCCAATAATGTATTTCGCTAATTATCAGATTAATATAAAGTAAGAATAAATGAATATTGTAAAAATATCAGACAGGATGATGTATAATTATTAGACACTTATCAATAACATGAAGATATTAGTCGGGAAATTGAAACCGCGGGTAGGAGTGTGGGGGGCGTACAGCCTGGTTTTCCCTGTTTTTTATCCAGCTCATTACATTGGCCGGCGGCCGTTTGTTCTTCAGTTCCTTAGCCATGTATTCCATGTATGGTTCAGTGTGCTTGAAAAACAACTTGTATCCCTCACAGAGATAATTCAGTCCCGGTTTGCCTCCGGGAGTGAACATGAACCGGTGTTTCGGACATTCTCCATGGCACGCATAGCGAACATCACATTTCAGACAATAGCCCGGCAGTTTGTTCCTTTTATCTATGCCAAAATCAAACTGGCGCTGAGATTTTGCCATATCGACCAGTGAAGATTTCGTGATATTACCCAGGAAGTACTCAGGATAGACAAAATGGTCGCACGAATAAAGATCGCCGTTGTATTCCAGTATCAGGGCATCACCGCACGTTTCTGCAAATACACAGAGTCCCGGATTTTCTCCGACATGATTTGCCAGTGTAGCATCAAATATCTGGACATAATACCGGGCAACATCATTTCTGACCCACTCGTCAAATATCGTTATAAGGAACTGCCCATATTCTTTTGCTCCAACCGACCAGCTTGTAACTTCAGCTTCACCATGAACGGGAGCAACAAGGCTCAAATCATCCTTATTACAATCCTTCTTTATTCTCTCAACAACCGGCAGGAACTGCATAAAACCACTCCCTATTTTCTTTAAAAACCGGTATGTCTCGCTTGCATAGCGGACATTATAGTCATTTACTGTACTCAGTGTATTAAAATCCACTTTGTGTTTTTGAAGCAGCTCAATCCCCTTCATAACCCTCCTGAAAGTGGGTCCGCCTGAAAATGTCTTCCTGTACCGGTCATGATTATGTTCTTCACCATCAATTGAGATACCAACAAGTATATTATTGTCAGCAAAGAACTTACACCAGTCATCATCAAGCTTGGTTCCGTTGGTCTGAAAGGCATTTTCTATTCTTTTTCCTTCACAATATTTCCTTTGGAATTCAATTGCTTTTCTGAAGTAACTTAATCCGGCCAGTGTAGGCTCACCTCCCTGCCAGGTGAATGTTACAACAGGTATTTCATGAACCTCAATGAATTGCCTGGTGAACTCCTCAAGAAGAGTTTCAGTCATTACAGTTTCTTTTCCGGGGTAAAGTCTTTTTTTCTCCAGATAGTAACAATATGTGCAATTGAGATTACACGATGCTCCAACCGGCTTCAGCATGACATGGAACGCTGTGGGCTTTTTGAGTTTCAGGGCATCGGTAAAATAGAGATTCTTCATTTGCCGGTAATTCTGTCCTGTGTTCGTGATTGTCTGAGGATCGTCTCAATAAGGCCGGGAAAGAACTTTGATACTGTATATTCTGCTTTGCCAAGAAAAGAATGGACAGAAATGAATCTCCTTTTCCTGATCTGTTTAATTAGCAATGATGCTGTTTTTTCAGCAGATACTCTTTTTACTTTCCTGTCGGGAAGCGGTGCCAGTTCACCTTCTGCATTATACTGGACCTTTGCCGGATCATTTTCCGTAAAACCGACATAAGCCACACCTATATGTACATTCCGGCCATGAAGTTCATTCTTAAGGCTTTGTGCAAGTGCAGTCAGTGCCATTTTTGAAGCAGAATAACCACTGTAACCCGGAAGGCCGAAAAGACCTGCAAGACTGGAAACAAACAATATACTTCCATTAGTCTTTTTTATGTGAGGCAAAGCATACTTTGTCATATAATAAGAGGCAAGCAGATTTACCTCTACCTGCTTTCTAAAAACTACTGACTCAGCCTCTTCAACAGTACCTGCGCCGGCAATGCCCGCATTATTTATAAGCACATCTATCTTCCCAAATCGCTCAATAGTCTTTTCGACAATATCCCTGCACACCTCTTCATCAGATATATCTCCCGGTATCTCTGTCACATCACAGCCATTCAGGACGAGTCTGTTTTTCAGTTCAGCCAGTTTTTCTGCATTTCTGCTGTTAATACTCAACCTGGAACCGGCACCGGCGAGCATAAGACTAATTGCTTTACCAATACCCTGGC